>ERZ1031273.449-NODE-449-length-14247-cov-8.181581_pt1 | contig 14247 bp, 14 predicted proteins | sample MGYA00516575_ERZ1031273 | MGnify/ENA primary metagenome ERZ1031273 (study PRJEB33718, sample SAMN03159816) | human skin metagenome | collected 2014-02-25 | study: EMG produced TPA metagenomics assembly of the PRJNA266117 data set (Human skin bacterial metagenome... | reverse complement strand
CCTGACAATCAATCACTAACCACGAAACGATTCACAACCACTTGACATAAAGCGGAAAATAATGGGTGGACTTAAACCTGCTGGTTAAAAAGTTGGGGCTGTCAAGCAGTCGGCGTGAAATGTAAACAGATTCACCGGCGCTCACCGGCGTGCCAGGCTGAAGTCGCGTGGGCCGAGCAATCGGGAGGGGGAATCAAGCGCCGGGGAAAGACCAAAATTCCCCCAGCCCTTATGTGTGGGCTGGGGGACATTGCGGAGGATGTGGGATTTGAACCCACGAGGGTCGTGAAACCCGCACGCGTTCCAGGCGTGTGACATAGGCCGCTAGTCGAATCCTCCAGCGACGTTTCCCGCCTTGCAAGCATGGCCTGCGCAGCGCGTCGAGCCACTACTTTAGCGGATACTGGGGTGGGGACAAAATTGGTGGTGGGACGGGGCGTCGATAGGCGGAACGCGTGCTTTTTTGAACTGGTTGCCGCAAACTACTAGACTTTCCCCCAGGATCTCACGCGGTGTTTATCTGTGAACTCCCCCAGGGCGGGAACGCAGCAAGGGTCAGCGAGCTCTGGCAGGTGCGTGGGGTCCCTTTATTTCGCGCGGATGCGGTGGGGGCCGCGCCAGCGGGGCGCATGTAATCTGGGCGACGTAAACGGTTCCACTCCTTAAAGGAAGTGATCTCCCCCATGTCCCTGCTCAATCTGGACGCCGCTGCCCGCGAGGAACTCGCGACCAAGGTGCGCGAGGAATACGAAACGCTCAAGGCCCGCAACCTCGATCTCGACCTGACGCGCGGTAAGCCGTCGTCGGAGCAGCTCGACCTGAGCAACGACCTGCTTGAGCTGCCGGGCAAGGGCAACTACGTGGATGCCGCCGGCACGGATGTGCGCAACTACGGCAACCTCAAGGGCATCAAGGACATCAGGGAGATCTGGGGCGAGCTCATCGGGGTGCCGGTGGACAACCTCTATGCGGAGGATTCGTCCTCGCTGAACATCATGTTCGACCTGATCAGCTGGTCCTTCATCTTCGGAAACAACGACTCGGAACGCCCGTGGCGTGAAGAAGAGACCGTGAAGTGGATCTGCCCGGTCCCGGGCTATGACCGTCACTTCGCCATCTCGGAGAAGTTCGATTTCGAGATGGTCACCGTGCCCATGCTTGAGGACGGCCCGGATGTCGACGCCGTCGCCGAGCTGGTCAAGGATCCGGCGGTGAAGGGCATGTGGACCGTGCCGATGTTCGCCAACCCGTCCGGTGTGACTGCGACTGAGGAGGTCGTGCGCGCACTCGCGTCGATGGAGACCGCCGCGCCGGACTTCCGCATCGTGTGGGACAACGCATATGCCGTGCACACCTTCACCGAGGACTTCCCGCAGATCATCGACGTGCTCGGTGCGGCTGAAAAGGCCGGCAACCCGAACCGCTTCTGGGTGATGAGCTCCACCTCCAAGATCACGCACGCGGGCGCGGGCGTGGCCTTCTTCGCGTCGTCGACGGAGAACCTGGACTGGTACGCCTCCATCGCTGGGATCCGCGGTATCGGCCCGAATAAGATCAACCAGCTGGCCCATGCGAAGCTCTTCGGCGACGCCGACGGTGTGCGCGCCCTGATGCAGAAGCACGCGCAGATCCTCAAGCCGAAATTCGATGCGGTGCTGGAGATCCTCGAGGGACGCCTCGGCGAGTACGAGGTCGCGCGCTGGACGACCCCGGCCGGCGGCTACTTCGTCTCCCTCGACGTCATTGACGGCACGGCCACCCGCGTGTGGGAACTCGCCCGCGAAGCCGGCATCACCCTGACCAAGGCCGGTTCCGCATTCCCCAAGGGCGAGGACCCGAACGACCGCAATATCCGTCTCGCGCCGTCGCTTCCGCCTCTCGACGAAGTCCGCACCGCCATGGACGGCGTCGCCACCTGCGTGCTGCTCGCGGCACTTGAGAAGCTCGAGAACTAGTGACTCCCGCCGAAACACACGCCTGGCTCACTGACGTTCTCGGTCCGATGGACCTGCTGAATGTCAATGGCATGACCGTCGGTGTCGCGCCGGTGCTCCCAGCGGCGGTGACCGTCGGGTTCAGCGAGATCGATAGCGATCTCGTTGTCGACGACCCGAACGCGGATAGCGCTGGGCTGACCGAGGTTCGCTGCGAAATCATCTGCGCCGCCGACGGCGCGACCCCGCAGCAGCGTGTCATGGCGGTCGCGGGCGCGTGGAACACGCTGGTTAACGCTGGTATTCCCGGTCAACCAGGCACGGCTCTTCCGGGACTGGTGAACGACCCGGCGCTGACCGTCCATCACGGCCTGCTTCGCGAACCCGAAATCTTCGATCGCGGGACACCCTTGGTCAACGAGCCCGCCACCGACAACACCCCGGCACGCATGACACTGCTGCTGGAGCTGGTCCTGCTCACCGACGACGAATACGAGCTCGCTGAGGAGCAGGGGCTCGAGGTGCTCGAGCGCCGCCTCCGTCGTCGTCAGACGAGCCTCGGCGATTGGGACCGCGAGTAGCCCCGCGATAGGTGATCTCGCGCTAGGTGATCCCGCGCTCGGACAGGTACATCAAGATTGCACGGACGCGGCGGTTCTCCTCGTCGGGCGTGAGCCCTAGTTTCGAGAAAATGGCGGAGACGTGCTTGGCCACAGCGGCGCCAGAGAAATACAGCTTCTCCGCGATCTCGGCGTTGGATAGTCCTTCGGCCATGAGCTCGAGCACTTCACGTTCGCGTGGGGTGAGTGTGGTCAGCCACTGGGAGCTGGCCGCCATGAGCTCGCTGGCTACATCTGGGTCGATGACAACGCCACCGGATGCGACGGTCTCGCAAGCCTGAACGAAATCCTTCACCTCGGCGACGCGGTCTTTGAGCAGGTAACCAGTGCCGCCGTGGCCGCCGGAGAAGAGCTCGCGGGCATAGGCAGGGGCGACGTATTGCGACAGCACGAGCACATTCACTGGGCCGGTTTCGCGCAGCTTGAGTGCAGCTTGGAGGCCGTCGTCACGCATGTTGGGAGGCATGCGCACATCGGTGATCACGAGATCGGGGGCATGCTTATCGACGGCACCCGGCAGCGCGTCCGCATCCCCCACCTGCTCCACCACCTCGTGGCCCCGCCGGGTGAGCAGACCTGCGACACCTTCGCGCAGCAGTGCCGAATCATCGGCGATCACGATCTTCATTGCGCTAACCCACTTTCTCCTCGGTACAGCAATAACGGTATCCGTGCGGTGATGGTGGTGGGGCCACCCTGGGGTGAATTGAGTTCGATCGACCCACCGAATGCGGCAATGCGCTCGCGCATCCCGTCGAGACCACCACCGGGCACAATGCGGGCGCCGCCGTTTCCGGAGTCGGTGACAGCGACGTTGAGGGTCGCATCGGAGGTGATGAGCACACTGACGGGGGCGCCGGGCGCGTGCTTCGCGGCATTGGTCAGGGCTTCGGAGGTGAAGAAATAGGCGGCGGCGAGGACGGAGTCGTCGATAAGCGGTAAATCGTGCGGTGCACGGACGGTGACGTGCGGGCCGTACTGCGCGGCGGCTGTCTCGACGGCCTCGACGAGCCCGCGGTCGGTCAGCTCGCGCGGGTGGATGCCGCGCACGGTGCGGCGCAGGGCGTCGAGGCCGTTTTTGAGGTCGCGGGCGGCGGCGTCGAGAAGCGGCGAGTCTGTTTCAAGCTGCGCTTCGCCGAGCTTCATCGCGGCCGCCACGAAATACTGCTGCGCGCCGTCGTGCAGGTCGCGCTCGATGCGGAGCCGTTCGACCTCGTACGCTTCGGCGATCTTCCGCCTGGATGCCGTCAGCTCGTGGATCGCGCGCGCTGCCTCGGCCTCGTGGTTCTTCTTCCGCCACATGATGTTGAGGGTAGCGGGGTAGTGCTGGCACTACCCGTATTCGGGAGCCTGCGCCATGGTGGACGCGCGCGGCACACGGTGAAATAGGAACCATGCTCGAACTGAACGACATCACGAAATCATTCACCCAGCAACGGGTCCTCGAAGGAATCAGCCTGAATATCGGCCCCGGCGAATCCGTCGCCATCATGGGCCCGTCCGGCTCTGGCAAATCGACGCTGCTGCACTGCATGTCAGGAGTACTCGTGCCCGACCACGGCGAGGTCCGCTTCAACGGGCGCGACATCGCATCGCTTGACGACGCCACCCGCTCCCAACTCCGCCTCGACCACTTCGGCTTCATCTTCCAGGACGGCCAGCTCATGCCTGAGTTGACCGCGAAGGAGAATGTCGCGCTGCCGCAGATCATGCGCGGGGAATCGCGTTCGAAGGCCCACGCGGAGGCCACGGACATGCTCACGCGACTTGGGCTTGGCTCTTTCGTGGACCGCTTCCCGGGCCAGCTCTCTGGCGGGCAGGGCCAACGCGTCGCCATCGCGCGCGCCTTGGCGGGGCCGCCGGCGGTGGTGTTTGCCGACGAGCCCACCGCCGCGCTCGATCAGGCGACAGGACACGAGGTGATGCAGCAGATCACCGCTGTGACGAAGAAATTCGGGGTCACGCTCGTGCTGGTCACCCACGACCCGAAGATCGCGCAGTGGTGCGACCGCCGGATCGAGATTCGTGACGGCCTGATCCACTCCGAGGGCACCGCGAAGGGAGTCCCGGCATGAGCGCGATGACATTGATGACTGCCGCGCAGTCCTCCTCGAGCGAGGGCCGCTCCCAACGCCAGACCGGGGAACGCTGGGTGCGCGTGTTGTCTCTCGTGGCGTTTTCCGTGTCCACGTGGATCCTGTGCACCCTGGCTGCCGGAACGTGGATGTTCGCGCAACGCCACATGCACCCGCATGAACGTCTCGTTGAGGTGCAGGAGAGCGCGGGCGGACCCCTGTCTATGTTTTATATCTTCCTTGCTCTTTTCGCGTCGCTGCTGGTGGTGCCGACGCTATTGGGTTTGCTCACCCAAGCTGCGCGCGCGAACCTCGGCGGCCGTGAAGAGCCGCTGGCCATTCTGCGCCTTATCGGTGCGACTTCTGGTCAGGTGCGCGGAATGATGATTCTCGATGCACTGCGTCAGGCCATTGTCGGCCTCGCCGTCGGTACTGTGCTGTACCTGGTCAGCGTGCCCGCCTGGTCGCTGCTGACCTTCCAGGAAAAGCGAATTGAGACCTGGGAGATGTTCACGTGGTGGGTCGTGCCCGTTGCGTGGGAGGTCGTCCTGGTTCTCGCCGCCGCGTCCGTCTGGCTCGCCTTGCGCCGCGTGGCCGTCACCCCGCTGGGCGTCACCAAGAAGGTGCCGCCGAAGGGGCAAAGCGTGGTCACTCTGGTCATCTCATTGGCGGCGGCTATTGCCCTGTACCGCTACTTGAGCACGCTGACGATCGCCCCGGGGGCCGATGCCACCGAGTTCTTTGCGACGCTCATTGTCGCCGCCGGCGTGCTGATGGTCAACGCACTCATCGCCGTCGGCGTTATCCAGCTGATCGCCCGAATCAGCTACCTACTGCCCGGCTCCGCCACCTACGTGGCCACCCGCCGCGTAGGCCGCGGGGTGAGGACGACCTGGAAGCGCGTCGCCGCGCTGTACTTCGTCGCGTTCATCGCCGGCGCCGGAAGCGGCTTCTCCGCTATCCCTGAGATCGACGATGACCCGGCTTTGAAGATGGTCACCGCCGACATTCCCTCCGGCGTGGCCATCACCGCGATCTTCGGCGCCGTGCTGCTTATCGCCTCCACGCTGCTCACCCAGGCGTTGGCCGTGGTGGAGCAAAAGCAACTGACCAAGTCCCTCTACTTCATCGGCGCTCCCGCGAAGTTCCACACCTCCGTGGCGATCCGCGAGGTGGGAATCCCGATGGCCCTGGTCACCCTCATGGGCTTCGGCATGGGCAGCATGATGGGACTAGCGTTGGTCATCGCACCGGTCGATGCCCTCCTGACGCGGCACGCACTCTTCGCCGTGCTGATCGTGCTTGCGCTCGCCGGCTGCATCGCCGCTGTCGCCGCCACCGGCAAGCTCCGCGAGCGCGTGCTGTCGGAGACCGGGCGGCTGAACGACTAGCTTCTAGAAGCTGCGGCTAGCGGCTGGGCTCCCCAGCATCAGCCCGCCGCGAGCGCCGCTGCGCGCTGGTAGGATACGCCCAGAACCTGGCCCATTTCCCGGACACTGAAGCCCTGGTCTCGCATTGAACGGGCCAGGGCCCGCTTCGCGTCGGCGGCTTCGCGGGTGGCGGCTTCCGCTTTCTTGTTCGTCTGCTCCGCGTGGACACGAAGCGTCTCGATCTCGTCGGGCAACACCGGAACCACCTCGACCTCGAACTCTGATGGCGCGAGTCCCGACTGGTACGCGATCGCTTCGGCCACTTCGTCTTCCGCCCGGTCCAACCGGCTGGTCTGGGAGACCACCCCGAGCTCTGTGCATTCCAGGACCCACACACCGCTGGTGCCGCGCTCGGCGGTCACTGTGAACGTGTTCATCGCCACCATCCCTTTCCCAGCTCTGCTTCGAACTGGTCGAAAAATTTACGTGCAGTGAGGTCGTCGATTTCGCTGTGCCTGCCCAGCGTCCGCGTGACGCTTCCGACCCTGTAAGCGTCGTGCCGGCGCAATGGGATTTCTTCGAACAAGAGGCCGCGCCGTCGCGCCTCGAGTTTCAATTTCTTGATTACCGCACGTCTCTTCAATTTTCAATACCCCCGAGATGAACGTTGTCTATGCGCTATTGACGCAGGTGCAGTGTTCTTCTTCTATTTAGACCGCTAAAGGAGCGCAGGGGTTCCATCGTCGAAGAGGGGGGCGACGTATTGGGGTTGGGCATGAACTGAATCTGAGGGACTCAACCTCATGAACTGAGTGAGCCATCGACTGAGACGAAAGAAGCTGTTTGGCGACGCGGTTGATGCAGGTCAGTCCATGCCGGACTTCGCGCATCTCATGCCGCGGTGAAGGCGTCGATCGCTTGGCGGATGAGCTCGGACCGGGTCACGTTCTTCTCGGTGGCGAGATCGTCGAGTGCTTTCAGTTCGTCGTCGGTGAGGCGGACTGCGACGACCTGTGCTGGAGCTGATCCCCGTCCCGGGCGCCCGCGGCCACGCTTCTTCAGGAGCTCTGGGTCGTAGCCGATCTCGGCTTCGGCGACCCAGGCGTCGAGCTGCTCTTGGCTGGCGTTCACAGGCATGTCAATACTGTATAACGAAAATATCTGCGCTGGCAATGCCCGACTGCAGGCTGACCCACGGTGGGCGTCGCGGGCGCCTAGTAGGGTGAAACCGTGGCTTTGTACCGGAAGTATCGCCCAGCCTCGTTCGCCGAGATGATTGGGCAGGAGCAGGTGACGCGCCCGCTGTCCACAGCGCTGGATAACGGGCGCGTCAACCACGCTTATTTGTTCTCGGGGCCGAGGGGAACGGGCAAGACGTCGTCGGCACGCATTCTGGCGCGCTCGCTGAACTGCGTTCAGGGGCCGACATCGACGCCGTGCGGGGTGTGCCCGTCGTGCGTCGCGCTCGCGCCGGGCGGCCCGGGCAACCTGGACGTCACGGAGATGGACGCCGCGTCGAACGGCGGCGTCGACGAGATGCGTGAGCTGCGCGAACGTGCGTATTTCGCACCGGCGGAATCGCGCTACCGCGTGTTCATCATCGACGAGGCCCACATGATCACGGGTGCGGGCGCGAACGCCCTGCTGAAGATCGTGGAGGAGCCGCCGGAGCACCTCGTGTTCATTTTCGCGACGACGGAGCCGGAGAAAATCATCGGCACGATCCGTTCGCGCACGCACCACTACCCGTTCCGCCTGCTCACTCCGCAGGCGATGCGCCAGCTCGTCGAGCGCACGGTCGCCGCGGAAGGTGTCACGGTCGACGAGAACGTCTACCCGCTGGTCATCCGTGCCGGCGGCGGTTCCCCGCGCGACACCCTGTCCATCCTCGACCAGCTGCTCGCAGGAGCCGGCCCCGAGGGCTTGACGTACGAGCTCGCGTTGCCGCTTCTGGGGGTCACCGATCTTTCGCTTATCGACGCTACCGTGGACGCCCTTTCCTCCCGCGACGCCTCCGCCCTGTTCCAGGCCGTCGACGATGTGATTGAGGCCGGCCACGAGCCCCGCCGTTTCGCGATCGACCTGCTCGACCGCCTACGCGATTTGATGATCATTTACGCCGTCCCGGACGCCTTCGGCCAGGGACTCGTGGATGCCCCCGCCGACCGCGCTGAGATTCTCACCGCCGAGGCCGACAAATTCCCTGGCAACCAGCTCGCCGCGCTTGCCACCGAGGTCAACGAGCGCATTACCTCCCTGCGCGGCGCGACGTCCCCGCGCCTGCTGCTCGAGATCATGATGGCGCACCTCCTCGGTGTTCTCACCGGCACGCAGGCACCTGCCGCCGTCGCCGGCCTCACTGAGCTCCAGGACGCCGCCTCCGAGGCCGCAGGCATGGGTGACAAGCCCCGCGGCGCCGCCGCGGCATTGGCTGCCGCCGCCGCAGTCCAGGCCACCGCCAACGTCACCTCCCAGTCGACACCCGCCCCGCGCGAGGCCCCCAAGCCTGCCCGCGAGCAGCGTGAGCAGCCCGCGGCAGCTGCGCAGCAACCAACGCAACAACCAGCTCAGCAGCCGGTTCCGCAGCCAGCGCCCGCGGAACCGGAGCAAGCGACGACATCGCAGGACGAGTCTCCGCGTGACACGCAGCGCGAAGTGCCGCAGCAGCCTGAACCTGAAACGCACATTCCGGAACCGCCGGCGAACACGGAGACTGAAGAGCCGGCAAGCGGTCCCAGCGACACTGGCGGCGCTGTCGACGCAACGGAGCTCATGGAGCGGATCCGCAAGGAGTGGATCAACTTGCGTCAGTCGGTCGGCGAGCGAAACAAGGTCGCCGAGATCATGCTCACCGAGGCAACACCGCTGGGGATGGATGGAACGACGCTGGTGGTCGGGCATAACACCGGTGCTCTAGCGAACAGCATCAACTCGAAGCACAACAATGACGACATCGTTGCTGTGCTGACCGACAAGCTTGGCACCGAGGTCGCGGTGCGCTGTGTGGTGGGCACGGACCCAAAAGCCGCGGGCTTTGAGGCCCCTGCTCGTGCGCCGCAGGCGTGGAGCCCACCGAGCGCACCGAAGAAGTCAGAGGGACCCGAACACACCAGTCCGAGCGATGACGAGGCTGATTCCGGCGACGAGGACCCGCATGCCGCCGACGGCAATGAGCCGGATGAGCCGACCCCGACGAGTGATGGCTCGGTAAGCAGTGAGAATGAGGCTGTGACACCGGAGCCGGCATCCGCGCCGGTGCCGTACGACCCGTGGGGGTCGACACCCGCGAAGACGGTGAACCCGGAGAACAGCGGCGCTGAAGCCCAGCAGGCGCCTGCTGCATCGTCGCCTGAACCGTCCCCGCAACCGGCACCTTCGCAGCCCGAGCCGCCTGCGCCGGAGGCCTCCGGTCCCGCGGCGGCTGCGGCAGCGGCTGCTGCGGCGGCAGGTGCAGCAGGTGTCGTGAGAGGGGCGGCTCCGCGAGCCACGCCCGATCCGACGGATGGGCCGAACACTGGCTTTGGGGAGTCGACGAGCTTCAGCAGCGGTGTGCCGTTGCCACCGGAGCCGGAAGACGAACCGCCGATGGAGGAAGAACCGGCGCCCTACACGCGCGAAGATGAGGAACGCGACATGGTCGACCAATCCCAGGAGGCGGGCACATTCGACCGGCGCAGCCCCACCGAGGTAGCGATGGAACTCCTCGCCGACGAACTAGGCGCACGGCCCCTGTAGGGGACTCGGTACACTAGTTCACGGACGCAGTCGAAATAGTCGGCTGCGTGACAGACATACTTACAACAGTCCAAGAAAGGTCGACGACCATGACTCAGCCCGATCAGAACGGTATGCCCGACATGCAGGAACTCATTCGCCAGGCATCTGAGGTCCAGGCACAGATCCAGCGGGCGCAGGAAGAGATCCTCGCCGCGACCGTTGAGGGCTCCGCTGGCGGCGGTCTGGTGCACATCACCATGACCGGTGGCGCAGAGATCCAGGATCTGTCCATCAAGCCGGAGGCTGTGGACCCAGAGGACGTCGAGACGCTGCAGGACCTGATCCTCGCCGCATACCGCGACGCCCACACCAAGGCTGGCCAGCTGGCACAGGAGAAGATCGGCCCGCTGACCCAGCAGGGCCCGGGTGAGGGCAACGACTTCACCCAGATGTTCGGCGGAAACTAACCTGCTCTATGTTTGAAGGCCCTCTTCAGGACCTCATTGACGAGTTCTCTCGCCTCCCCGGAGTGGGGCCGAAAAGCGCGCAGCGCATCGCGTTCCACCTGTTGAAGACAGATCCGGACGATATCGACCGTCTCCGCAGCGCCCTTGGCGCTGTGCGCGACGGCGTGACGTTCTGCCGGATCTGCAACAACGTCTCGCGCGAAGAAGTCTGCCGCGTCTGTGCAGACAGCGGCCGCGACACGGGGTTGATCTGCGTGGTGGAGGACGCCAAGGACATCCAGGTCATCGAGCGCACAGGGGAGTACTCGGGGCGCTACCACGTTCTCGGCGGAGCGCTCGACCCGCTGGCGAATGTGGGTCCGAAAGACCTGGCTATTTCCTCGCTGTTGCAGCGCATCGGCGGCGTTTTGCCGGACCGCGACGGCGAAGATGCCCCGGATATCCACGAGGTCATTTTGGCGACTGACCCGGACACCGAGGGCGAAGCGACCGCGTCGTACCTGGCGCGGCTGCTGAAGGACTTCCCGGATCTCACGACGTCGCGTCTGGCATCGGGCATGCCGCTGGGCGGCGACCTTGAGTTCGTCGACGAGCTGACGTTGTCGCGCGCGCTGACAGGACGCCTGCAGCTCTAGCACCAGCGCGGTTCAGTCATGCCGCAGCCCGGCCCGACCTGCGGAGCTGCGGCTCAATGTTTTTAGCGGCCCATGCGCTCGAGGCGCAGGCGGTCGACCTCGGGAAGCTCCAGCGGATCAAGCTCAGAGAGCGGGATGCCCATGGCGCGGGCGAGGATCAGGTCGGCCAGTTCGGGATTCCTGGCGAGTGCGGGGCCGTGCATGTAAGTGGCGATCACGCTGCCGTGCACGGCCCCTTCGCCGTTTCCTTCCCCCTCGCCGCCGTTGCCGTGGCCGTTTGTCACGGTGCCCAGCGGAGAGGCGTCAGCGCCAAGGACGGTGCCGCCCAAGTGGTTTTCAAAACCGGTGAGCGGCTGTGTCAGCTCAGAGGCGGCACCTTTTTTCGCCGGGGTGGAGGCGACTTCGCCGATGGCGCGGGAGGAAAGGGGGGAGGTGGTGGCGTCGATAAGCGATAAGCCTGCGGTCTTCTTACCGTGGGCGTGGAAGCTTTCGCCGAGGATCTGGAAGCCGGCACATACTGCGAAAATGGGGCGGCCGTTCGCGGCGGCGCGCGCGAGACCACCGTCGGCGATGAGATGTTCTGCGGCGAGCACCTGCGCGCTGTCTTCGCCGCCGCCGAGCGTGTATGCGGCGAGGTCGGCGGGGACGGATTCGCCCAGCTTGATGGGCAGAATCTCTGCGTCGATATCGCGCATGCGTGCGCGCCCGCGCAGGACGAGCGCGTTGCCGTCGTCGCCGTAGGTACCCAGCACGTCGGGGAGCACGAGGCCGATGGTCAACGAATCAGTCATGGTTAGCCTCCTTGACCAGCGCCTTCTTCAGGTTGAGCAGAGCGGTGTAATTCGCGAGCACCTCCACGCGTCCGGGCGGGCACGCCATGATCGCGTCGAGGGGGTCGTGGATGAGTTCATGCTCGATCTCCGCGTACAGCAAGCGCACGGCGAGGTCGGTGCCGCGTTCGCCGGCGGCCTTCACGGGAATGTCCTCGAATTCTTCGAAGCGGACGTCCCACAGCCACGACAGGTCGGCGCCGTCGCCCTCCTGCCCGTTGACCGCGATGACCAGGCCATCAGCGTCGCGGTCCACCATCGACAGGGCCTCTTGCCAGCCGGCGGGATTCTTCGCCAGCAGCAGGTGCACGTCACGGTCATTCCAGGAGATCGTCGTGTAGCGGCCGGCGACATCGTCGACGCGTTCAGCCGCGGCAATCGCAGCATGCTTATCGACGCCGAATGCCTCCACCGCCCCCGCAATCGCCTGCGCCGCATTGCCCCGGTTGGCCCTGCCCGGAAGCGCGAGCTGAAGCGAGTGCAAAGTCCCGTCGGGGCCGGTCAGACCCTCGTCGGTGACGGTCCAGTGCGGGGTGGGGCGGCGGAATTCGCGGCCGTCGGCAAGCGGTTTCGTGGCGTACCAGTCATCGTCGGTGCGCACGATATACCCGTCGCCCCGCGGGTTCGACACCGAGTCGCCGACCCAGCCGGGGCCAGCGGACACCCACACCACATTGGGTGCGTCGAAAGCGACTGAGGTGACCAGCACGTCGTCGCAGTTCGCGATGACCGTCATATCCGGGTGCGCTTCCACCGCCGCGCGCAGCTTGCGCTCGATGGAGTTGATCTCACCGACACGGTCCAGCTGGTCGCGCGTGAGGTTGAGCAGCACCAACGCCGTCGGGTTGAGCTTGTCCGCCACCGCAGGAACGTGGAGTTCGTCGACTTCCAGCACCACGTGCGAGGCCTTCTCCCCGGCAAGCAGGGCGGAGATGATGCCCGCGTCCATATTGTCGCCACCCTCGTTGGTGGCCACGGTGTAGCGCGATGCCACCGCGCCGGCGAGCATCCGCGTCGTGGTGGACTTGCCGTTCGTGCCGGTGACCAGCACTGCTGGGCGTCCGCCGCCGAGTTGCTCCAAAATCCCCGGGTCGATCGCGCCCGCGATGAGGCCGCCGATCATGCCGCCGGCTCCGCGGCCCGTCGCGCGCGAGGCTTTCGTGGCCAGCTTCGCCGCGGTGATCGCCGCTGTACTGCGCAAACGCTTCAAAGTGCTTGCCTTGCCCGCCCGGTCGCGTGAACTTCCGGATGTGCTTGAATTCATGGGCTAAACCCTAGTTCATCGCTGCCCGGCAATCGTTGAGTGACGAGGGGGCGGCGCAGAAAACTGTGGCGGAACGTCGGGGCGTCAATTCGCGCGGGCGTCATGAGCGGCGCGCACGGCTGCGAGGAAATCCTCATCTGAGACCAACGGAATTCCTTTGCGCTGCGCGTGCATCGCTTTGCCGCGCAGGTCAGCGGGGTCGCCGGTGGCGTTGGTGACCACTAGGGATGTCTCGCGGGTGAGCTTCTCGGCGTAGGTCATCTCCAAATCGAGGATCGCCTGGATCAGCTCGTCGTGCTCGGCGCAGATATCGTCGGAGACCACCACTTCCATGCCGGGGCGCAGGCCGGACTTGTTGGTGAACTGGCCGGGGTTGCCGTGCTGGGCGGGAGCCTTCTCGGCATCGACGCGCAGCTGGGTGCGCTGCAGCCCGAAACGGTCCGGGGCCAGCTCATCTGTGGTGCGGGTGACCAGCGGACCGGCATTGACCAGCGCTAGGTACAGGCCGACAAGCGCGAGGGTGCGCTCGCGGGAGGTCTCCTCTTCCGATTGGGCGGCGCGCTCGACAGACGCAGCGGCAGGGGGAACTACGACGCCGGAAAGGGAGGCGACGGCTTCGAGGCGTTCGTCGATAAGCACTGCTCCTTGTTTACGCGCGGATGCGAGCGTATCGACGATCCCCTCCGGCCGCGGCACATGCCCCACCCGCTGTCGACGGCGGCCACCCCGACGGTTGCGCGAACGATTCGCGCGCGCCGCCGCATTCATCGCGCGACGCGCCTCCGAAACAATGAAGCCCCACACCAGCGGTGCATCGTGAACGACGAGCGTGCGGCCGTCGAGGAATTTATCCAGCTTCTTCAAATGGCGGGAGAATTTCGCGGCGCGCTCGAAATCGTTGCGCTTCACACCGTGCGTGTGCATCGGGCCCGGGTCCCCGCCGACGTTGAACACCGCGTGGAATTCCTCGCCGACGACCCCCGATTCGTCGAATGCGACACCATCGAGGGAGACCAAACGGCCGCTCGACGGATGAATATTCGTCGTCTGCGCGGTGAACGCGGCGAACGGGAATTTCTCCGTCATGCTCGGCTCATGCTGCTGGGAATCTGCGTCCTGCGCACGGCTGGATGCGCTGGTCGTGGGGGTGTCGTTATTTACCATTGAAGCTCAAAAATCGGTTGTGGATTAGGGGCGTCGTCGGCACCGCCGCCGTTGCCACCGTTATCCGGCGCGGGCGCGGGGGCTGGCGGGGGTGCTGGGTTCGGATTCGGGTTCGGCGGCGGTGCCGGATTCGGGGTGGGGGTCGGGGTCGGCGCAGGTGCAGGGGCTGGG
>ERZ1031273.446-NODE-446-length-14356-cov-8.665758_pt1 | contig 14356 bp, 10 predicted proteins | sample MGYA00516575_ERZ1031273 | MGnify/ENA primary metagenome ERZ1031273 (study PRJEB33718, sample SAMN03159816) | human skin metagenome | collected 2014-02-25 | study: EMG produced TPA metagenomics assembly of the PRJNA266117 data set (Human skin bacterial metagenome... | reverse complement strand
CCAAAATCGACCTCTTTCAGTGGATAAATGAGCCGTTTTCACCGCCTCCAGACGAGCTCGAAATAGCATAGGGGGGATCCCCCCCGTTTTTACCGCAAATGTCAAGGGGCGATTGATCCGCTTGACAACTATCTCACACCCTTCGCCCGCCAAAAACGTTTAGGACACTATTGGTTTACACTGACTTATTCTAGTCAATCAATCACTTCTGTACGTGATGGATCCTCTGCTTCTGTAGTTAGATTGGGATCATGTATAGACGGATATACAGCACTAATATACAAATAGACTGTCCGGAAGCACTGGTAGTCCTAAATCTTGTCTGAGACTGTCAGACAGTGCCTGATCTCTCTTTTGAGGATAGGGCGGTTGTAACCACTTCCGAAACTCCGAAAAGTACAACGTACGTTTCTCTTTCATCACATAATACTTATCAAGCAAGGTGGCTGCAAATTCGGCAGATAGTCTACCTGCTTCCACCTCTCGCTTCAATAGGTTATAAGTATGTGGCTCTATCAACCTTTGAGGATTATGTAGTAAAACTGCGGGCAGGGCTTCTAATAGGTATCCGAAAGAGTCGTTGTACTTTCCTAAGTCGTTGATGTACCCATAATGCTCGATGACCCAAATTGCTTTTGAAAAGCAGAGGCTATCAGTATGGAGATTAAAAGCCCGACTGTTTGCGAGGTAAAGACTGGAGTTGTCTCTAATACCTTGATCTAGTGCTCCAATTTCAGCTAGTATTATCGCAATACTATCTACTCGTGTAATCTCCGAGTCAAACTTTTTCTGATGATCTAAATTGGTTGAAACAGGAGCACACGCTGTCAAGAGACAAGCGACAATTGTAAATGCAAATTTAATATGCCTCATTACGGTCTGTGATAACACACTTTCGCTGGTTGAATTACCTTAGTTCGCTTGCAAAGGTAAACATTTATTTCTAATCTCCGCATGCGTTTTCCTCTAGAAAATGCAAAAATCAGACTTCCGAATTTTCTTTTTCGTCACCACCTTCCCTTATCATTCACTGAGACTTAGAAGAGTCGATTTTAGCCTATAGAATTGCTGTCTGCAAGGTGTTATTCAAATCAAACAGAGTGATTTATGGAATTAAATAGCAATGACAGCTACGTGCTGGTCTTCATCTCGGGATATACAAGGTGTTGGCGAGCAATGTGGAGCAAGGCGTAGATAATCTGCGTTTGGACTATAGTTATGAAGTAGTCTTCATATCCTGCGTCACCTTTGTTGGTTCGTGATTTTCACTATCGTACTCTCTGCTGGCAGAAATTCTCCACGGAGGAATTTCGAAATCTCCACGTGGAGAAAAAACATTTTCCACGTAGGGACGAAATGAAACTTCGGAGGAATCAAATGAAACTTCGGAGGAATTATTTCTCGCCCACGTGGAGAATGACAAATAGCTCCGTGGAGATTTTTGATTTTCTCCGTGGAGGATGAAATTTCTTCGCCAGGGGCTTGTCTTTTCCTGTGTGGAGTATGATATTTGAGTCCGATAGATCCTCAAGAGATTCAGACTTCTTAGCAGTTCAAGTAGCGTTATTTAACACGAAAGGTTTGTATAGCTCGAAGGTTATACGTATGTTTGCACTGCAATTCAAAATCGAAAAGGGCTATTCACGATTAACTTGTGGTCGTGTTTGGACTCCATCGATAGCTGAGTTGCGATTAGTTAGCATTAAGAGCCGGTCTACGGACCGCCCCAACCGAGCCTTGCATAATGGTCACGGTGGGAAGAATGGATGCGAATTAGACGTTTAACCTATAAACCAACTAGTTAAAAACCAAATTATGACAGCACAACCATCTTATGAACCATCATCTCGTGAGGAGTCGCCAGAGGTAGCTTCTCACGCTATTGCTACGCCCTCATCTGAGCCACAGAGTGAGATAAGGGTGCCATCAGCTACTGACGAATCTGAGGAGGACACGCATCCAGAGGGTGCCATCCGTCTGCTGGACGGTACGATCCTGACGTGCTATCCTAAGCCCGAGGAGGAGCTGCCGCAGGAGGTGGTGACTGATGAGCTACAGCTAGACAGGACGGGGGAGTACTTCGGCATAGGGCGGAGGAGGATAGCTCCGAAGCCTGTAGCGAAAGAAGAGCAAGAGGAGCTTCGTCAGCTCTTTAAGAACAAAGCCTTCTATCTGCTAGCACATCGAGAGCGCATACTGCAGGATAGTCGTATGTTTCTCACGCCCATCGTGGCACACAATGGCTTGGCCTACACGGGCACGTCCGGCTTTCACCGACCTACTATCGGCATCTATCTAGAGTGGTGGAGTCATTGCTTAGGCACTATGGTGATTTCTGATAGTGGTCGTATGAGTCTCGTTTATCAGATTGCGGGGAGTCCGCTCTCGGGGTCTAACAGCTGTGGGCAGCTCTATGAGAGTGGTGAGTCGGCTCCTATACGGCTCTCTGGCTTTTCCAAATACTGGCAGTCGCTGATGAAGATCAACACGCGCTATGATGAAGCTAAGCAGATCTACCAAGCCTATACGCTCCAAGAGTTGCTGGATACCCTACATGAGGAGGATGGCGGCGAGAAGGACTTTACGAGCAATGTGAGAGAGCGCTTCCTGCAACATCGTATCGTGCAGCTGACCGAGCAGGTGGAGCATCGGGATAAGGAGGCACGGAGATGGAGATATAAATATGAGCATGCGGTGCTACGGCTTCATGACGATGAGGTGCGCCAGATCTATGCCGACTATGAGGATCTAGAGCAGCGGGTGAAGGCTCAGATCGAGGAGCTGAGGAGGCAGAAGCAAAGCCTGAAGCGGCAACTCCGGAGCGAGCAGCTGACACCTCGTAGCTATCAGTTTGCCCTCAAGCCACTAAACAAGCAGATTGATCAACTAAAGTTTCAGTTGAGTGGCTTCGAATACAATGTCAAAGAGCGATTTCGTGATGAGGGCATAGAACTATACAATATACGCTCCTATGTCCAGAACAATGGACAGGCAAAGAGTGTCGATAAGGAGGAGTATGTAAGGGTGGATCTCTAAGAAGTATCATAGCCAGCTACGACTCGCTCGTGATAAGGGGCGAGAGTGTAACTGGCTGTACTTTGAGGATGAGTGCATACCATTTCAGGGGAGGACAACTCTCTAACTCCTATTTTCGTACCTTTGTCTCCGTATACGATACTTTAACTATAGATATGCAACAGAACTGGCGACTGTACAATCTGCTGAACAACGTGGTGGGCTGGGTGACCTTTGTCATCGCAGCGGTGGTCTACCTGATGACCATCGGCCCCTCAGCGAGTCTGTGGGACTGCCCCGAGTTTATCTTATCGGCCTTCAAGCTGGAGGTGGGGCACCCACCTGGTGCGCCGATCTACATGCTTGTGTACAATGTCGCTGCACACCTGGCACCTACGCCTGAGCTGGCGGGACTATACACCAATGCGCTGAGTGGCCTGCTCAGTGCGGGGACGATACTGCTGCTCTTCTGGAGTATCACCCATTTGGTGCGTCGTGTGGTACTACCAGGCGCTTCGCCTTGTGCTAAGCAGTTGGTCCCTGAGGGGGTAATGCCTGTGCCTACCTTAGCGCAGACGATCCTGATCATGGGCTCTGGACTGGTGGGTGCGTTGCTCTATACCTTTACGGATACGTTCTGGTACAGTGCTGTGGAGAGCGAGGTGTATGCCTTTAGCTCCTTCTTGACGGCACTGGTTTTCTGGCTGATGCTCAAGTGGAGCGACCGTGCAGACAATGCTCGCTCTGATCGCTGGATCGTCCTGATCGCCTACGTGATGGGACTAAGCATCGGGGTGCACATGCTCAACCTGCTCTGCATCCCTGCGATGGCACTCATATACTACTTCCGCAAGCATGATACGCTCTCCTTCAAGGGGATCGTGACGACACTGATCGTCTCGTTCGTCTTGATTGCGGTCATTATGTTTGGCATCATGCAGGGTGTCGTCGCCTTCGGTGGTACGATAGATCGCTGGGTGGTCAATGGGCTAAAGATGCCGTACAACAGTGGCTTCTACCTCTATCTAGCGGTCCTCATGGTGGTGCTGGTCGGTTCGCTCACGCTTTATCAGCGAGGCGAGCGTGGTCGTAGTCTGATCATTAGCTCGTTTATCCTCTCGTGGTGCTTGATCGGCATTCCATACTTCGGAGGAGCCGTCTGGCTAGGCGTGATCGTGACGATAGCTCTGGCGATATACCTATTTCAAAACAGAAAGGTCTCCCTCCAGATGCTACACACGGCACAGATGTGTATGCTGGTCATCATGATCGGCTTTAGCTCTTATGGGGTGATCCTCGTGCGCTCGCTGGCTGGTACGCCGATGAATCAGAATGAGCCGAATACGGCGCTTGCCATCAAGAGCTACATCAACCGTGAGCAGTACGGCGCTATCCCGCACCTATATAGTGCTACCTACGTGGCGCGTCCTATTGCCATGGAGGAGGGTAAGCCGGTCTATGCGCCTAAGGTGAAGGGTAATCCCAACGAACCAGACGAGTATGTCAAGATCTATAGTCAGCCTGAGTTGAAGTATGCTGAGGGGAGCAAGATGCTCTTTCCCCGTATGTATTCTTCGCAGCCAGAGCATATAAATGGTTACAACAGTTGGGTAGATCGCAATCCCGAAGATATGTCGAAGCCCTCGATGGCGGACAACTTGAAGTATCTCCTGCGCTATCAGATTAACTACATGTACTGGCGTTACTTCGGCTGGAACTTCATCGGCCGTCAGAACGACCTGCAGGGCGATGGCGGTATGCTCAAGGGAGGAGTCCTCACGGGCTACTCGTTTATTGATCAGATCGCACTGGGTAAGACTAAGGATCTGCCAGATCAATTACGCAACAACAAGGGACGCAACGCTTACTTCCTCCTGCCGTTGCTCCTTGGCTTCCTAGGCATTGCCTATCAAGTGACGAGACGCAAGAAGGGGATGCAAGCTTTTTGGATCACGCTGGCGCTCTTCTTTATGACGGGCTTGGCAATCATCCTTTACATCAACCAGACGCCAGGGCAGCCACGTGAGCGAGACTACGCCTATGCGGGTTCTTTCTACGCCTTTGCGATATGGATCGGCTTCGGGGTGGCAGGACTTTACGAACTGCTGAGTCGTGCTAAGCTCAAGCCTGTACTGACCGCCTCGATCGTCTCGGTACTAGGGCTGATCGTGCCGATACAGATGGCTTCGGAAAACTGGGACGACCACGACCGCTCGGGACGTGTCCTAGCAAGCGACTTCGGCTACAACTACTTGATTAGCTGTGATCCCAATGCGGTGCTACTTTGCTTCGGAGACAACGATACCTTCCCCCTATGGTATGCCCAGGAGGTGGAGGGTGTGCGCACTGATGTCAAGGTGAGCAATCTGAGCTACCTGCAGTCAGAGTGGTACGGCAAGCACATGCTGCGTCACAGCTACGAAGCGCAGCCGATACCTAATAAGTATATGAGTCCGGCTTTCTTCGTTACGAACTCCTATGCGCTGATACGCCCGACGAGTGCGGTGCCGATGCCTTTCGACCAAGCAATGAAGGAGGCGACCAAGGTCGTGCCTCAAGGACAGGTGCAGATGCCTGCGGACAAGGTGCTGCTACCCGTTGATTCGGCGGTTGTCGCTAAGCACTTCCCACAGCTTCAGGGCTTGCCTATGCCCGGGAGTATGGTGCTTTCGCTAGAGGGTAAGTCGGCTGTGACCAGAGATCAGCTCTTTGTCCTAGATATGCTGGGTGCAGCGAAGTGGGAGAGACCGATCATGTGGGTAAGCTCGGCTCCTCAGAATATCTTTGCCAACCAGAGACAGTATATGTCTTATGTGGGTATGGCGCAGCGCTTTAACCCGACGACCGTAGTGGGTACACCCTACGAGGTCGAAGTGGAGCGTCTGTATGACTTGGTGATGCACCAGTATCGCTACTTCAATGCCAACGACCCCAACATCTACTTTGACGAGAATATCCGGCGCAATATCTCTTACTACTACCGCTCTCGTGTTTTCGCAACGCTAGCCCAAGCGCTCCTGCGTCAAGGCGACACTGAGCGAGCTAGGGAAGTGCTGACGAAGAGTGCCGATGTGATCTCGCCTAAGGCGGTGCCCTACGATATGACTGACGTAGCTCTAGCAGATGCATACTACCGTGCCGATATGCTAGAGCAGGGCGACGAGATCGTTCGTGCGCTCTATCGTGATACGGCGCAACTCCTCTACTGGGTCAGCCAGCAGAATCCACGTCATCAGATAGCCCTGATCAGCGACTCGATGGTACGCTACTCGCTCGTCACGCTTATGGACTTAGTTCGTATAGATATGCTTTGGGGTCGCAACCTCTCGGCAGAGTATGAGACGATGCTGAGACAAGCGCTACCTATCTTTGGCGGATCTCTGGAGGCTATCAAGGAGGTGACCGCTCAGCAGCTTAGTCAGAGGCTTTCTGACTCAACAAACCACTAATCATTTAGAAACTCCTTTATCTTACCCTTATGAAAAGACTTGTATTAGTACGCCACGGACAGAGTGCGTGGAATAAGAGTAACCAATTCACCGGCTGGACAGACGTTGACCTCACTGAGCAAGGTGTCGAGGAGGCACACGAGGCTGGCCGACGGCTACACAAGGCGGGCTTTCGCTTTGGCAAGGCTTATACATCATATCTCAAGCGCGCCATTAAGACGCTGAATATTATCCTCGATGAGATGGACCTCGACTGGATCCCCGTGGAGAAGTCCTGGCGTCTCAACGAGAAGCACTACGGCATGCTCCAAGGACTGGACAAGTCTGAGACAGCTGCTAAGTATGGCGAGGAGCAAGTGCACATCTGGCGACGTAGCTACGACGTGCCGCCCGCACCGCTAGACCCGACCGATGAGCGTGCCCCTCAGCACGATCCCCGCTATGCTGCTGTCAATCCTAACGAGCTCCCACTCACGGAGTCGCTCAAGGAGACAGTCGAGCGCATCCTTCCTTACTGGGAGAGCAACATTCGTCCAGATCTGGAGAAGTATGGCGAGATCATCGTCACGGCTCACGGCAATAGCTTGAGAGGTATCGTCAAGCACCTCAAGGGCATCTCAGACGAAGAAATCCCTGCGCTCAATCTGCCGACGGGCATCCCGTACGTCTTCGAGTTTGACGACAAGATGCAGTTGCAGCGTGACTACTTCCTCGGTGATCCCGAGCAGATAGCTAAGCTGCAGGCAGCCGTTGCTAATCAGGGTAAGAGCAAGTAACTGCGATTTATCCATTCCCTTAATTAGACAATCTCAATCATGACATACGATCTTATCATCATCGGTGGAGGACCTGCGGGCTACACAGCTGCTGAGCGTGCTGCTCGTGGAGGACTGCAGACGCTGCTCATCGAGGAGCGTGCGCTCGGAGGCGTCTGCCTCAACGAAGGGTGCATCCCTACGAAGACGCTCCTATACTCGGCTAAGGTTTGGCAGACGGTGCAGACCGCCGCTAAGTATGGCGTCGCTTGTACGCCAGAGCAGATAGACCCCGCCAAGGTTATCTCTAGAAAGAATAAAGTCGTGCGCAAGCTTGTCGCTGGCATTCGCGCACGTATGAAGGATGCTGGCGTGACCGTGGTCACAGAGCATGCGACCGTCACAGCGCACAATAGTGACGACACCTATACAGTCACGGCAGCTGGTGAGACTTATACGGCTAAGCATCTACTCCTCTGCACGGGCTCAGAGACAGTTATCCCGCCTATCCCAGGTGTCGAGGAGGGGCACTACATTACCCACCGAGAGGCATTGGACAGCAAGGAGCTTCCCGCCTCGATCGTCATCATTGGTGGTGGCGTCATCGGCATGGAGTTCGCAGCTTACTACAACGAGATGGGCGTGACCGTCTCTGTGGTCGAGATGCTCCCCGAGATCATCAACGGGATGGACAGCGAGCTGGCTGCACTCCTGCGTGAGGAGTACACGAAGCGCGGTATCAAGTTCTACCTCCAGCATAAGGTGACGCATCTCTATGCCGATGGCGTAGAGGTCGAGTACGAGGGCGAGACCTTTAAGGTAGAGGGTGAGCAAGTGATGCTCTCCGTGGGGCGTCGTCCTGTGACCAGCTCCTTCGAGGCACTGCTCAGCCAAGGACTCGAGCTAGAGCGTCGAGGCGTTAAGACCGACGAATACCTCCGTACCTCGCTCCCCAACCTCTATGCTGCGGGCGATGTCAATGGACACTCGCTCCTAGCCCATACGGCTGTGCGTGAGGCAGAGGTAGCGGTCGACCATATCCTCGGCTGTAAGATCAATCCGATGAGCTATCGTGCTATCCCAGGGGTCGTCTACACGCATCCCGAGATAGCTGGCGTAGGCTTTACGGAGGACGCCCTAAAGAGTGGAGACAAAGTCTATACCAAACTGATGCTCCCGATGAGCTACTCAGGACGCTTTGTTGCCGAAAACGAGATGGCTTCAGGCTACTGCAAGGTACTCGTAAACCCCGAAGGCAAGATACTTGGAGTGCACATGCTAGGCAATCCTTGTAGCGAACTGATCGTCACTGCAGGGCTAGCCATCGAGCGTGGCATGACAGCGCACGAGTTGAGTGAAATCATCTTCCCGCACCCCTCTGTGGCTGAGATCCTCAAGGAGACGCTAGAGACCTTTCCCCGTACGCATTAATTAGTCATGAGACCTCCTCATATTGTTATTCTAGGCTTAGGAGGCGTCGGCGGATACTTCGGCGGGCTGTGGACACGCTACGCTATGGAGCATCCCGACCAGCTGCGCGTCTCCTACCTCATGCGTCCAGGAGCGCATTACGACCGTGTACGCAGTGAGGGCCTGCGCATCTCTTCGCCGCGTCTGGCAGAGACCGTCGTGCGTCCTAGCTGCGTCACTTGCGATCCGCAAGAGCTGGCCCCGATAGACTATCTAGTTGTCGTGACCAAGAGCTATGACCTGGCCGACAGCATACATCCGCTCCAGCCTTATCTGACCAAAGAGAGTGCCGTCTTGCCGCTGCTCAATGGACTAGACATCCACGAGCAGCTCCGCACGATGCTCCCCGCAGAGGTCGAGCGCTGGGCGGGTGTCGCTTATATCACCGCACGGCGCACAGAGCCAGGTGTAGTGGAGAGCCACTCCGACAACGAGCGACTCTATATAGGTTCCCTCGCACGCCCCATCGGCGGTGAGCGAACGGCTAGCGAAGAGCGACTCCTCCAGATCTCTCAAGCTGCGGGCATCGACCTCGTCATCCCCGACGATCCTATGGAGGAAGTGCGCAAAAAGTACCTTATGCTCTCCAACTCAGCAGCTGCGACAGGCTACTACGATTGCAACGTCGAGGGCTTGCTCGGTGCGCATCGTGCCTTTGTCATCGGACTCACCGAAGAGCTCTGCCAGCTCTATCGTGCTAAGGGGTGGGGTATCAGCGATGCCGATCCAGTTGCCTCAGCACTCCGTCGTATAGAGCGTATGCCACCCGCCACGACCACCTCGATGAATAGTGACCTACGTAACCATCATCAGAGCGAAGTCGAGAGCCTTGTCGGCTACGTAGTCCGTGAGAGTCGTCGCTTAGGCCTCTCAGCACCACACTACGAAGAGGCTTACGCCGGCATCTTGCAGCGCATCGCGCAGCATTAATCATCAGCGTCTCGGAGCTGTCGGATATCGTCTGACTACTCCGAGACGCTTGCTCTAATCTCTAGCCTCTAACTTCTAATCTCTAACTTCTAATCTCTAATCCCCCATGAAGCGTCTACTCGTCATCTTGGTTTGCCTCCTCACTTTGCCAGCCTTTATGGTCCAAGGTCAGGAGCTAGACTCGCTCACGCAAACCTTTCATGCGAAGCCCTCTGTAGCTACCGCTACGCAGCTCGTGGAGCAAGCTACAACGCTAGGACGCAGTGATCTAGCCGTCTCAGCCTATGAGTATCTCGCTCATCAAAATGGTAAGTACCTGCCCGCTCTCTGGGAGAGCTATCTCAGCGAGTTGAGACTAGACGAGCTGTCTGCTTCGCTAGAGAAGCAGAGCAAAGCGCGCAAGTTGCATCACGCCACCGACCTCTACGCTGAGCGACTGTATGCGTTGCGACGCCTTATGGGGCATGTCCTCTGGCTAGAAGTGGCCGACACCATTACCATCGCACGAGAGCAGTTAGCCAATTACCTCAATGGACAGGGCGTCAAAGTCTTCTCCTGTGACAGTCTAGGTCTCGGCTTCCTCACCGAGCGAGGCGATCGCTACATCAGACCGCTCCGAGAGCGTCCCGATGCACCCGTGCGTCTCGTCTATGGTGGACTCCTTGCCAATCAGCCGATCCCCACAACCCTTCAAGCGGATGCAACGATTATTACCGCCATCCCAGACAGCCTAGAGGCTCCCTCTTACCCCTCACTAGCTCCTGACGGTATCACGCTCTACTTCTCAGCTATTAGCAAGCATGGACTGGGCGGACGAGACCTCTATATGACCCGCCAGACCGCTTCGGGAGGCTACTTGCAGCCAGTCCCACTAGGACTCCCGTACAACAGCACGGGCGACGACCTGCTCCTCGCTTTCAATGCTGAGCGTCATCTCGGCTACCTCGTCTCCGATCGCTATGCTCCCCACGGCATGGTCACCGTCTACCGCTTTGTCTACAATGATGGCGAGGTGACCGAGGTCCCCTCCAACGATCCCGCCATCCTGCGCCAGTACGCTATGCTGCGTCCTTACCACATCACGCAGCGTCCGGATGTAGACTATGGGGCCTTGCTGAGCCAGCAAACTATCGCACAGCCTGCTCACGGCAGTGTCTCTCAGGGAGCTTTCGTCGTGGCTCCAGATGTGATTTATACCAGTCGGGAGCAGTTTCACTCCGCCGAGGCTGCGACCCTCTATGATCAATATCTGACCCAGCAGAAGCAGCTTACTGAGCAGGAGCAGACACTGGCTCGCCTCCGCACAGCCTATCACCAACATAGCGGTAGCGATGCCGACCTGACCGAGATGATCCTACAGCTCGAGCGTCAGATTCCCGTAGCTCGCAAGGCGTTGCACGCACTCGCTCAAGAGATACGACAGCTCGAGCACCCTCATCGCTAAGAGCACCCTATATTGGAAAAAGCACTACCTTAGCGGGCGTTAAACCAATAAATAACCCAATCACAATGAGAAAAGAACAATTAATCCGCATCTGCCTAGCTATGCTGCTAGCCAGTGCCACCTTGATGCTCAGCTCCTGCAAGAAGGATAAAGACCCCAAAGACAAAGACCCTAAGGTAGCACTCGTCAATACCCGCTGGAAGATGGCTACAGATCTTCCAGGGCTTGACATTGACAAAGAGATCGGTGAAGCATCTGGCGAGCTTCGCTTCACTTCTCAGACGGAGGGTGAGCTGACAGTGGGTGCCCAAGGTATGAAGCTCACCTTGTCGGTGACTTACAGCTACGATGCTACGCAAAAGGCCTATCCCGCTACGATGAAGATGGGAGATGAGACCAAGCAATTTATTTTGAAGGTCAACTGGGACACAAACATCTTGACAGTCTACGTGCTGGAAGATGGAGTCGTCATCCCGAAGCCTGCTATGTTCTTCACGCTTGTCAAGTAGTAAGCTCTTTAGGCTGATATCATAACCATAAACCACTTCAATCAATGAGAAAAGAACAATTAATCCGCATCTGCCTAGCCATGCTGCTAGTCAGCACCACCCTCATGCTCAGCTCCTGCAAGAAGGATAAAGAGCCTACGGAAAAAGACCCCAAGGAGGCCCTTGTCAATACCCGCTGGAAGACCGATCTTAACATCCCAGGGCTTGACATCGATGACGAAGATCGTGACATCTCTGGAGAGCTTTACTTCACCAGTCAGACGAAGGGCGAGTTGACGATGGCTGCTGAAGGCTTGAAGTACACCGTCCCTGTGTCTTACAACTATGATGCTACGCGAAAGGCTTACGTTGCCTCTATAACGATAGAAAATGACACCAAGAACTTCATCATGAAGGTCAACTGGGATACCAATATTCTGCTCCTTTACGAACTGAAAGATGGCGTCGCACTTCCGATGCCTATGATGGGTTTTAGGCTTGTCAAGTAGCAGGTTCTAAGGCTGATGTATTTGTAGAGGCATAGCCCTACGACGACTAAGAAGGGGTAGAGACCTAGCGGTCTCTGCTCTTTTTTTTCATCTCTGTGCATCCAAGTGATCAGTGGTTAGAATTAGAAGGTTGTTTTGCTAATTTCCCTTTTGGAACTTCCTAGTTCCAAGAAAGGAACTCTTTATTGAATAGCAATATTTTTCTAACTTTGTCGGAGTAACAAACATCGTTTTAACCAACTCATATCACTACTACCTATGCAGTATTACTTACGTGCTTCGCTACGAGGAGGTTTGCTGGCAGGTTTGCTTCTTCTCTGTGCCACGAACAGGCTAGAGGCAACTCCCTTAGCGACCCTCGCTCTAGACACAATCATCGAGCGGGATGACTACAAAGTCATTATAGAGTCTAGTAAAGATCAGACTGATGTGACACTCGTCGACTACAACGAGCGGCACCGTGTGCGCCGTATGGAGACGAACGCTTTCTCGGTAGATCGTGAGCTACGTCAGGTGCTTGCGGGCATGGGTGGCGTATTCGGGCTCTATGATGACAACAGCTTTCGCTGGGGTACGATACGGCTCTTCCCGAAGCTCTACTTCGGCTCGACGATGATGCTGGGAGATGCCTTCGCGCATGCTGCTACCCCCTGCTTCAACCACTATATGGTGGCTCCGATAGGGTATAGGTACTATATCAAGGGGCGCTACTTCGTTGGCTTTGACTTTGCTCTGGAGGGGCGCTCCTACAGCCTACGTGATGGCTACTACTTCACATCAGATAAGGAGCTCAACGCACTGAATCAAGACCACTACGATGAGGAGATAGGGCTACGTCAGAGCAAGCTGGTGACACGCTATATATCGCTCCCGATCACGCTGGGGATGCGTCCTATGATGAACAGTCGTATGCGCATCGGCATCGAGGTGATCCCACAGATCAAGTACAAGGAGTATGTAATGCACAAGCAGTATGGCAATCGCCACAAGGAGCGTACGATGACAGAGGCTACGCCGCCCTTGTCGATGACTTATGGTGCTTTTATCGACTTTAGGCCTATCGGACTATATGTGCACTATACGCCTCAGTCGCTACTCCTTGTTAAAGACGCTATGAGCGGGTACAACAACAAGGGTCTCCTCACAGCTGGACTAAGTATCACCTTCTAATCGTATCGTAACTATGTACTCAAGAGTTTATACATTACCCTTATTTGCGCTAGTCACCCTACTGCTCTCTACGCTAGGAGCTGCAGGGCAGACAGGGACATCGTGTGATACGATCCAGCTAGCTGACCGCACGGTCTATGTGATGCGAGGTGAGAAAGATACTCAGATAGAGGTGGCGAGCCGACTTCCGAAGGGACAGGAGCAAAACGTACCACTCTATATAGATAGGGTATGGACGAGAGGTGGTCGTCAATCTGCTTGGAACCGCTCCCGAGTCAGTACGGTCCATAAGCAAGACGGACGGCCCGTCATCTACAAGACACTCATGGGAGATGTCTCTTATCACTTTGTAGCCTCCTTCGGTTGGAACCTTTTTACGGCTCCTGAGTGGGTTGGCAAGCAGCGCTTCTGGTGCTCTACTCGTGGGGAGTTTGGTGTCTATGGGATCCTTCAGATCGGGCGTAGTCCGTGGGCTTTCAACGTAGGGACCTCGCTCGTGGCGCGTAACTTTGCCTTTGATAAGAAGTACGCTATGCAGCGTGACGATGAGGGACTGACTGTCCTAAAGCAGGAGTCGACAGATATGGTTTACTCATGGACGCAGCTAGGTATCCTGACTATTGAGATGCCCGTAGGTCTGTCGCTTTCGTGGGGTGAGACGAATGCGTGGAGCTCGCTAGCGGTTGTTCCTAAGATCGTCTGCCTGCAAAACTCTCGTACCCGCTCGCTCGATGAGCGAGTCAATACGCTCGTGGATAATGATCTCAACGTGCGTCCCTTCGGAGTCGATCTGCGCGGCGAGATAGGGTACGGCTTCTTCGGACTCTTCGGACAGATTAGCTTGCTCAGTACCATGCCGTCAGCACAGGCTGAGGTGAGCACGCGAGACTACTCGATAGGAATCGTGGGCCGCTTCTAGAGGAAGGACATGATAAAGCGCGGAGGAGCGATAAAGTTTGCGATCTGTCAAACTTATCGCTCCTCCGCTTGCTCCAAGAAATCAATCCCCACGTAGGAATTTCTAAATCCCTAGGTAGGAAATCGAAAATCTCCACGTGAGGAATAAAAATTCTCCACGTGGACGAGAAATAAAACTTCGGAGGAATCAAATGAAACTTCGGAGGAA
>ERZ1031273.445-NODE-445-length-14405-cov-8.031707_pt1 | contig 14405 bp, 13 predicted proteins | sample MGYA00516575_ERZ1031273 | MGnify/ENA primary metagenome ERZ1031273 (study PRJEB33718, sample SAMN03159816) | human skin metagenome | collected 2014-02-25 | study: EMG produced TPA metagenomics assembly of the PRJNA266117 data set (Human skin bacterial metagenome... | reverse complement strand
TGCCGGGCTACGAGCTGGTGGCCGAGGAAGAGGCGCAGAACTTCGAGTGGCCGTTGTGGTTCAACAGCAATGTCATCGGCCTGATGGGCCTGGCAATCTTCGTGGCGTACCTGATCCTCGCCATCGGCGGGCGCCTCAGCGCCGAAGTCCTAGGCGAAGACCCAGAGCAGGACCGCAGCGGCGATGCCGAGTGCGGCGCAGATCCACGAGCTGGCCATCGGGCGGCGCGTCCAGCTACGGCTGAAATCGATGCCGAACAGGCCCGGGCCGGTGAACTGAACGGCTAGTGCCATGCCCGCCAGGGCGATCGCCAGCCAGACCGACGGCTCCCACGCGAAGATATCGCTCGTGGACTCGGATGTCATCACCGCGTTGATGGCGGTGAAGCCCGTCGCGGCGACAGCGACCATCGACGCGACCGGCGTGAGCAGACCGAGAACGAGGAACACGCCCGCACCCAGCCCCATGGACGGCAGCGCGATCGCGAGTAGATGCGGGTAGTTATACGACGCCAGCTCGTCCTCCAGGCCCGCGAGCCCCGCGTTGCCGCCGAGCTGGAACAGGACCGCCAGAGACGTCAGGATCAGCACGCCGCCGAGCACGAGACGCAGAATCAGCAGGCCGACGTCGATCGTTCCGCGGCCGATCCACGGCTGCGGCTGGGGTGCGCCCGCGACATCCGCAGTGGAAGCAGCGCTTTCTTGCGTGAGGCTCTCCGCCCCCTCCGTCGTGTGCAGTGTGCCCGCCGTGCTCACGGTGCTGGCTGCCACCGGTTCTTCGACCGGTTGCTTCACCGCAGGTTCAGCGCTGGTGGCAGGTTTCGCGGCCGCATCAACGGCCGGCTCGTCGACCCGATCGACGCTAATGTCAACGGGCTTGTCGCGCGGTGCGCTCTTCGGCGCCGCCGGAAGAACTTCCGTCGGGGCGGCCTTACCGGTGCGGGTATAGACATTGGAGGCCGGCACCACCTCCAAATCGTCCAGATCATGGAGGTGGTCCAGATCGGTGACGTCCTCGAGCTTTCGCGCCTTTTTCGCGGACGTATCTACGGGCTTTTTGCTGCCTTTATCACTCATGCTTTCAAATTTAAGGCAGGAAAACACCGCGATCGGACTGCCACGCAGGGACTCCTATGTGGACAGAACCAGAAATAATCCCCGGTTAACCGCGGGTGCGCGAGGCCGTCGCCCCGGCCCAGATATTGATGCCGGCGTCGTGGGCGATATCGTCGATAAGCGAAAGCTCCTCGTCGCTGAACTCGAGGTTGTCGACGGCGTCGAGGTTCGCGTCGAGCTGCTCCACGCTGGACGCGCCGATGAGTGTGCTGGTGACCGTGCGCTCTGCCTGGTCGCGCAACACCCACGCGATGGCCATCTGCGCGAGCGTCTGGCCGCGCTTGGCAGCAACCTCGTTGAGCTTGCGCGCCATAGCGATATTGTCCTCGCTCAGCATGCCCTCGCTCAACGACTTCCCCGCCGCGGCGCGGGAATCAGCCGGGATGCCGTCCAAATAACGGTCGGTGAGCAGGCCCTGAGCCAACGGGGAGAACGCGATGACGCCCAGACCACTCTCTGCCGCGGACTGAAGCAGGGAGTATCCGTCCTCGCCAGGCTCCTCGATCCACCGGTTGACCATGGAATAGCTGGGCTGGTGAATCAGCAGCGGGCAGCCCTCCCCTGCCATGATTTCAGCTGCCTCGGCGGTGAGCTCCGGCCCGTAGGAGGAAATACCGACATACAGCGCCTTGCCCGATGCCACAATGTCGCGCAACGCGTACATCGTCTCCTCCAGCGGGGTATCTGGGTCCGGGCGGTGGTGGTAGAAAATGTCCACGTAGTCGAGGCCGAGCCGGTCGAGCGACGCATCCAGCGAGGACATCAGGTACTTGCGCGAACCCCCGAAACCGTACGGGCCTTCGTGCATGTACCAACCAGCCTTCGACGAAATGATGAGCTCGTCCCGGTGGGCGGCGAAGTCCTCGGCGAGGATGCGCCCGGCGTTGAGTTCCGCTGATCCGGCGGGTGGGCCATAATTATTGGCGAGGTCGAAGTGCGTGACGCCTCGGTCGAAGGCACGGCGCATGATTGCTCGCTGGGTCTCAATCGGCTTGTCGTCGCCGAAGTTGTGCCAGAAGCCCAATGAGACCGGCGGAAGCTTCAGACCGGAATTGCCTACCCGGCGAAACCAGTCGTCCCTATTACGGTCATAACGGTCCTGAGCTGCAGTGTAGGCATCCATGTGCGCCCATTGTGCCACAACTTTGTTACTCTCACTCCGATCGTTCTTTTCTCTAATTCACCCCTACACAAAGGTTCTTCGATGAAGAAAACCCTGAAAGTGGCCATGGCGCTCGTCGGCCTCACAGTCGGCGCCGGCTTCGCCTCCGGCCAAGAAGTCATCCAATACTTCCTCTCCTTCGGCTACTGGGGCATCGTCGGTGCCGCCGTCGCCGGCAGCGCGATCGCGATCTTCAGCGCATTCGTCTACCAGCTCGGCTCCTACTACCTGGCCGACAACCACAGCGTGGTCTTCAGGAGTGTGTCCCGCCCACTGCTGGCCAAATACATGGACTACACCACCATGTTCACCCTATTCTGCATCGGTTTTGTCATGGTGGCGGGTGCAGGCTCCAATATGGAGCAGCAATTCGGCTTCCAAACCTGGATCGGCTCCGCGATCATGGTAGTGCTGCTGGTCTTGTCGGGCTTTTTGGACGTGGACAAACTCAGTAACGTCATCTCGATGATCACGCCGTTGCTGATTGTCTGCATCATCGGTGCTTTCATTCTCACGGTCATGAACATGCCTGACAACCTCGGCGAACTCAATGAGCTCGCGCAAACAAGCCCGCATGCGCAGGGCACCTTCGGCAACTGGTTCGTCTCCGCGCTGAACTATGCCACCCTGGTGATGATCATGGACTGCTCCATGATGCTCGTCTTCGCCGGTTCCCACATCAACCCGGCTCAGACCGGTAAGGGCGGCTTGCTTGGCGGCATCATCTTCGCGGTCTTGCTGCTGATCTTGGTGTTCATCCTCTTCTTCAACATGGAGAACATCATTGACGCGGACCTGCCGCTGCTCAAGGTCTTCGACACCATGCACCCGGTCATCGGCACCGGAGTTTCGATCGTCATCTACCTCATGATTTACAACACCGCCGTCGGCCTGTTCTACGCCCTCGGACGCCGCCTGAGCCACGATAAGCCGGAGAAATTCCGTCCCTACTACTTCATCGTTGTGGCGATCGGCTTCGCGCTGTCCTTCATCGGCTTTGCGGACCTGGTCGGCTGGGTGTACCCGCTCCTGGGCTACCTGGGTCTCATCCTGGGCGTCGTCATGGCTGTCGCTTGGTTCCGCGACCGCAAGAAGATCCAGGACGAGACCGGCCGTCGCGAGCGTCTCGCCGAGCTGGCAGAAACGCAGCTCCGCCCCGAATCCGACAACCTGTCCGCCGACGAGCGCAGCGAGGTCGACGACCTGACTAAGGATTCGAATATCGAAGACCAGAACCTCTGGCACTCCGTCCAGGAGGAGGTCGCCGCCGACCTCGACGCGGACGATTCCAACGAGTTCAGCTTGAAGAATGTTCCCGCCCTCGACCCGGATTCTGATTCATACGGCGGCGCCCCCGAATCGAAGGGCGATTCCATCGACTGGAAGTCCTACGAGGAGATGTACAAGACCGGCGAGTTCCCGGCCATCAAGCCCGAGAAGAAATAGCTTTTCGCTTCTCGACGCCGCTCCCGCGCTGGTTCGGGGGCGGCGATTTTTCATGGCTGCCCCCGCTACTGCCAGAGCAGCCATCCCCCGGAAACGCGAAAGGTAACAATCAAACGGTAACCCCGCCCTGTTAGGTGTACCTTTTCACACACACCGGCCCGGGTTCGAGCATTATTACCGTTTGATTGTTACCTTTCGCCGAATCGAAGCCTCAGCGACTAGTCCGCGAGCTTCTTCGCGATGATCTCATTAATGGACTTCGGATCGGCCTTGCCCTGCGTCGCCTTCATCACCGCGCCGACGATCGCACCGGTGACCTTGGTGTTACCGGCCTTGTACTTCTCCACGATGTCCGGGTTGGCAGCCAGGGCTTCGTCGACGGCGGCCTCAATGGCACCGTCGTCACGCACGACCTCGAGGCCACGCTTCTCGACGACCTCGTCGACATTGCCCTCCCCTTCGATGACACCGTCGATGGCCTGGCGGCCGAGCTTGGTGGTGAGCTTGCCTTCCTTGACCAGCTCGACCACGCGGGCGACATCGGCCGGGGTGACGCCGAGTGCGTCAAGGTCGCGGCCCAGCTCATTGCCCTTGCCGGCGATGTAGGAAACCCACCATGCGCGGGCTTCGTCCGGCGTCGTGCCAGCCTCGACGGTGTCGACGATGAGGTCGAGCGCACCGGCGTTGACCAGGTCGCGGAATTCCTTTTCCGGCAGCTGCCACTCCTCTTGGATGCGTGCACGGCGGACCCACGGAAGCTCCGGCAGGGTCGCGCGGATCTCTTCGACCCACTCCGGCTTCGCGATGACGGGCGGCAAATCCGGGTCATTGAAGTAGCGGTACTCGCTGGCCTCTTCCTTCGGGCGACCCTTAGACGTGGAGCCGTCGGACTCCTGGTAGTGGCGGGTCTCTTGGACGATCTCACCGCCGGCCTCGAGCACACCGGCGTGACGCTGCATCTCGTATCGCACAGCCTGCTCGACAGACTTCAGCGAGTTGATGTTCTTGGTCTCGGTGCGGGTGCCGAATTTCTCCTGCCCCTTCGGACGGAGCGAAACGTTGGCATCACAACGCATCGAGCCCTGGTCCATGCGCGCATCGGACACGCCAAGCGCCTTGACCAGCTCACGCAGGGCGCCGACGTACGCGCGGGCGACCTCCGGGGCACGCTCGCCGGCGCCCACGATCGGCTTGGTCACGATCTCGATCAGCGGGATGCCTGCACGGTTGCAGTCCACCAGCGATGCCGTCGCACCGGAGATGCGGCCGGAGGCGGAACCCAGGTGGGTCAGCTTGCCGGTGTCTTCCTCCATGTGGGCGCGCTCGATCTCCACGCGCCACTCAGTGCCGTCGTCGAGCACGACATCGAGGTAGCCGTCGTAGGCAATCGGCTCGTCGTACTGCGAGATCTGGTAGTTCTTCGGCTGGTCCGGGTAGAAGTAATTCTTGCGCGCGAAGCGGGAGGATTCGGCGATCTTGCAGTTGAGCGCCAAACCGATCTTGATCGCCCATTCCACGCCCTTGGCGTTGACCACCGGCAGCGCGCCCGGCAGCCCGAGCGAGACCGGGTCGACATTGGTGTTCGGTTCCGCACCGAAGTGGGCGGACGAGGTGGAGAACATCTTGGTCTCCGTGGACAGCTCCACGTGTACCTCGAGACCCATCACCGGGTCGTACTTTTCCAGGACATCGCTGTAATCCATCAGGTCGTACGCAGTCATGGTTGCCAAGTGTAGTGCCCCTGCGCCGCCGCCGAGACGATAGCTCCTCTTACGCTTCCACCTGCGCCTTGTCCGGCTGCCCGGACTGCTCCTTTTTGTCCTTTGCGCGGAAAAGCAGCGCCAGGATCGCGCCGGAGATGTTGTGCCACACGGAGAACACCGCGCCCGGCAGCGCGGCCAGCGGGCTCAGGTAGGCCGCGGCGAGGGTGGCCGCCATCCCGGAATTTTGCATGCCGACCTCGACAGCCATCGTGCGCGAAGATGCCTCCGGCTGCCCCGTCACCTTTCCGGTGACATAGCCGAGAATGTAGCCCAGACCGTTGTGTAGCACGACCGCGAGCAGCACGATGAGCCCCGCCTGCGCGAGCTTGTCGTGCGAGCCCGCCACGACGATGGCCACGATCATCGCGATCGCCAACACAGAGACCCACGGCAGCGCCGGCAGCACCGCCGCGACAAATCGCGGAGCAAGCAGACGGACGAGCAAGCCGAGACCGACCGGCAGGATGACCATCTTCACGATCGACCACGCCATCGGCCCCGCGCTGACATCCATGTGCTCACCCGCCAGCCACAACGTGAGCAGCGGAGTGAAGATCGGAGCGAGCAGCGTCGACACCGTGGTCATTGTCACCGACAACGCGACATCGCCGCGCGCCAGGTAGGACACGACATTCGATGAGGTCCCGCCCGGCGCGCAGCCGACCAGGATCACGCCCGCAGCGATCTCCGGCGGCAGGCGCAGCGCCCACGTCAGCGCGACAGCCGCCAGCGGCATGATCACGAACTGCGCGAGCACACCGATTACGACCGGCAGAGGCTTTGTGGCCACAAACACGAAATCGTTGCCCGTCAGCGTCAACCCCATGCCGAACATGACCACGCCGAGTAGCCACGTTGTCCACCCGGAGATCGGTTCAATGACGCCGGGCGTGGCAAAGCCGATGACGCCGCCAGCGATGACGAGGAGCGGGAAGCCGAGCGTCGCGACGAAAGCCGAGCGCTCCTCAGCGTGCTTCTTCTGTTCCATCTCCGTTAATTCCATAATGTGGACTATAGCGTCCACACTGTGAAATGCACTTACTGGGGTGGGTGCGTCGACTCCCACACCTCGCGGTAGCTCGCCGCCAGCGTTTCAACAGTCTCGTGCGCATTCAGTCCACTCGGGTTGCCCACCACCCACAAGGGCACGCCGGAGATCGTCTCGGATTGCAGTCCCCGCACCGCTTTACGCCGCCCAAAGGCATCCCGGTAGGCACCGATGCCAGCGAACATCACAGCAGCAGGGCGATGCTTATCGACGACACGTTCAAGCCTCTCCCCTCCTTCCACCAACTCGTCTCTGGTCAGGTCGGACGCTTTCGGTGTCATCCGGGCCACGAGGTTGGTGAAGCCGATCCCGCGCTGCGCGAGTATCTGCAAATCCTTTTCCGACAGTCCCCCGCTCGCATGCACCCGGTACGGCGTGATCCCCGCTTTTTCTAGCGCGGGCCAGAAGCGGTTGCCCGGGTGCGCGAATGGCGCATCCACCTCTTCGGACAAGGCACCCGGGTTGATCCCGACGATAAGCAGCCGACAAGGATCCGGAATTCGGTCGTGCATTATTCCGACCTTAGCGAGCATTGCCGGGGAGATACGGGGACATGACGGGACATACGGGGACTACATTGAACGTATGTGGACCGATGAAGTGCAAAAACTCAAGCAGGAACGAAACGCCGTCATTCTGGCGCACAACTACCAGATCCCGGATATCCAGGACATCGCGGACTTCACCGGCGATTCTCTGGCATTGTCTCGCATTGCCGCGGACACGGACGCAGATGTCATCGTGTTCTGCGGCGTGCACTTCATGGCGGAGAGCGCGAAGATTCTCAGCCCGGACAAGACAGTCCTGATTCCGGACGAGGCGGCCGGGTGCTCCCTGGCCGATTCAATCACCGCGGAACAACTGCGCGAGTGGAAACACGAGCACCCGAACGCAGTGGTGGTCAGCTACGTCAACACCACTGCGGATGTGAAGGCATTGACTGACATCTGCTGTACGTCGTCCAACGCCGTCGATGTGGTGAACTCCATCGACCCGGACACGGAAATCCTCTTCTGCCCCGATCAATTCCTCGGTGCCCACGTCAAGCGCCAGACCGGCCGCGACAACATCCGCGTCTGGGCAGGCGAGTGCCATGTTCACGCCGGCATCAACGGCAAAGAGCTGGCCGACCAAGCAGCCACGCACCCGGACGCTCCCTTGTACATCCACCCGGAGTGCGGCTGCGCGAACTCCGCCATCTATCTCGCCAGCGAAGGCGTCATTGACCCCGAGCGCGTCCACATGCTCTCCACCGGTGGAATGCTGGACCAGGCGGACCGCGACACGCACGGCACCGTCCTCGTGGCTACTGAGGTGGGCATGCTCCACCAGCTGCAGAAGAAATCGCCGCTGGCGGACTTCCAGCCAGTCAACCCCCAGGCATCCTGCAAATACATGAAGATGATCACCCCGGAAAAACTCGTGGCCAGCCTCCGAGACATGCGCGACGAAGTCACCGTGCCCGAGGACATCGCTGCGAAGGCGCGCCAGTCTCTGGAGCGCATGATCGCCATCGGCAATCCGGGCAGCGGGGAGTGACACCAGATGAATCCACCGCTGAATAAGGACACCACGCTGCGTCTCATCCGCCTCGGCCTCGAGGAAGATTTCGCGCACGGACCCGACGCAACATCGGAGGCGACTGTCGACACCGATGCCCTGCTCACAGCCCACGTGGTCCCGCGCGCAGCGGGCGTGGTCGCCGGACTCGACGCTCTCGTGTGGACCATGCACGAGGTCTCCCCCGACATCCAGGTCGAAGTCCACGCATCCGACGGCGACCAGGTCGCACCGGGCGAGCGTCTCGGCACAGTCACCGGCCCGACGCGTGCGGTCCTGTCGGCGGAACGCACGGCGTTGAATCTGCTCACCTACGCCAGCGGCATTGCCACCCGCACCCATGAGTGGACCCAAGTGCTTGCAGGAACCGATGCCAAGGTCCGCGACTCCCGCAAAACCCTGCCCGGCTACCGCGACTTAGCCAAGTACGCGGTGCGATGCGGCGGCGGAGTCAACCACCGGATGAGCTTGGGCGATTCCGTGCTGATCAAGGACAACCACGTCGCCAGTGTCGGCAGCGTCGCAGAAGCGTACCGCCGCACCACCAGCGCCTTTCCGGACCTGCCCCGCGAGGTCGAAGTCGACGACCTCTCCCAGCTCGAAAAGGTCCTCGCATTCGCCCCGGAGCTGGTCATGCTGGACAATTTCGGGGTGGAGGGGACGCGGGAGGCCGTCGATAAGCGAAATGCCCTTTCTCCATCGACGAAGCTGGAATCTTCAGGCGGCCTCACACTCGACCGGGCCCGCGCGTACGCGGAGACCGGCGTCGATTTTCTCGCGGTCGGCGCGCTCACGCATTCGGTAGAAATTCTCGACATCGGACTGGACGCCGTACAGCAGTGATAGCCGCCGTCATGTATCGTGATCGACGTTATGAATGATTTGAAATCCTCCCGAGCACCCGTTGTGCTCGGGCTTATTCTTTTATTCCTCGTCGCCGCCGCCCTGGTCTTTCCGCGCGTTGTCGACGCCACCACGACACCCGAAGAGTCCCAGGTGCCCGACAACCCTGTGGAGTTGGGCAGCATTGGCGTGCCCGACGAGAACGGCGGGCAGCTTGTGTGCAGCAACCCGTCGGGCTTCGCGGAAAGCACGAAGACGTGGGATTGCGATTCGACGCGCATTCTTGGCCGCTCCGAACCGGCACCCAACAACGCAGAGAAAGCCCTCGCCCGCTTCTACCGCAGAGTGACACTCGACCGGAACGTGGAAACCGGCAACGTCGAGTCCCCGCGTGAAGGCGTGCATGTGAAGCGCACCGAGGCAGACGCCGAACGCACTCTCGTGGCCGTCTCCATTGCCGACGGGCAGACCACCCGCTACTTCTCTTTCGGCGGGGACGACGCAGAAGACCTCGCCCAGCGTTTGATCGACTCCGCTGACGTGAACACTGATAGATCCGCTGACGATTCCGAGGAAACGGAGGGCGACTAGTGACCGACAAAATGAACCTCATCCTCCGCATCGCAGGAATCCTGATCCTCCTCGCCTCCGCTGTCTGGTCGGCTATCTACTTCAGCCAGCTCCCCTTTAACGCAACGATCGCGGCAATGAGCGCATTGCACGCGGCGCTGTGGTTACTGCTGGCGTGGCTTCTGCTGCGCAACCACCCGGGTCGCCCTGTTCATTCCTCTCCCGCCTTCATCTTCGCGGGGTTCGTCTCAGGTATGGCTCTGTGCGCCCCTTCAGTGACCACGAATGAATCCATCATCGCCTTCAAGGATTGGCTGGGCTTGGGCAGTTTGGAATTCACTCTGCTGACCCCCACAGCCGAGGAGTTATTCAAATTCGCCACGGTGTTCATCCTGAGCACCATGATCTTCCGCATCCGCCGCCCCATTGAGGCCGTGACCATCGCGATTGCCGTCGGTTTCGGCTTCGCGGCGCTGGAGAACGCCACCTACATCTTGAAAGCGGCGCTCGACAACCTCAACTCCGATGTCGAGGGCTCGCTCATGGGGTATGCCGCCCGGACCGTCCCTGGACCATGGGGCCACTCGCTCTACCTCGGTCTCTCGGCATGGGGCCTCGGCGTCTTCTTGTGCCGCACGGACAAATCCCTCGGCTGGCGCATCGGCCAACTGGTCATCTGGTACTTCCTCGGATTCGCCATTCACTCGATCTTCAACGCTTCAACCGAGCTACCCGGCGAGATCGCCCCGCTGGTGGCGTTGATCGCGGTCATTGCGTTCACCTGGATCGGCGGAATCTGGCTCTACCTACGCACCCGCAAGATCGGCCGCCGAGACATCGCGGAGACGACTGAGGGGACTGAAGTCGCCTCGCATGGAGCTTCCGCACCGACTGTTGAGGAAGCTTCAGCCCGAGAAGCCAGGCAGCGGTCTTAAGCTCGCAGCCGCGCCTCGAGCGCGGTCTTCACCTCGGGCCACTCGGTGTCCAGGATGGAGTAGACGCACGTGTCGCGCACGAGGCCGCTCTTCAAGATCTTGTGGCGGCGTAGTACCCCGTCGAGCTTGGCGCCGAGACTCTCGATGGCCGCGCGCGACTGGCGGTTCATGAAGTGGGTGCGGATCTCCACGCGCAGGCACTCAAGGTCCTCGAAAGCGCGCTGGAGCATGAGCAGTTTCGCCGCCTTGTTGAACGGCGCGCCCTGGGCCTCTTTCGTGATCCACGTCGACCCGATCTCGATGCTGCGGTTCGCAGGATCCGGGTGGAAGAACGTGGTCACGCCAATGGCCCTGCCGGCCGGGTCGACGATCGCCCACGGTGCGCGCTCACCGCGTTCGTGTTCTGCGAGGTATGCCTCGATATAACCCGGAACACCGTCGGGCGTCGGGATGTGGTCCTGGTACCACAGTTCCGACAGGTCCCCGACGCACTCCGCGAGAGCCTCCGCATGCCCAAGGCTCAGCGGCTCGAGGGTGACCCACTGGTTGCTCAGGGTGGGGTTATCGCAAAAATTCACTGCGCGCTCCTAAAATACTCGACGGTGCGCGCCACGCCCTCGTCGAGGCTGACGGTGGGCTCCCACCCGAGAACCTCCCGTGCGCGGGCATAAGACAAGGCGGAGCGGGGGACGTCGCCAAGCCGCGGCGGGAAATCGTGCGGCGCATCGGGCGCGCCCGCATGTTTGGCTACCAGCGTGTGCAATTCGCGGTCCGTCGTCTCCACCGAGGTGCCGATATTGAAGCGCGTCCCGTCGCCGCGCTCCCCCGCAGCCAGCACGAATGCGCGCGCGACATCGCCCACGTAGACATAGTCGCGGGTATTCGTTCCGCCGCCGAAGATCTTCGTCGGATTGCCGCGCAGGAGATTCTCCGCGAAAATCGCCACGACCCCAGCTTCGCCGTGCGGGTTCTGCCGCGGGCCATACACATTCGCCGGCGCGATGAAGCTCGCTTGCATTCCGTACAGGTGGCGGTAAATGCCCAGGTATTGCTCACCGGCGAGCTTCGACGCGGCATACGGCGAGTGCGGATCGACAGGGAAGGACTCGTCGACCGGAAATTCGCTCGGCGCGCCGTAAATCGACCCGCCGGACGAGGTGTGCACGATCTTGCGCACGCCAGCCTTCCGCGCGGCTTCCGCGACATTGATCGTGCCCAGAATATTCGCCTGCGCATCAAGGATCGGGTCTTCGACGGATTTGCGCACGTCGATCTGCGCGGCGAGATGGAAGATCACTTCAGGAGCAAGCTTATCGACGACATCTCCTAGCCCTTTATCCCCCACGTCCCCCTCGACGAGCTCGACTGCAGTCTGGTGGCTGATATTTTCGAGCCGCCCGCTGCTCAAATTGTCCAGCACGGCGACCTCGTGGCCCGCCATGACGAGCTGATCGACGAGATGAGATCCAATGAAGCCGGCACCGCCGGTGACGAAAGTGCGCACGCGGTGATTCTAACCGACGGCTATCCGAACATAGACCGCGCGGTCCGAATGCGGCGCTCAGGCACGCGCTTGAGGTTCTCCACCGCGTCGGCAAGCGGGACGAGCGTGATGTCCTCACCGCGCAGCGCGACAGTCATACCGAAATTGCCCTCGTGCGCCGCGCGAGCCGCGTGCACGCCGTAGCGGGTGGCCAGCACGCGGTCGTACGCCGTCGGGGTGCCGCCGCGCTGCGTGTGACCGAGCACCGTTGTTCGCACGTCGTAGCCCAAGCGGCGGTGAATCTCGTCGCCGATGATCTGGCCCATGCCCTTGAACGTCTTGTGGCCGAACTCGTCCTCTTCGCCGAGGCCTGCGTCCATCGTGCCTTCCTTCGGCACTGCGCCCTCAGCCACGACGATGATGCCGTATTTCTCCCCCATCTGGAAGCGGCGTTCCATCGCCTTGCAGATGTCCTCGATATCGAAGGGGTCCTCCGGGATGACCGTGTAGTGCGCGCCGCCGGCCATGCCCGCGTGCAGTGCGATCCACCCGACGTGGCGGCCCATCACCTCGACGATGAGGATTCGGTTGTGCGATTCCGCAGTGGTGTGCAGCCGGTCGATCGCGTCCGTGGCCACCGACACCGCGGTATCGAAACCGAAGGTGTAGTCGGTGGCATTGACGTCGTTGTCGATCGTCTTCGGCACACCGACTACCGGAATGCCATTGTCTGAGAGCCACTTCGCACCCTTGAGCGTTCCCTCGCCGCCGATCGGGATCAGCGCGTCGATGCCCGCATCTGCGAGATTGCTCTTGATCTGGTCGATGCCCGCCTTGAATTTATCCGGGTGCAGGCGACCGGTGCCCAGAATCGTTCCGCCGCGCAGCAGAATCGAGTCGATGAATGCATCGTCGTACAGGTCCTGGCGCAGGTCGTCCATGAGTCCCACCCAGCCGTCTTGATAACCGACGACAGTGGAACCGAACTCCGAGCTAGCGGTGCGGACAATGGCGCGGATGACAGCATTGAGACCGGGGCAATCGCCGCCGGAAGTGAGTGTGGCAAGACGCATGGGACCCAGATTAGCGTGATTGGGCGGTGCTGTCCGGCTCTCAGGCCGCAGCCGAGCTTCGAGCGCGCAGCGGAACCGACGCGAGTGCGCCTACGAGCATCGCTCCGAGCGGCAGCGCCACCGCCCACCCGGCGGTGTCCGCGATCTCCCCGCCGGCCAGCACCATGCCGACGAGCGCGACACCGAGCACGCTGCCCACCTGCCGCGCGGTGTTGTACAGCCCCGAGGCGGCGCCAGTCTGGTGTTCCGCGATACCTCGCATGGTCACCGCCGCATTCGGCGCCCACACGAAGGCCCCGCCGATGCCGAGCAGCGATGTGACGGCCATGAACCACCACACCCCCGCCGACGCCTCGATCAACGCGATCGCAAGCCCCAGGCCCGCCGCGCAGACCGTGAATCCGGCGATGCAGAGTTTGCCCGGATCCCGCCTATCCGTCAGGTACCCGGCGACTGGGGTGAGCACGAGCGCGAAGACCGGCATCGGCGCGGTAATCAGACCGGAAGCCGTGGGAGATGCGCCCGACACCGTCTGCAGCCAGTACATCAGCGGAATGAACATCGACGCGACGGTGAACCCCATCGCCGCCACACCCACCGCGCCGAGGGCGAACGACCGGTCGCGCAGAAGCTCCACCGGCAAGAAGCCGTGGTCCTCCCCGTTGCGCGCGGCCACAACGAGCGCCACAAGCGAGACCACGCCCAAGACGAGCACGATCCACTGTCCGAACTGGATGCCGTAGACCAAGCACCCGAGCCCGCCAAACGACAGCAGCACAGGGACCAGGTACACCCGCTGCTGCCCCGCCGGGAGCTTCGGTAAGGCGGCAAGTCCCGCGACCAGCGCAGCGGAACCGAGAGCCGCCTGCACGAAGAATGCCGCACGCCAGCCGGAGAATTCCGCGATCGCGCCACCGGCTACCGGCCCGATGAGCGATGCGACCGAGCCGATCACGCCCCACACAGCGAATGCGCGCCCCTGTTTATCCTCGCTGAAAACCCGCGTAATCAACCCGAAAGCTTGCGGCAGGAAAACCGCGGCACCGAAACCCTGCAGGCCACGCGCCGCGACGAGCGAGCCGAACGACCACGACGCGCCCGAGAAGACGAGCGCGGCGACATAGACCGCCAAACCGATCAGAAAGACCCGGCGCTGCCCGTAGGCGTCGCCAAGCCTGCCCGTCGCAGGCATGGGTGCGACGGTGCACAGGAGGTACACGCTGGTCAGCCACACCGCATCGCCGACGTCGAACGGCAGCAGCGGAGTGATCACGGGCATGAAGCCCTGATCGATCAGAACCAGAAAATACCCCGCAGCGAGCGCTGCAAGGGTATTCCAGGGATTAACGGCGGGCTTCAAAAGCGGCAGCCACGCGGTAGAGACGCTCGTCGGCGAATGCCGGAGCG
>ERZ1031273.439-NODE-439-length-14601-cov-8.500412_pt1 | contig 14601 bp, 12 predicted proteins | sample MGYA00516575_ERZ1031273 | MGnify/ENA primary metagenome ERZ1031273 (study PRJEB33718, sample SAMN03159816) | human skin metagenome | collected 2014-02-25 | study: EMG produced TPA metagenomics assembly of the PRJNA266117 data set (Human skin bacterial metagenome... | reverse complement strand
CCCATCCCCATGCGGGGCACACTGCTTGACGACGCCGGCTACGACCCCCTCCACCGCCCCCACCTCGCCCGGCTTATCGACGCCTCCGGCACTGGCGTTGAGCTCGAAGCCACCCCCAATCTGCCGTGGACCCAGCTGTTCACCTCGCCGCAGCGGCACCTGGCAGTGGAGCCGATGACCGCTCCCCCGAATGCACTGAACACCGGCGAGGACCTCGCCGTCCTCGACCCCGGCGGGGCGCTCGAGGTGGGGTGGTCGGTGCGGGCCATCACTTCCGACAACTAGAAAGAGAGTCCCCTGCACATGGATACAGCCTTGCGGCTCGGTGCGTCCTGGGGTGATTACCTGCTCGTCGCCCTCTGCCCCTCCGACCGTGCTCACTCCATCGCAGCTGCCGCGGGGGACGCCACACGTTCCGACGGTTTCCCTGTGCCCACGATCTACGCAACGAGCGCCCAGGACGGTGCACGGCAGGTCCAGCTGCATCTGTAGCTAGGTCCCCGGCGGTCTTTTAGGATCGCCGGGGTGAATGACTTCGGCACTTTTTATTACATCCTCGAATACACCGGTGTCCTACTCGCCGCGATGGTCGGCGGGTCTGTGGCCAAGAACATGAACTTCGATGTGGTCGGTTTCGGCTTCATCGCCCTGATCTCTTCCCTCGCCGGCGGCCTCATCCGCGACTGCTTGCTCAGCAACGGTCCGGCTGCCGCCCTCCAATCCCCCTGGTATCTCATCATCGCGGTCATCGGCGCCGCGATCGCCTTCTTCGTCCAGATTGAGGGCGCGCTGTGGGACCAGGTCCGTTTCTACCTCGACGTGGTCACTGTCGGTGTGTGGTCGGTGGTGGGCGCGACCCACGCGATCGTCAACGATCTGTCGTGGATCGCCGCTCTCCTGCTCGCCGTGATCACCTCCACAGGCGGCGCGCTCGTCCGCGACGTGGTGCTGGGCAAGATCCCGGCACTTTTCACTTCGCAGAAGATGCTCGTCTTCCCTTCGTTGCTCGCCGGCGCGATGACGCTAGGCTTCGCGCACTTCGGGGTCAAGGCGTGGGTCGGAATGCTGATCTCCTCGGTGGCCGCCTCGGTGATGTCCATGACCGTCTATTGGGTCAGCACCGCCCGCGCCCACCAGCCGATACGTACCGAACGCTCCCTCGACCGCCGCATCGCCGCCGAGTTGAACATGTCCCCCGATGACTCGGTGACGAATATTGCAGACGCGATCGCCGACGCCAAGGACGAAGATGTCCTGAACCTCATCCGCATCTATCTCCACGACGAGGTCCTCGAACGCGCCGGCACCTCCCCCACCGCCGCGAGCCGGTAGCGCGACCCCGGCTAGGCCTTCGACTCGTTCTTCGACTGGCGGCGGAAGATGCCGATGAAGACAAAGATCAGCAGGCCGATCGCGATCCAGTTGGCGACCTTCGCGTACTGCTCGAGCACGTAGACGACGGGGTCGCCGATAATCCAGCCGAGCCAGAAGTACAGCAGCGTCCACGCGGTCTTGGACAAAAAGTCGAGGAGGAGCATCTTCTGCCACGACATGCCCGTTGCGCCGGTGAGAACGAGCACGACGAACTTGATCGGCAGCGGAATGGGCAGGTAGGCAAGGAAGATGGCCAGCCAGCCGAGTTTGTGGAACCAGCGTTCAACCCGGTCGATATTCTTGCCCATGCGCGGGGAATTCTCCGCCTGCACGTCGAGCATCCCGCGGCCCCAGAGCTTGCCGGCCCACCAGTAAACCCAGTCGAATTTGATCGCCATGAGCGAGCCGATGAGCACGTACCAGATCCAGCCTGAGGCCTCCCCGATCGAGGCGAGCGCGCCCGTGGACGCGGCGCCGATGCGGGAGCCAGTCAGCGCCAGCAGGATCGGTGGCTCCAGGCCCAGCAGCCACGCGCGAAGCGGGATCAGCGCCAGGCCGAAAATGCCGACGAAGCCGAACCAGCCCAGGCACCAGTAGTCCTCTTTGGTGGGCTTGGAATTCCACGGCATGCCGGGTTCTTCCCACCATTCGCGTTCCGCTTCGTTGGCGGCAGGCTCACCGCCGGTGGGCTGATTTGCAGGCTGATCCGCTGGCTGATCAGCTGGTTCGTATCCCGGTATCGGCTGGTGTTCTTCGTTGCTGGTCGACGACATGGTTCATTAACCTACCGCGTCGATGCCGCGAAGTGTCAGCGCGCCAGCGCCTGCGCCACCTTGCGCGCATGCGCGATCACCGCGGGCACGCCGACTCCACCGGCCCAGGCACCGGTGGCGGAGATTCCGTCGACATCAGCAAGCTGCTTATCGACGTCCGCCACCACCTGCACATGCCCCTCATCGAAGCGTGGGAGACCGCCGAACCACCGCTGGACGTAGATCTCCTCCAGTCCTGCTTCGCGGCCGTCGAAACCAGTGATGGTGGCGAGGTCGTCGAGTGCCCAATCGACGAGGTCGTCCTCGTCGGCGCGGATGGCGATGTCGTCGCCGAAGCGGCCGAAGCTCGCCCGGACGAGCGCGCCGCCGCGCTCTGCAAGGTGCGGCCACTTGCGCGACGAGAAGGTGAACGCCTTGGTTTTCACGTCAGCGGCACCTGTGGCCACAAGCACCCCGGAGTTCTCCGGCAGGCCCTCGTCGGTGGCAAAGCGCATGCCCACCACGACCGAATTAGCCAGCTTCACTCCAGACAGCGTCGTGGATACCTCCGGTGCGACCTGCTTGAGCAGGAGAGCCGCCGTCGGTGCCGGGACTGCGAGGATCACGTGGTCGTAGACGGTGTCCTGGCCGCCTTTGAGGCGGAAGCCAGCTTCGACCCGCTCGATCGCGGAGATGAACGCGTCGATGTAGATATCCGCACCGGATTTCTCCGCCAGGGCCTCGTAGACCTCCTGATAGCCGTCGCGGAAGGCGTTGAACACGGCACCGTGGCCGGTGGGCAGCTCCTTGCGCTTTTTGGCCTGCTGTTCTTCCAAATTCTGCACCGCGGTGGACAGGTGGACGGTGCGGTCCTCCGATTCGGCGGCGAGGCGGTCGAATTCAGCGGCCAGCTGCGGGATCGTCGCACGCACGCCAAGATCGTCGGCTGTGCAGGAATAGACTCCGCCGAGCAGCGCAGACACGATATTGTCCACCACCTCGTCGCCGTAGCGCTCACGCACTAGCGCGCCGACATTCAGGTCGCCCTCCTCAGGCCAGCTGAAGCCGGGGCGGGAGGATTCTTCGTCGATAAGCTTCGCTGTTTCGTCGGACACGAGATGCGCGACGCTCTCCGAGCGCCCCGGGATGCCCATGATTCCGGCGGTGGGAAGCTGGCGCGCTTGCCCGTCGACCCACACGAGTGAACGCAGGCCGGACGGCTCCACGAGCGAATCTTTCAGGCCGAGCTCGGTGAAGAAATCCACTGCGTCTTGGCGCCGCGCCATGAACGCTTCGGCGCCCATGTCCGTCGGGCCACCCTCAAAGGCGACGGTGTGCAACTTGCCGCCGATCCGGTCGGTGGCTTCGTAGACGTCGACCTTCGCATCCGTACCGCGGAGTTCGTAGGCGGCGGTGAGTCCAGCGAGTCCTGCGCCGATAATGGCGATTTTCATTAGCTCTCCTCGTGAATAATGCGCACAGCTTCGGTGATGGCCTCAGCGTCAGTGGTGGGCAGCACGCCGTGGCCGAGGTTGAAGATATGGCCCGTGGCGGTGCCAGCCTCGATCGCGCGGGCGGCCTCGGCCTTGATCCGCACGACCTCCTCGCGGACGACGTCCGCACCGGCGAAGAGCATCGCCGGATCGAGGTTGCCCTGCAGCACGCGCGGCGACGCGAAACGCTCCGCGGCGCGGTCGAGCGGAACGCGCCAATCGACGCCCATCACCTCGCTGCCTGCCTCCGACATAGCGCCGAGCAGCTCACCCGTGGACACGCCGAAGTGAATGCGCGGGATCTCGCCCGCGACCGTCTCCAGGATCTCCGTGGAGTACGGCAGCACGTGGCGGCGGTAATCGGCCTCGGTGAGGAAGCCAGCCCAGGAATCGAAGAGCTGCATCGCGTCGATGCCCGCGGTGACCTGCGTGCGCAAGAACGCCGTGATGGTGGGCACCAGGCGGCGCATCAGCTCGTGCCACGTGTCCGGGTCACCGTGCATCATGGCTTTGGTCTTCTCGTGGTTCTTGCTCGGCCCGCCCTCGACGAGGTAGCTGGCCAACGTGAACGGCGCGCCGACAAAGCCGATGAGCGCCTGAGTGTCGTTCAACTCGTCGAGAATGTGGCTGATGCCTTGGGCGACCTCATCGACCTCGTGGTCGAGGACCGGCAGGTTGGCCACATCCTCCTTGGTGCGGATGGGTGTGCTCATCACCGGGCCGCGGCCCGGCACGATCTCCACGTCCACGCCGGCGGCCTTGAGCGGCACGACAATATCGGAGAACAGAATCGCGGCATCCACATCGTGGCGGCGCACCGGCTGCAGGGTGATCTCCGCGAGTAGCTCCGGCATGAAGCACGAGTCCAGCATGGCGACGCCTTCGCGGGCCTTACGGTATTCCGGTAGGGAACGGCCAGCCTGCCGCATGAACCACACCGGGGTTCGCGACGGCGTGCGGCCATAAGCGGCCTCCACAATGGGGGCTTGATTCAGCTCACGTCGGGTCATGCAATCCATTGTGGCCCATCGGTGCCACAGGTGTCACAACCGGTTGATCCGGGGGAAACGTCGCGCACGCATCGACAGCACTTCGATGAGCAAGGAGGCACCAAGCATGAGCACCGTCGCAACGATCGGCGGGATCACACCGGCCACCGCGGCGACGAGCACCGCGATGTTGTAACTCCACGCCAGAACCTGGTTCCGGTCGATGATCGAGCCGACGCGCTGCGCGTGAACGATCAACTGCGGCACCGCCATGACGTCGTTGCGCAACAGGACCGCAGACAGCTTGCGGCGGCGCTGCTGACCGGTCTCAATATCGTCGGCGGTGGCGTACATCAAACTGACATTCGCCGCCCGCAGCGCTTCCGTAATGGTGTTGTCGCCGACCGCGGCCACGCGCGCACCACCCGCGCGGAGATTGCGGATCGCGCCCGGCTTGCGATCGTGCATGATGCCGGCCAGCACCGTGGACACACCCAGGTAATCGGCGTAGCGGCGCGCGACGGGATACGTGTCGCGTGTGAGCATCACCGTCTCCAGCCCGCGTGACTCCAGGGCCATGACAGCTGCATCGGCATCGTCCTTGAACGGGTCGAACAGCGTGATCACTCCACGGTTCTTGCCCCTCCAACTCACCACCACCGGGGTGCCGCCGGATGTGGCCGCCACCGCCAGAGCACCGTGCAGGTTGGACAAGTTCACCGGACGCCACAGCTGCGCATCCACCTGGGTGGCAGTCTCGTGGCCTTCCTCGTCGACATAGATCATCGAGATCCTGCCCGTCATGTCGCCGCTGGGGTGCTGGTCCATGCTGACCAGCTCGTAGCGCACAGGCATATGTGGGTCGTCATCCGACTGGGAGCGAGCTTCACGCGCCCCGTGCACCAGAGCGCGGGACGCCGGGTGGGACGACTCCATGGACAGCGCACCGGCGATGCGCAGCACCATTTCCTCGCTCTCCCCCTCCAACGCCGTGACGGATTCGATAAACATCTTCGGTTCCGCCAGCGTGCCCACGCGATTGAACACGACTGTGTCCACGTCTTCCAGGGCTCGCAGCGTCTCGCCGTCGCGTACGAGAATGCCGTGACGTGCGGCCGATTCCACGCCCAAACGCAGCGCCAGAGCCGGCGACAGGGCGAGCGCCGGCGGGGCGACACCAGACAGCACCGCCAAAGCGGTGCGCAACGCGGCGTTGTAATCCCGGGCGATCAGGCCCCACAAGATAAAGCTGAAAAACGCCACAGTCATCGCCACCGGCAAAAGCAGTGCCGCGGCACGGGCGTACTGCACGGACGCGTGGCGCTGGCGGCGCTCCACATCGGTCAGCCAGTGGTGCACCGCCTGCCAACGGGTGGCGTGGCCGGTGCGCTGCGCGCGAACCTTGATCTCGCCCTCGCGGATCACCGAGCCGGAGTAAACGACCGAACCAACCTTGACGTCCATCGGCTCGTGCATGTCGATCAAGCCCGGCTGCAACAGTGCACGGCCGCCCATGATCTTGCCGTCCACCGGGATGGTCTCCCCCGCGTGCACGACGATGTCATCGCCGCGGTTGATCTCCGCGACCGGGATCATCTCCTCGGCACAGTCCGCGCCTCCGCGCTTTTTGCTAATGCGGGTGTACTCGGTGTCGGGAGAGACAGTGGCATCGGTGAGTTCGTCGATAAGCAATGTGCGTGCGCGGATCGAGTACCGCCGCCCGATGAGCAGCAGCGTCGTGATGCCGCAGGCGACATCGAGAAAAAGTTCCGGACCATCGGCCGTGCCCGGCGCGAAAGCGAACCAGGAGAATGTGGAATGCCAGCCGCGGTGGCCCGTCGGAGCAAATGCGATGACCGCGGCCGACCAGACATACGCAATGATCGCCGCGATCGAACTCGCGCCGTCGAGCGCCGCGATGCCGCGCCGCACACCGCCCAGCATCGCGCGGTGGAACGGCAACGCGCACCACGTGACCACCGGGGTGGCCAAGGCCAGCGACACCCACTGCCAGCCGTCAAATTGCGCCGGCTCGAAATACGCCATCACCAGCACCGGAATGGTGAGCACCAACGCCAACCACATGCGCGCCGGGGTGACTAGGTCGCGGGCGGTGTACAGCACGTCGTCGTGCTTGTGCTCCTGCCGGGGCTGGCCGTACCCTGCCCGGCGCGCCTTATCCAATGACCGGGCCGCCACACGCCGTCGGCGGCGCATGCGGCTGGGTATGTCCTTGACCGGCTTGCGGCGGGTATGGTGCTCGGCTGTCTGTGCCCGCGCCGCGTAACGCAGCAGGGACGTTTCCGACATCGTCGCCGAGATTCCTTGGGCGGCGAAGGCCTCCAGGATCACCATGGGGCTCATCGTGTCCGGCGCCGTCACCCACGCAGTGGAACTGGGGTAGACGATGCGGCACTGGACTCCGTCGAGTTCTTCCACCGCTTCTTCGACTTCGTTCACGTCCGGAACATCAGGAAGGTCCTCGAGCAGGAAGGAGTAGGAGACGTGCGGGCGGTCCGGCAGGTCACCGATACCGACAGCCGCCCACCCAGAGTGGTCCGTGCTGTCCGGCTCGTCGCCGATGGCGAAGCCCGCCTTGCGCGCGGCCTCGTGCGCGTCCTCGATGGAGCGGCCCAGCGCGCTCGACTCCGAAGAATCGGCGGAATCGATCCCTTCAGCGACTTCATAGTTGCCGGTCGCTTCCTCCGGCTCCGCCGGGGCAGACGCCGCGTCCGAGTCATCGGCAGTAGCGGAGTCCCCGCTCTCTTCAGCGTTGTCCTGCTCCCCGTCGCCGGAAGTCTCGGCGTTATCGGCGTTGTCGGAGTCGTCGGAGTTTTCGGAACCGTCGGTGTTGCACTCCTCATCGCGGTCGGAGCTGTCCGAGCCTGGGCCGATCGTGCTGGTATTCGCCGCAATTTCGGCATTTTCCGCTGTCTGGCGGATCGATTCCTTGCCTAAATATCCGCTGGTGTCCGGGTCGCGGATGTCGTCTTCGCGGTGTGCCATGTCGTCTCACCCCTTTCCGTGCTCGGCCATGATCAATTCGTCTTTAGTCGGTCAATACTGTTCGCTCCCCCAACCCCGCATTGTGGGCTCGCAGAGCGACATTAAAATCGCGGGCTCATCTTATCCACGAACGCGTTGGAGTCCGGCCGGAAGGTGAAGAACAAGCCGAAAGCCAGCACAATCACGATGGACATGGCCGCCCAGACCGAGAGAACCTTCGTCAAAAATGCGGCCAGGTTGAGAAAGAGCGCCAGGCCGATGAACACGCCGGCCCAGCGGCGCGCAGAGCGGCTGCCCTGGCGGAAGAACGACGCAGCGGAGACCAGCAGTACGGCCAAGATGATGTTGCCGAAAGCAGCCACGCGCATATTGGTCATGAAATACCCGCGCAGGGATTCGTCGATCCCGTCAGGAAAGCCCTGGCTGAGCAGGGTCATTGCGCTGAGCAGCATGAGTACAGCCGCGGCGCAGATCAGGTAGAAGCCGATCTGTAGCGGCCGCGGCCATTCATCGCCAGCCTGCCCGGCAGAGCTGCGACGGTTCGCGTCGTCCGGGTGGCTGAGCATCGTGGGGAACATTCCGGCCATGGTCGTGTGACTTCCGATCAGGTTCAAACAGGACTGGAATCATTATGATGGCCGCGTCCGCCTTTAGCATCTTGCTTGGCAATCCACTTCTTGGCTTCGTCCTGCTGGGCGAAGATGAGGCCGCAGATTCCGGCGACACCGGCGATGATCTGGATGATGCCGTCAAGCGCCACCACCGCAGTAGGAATCCCGTCGGTATTCGCGCCGACGACGAGGAAGACGGTGATCATACGCAGCAGGAAAAAGCCGGAGAACACCATCAGCAGCATGGCGGCATTCTGGGCCCATTTCTTCCGCCGCGCGATCGCTTTCAGCGCCAGCGCAAGCAGCAAAACAACGGCGAGCGCGAACAGCCCCATCAACACGATCGCGATGTAGACGATCAGCTTGACTTGGCCGTCACTCACGGCTTCCGCGCCACCGACAGTCTTATTCGCCTCGCGCGCGGATTCCATCAGCGCCGTCGGATCAAGCAGCGCCATGGCCACGCCGAAGAGTTGGTGCACGAGCTCGGCGCCGATCATGACCGCCCACGCAAGAAGCAGGTAGCGCACGGCCTCCGGGGGTTTGTGCGGGTCATGCGCGTCACGCTTTCCGCTTGTCGACGCCCCGTCGTCCCCCGCATTTCCCACCGGCATCATTCCGGGATTAGGAACGGTCATCGCTGCCCCGCCTTGTCCTCGCGGCTAGTGAGAATGCGTGCCGCATCGAGAGCGAAGTACGTGAAGATCTGGTCGGCACCAGCGCGCTTGATGGACATGAGCGACTCCATCATGGTGGCATCGCGATCAGTCCACCCGTTGGCGCCGGCGGCTTGGATCATCGCGTACTCGCCGGAGACCTGGTAGGCCGCCACCGGCACAGGGGACATTTCCGCGATCTTGGCCAGCACGTCCAGGTACGGCAAGGCGGGCTTGACCATGACGAAGTCCGTGCCTTCCGCGAGGTCGAGCTCCACCTCGAGCAGGGACTCGCGAATATTCGCCGGGTCCTGCTGGTAGGTGCGGCGGTCGCCGGTCAGCGAGGAGCCGACGGCATCGCGGAACGGCCCGAAGAACGCCGAGGCGTATTTCGCGGAATAGGCCATGATGGCCACGTCCTGGAATCCAGCGCTATCGAGTGCTTCACGGATGACCTCGATCTGGCCGTCCATCATTCCCGAGGGGCTGACAATGTGCGCGCCGGCTTCCGCCTGCGAGACCGCCATCTTGGCGTAGAGCGGCAGCGTGGCGTCGTTATCCACCACATCGTTGCCGTGTGCGTCGGTGACCACGACGCCGCAGTGACCGTGGTCAGTGAACTCGTCCAGGCAGGTGTCGGCCATGATCAGCAGGTCCTCGCCGAATTCTGCGCGTAGGCGGGCAAGCGCACGGTTCAAAATGCAGTCAGCGGCCCAGGCCTGGGAGCCTTCCGCGTCCTTGTCCTCGTCGAGCGGCACACCGAACAGGTCCACGCAGGGAATGCCGAGGTCGACTGCTTCGCGGCAGATCTCCACCAGGGAGTCCATGCTGTGCTGGTACACGCCCGGCATCGAGGGGATCTCACGGCGCTCGCCGTGCTCGCCCAAATCGTCGGCGATGAACAGCGGCAGGATGAAATCCGTCGGGTGCAGCTGGGTCTCGGCGACCATCGCGCGCATCACGGGGCTGCGGCGCAGCCGACGCGGACGACGCACGGGACCAGCATTCTGGGGGTTCAAAGCTGAATCAGACACGCACCCCATATTAGGAACTTCGTGGTGCAGGCAAAAATGGCTGCCCGAATGCAGTTTTAGGAACGGCGCGAGCGACGCTTCTTACGCGGCGGCGGCAACTGGCCCGCGGCGCGGAGTCCGGCGACATGCTCGGCCAAAGCGTCGACGAGCGAGGGAACGTCAGCGACCTCGGGCACGACGTCGACACGCAGCCCCTGCTCCTTCGCCTCCGCCGCGGCCATCGGGCCGATGCACGCGATGATCGTGCGCGCGTGCGGCTTGCCCGCGATACCCACGAGGTTCTTCACCGTGGATGCCGAGGTGAAGCAGACGGCATCGAAGCCGCCGGTCTTGATCATGTCGCGCACTTCCGGTGCGGGCGGCGCGGCGCGGACGGTGCGGTAGGCGACCACGTCGTCGACCTCCCAGCCCTTCTCCAGCAGGCCGTCGACAAGCACATCGGTGCCGATATCGGCGCGCGGCAGCAGCACGCGTCCCACCGGGTCGATCTCCTCGACGTACTCCGGGAAGACATCCACGAGCCCCTGTGCGTTCTGCTTCGTGCGGTGCGGGAGCAGCTCCGGGAACATGCCGCGGGCGCGGATCGCGTCGGCGGTCTTGCCGCCCACTGCCGCGAGGTGCACGCCCGCGAACGAGCGCGCGTCCAAGCCCAGCTCCTCGAATTTGTCCCACACGGCATTCACGCCGTTGACAGACGTGAACACGATCCACTGGTAGCGGCCCTCAACGATGCCCTTGATTGCCCGGTCCATCTGGGCCGGGTTGCGCGGTGCTTCCATGGAGATCGTCGGCACGGATTGCGGGATCGCGCCGTAGGAGGTCAGGCGGGCATTCATCGGCCCCGCCTGCTCCTTTGCACGCGGAACGAGCACGCGCCAACCGTACAGCGGGCGGTTCTCCCACCAGGAGTACTTCGAGCGGTCGTCCACGGCAGTACCGATGGTGACCACGAGGGTGCCGTCCAGGTCCGCATCGAGCTTGCCCACTGTCCCCAGCGTCGCGTCGAAGGTGCGCTGCAAGCGCGTCGTACCGTTGACAGTGACGGTCAGCGGCGTCGACGGCGCATATCCGCGCGCGGTGAGCTCATCGGCGATGACCGGCAGGTGGCGGGCCTCGCCCTGGAGAACCAGCGGCTGCGGAGCGGCAGCCAGACCGTCCCAGTCCACCGGCTCATTGCCCAGGTCGGCTTCGGTGTACGTGGAACCGAGACCGATGCCAGCGAAAGACGGGACAGTCGACGGCAGGGACATGCCCGGCACGACCTGGAATTCCAGGCCGGCGGCGGCCACGGCGGAGATCTCCTCCATGATCGCGTTGCGGGTCAGCGGGTTGCCCGCCACGAGGCGGATCACATCGCCGTCGCCCGCTTCCCCGCGGTCGATGGCGGCAGCTGCCTCACCCAGCGCGGTTTCCAGCGGGGCGACAATGCCTTCGCCCTGCGGCGCGGCATCGCTGAGTTCCGCGGCCGTCGGGCCCGCCGGGCGCGGCGGCTTGCGTCGGGCTCCCGCTTCCTTCGCCTTCGCGCACATTTCCTCGTACGCCTTCTCCGCGGCCTTCCGCTTGTCTTCCGGCACGGGCAGGCCGGCACCGACGACCTCCCGCACACCGGCGGAGACGTCCGGGTCGACCACTGCGACGGCATTGCGCTCGAGAACTTCGCGGGCGCGAATAGTGAGCAAATCCGGGTTGCCCGGACCTGCACCGACGAAAATCACTTTCCCCTTCGGCACGTTCACCTCCACAGAGGTTGCAGACGCGTTTTCGTCCGCGGAAAGCGGCATGGCAGCACTCGTCATTGACTCAAATCTTTTCTAGGCAGATCGCGACAATTCTTACTTACAAAGGTGCGCATCGCGCCTGCTTGAGACCCCCGGAAACACGCAAGGGGGACCAGATGGGAAGCGGCGCTGACGGCGTATGGTAACTACACCTTAATTTAGTAGCGCGATTTCAAGAAATTACCGCGGGAAACGGCGTTTAGAGGAAGCGGGCGGCACCACCGTCGAAAAGCTTTTTCGCCACCTTGCGGCCGAGCTCGACCGGGTCGGTGCCCGTTGCTTCCTCGACGAGCTGCGCGGAACCGTCCAACGCGAATACGCCGCCGCGCAGGGTGATCATCTCCCCGTCGATCGTCGCACTCGAGGCGACCGGCGCTGTGCAGCCCGCCTCGAGCTCAGCGAGCACCGTTCGCTCGGCCGTCGCGCATTTCGTGTCCTGAGCACTGACAAGCTTATCGACGGCCGCCCTCGCGTACTTATCCTCCACCCTGCACTCCACAGCCAACGCGCCCTGGGCTGGCGCCGGCATGAACTCTGCCGGGTCGAAGACCTGCGTAGCGTTTCCACCCAGCCCCACTCGGGTCAGACCCGCGAAGGCCAACACCACTGCGTCGAGCTCACCGCTGGTGACACGTCCCATGCGCGAATCGATATTGCCGCGCAGCGGACGGATATCCAGGTCCGGGCGCATCGCCTTGAGCTGGGAAATACGCCGCGGCGCAGACGTTCCTACCTTCGCGCCCTCCGGCAGGTCCGCAAGCGTCATTCCGTCGCGAGCAATCAGCGCTTCACGACGGTCCTCGCGTGCCGGAATCACCAGGTGCGTGCGCAGCTCATCCGCCGTCGGCAAGTCCTTGAACGAGTGGACGGCCACGTCCGCCTCGTTATCGAACACCGCCTGTCGGATCGCCGTGGTGAACACACCGACACCGATGCGCTCCACCGGCGCCTGGCTCAGGTCGCCCGCGGTGGTGACGATGGTGAGCTCGGCGGGGTACCCGGCGTCGATAAGCGCATCGCGCATGTGCCCCGCCTGTGTCTGCGCGAGCTTGGAACCGCGCGTGGCCACGCGCAATATCCGCTGCCCAGCGTTGTCTTTCTCAACCGTGGTCTCGTTCGCGTTCGTCACTGCTCGTTTCCTTTCTCGCAGAACCCGGACAGCGAATTCTTCTCGAATCTGCCCGCGGACTTGATGCCGGTCGCGTCGCCTCCGGCTAACCCTGTCGTCGTGTCTTTGCCGCCGGTGAGCCCGAATAATTCCTCGATTGCGATCTCGTAGCTGACCTCATCGGGCGATGCCGCGAGCTCCTTGATCTTCACTGTCGGCTGGTGAAGGAGCTTGTCCACCACGCGCTTGACCGTGCGGGAGACTTCTTCGAATTCGTCCTCGTCGAGCTGCGGCAAACGCGAGCGCAACCGATCCAGCTCCGCCTTCGCGGTCTGCGACGCATTGACGCGCAGCTGCTTGACCATCGGCGCGACATCGCGCACTCGCTGCTCGCCGCTGAAATTGGCGATCTCCTGCGCGACGATCTCCTCCGCGCGACGGCGCGCTACGCTGCCTTCCTCCGTCGAGCCCGGATTGACATCGCCGTCTGCGAGCTTCGCGTGCAAAGCCTCGATATTGATCAAGGTGACGCCGTCCAGATTCTCCACCGCGTCGTCGATATCGCGTGGCAGCGACAAGTCCACCAGTGTCGCCGGACCCGAAATGTCTTCAGCCGTGATCGTGAAGCCGTCGCTCGCCGTGGCGGAGACAGCGATATCCACGCGCGACAACGCGCCCGCCCGCGCCGAGAAATCGACCACTTCTGCGGCCACACCTGCCTCGCGCGCGTGCTCGGCGAGACGCTCCGCGCGCGAGCGTGTGCGGTTAGCCAGGATGAGCCGGCTCACGCCACGCTTGCCCAGGTTCGTTGCCGCGAGCGACGACATCGCGCCTGCGCCGAGCACGAGCGCCGTTTTCCCTTCGAGGGTGTCCACGCCCATCGCCTTCATCGCCTCGTCGAGCGCGAAGGTCACCATGGACGCCCCGGCATCGTCGATCGCCGTCTCGGTGTGGATGCGCTTGCCGGTGTGCAGCGCCGACTGCGCCAGCGCATGAAGCGCCGGGCCGATCGTGCCGCGCTCCGCCGCATCTTGGTAAGCGGCGCGCACCTGCCCGATGATCTGCTGCTCTCCCACCACCATGGAGTCCAGGCCGGAAGCTACCCGCATGAGGTGCTCGGCGGCGGCATCGGCGTAGCGGACGTACAGGTACCCGCGCAGCTCAGCGACATCCACGCCGGAGAAGCGCTCTAGCACGCGCAGCACGTCGTTCACGCCCGTATGAAAGGCATTCGTGACCGCGTACACCTCGAGCCGGTTGCACGTGGAGATGATCATCGCCTCAGACAGGCTCGGCTGCTGCGTGAAAACCTCGCCGGCCTCGTTCTGCACGGCGTCGTCCATGCTCAGCCGCTCCAGCAGCGCAACGGGCGCCGAGCGATGGGACATGCCCACCACGAGAACACTCACGAAAACTTCCTCCAGACCAGCTCACTGGGGCATCCGGCGCAAAGGCACCGTGCCACAAGTCAACCCAAAGACTACCCCCGACATCCAACCAGGTCACAAACGCCCAGCCGTTCCGGGGTCACCCGCCGTGTGCCCCCAGCTCCGCGGCAAGCTCGTCATTATCCACTTCCCAACAGGCGAATTCCTCGCCGTCGACAACGATCACCGGCACCCGGTCGCCGTACTCGAGCGCGAGTTCGTCATCGGTGTCCACGTCCACCGTCACCAGCCGTGCCCCGGCGGCACTCACGACAGGGGTGATCTGCCCCACCACGCGCGCGCATGAACCGCAGGTCTGCCGGACCATCACTTCCACCAACTGGGGTTCTGTATCGCCGCGTGACATATATGG
>ERZ1031273.436-NODE-436-length-14640-cov-14.348303_pt1 | contig 14640 bp, 12 predicted proteins | sample MGYA00516575_ERZ1031273 | MGnify/ENA primary metagenome ERZ1031273 (study PRJEB33718, sample SAMN03159816) | human skin metagenome | collected 2014-02-25 | study: EMG produced TPA metagenomics assembly of the PRJNA266117 data set (Human skin bacterial metagenome... | reverse complement strand
TGTGACAGACCGATCCGGTACAGTTCGACGCTCAGCTCGCGGGGGATTAACCGACTCAATTCTAGGTACCCGAAATCTCATGATGGTGGCCTCCCTGTCGGTGGTCGGCCTCATCATCCTCATCCCACTGAGCTACATCGCGCCGGCGGGTGCGGCTTCGCAGAGCGCAGTCTGGCTCGGGGTGTCCCTTCTCGGACTTTGGGTCATTCCCTACCTCCTTCCTCTGGCCGTTGTGCGAAGGCCGGGCGCTTCGCTGCTGGCCGCGCTGATCATCGGAGTTGTGAGCGTATTTACTACTCCCACTGGGCCTGCCGCGATTGTCGGTAACGTCATTGGCGGGCTCCTGGTTGAGTTTCCCATGGCGTTGATGCTGTACCGAAAGTGGACGTGGTGGGCGTATCTGATCTCCGCCGCATTCTTCGGGGCATTTAACAGCCTGTTGTACCTCACGCTGCTCAAGCACGCGGTGGGAATCTCGGTATCGGGACTGATCGTGCTGGTGGGAGTCACGTCGTCCGTCATTGGCAGTTTGGCCGTCGTCGGACTAACCCGTTTGCTCAACAATGCAGGCGTAGGCGTAGACCATCGTGAGTGAAAGGCTGGCCTCCACTTTGAGTAGCGAGCAACGGTCTGTGAGCGAGTCCGCGCGGGCGCTCCTGGCGGTTGAGGATCTTTCCGTTCACTACTTGGGTCAGGACCGGTGGGTGCTGCAACGTCCAAGCCTGGTCCACCTGAGCGGTCAGGTAACGGCCGTCATTGGGCCCTCTGGATGCGGTAAAACTACCTTCGTCCGAGCCGTGTGCGGCCTTGTGCCCCACTGTCTGCCGTCCGAATACTCCGGCAGCGTTCAAATTGCCGGCGCCGAAATCGCCGACGCCACGGTCCAGTTGATCGCTACCAATGTCGCCTACGTGGGACAAAATCCGGATGCCGCAGTCATTACCCGTACGGTGTATGACGATGTCGCGTTTGCGCTGCAGAACCTCTGCCTGCCTGTTCCTGAGATTGATCGACGGGTACGCGAGGCATTGGCTGCGGTTGGTCTGGAGACCAAGCTGTGGGAGAGCCCATGGAGATTATCGGGCGGCCAACGCCAGCGCCTAGCGATCGCAGTAGCACTGGCTATACAGCCCCGCTTACTTGTCCTCGATGAGCCAACATCGACTATTGACACGCAAGGCACGGACGAGTTTTACAGCGTCATCCAACAGCTGGTTAGCGATGGCGTGGGCATCGTGGTGATCGACCATGACCTCGACCCGGTCCTACCCCTGTGCGATCACGTCATAGCGCTCAACGCGCAGGGCGCGGTGATCGCGCAGGGAACTCCACATGAGGTTTTTCTCAGCCATACCGCGGAACTTGAGGCGTGCGGAGTGTGGCTGCCCCGTGCGTTACGCGACGAATCCCCGCACCACGCCTTGACCTGCGAGCAGGCGGGCATTCGAGTTCCCCGCATCACGGATATCTGTGGTGATTCGGTGCAATATCAGCGACGCACCGAAGCAGGATGGGAAACCATCGATGCGATTGACACGCTCGACGGTGGAGGCAGCGCCACGGTAGAGCTGGCAGATTTCTGTGTTCCCGGACGCTCCCCAGCTATCTCTATGCGGCTACGGGGTGGCGAGTTTATCGCGCTTATAGGGCCGAATGGCGCAGGCAAAACATCCCTGCTCGCGGCGCTGGCGGGTCTCATACCATCAAAGGCACAACGCGCTACGGTCTGCGGAGAGGTTGTGCGGCGAGGGCGGCACCAGGTCGGCTACGTGTTTCAAAACCCGGAACATCAGATGGTTTGTTCCACCGTGGCTGGCGAAATCTCCACGGGGGATGTTTCCGCGTCTAAAGCCGAGGCTATTGTGGAGCAATTCCATCTCTCCCAGTATCGAGACCAACACCCGTTGACTCTCTCAGGCGGCCAGATTCGTAGACTATCGGTGGCTACGATGGTCGCCGAGAGCCGCGATGTGATTGTCCTTGACGAGCCCACGTACGGCCAGGACTGGGCGAATACCTGCGAACTCATGGCCTTCATCGACGAACTGCGCGCTGAGGGCAGAACCGTCATCATGGCCACCCACGACCTAGAACTTGCCCTATCACGCTGCAGCCACATCATCGCGCTACCTGCTGCCGTTAGCGAAACTCGTGAAAACGCCGCATCCGCAGCACCAGCGAACCCGCCTTCGCCGTCCGTGCCCCGTGGACTCTTCTCATCGTTCAATCCTGTGACGTTGCTATTGGCGCTAATCCCGGCGATGGTCATGGTGTTCGTATGCAAGGACCCGGCCGTCAATGTTGGAGTGCTCATCGCAGCGAGCCTGGCCATGGTAGCCGCGAGAGCGAGTCGCGCTCGAACGGTCATGTCACTGCTAGCACCCTGGGTCATCGCAGCTGTGCTACTGCCGGTGTTCCGCTACAACTACACCATTGAAGAGGTCAGCCCACTCTACAATCACGGTGGCGAGCTTGCGGCAGCGAGCGGCACCGGGGCACTGTTGTCCCTCATGCTGCTTTCAGGCATCAGCACTCATCCGGAAACGCTGCTTCGCACGTTGACGACGACGTTCAAGCTTCCCTATCGGGTCACTGCGGCGGGAACTGCGGCTGTCGCCTTCGTCACTCGTTTCCGGCAAGATTTCCAGCTGTTGCGCACAGCGCGGGCATTGCGGGGTATTGGGGCATCATGGGGGCCGTTAGCGCCCGCAATTCGATGGGTGGGTTCCCTCGTGCCGCTGGCGATCCTCGCCGTCCAGCACGGCGAACGGGTTGCCCTGTCGATGGATTCACGTGGCTTTGGCGCCTATCCGCGGCGCACGGAACTCCAACACACACCGTGGCAGGTGCGAGATTGGTGCCTGGTGGGCCTCCTTTGGGCCGTTACTGCGTTGCTGTGGTGGTGGCGCCAATGAACGTTTCGAAAGACTCGACTCGACAGGAGCCTGATGTGAGTATTTCCGTCGCCGCACTAATCCGCCCGGCCAAGGGCGCGATGGTCCTTTCCGCAGTCCTCACAGCCTTAAGCGCTATCGTCACGCTGGTGCCGTTCGTCGCCTTACACAACATGGCCGCGATCTGGCTTGACGGGCAGGTGCGCACCGGCTGGACCGGAAAGCCGTGGGTTTGGGCCGTGATAGCGGTGCTTTCGCTGTTCGTGGGCCAATTGCTCTACCTGTTTGGATTGGGTGTCACCCACGAGGCAGAAGCCAAGCTCCGACATCGGTTGCGCGGCAATGTGGTCCAAGCGCTGGGCAGTTTGCCCTTGGGTAGGGTCTCGCAGGTGCCGCACGGGGCCATCCGCAAGATGGTGTGTGACGATACCGCAGCCATCCATACTCTCGTTGCGCATGTTCCCGGTGATGTCACCAACGCCGTGGTCTCGATGGTCGTAGGCCTCGGGTATCTCGTGTGGGTCGATTGGCGACTGGCGCTCGCGCTCTTTGGAACGTGGGCCGTAGCGATCATGATCATCGTCAGCACGACCATGCGCGGCTATAGCGATATCACCGAGCGATTCGGACATGCCCAGACCGCACTGGCCGCAGCCACCGTCGAAATGCTTGAGGGCATTAAGGAGATCAAGAATTTCCAGGCCACCGATGCGACCCGAACGCGCTTTAACGCCGCTCGCCAGCAGTTTTCTGCCATCTCCTTCGACTGGGTTCGTCGCTCCGGCAGAGCGATTAGTCTGCTCGGTTCGCTACTGCGTCCAGCCACGGTCTTCGTCACGGTCGCGTTACTGGCGGCGCTATTCGTCGCACAGGATTGGAGCACGCTGTCGGCGACGCTGCCATTCTTCCTGATCGCTCCCGGTATCCCGGAGGGGTTCACGGTGCTAGTCGGTCTGATGCAGCATATCTATGAGTCGCAGCTGGCGGCTCGCACCACGGCAGAGCTGCTTTCCGAGAAACCCATGCCCGAAGGCAGCCGCACCCAAGAAGAGGGCCCAAACCCCGGCCAAGTTGAGGTCTGTGAGGTTTCCTTCTCCTACGAGCCTGACGTGCCCGTTGTGCACGGTGTCTCCTTTACGGCTGAGCCCGGAACGGTCACGGCTCTGGTGGGCCCGTCGGGCGGAGGGAAGTCCACACTGGCCCGGCTAATTGCGCGCTTTTACGACGTCAATGATGGCGTGGTACGCATCAGCGGTGTGGATGTGCGCGAGGCGAGTTTTTCGTGGCTACTTTCCCGCGTCGCGATCGTCCTACAGGACGTAACGTTGTCGAACGATTCGGTCCATACCAATATCGCGCTGTCGAAACCGTCGGCAACGCGCGCCGAGGTCGAGGCAGCAGCCCGTGCGGCATGCATCCACGATCGCATTATGCGTCTGCCCGAGGGGTATGACACCGTGCTTGGCGAGGTTGGTGGCTTCCTCTCGGGCGGTGAGCGGCAACGCATCACCCTGGCGCGAGCATACTTGCAGGATGCGCCGATCTTGATTCTCGACGAGGCCACCGCGCAAGCAGACCCCCAGTCGGAGCGTGCGATCCACGAAGCGCTCAGCACCTTGGCATCCGGGCGCACGGTGATCATCATCGCGCATCGACTCGCCACCATCCGAGACGCCGACCAGATCCTCGTGATTGAGGACGGCCACATCACTCAGCGTGGTAGGCACGAGGACTTGGTCGACCAAGCGGGGACCTATAGCGAGATGTGGCGGGCCCAAGAACTCCATTACATGGCCTAAGGAGAGACACGCTCATGTGGAAACTAATGATCAGGGTCGTCAACAGGGCCGAGTTGCGTACGTTGGTGGGCTGGTTCGCCTTCTCCGCTGTCCTACAAGGCATCACACTGGCGTTGATGATCCCCTTCCTTCGGGCATTATTCTCCCGCTCTGAAACCCTTGGCACCTGGCTCGTCGTCGTTGCCATCCTCGGCGCGATCACGGTGACGGTCGACACCTTCGCGATGTACCGCTCCTATCGGATCAGCGTCTATGAAGTATGCGATACCTTAATTGATCGCGTAGCAGATCATGTCTTGCAGCTGCCGCTTGGGTGGTTTAATGCCAAACGCGAAGCGGACGTGGCTAATGCGACATCCAAGGAGATCAACACCCTGTCGCATCTGGCATCAATGGTGATCCCGAACCTGTGCAACGCCTTCATCGTGCCGTTGGTGATGCTCGTTGCCACCGCATTCATTGAGTGGCCGTTAGCTGTGGTCATGGCAGTGTCGATCTTGCCGTTTATTCTCACGTGGCGGAAAATGTCGGCGGCAACAACCAGAGCCAATGACATGGAAGACCGTACCTCGGCCGCCGCAGCCGGCCGGTTGATTGAGTTCGCCAGGCTACAACCGGTGCTTCGAGCCACGGGTGCCGCGACGTCGTGGGACCCCGTACAAGAGACTCTGCAAGCCGACTCTGAGGCGACGTTGGCCGGGCTTCGGATCAAGGGCCGACCTGCCCAAGGATTCAACCTCATCGCTAACGTGACTTTCGCGGTGGTGCTCGCCTTGGGGCTGTCGTTCGTGACCGGAGCGCGTCTGGACCCGATTGCGTATCTGGTGATCGCGGCGGTCAGTGCGCGCATGCTGCTGCCGCTCACAAAAGCCGCGCTCTACGCATCTGAGGTCGATAACGCCGCAGTGGCGTTGCGCCAGATGGGAATAATCCTTGATGCCGCGCCACTTGCCGAACCTGATTCCGAGCAGGCACGGGAACCGCGTGGGACGTCGATTGATTTCCGAGGAGTGTCGTTTTCCTACGAGTCAGGCCGGCCTGTCCTAGACGATGTCTCGCTCACCGCCCCGCAGGGAGCAGTCACCGCACTAGTGGGGCCGTCAGGGGCCGGGAAGTCGACGATCTTGCGTCTCACCGCAAGGTTTTGGGATGTCGACGCCGGTAGCGTGACCATCGGCGGGGTGGACGTGCGCGAGATTCCAACCACGCGGATCATGGAGCTGACCTCGATGGTGTTCCAGGACACCTACCTGTTTGACACCACGATCCGGGAGAATCTGCGGATTGCCCGTCCCAATGCGACGGACGCCGAGTTGGAAGAGGCAGCTCGCAAGGCGAGACTTGATCGGGTGATTGAGGCGCTGCCTCACGGTTGGGATACCGAAGTGGGGCCTGCCGGGCAGAGCCTGTCTGGAGGTGAGCGCCAACGAGTGGCAATCGCTCGGGCATTCATCAAGGATGCTCCGATACTGCTGCTCGACGAGATTACCTCGGCGCTGGACGGCGAGAATGAATCGGCGATTAGCGACGTCATCAGTCAACTATCTGAGGGCCGCACTGTGATCGTGGTAGCGCACAGACTATCCACCATAGATAGCGCCGATCAGGTGGTCTTCCTCGAACCCTTAGCGGATGGTGCTATCGTCGCCGAAACCGGCACGCCTAAGGAATTGTCTAGTCGGCCCGGACGGTTCCACGATTTCGTGGCTGCCGCCGATGCGTCGTATCGTTGGCAGCTGAGACACACCTCAGATTAGCGGACGCGGTCCCGGTGCCAGGCGCCAAGCCCTAAACCCACAGCTCGAATCGGAGTACCTCGACACGTTTGGCACACGTGGTGCTGTCGCGAACATGGCGCTAGTGGGATCATTTGCGAACAGCATCTCGCTGATGAGCGAGGGCGCTACTAATCACCAAGGGAGTTGAGTCCCTCATAGTGGTGTAGCGGGGTGGTCGTGCTGGACAGCAGGGCGGTCACCGCGTGGTCCTCGAGTTTCGTCCCCTACAACTCACTCGCGAAAGGCCACACGATGACCGCTACCCATATTGTCGCCCTGCCGGGCTGCTTGGCGAACTGCTTGCCGAGGCGTCACCTGTTGCAGACTGTGATCAACGAGTTGCTGTCTGCGGATGCTGATGCGGTTGCAGGTGCCGAGTACGGCCGCCCAGATCCTGACCGACGTGCCCAGCGCAACGGCTACCGCCACCGGCCTCTCGATACCCGTGTTGGGACCTTGGACATCGCGGTCCCGAAACTACGCCAGGGCACCTATTTCCCTGAGTGGCTGCTGGAGCGTCGCAAGCGCGCCGAGTCCGCATTGATCACTGTTGTTGCCGACTGCTATCTCGCTGGAGTCAGTACTCGCCGGATGGACAAGTTGGTCAAGACGTTGGGAATCGACCGGCTGTCGAAGTCCCAGGTCTCTCGCATGGCCGCCGAGTTGGACGAGCACGTCGCCGAGTTTCGACACCGTCCACTAGGCGATGCTGGGCCGTTCACGTTCGTGACCGCCGACGCGTTGACGATGAAAATTCGCGAGGGAGGTCGTGTGGTCAACGCGGTCGTCATGCTCGCGACCGGGGTCAACGCCGACGGGCATCGCGAAGTCTTAGGGATGCGGGTCGCCACGAGCGAGACCGGCCCGGCCTGGAACGAGTTTTTCGCCGATCTGGTCGCCCGAGGACTGTCCGGGGTCCGGCTGGTCACCTCCGACGCCCACCAAGGCCTCGTGGAAGCGATCGCGGCGAACCTGCCCGGTGCCGTCTGGCAGCGTTGCCGCACTCACTACGCCGCGAACCTGATGAGCATCACTCCCAAGAGCTTGTGGCCGGCGGTCAAGGCCATGCTCCACTCCGTCTATGACCAGCCTGACGCCGATGCTGTTCACGTCCAGTTCGACCGGCTGCTGGACTACACCGCCGAGAAACTCCCCGACGTCGCAGACCACCTCGATGCCGCCCGCGCTGACATTCTCGCGTTCACCAGCTTCCCGACCGAGGTCTGGCAGCAGATCTGGTCGAACAACCCCACCGAACGGCTGAACCGCGAGATCCGGCGCCGCACCGATGCGGTTGGGATCTTCCCAAACCGGGAAGCGATTGTCCGGCTCGTCGGCGCCGTCCTGGCCGAGCAAACCGATGAATGGGCAGAAGGCCGCCGCTACCTCGGCCTGGAAGTCCTCGCCAAGAGCCGCCTCAACCTGATCACCACACCCACAACCACGACCGATGCCGACATGCCCGCACTCGCAGGCTAAAACCCCAAACGAGAGGAAAACACCGTTACACCACTACAAGGGACTTGACCCCCAACTTGCTAAAAGCTTTGTAGTTGACTAGGAGTGCAGATGGTCGTCGGCCCACCTGCAAGAACGAATAGCAAGCGGTATCGTCTACAGGTAGAGGTGCTACCCGCATCATTTGTCGAGACCCCGCGTCTATTCTTGCGCGCGAGATCCCGACTGGTTCACCCCCTCTACGGACGCCATCCGGGTAGTGACGTGCCAGATACTCAGCGGTACAGCAGGCTAATCTCCAAACGTCCGCGGCAGCCGGAAATCCCAGTTCATCGCCGGTATCGAAGCTGTTCGATGGCCCTGCTCCGCACTGGGGTCTTGTATCCATCGTGACCACTTGTGCGAAACTTTCATGCAACGCTGGATACAAACGCGCGCGAACTACTGACGAACCCGGACTTCGCGCTCATGGCGCAGTCCTACGGTCTGCACGGCGAAACCGTGCGCTCGACCGATGAGATCGTCGACACTGTCGAACGGGCATTGATGAGCCCGACCGGTGCACTGCTGCACGTCATCACCGACCCGACGCTGCGCGCCCCCTCCCCGGAGGTGCCGGCCGGGGTAATGAACGGAGACCGACCATGACACACACGTCACAGGCTGAGGCATTCCTCGCCGACTGGAACGTCCACTGCACTTTCGGTGCGGTGCCCGGCACCCACGGGGTCGACCGGCAGGAGGCCACCGAGCCCGACGGCCAGCAGCGCCGCTGGTTCGCAGAGCTCCTGCAGCGCCACGGCATGAAGGTCGTCCGCGATGAGATCGGCAACCAGTTCGGGCCGGTCGAACTCGACCTGGCCGCGTATGCCGAGATCCACGTCGAGCAGGGCCGCAACATGGACGAGGACGGCGTCACGCGCTGCTCGGGGCGGCCACGCTCATCGTTGCCGCCCGCGAGCTCGTCGACGACTACGAAGAGGGCGTTCTGCATTCCGCGGTCGGTGAGATCGCCGTCTACCCGAACTCCCCGGTCGTCGCCAGCGAGGCCCGCATCCTGCTCGACCTGCGTTCACCGAGCATGGAGGTCATCGACAGCGCGGCTGCGAAGCTGCGGACGAGCATCGCCGAGGTGGAGGAGACCGTCGCTGTCGAGATCGACATCGTCCACGAGCACGCCTGGGACCAGAACCCCTACCAGCCGGAGGGCACCGCGTTCCGTCGCCAAGGCATTCGGCCTGTCCCATGGCGAGGTGCTGACCGTGGCCGGTCACGATTCGACGAACATGAAGGACCTTGTGCTGACGGTGATGCTGTTCGTGCCGAGTTTCGAAGGCGTCTCGCACAACCTCAACGAGTTCACCAAGGACGACGACCTGCTCGCCGGTCTCGACCACCTCACCGAGGTGCTGCGACGGATCGTGACAGATCCCGCGGTGGTGGCCGAGGCCGGGAACGGCTAATGCTGGCATAGGGGCTCGAACAGAACGACATGCGGAAGCGGCGAGGTGCATCCTCGCCGCTTCCTGCTTCTTCCGGAGGCTGCTGGCCTCCGGGATTCCGTTTGTCCAGGCAGCGCCAGAAGCTGCTCGCGGTCGCGTCGACATCGCCGTGGGTTCCGGTGTACGATCCCTCTTAAGGTTAAGCTAACCTAAGAAAGGCTTACATGTCCAAACGAGGCAATCTGCTTGAGAGCACCGCGAAGTCGACGATCCGTGCGGTCTACTCGCGGTCCATGGCGCTGCCACCGGAGCGCGACCACTGCCCCCAGTTCTCCGCTCGCGTCACCGCCGTCACCGACCTGACGCCGGCGTTCCGCCGCGTCACGATCACAGCCCCGGAGATCTCAGACGTGGCGCTGATGGGTCCGGATGAGTATGTGGGTCTCTTCATGCCGCCGCCCGGGCAGGGCCTCCAGATGCCCGACTACGCAGGTCTCAACCCACGATCGACTCTCTCGCGCATTCCGGAGGCCTCCCGCCCCGATCTGCGGTGGTACACAGTGCGCGAACATCGCGCGGCGCTCGCTGAGATCGACATCGACATCGTCAGCCGCGGACACGACGGTCCCGGCGCCCGCTGGATCACACGGGTGAAACCTGGCGATCCGGTCGGCCTGCGCTTTCAGACCGCGCCTTACGGCAGTGCTCCCGATGTCGGGCACCACGTGCTGATCGCCGATGAGACCGGTCTTCCCGGTGTGCTCGAAATCCTCTCCGCTCACAAATCGGACCCCGAGCTACGCTTCAGTGCGATCGTCGAGGTGCCGAGCGAGGACCATGTCCTGCCGGGTACGCGCGAAGCCGGCATCGCCGTCGTGTGCCGCGGTGGAGACGACCCCGGTTCTGCGCTCGCCGCTGAACTCGGCCAGCAGCAGTTGGGCAGGATTGACTACGGATGGGTGTGTGCCGAGGCCAAGACTGCCGCGCTCGGACGGCGCTTCCTGGTCAAGGAATGCGATGTCCCCCGCCGTCAGGTGATGAGCTCGGGCTTCTGGAAGGTTGGTCGTGCGCGCCTCTGACACACGAATCCGCAACGGATCCTCGAAAACCCGGCTCAGCGAACGGCGCTTCCTGCTGCTTCTTGCGCTGTATGCCTCCCAGTACTTCGGCATCGGGTTCCTCATGACCGGCGCTACGGCTATCCTCCGCGAGAAAGGGGTCGCACTCGAATCGATGGCAGCCGTGAGTGCCCTGGGGATGCTCTGGGCGGTGAAGTTCCTGTGGGCACCAGTGGTCGACCGATTCGGCCGCAACCGGGCCGGGGGCCACTACCGCAGCTGGCTGCTCGTTCTTCAGCCGCTTCTCGCCTGCGTCCTTGCGGTCATCGCCTGCCTGCCGGATGTGCGCGCACAGTTCGGGGTCTTCCTGCTGCTGGCCGCCGTCTACATCCTCCTCTCGGCGACGCAGGACGTAGCGGCCGATGCCTTGGCGATCTCTTCGATCCGCAGTGATGAACGCGGATTCGCCAACGGCGTCCAGGTTGCCGGGAGCTACATCGGCCTCATCGTCGGAGGCGGACTCACGACCGTGATCTACGGGTGGGCCGGCTGGTTCGCCGCCCTCGCGACTCTTGCTGTGCTCACCCTCCTGCCGACGCTGCTGATCGCCGTGAGCCCTGAACCCCCAGCCAGCGCCGAGGCGTGGGCCGCGCGGATCTCGGTGAACACCATCTGGACGGTGGTGCGCCAGCGGGGCGCGGGGATCTGGATGCTGCTTGTGGTGCCGATAACGTGGATGGGCCTCACTGCAGGCTACAGTCTCATCACCCCGAGCCTCATCGACCAAGGTTGGAGCGCCGAAGAGACAGCCACCCTGACTACGCTGCTCGCTGGTGTCTGCGGGACAGCTGCCGCCCTCGGCACAGGGGTGCTGATCCAGCGCTTCGGCAGGGAGCGCGTCCTGCTGGTCGGCTGTGCACTGGCGGTTATCGGAATGGTCGCGTTCCTCCCCGTCATCTCGGGTGTAGCATCCACGGTCTACATCGTCGCGGTGACGATCGTGTTCTTCCTCGGCTACACCGCCGGCTCCATCATCGTGTACTCGATCAACATGGACTACTCGCGTCCGGGCAGCGCTGGGTCGGACTACACCACGCTCGCCTCGTTCGCCATGCTCGTGTCCTTCGGCGCTGGCGCGGTCTCCCTGTCTGTGGCCGGCCAGCTGGGCTACGTGTCGGTGTTCGTCGGTTCGAGCATCCTCTACGCCATCGGCGCGGCACTGACCGTGTGGCACCAGCGGCGATACCGGACGCAGACGCTCAACCACGGCGCCGGTCGCGCCGTGCTGCCGGTCGAGTCGGCCGCTGCGGGGCCCGAATCGGTCGTCAGCACCGCTCTCAGCGCGACTGCACCTGACCGGAAGGAACGTGAACGCTGAACCCGGCGCTTGCGCGTGTTCCGTCGGCGGGGTGCAGGGCCAAGTCGTGCCGGCCGAGGCTTCAGTCGTCTGAGAGGTAACCGGTCTCCGGGTCGATCTCGGCGAGGAAGTCGCGGATCGCCTCGATGTGGTCCTCATCCGTCAGCGTGGAAGACGGATAGGTCCCGCCGGCAAAGCCGTAGCCCGGATTGGGTCCGGTGAGCCAGTCCTAGTGATACTCCTGCAGATCACTGAGAAGGTCGATCCAATCACTGGTGTTCGCTCGCGTAGTAGGCAGATCATCTTCCCGCGCTTCCACCAGTGGGAGGCCGTCACTAGTTTGCTCGAGACCACGAGCGCTGAGGGGGGCGGGTAGTAAGTACCTGATCTAGCACTCTGCAGGATCAGGAAAAACGAACTCGATCGCGTGGCTGGCTCACGGGCTGGCGAACCTCCACAACGCCGATATTTCGAAGACTTTTGATTCGGTGATTGTCGTGACAGATCGTACCGTGCTCGATGACCAGCTTCAGAAGGCAATCAAGGCAATTGAGGGCACGAGGGGTTTGGTCGAAACGATTAACGCTGACGAGGTTTGTAAAGCGTCAGCTACCTCAAAATCGGACCTGTTAGCCAAGGAACTGAGTAGCGGCAAGCTCATCATCATCGTCACGTTCCAGACTTTCCCGTTAGTGCTTGAGGCGCTTGCGCAGCAGGGTGGGCTCACGGATCGCAAGTTTGCGGTAATCGCGCACTAGGCGCACTCATCTCAGACCGGTACAAGTGCTCAGAAGCTGCGACAGGTTCTTTCACAAGCAGAGGTCGAAGCCCTCGAGGGCGGTGGCGAGGTAAGCGTCGAGGACGTGCTTGCCGGTGAGATGGCAGCGCGGGCGACAGCTCAGAACATCTCGCTCCATGCATTTACTGCTACGCCGAAGGGCAAGTCGTTGGAGATGTTTGGCGCCCTGGTGCGGATGGGTTGCCACAGCCTTTCCACGTGTACACGATGCAGCAGGCCATCGAGAAGGGTTTTATCCTTGATGTGCTGCGTAACTACACGACTTATGAGACGGCTTTCCAGCTCGCTCAGAGAGCTGGTGGTGCTGTTGGTGGTGAAGATCTCGTCGATGAGGGCACCGCGAAAGAGAGCCTCATGCGGTGGGTGAGTCTGCATCCGGCAAACATTGTTCAGAAGGTTCAGATCATCGTCGAGCATTTCCGCGAGAATGTTGCTGAGCTCCTCGATGGACACGCTAAGGCGATGGTGGTGACCTCGAGCCGAGCCGCTGCGCTGAAGTACAAGATGGCAATCGATGCTTATGTTGAGAAACACAATTACCCATTGGGAACCTTGGTGGCGCTCTCCGGAAGCTTAACCGCTGAGCAGATTGATGATTTCGTGCCCGGAGTGCAGGAGCCATATACAGAAACGAACATGAACCCTGACCTGCGCGGGCGCGGGATTCCACAGGCGTTCGCGGGCGATCAGTTCCAGGTTCTGATTGTTGCCAACAAGTACCAGACGGGCTTTGATCAGCCGTTGCTGTTCGCGATGTACGTGGACAAACGCCTTGACGGGATCGAAGCGGTCCAGACGCTTTCCCGTCTGAACCGTACCCTGCCGTCGAGGGGTAAAGACAACATGTACATTCTTGACTTCGTCAACGACACGGACACGATCCTCGACGCACTCCTGCCGTACTACCGCACTGCCGAAATCATTGAAACTACCGACCCAGACCTCGTGCATGACCTTGCGCGGAAGCTTGAAATTGCCGGGATCTATACGAAGGATGACGTGGATGCCTTCGCGCAGGCATTCATCATCGAGAAGAAGCACGGTAAGCACACTGCACCGCTGAAGCAAGCCGCTGATCGGTTCAATGACCACTACGTCGCAGCCTTGGCCGACAACACAAAGGCCGAGATTGACGAGCTTGACCTCTTCCGCAAGGACGTTGGCTCATTCGTGCGCCTCTACGATTTCCTGTCTCAGGTTGTCGACTATCAGGACACCGACCTCGAGAACCTCGCCCTGTTCCTCCGGCTACTACGACCGCGACTTACTGGTCGCAAGACTCCAGAAGAGCTGGACTTTAACAACATCGAGCTCACCCTCATCAAGCAGACGCGCCAGAGCGAAGGAGCTATTTCACTCGGCGGCGACGGCGAGAAGCTCAACCCGATGGGAGTTGGCGGTGGACGTTCGCGCGACCCGCACCTGGTGGCCTGGGAAGAAACCCTGAACAACATCAATTCCCTGTTTGAGGACGAAGAGTTTGACCCTGGTTCAGTGGAGTCTTGGGGACAGGGCGTCGTCACGATTCTGGTTCAGAATGAAGAGATTAAGGATCAGGTCAACGCAAACACCAAGGAGCAGTTTCGTGAGTCGCAGACGATCGAAACTGCCGTCACGAATGCGGTGCTCGATCACCAGGACTCCCAGCAAAACATCATGGAGAAGTTCTTCGAAAGCGCTCATCGTAAGGGCCAGATCATTAAAGAGATCTCCGACCTTGTTTACTGGGAGCTTCGCCACCAGGCTGAGAAGGATACACAGCCTCAAGACGATGAAGAGGATGACGTCGACCAGGAGTAGCAATTGCTGCGCGCGAAATCCCGACTGGTTCACCCCTCTACGGAAGACAGCCGGGGTAGCGGCGTGCCGGACACTCAACGGTTAAGCAGCCTAATCTCCAAACGACGGCGACGGTACGAATTCCCAGTTCATAGCCGGTCTCGGCGCTATCGGATAGCACCACTCCGCACTGGGGTCTTGTATCCATCGTGACCAGTTGTGCGAGTCTTTGGCATCCAGGCCAGCTGGCCATTCCGTGGACCACGTCAACGCGGG
>ERZ1031273.421-NODE-421-length-15063-cov-26.160181_pt1 | contig 15063 bp, 10 predicted proteins | sample MGYA00516575_ERZ1031273 | MGnify/ENA primary metagenome ERZ1031273 (study PRJEB33718, sample SAMN03159816) | human skin metagenome | collected 2014-02-25 | study: EMG produced TPA metagenomics assembly of the PRJNA266117 data set (Human skin bacterial metagenome... | reverse complement strand
GTGTCGCACATACCAGTCAGTCAATCAGTGCGACACCCTAGCGGGGTCGCGGGGTCGCTAGCAACGCCTGCCCCCCGGGTCGTCGGGGCTACGCCCCTTGACCCGAGTCTAAAAGCGGGCACCCCTGTCGGGGTGCATCGTTCACCACTCTTCACAATGAGTGGAGTGGCTCCTGTAACGCTCAAATGCGTCACCCCTGCCTTCACCCCTGAGACTTCTCCCTGACATATTTTTAAAAAAAGTACCTTTGGGGCACAAAATAAGTCTATCGTCATCACCATGCACGCCATGAAAAGACAACTTGTCCTAAGCCTACTCCTCCTCATACTTTCCCTCCCCGCGATCGCCCAAGATCATACGATAGCCGGCAAGGTGGTGGATGAGACAGGAGCGGGTATCTCCTTCGCCACCATCGCCCACTGTAACCCCTCCGACAGCATCATCATAGGCGGGTGGGTTGCAGACGAGACGGGGCACTTCACCCTGGACGGGGTGAGCCTACCCGCCCTCCTACGCATCTCCTCACTGGGATACCAAGCCTCCTACAGACGTGTGGAGAGTGCCACTTCGACACTTGTGATCCAACTGGACGCTGAGCCGTCCCTCCTTAACGATCTTATGGTGATCGGCGAGCGGAAGAGCCTCAGCCCCACCACCGGCGGCTTACGCATGTCTGTGGAGGGGACAATCCTCGCGACTAAAGCCTCCATGAGAGACCTGCTCCTCACGCTCCCCGGCATAGTGGACGATAATGGCAGCCTCCGATCTCTCGTGTCAGGAAGCATGACGTACTACATCAATGGTAGAAAAGTGCGTCGCATCGAGGAAGTCAGGCAGCTGGACCCCAAGCGAATAAAATCCGTCTCCCTGATCACCAATCCCGGGGTGAAGTATCCCGGCACAACGGGCGCGGTCGTCGAAATACAGAGTAATGAGCGTCTCCAAGGGCTCTCCTCCACACTCGGTGCAAGCTACACGCGCAACCACCTCAACTCCCACCGAGAGTGGTGCAACCTCGCCTACCACAATGACCGGGTGAGTCTCTTCGGCAACTTGGAATACAATAGATTTGGCAGAGCCGCTCGTCAGGACATGACCTATACTCAGTGGGCAGCTCCGCGAGAGGATATGAGGACCCTCCTCCTCAGCAAGACCTACATGAACACTCTGTCGATGGGTACCGGAATCTCGTACCGACCAAGCAAGAGATGGGAGGTGACGCTGGACGGCAGTCGGGACAGCTACCATATGCAAGACCTCGGTGATGCATCGTATGAGATATCGGAGTCCGGCACGAGGCAGCTCACAAGCAGCTCACACTCCTCTCTATCCGAGAGAGGATCTCAGAGCCAGGTCACTCTGACCGGGAGATACACCCCATCGGAGCGGCTCAGGGTAGACCTCTCAGCCGACTACCTCGACACTCGGGCGGATCGCCAGCAGTCTGTCGATGAGAGCACCCCCGGCGAGACCTCTCGCCGGGTCACCACCACCAATGGCAGCAGGTATCGACTGCTGGCAGGTATCGGTCAGGTCCACTATAGTCTCGGCGACCACGGCAACCTACTGGTGGGGGACGAGGTCAATCTCATCCATCTCTCCGCGACCACCACCGGACTCCCCCGTATGACAGATAAGGAGACCGGATACGATGAGACGGTGAATGCCCTTTATGCAGAGTATACCCACTCCCTCGACAGGATCTCACTAAGTGGGGGACTGCGATATGAGTACCAGCGCACAGAGATGTCAGAGACCGGCGAGGTCGCAAGCTATGGAAATATACTTCCCTACTTCGCCCTCTCCCTCTCCTCCGGGATATGGTCTCACAATCTCAGCATCCGATCCGTTGCGCTGAGACCCTCCCTCGGACAGCTCAGCAACAGCACCTACTACCTCAATAGGTACAACAGCCAGGTAGGCAATCCCAACCTCAAGAGACAGCTCATGACCACACTGCAGTACGTCGTGTCTGTCAGGAGTATCTACCTGAGCGGAAAGCTGACCCGTACCAAGGATCCGATCTTCGTCACCTACAGGACCGACTCGAGTGACCGTCATCGATTCATTAACTCGTGGGACAACTTCGAGGGGGACTACTGGAGCGGCTCCCTATTAGCCAACTTCAATCACAGATACGGGGTCTACAACCCGGATATCTCGCTCGGACTCTTCGGCAGCTCAGCCGCAGTAAGGGTCGGCGATGAAGTGAAGCGACTGAGCAGACCACAGCCATACCTCCACCTGGGCAACAGCCTGATCCTCGACCACGTGGATATGAGCCTGGACTATACCTATATCGGCAAGGGCTACTCCGGCATATTCCTTGTGGAGCCGGTGCACTACTTAGACCTCAGTATCCACGGCTCCCTACCGAGTAAGGGACTTGACCTGACGCTCAGGTGGCACGACCCACTGAGGAAGCACATCAGCAGGTACGCCACGCGGATCGGAGACATAGGGTTCGCACAGGTGGAGGATCAAGACCTATCGTACATCAGTGCGACGATCACCTGGCGCTTTAGCTCCAAGGAAAATAAGCAGCACCGGTCGACCGTTAAGTCCTCCGAGCGCAATCGACTCTGAGACAAGGGGTGACGCATTTGAGTATTACAGAAGCCATTCATCTCATCGCGAGGAGTGTGGTACGAAGCACCCCTTGCGGGTGCCCGCTTCCTGGCCACGTGGTCGAGGGGCGTGGCCCCGAAGACCCGTGGATCAGGCATCGCAAGCGACACTGCGACCCCGCAAGGGTGTCGCACTGGTTGCATGACTCCCTGATAAGTGCGACACCCTGGCGGGGTCGTATATCTTTCTTGCATCCTCTCCCGCGGTCTTCGGCACTTCGCGCCTCGACACGCGGGCTATGGAGCGATGATCCCTCCGGGGCTCTGCCCCTGCGGGATCTGCAGGCGGGAGCATCAGGAGAGGGTTGGTCCATGAGATGGCACAGCAGCATAGATTATCACTTCTTAGCTGTAAAACTCAAATGCATCATCCCTGGTTCTGAGACAGCCTGCAGGAAACGCCGAGTCTAATGTCGGTATTAGCGTTTTCTTTTACCGATATTAGAGTGCACTAATACCGGTATTAGTCAAGTCTTTTACCGGGTTTAGTTTGGAGGTGTCTTCTCTCTCTTGTGTCGCCCCTGAGTCTACGCTCTACAGGGTGGGCAATAAAGGGGAAGAGTACCACGGGGGTGGCTCTATGGTTTTAAGCTCCATATAGTCTTCAATGACAGGAGAGAGATCATCAAATATCAGATTACCCCAGACTAGACTGACGTCAGGGCACCTCTTAAAGATCACTCCATCACAAAGAAGCTATCCGGAAAGCATATAGGAGACCTTTGAAAACCGGGAAGGTTACGGAATATTACCGGAATGCTGAACGCCGAGAAGCTTGTCTGTAAGCCACTTCTGGCATTGCGTGCTATAAATATTGGGCGAAAGTTTGTTTATCTACGAAATTGTCGTAGATTTGCTACGAACAAATCGTAGTAAGTACATCAACCGTAGATAATAACAATATGAGCGAGCCAAACTTTCTAAACGGACTATCCCCTCTCGAGGAGGACTTTATGCGTGCACTATGGCATATCGGAGAAGGTGAGATAAGCGATGCCATCCCCCTGATGGAGCATTCGGATACCCCTTACACTACAGTGGCTTCGGTGGTCAGCAAGCTGGAGAACAAAGGGTATGTTACTCGCACGGGGAAGCGACGTGGTCACATCTATGCCCCTCTGGTGAGCCAGGAGGAGTACACCGATAAGACCATTAAATATATAGTCTCTAACTTCTTCAAAGGCTCGTACAAGAGTCTGGTACAGCACTTTGCACAGGAGGAGAAGGTAAGCAGGGAGGAGATCTCGGAGATCCTGAAACTAATTGAAGAGGAGTAGTCGGTATGATGACTTGGCTGAAATATCTAGGTCTGTCAGGAATAGGGATTGCTCTCTTTTACCTCCTCGGAGTGGTATTGCTCCGCAAAAGCACCCTACTCCGAGCCAAGCGATGGTATTACCTTATCGCCATCGCCTCTAGCCTTCTGCTCCCTCTGCTCTCTATAGCAGTACCGGAAAGGGATGTAAAAGAGGCGCAAGATAGGCTGCTCCCCAGCTTTACTATTGTGATAGAGGAGGAGCCAATCATCACTGCTCCTGCGACAAGGGGAAACACAATAGACTGGACCAGAGTGCTGATGGTAACTTGGGCTATCGGTGCAGCGAGTACGCTCATCTGGCTCACCTCGGGCGGGTACAGACTCTATAGACTATGCCGCACCTCCACGAAGCGAGAGCTCAGCCATAATGCCACACTCTACGAGATGGATGAAGAGCTAGCCCCCTTCACGATTGGGAAGGCGATCTTTATCTCCAAGTCATTATCCAATAGCGATATCACACCCACTATTCTGTCGCATGAGCTGGAGCACATCAGGCAGAAGCACTATTGGGATATCATCATTAGTACGGTGCTGCAGCCCTTACAGTGGTGGAATCCATGTGCGTGGGGATTGCTCCAACAACTGCGCACAAACCTTGAGTACCTAGCAGACCAAGGGGTGTTGCGAGAGGGAAGAGACCGAAAGACCTACCAGTACCAGTTACTGGAGTGTACACTAGGCCGAAAGGTAGAGCTACCCTCGCTCTCATTTTCTATGCAAAACCTAAAGAAACGAATCGTAATGATGAACAGCAAGAACAAAACGAACAAGAAACTAGCTATAGTGTACGCTCTGTCGGCCCTCCCGGTACTTGCCTTCTTGGCACTCGGTACTCAGATGGTAACCATCGAGCAGGCCGAAGCTAGCACCGCAACAGAAGTGGCCCCGCCACCAACTGTAGATAAAGCATCAAGGCACGTAGATGTACTACCCGAGTTTCCCGGTGGACAAAAAGCTATGATGCAGTGGATCGCCCAAAACATCCAATACCCTAAGGAGGCTGCTAAGGCCAATATTGAGGGGAGTGTGATAGTCTCCTTCTTCGTTGAAAAGGATGGCTCTATCACCAATGTCGAGGTAATAAAAAGTGTCCACGAGTTGCTGGACAAAGAGGCTCTAAGAGTGGTCAATGCCATGCCTAAGTGGAAACCGGGTATGGAGAATGGGCAACCTGTTAGGACCCGCTTCTTTATTCCGGTCAGCTTCAAATCCCAGCAATCTGCAGAGGCCAAGGAAGAGGTCTCTGAGTTCTTAGAGGATATGCCTGAGTTTCCCGGTGGAAAAAAAGCTATGATGCAGTGGATCGCCCAAAATATCCAATACCCAAAGGAGGCTGTTGATGGTCATATCGAAGGGCGTGTGGTGGTCTCTTTCATCGTCGAAAAGGATGGCTCTATCTCCAATGCCGAGGTAAAACGAAGCATCCATGAGTCACTGGACAAAGAGGCTCTAAGAGTGGTCAATGCCATGCCTAAGTGGAAACCGGGCATGGAGAATGGGCAACCTGTAAGAGCCCGCTTTCACATCCCGGTCAGCTTCAAGATCCCCAAGCCTGCCAAAGCGCCAACCGAATAACCATGTCTCTTCCGATTGAGAACCAAGTGTCTATCGCACTGTCCGGACTCGTCCGATGAGATAGTGCGAAAGGCAGAGGAAATAGGGTCTGATGGCGATGGCGCCTCTCAAACACAAAGGTCGTGATGCCCTATGTGGCGTCACGACCTTTGCTTCGTTTATAGGGATGATCAGTCATATAGGCAGCCTCGTGGAAGATCTCGGCAACCGTCGGGTGGGGGAAGATCTGGTGGCGGAGCTCATCGAGCGTCATGCCCTCAGTGATCGCCAGGCCGCCAATGGCGATGATCCGGGACCGCAGAGAGGATGAAAAGATACTTTCCATGGAGAAATAAAGCTGAAAACAGTGATTTATGTCGTTGATTATCAGCTACTAAGTTACAGATAATACCCGCCGTAAACAAGCCTAAGGTGTTAAATGTCAGCTGATTATGACTGACACTTGGAGTATTCTCGATCCCTCAAGATCCAAATGCGTCACCCCAGAGAGGTGGACTCAATTGTCTGCTATGTAATGTAATCTTTGGTATCTTAGCAGTGAAAACTGAATAACTACTCTAACTCAATATTTTTATGTCACTGTCCCCTGAAGAACTGAGCTGCAGGCTCGCCAAGATCAGACAAGCCATGTCCCACGAGGGCTGCGAGAGCCTTCTCCTGCGGAGTATCCCGTCACAGCTCTATCTGACGGGGAGTGTAGTCTCCGGATGGATCTATGTGTCTGGGGAGGGTGAGCCGGTCTACTTCCCTGACAGGACAGTCAATCGGCTCTCAGACTACGATCCCGCCAGGGTGATCCCGGTGCGCAAGCCTGAGCAGATCCCTGCGGCTCTAGAGTCACTCGGGTATCGCATTGATCAGCATACAGCTCTGGAGAAGAGCTATCTCACTCAGGTGGACTATGAGCGGCTGAGCAAGCTCGCCCCCTCAGGCGTCAGCTCCGTCGATGCCGGGGCTCTGATGCGGCAGGTGCGTATGACTAAGACGCCGGGTGAGATACGCTTGATCAGGGAGACCGCCGCTCGTCACTCTGAGATCTATGAGATTGCCCCGCAGCTCTACGAGCCGGGTATGACAGACCTGGAGTGGCAGTTTGCCCTCGAGTATGAGATGCGTAAGCGTGGCTGGGTCGGTCTTTTCCGCACCTTTGGGACGCAGATGGAGAGCTTCTCAGGCAGTGTCATTGCCGGGGACAATGCCTCCTGCGCCTCCCCCTACGACTTTACCATGGGAGGCAGAGGTGTGGCTTCCTTTCCCCTGGGAGCAGCAGGTCACGTCATTCGTCCCGGAGAGTCTGTGATGGTGGACTTGGCGGGTGACTACACCCAGTATCAGTCGGACTGCACGCGGACCTACTACGTGGGTACTCTTCCGGATGAGGCTTTTCGCTGCCACGAGATCTCGCTACGTATGCACGAGTGGCTTGAGGAGGTGGGAGAGCCCGGCTTCCCCATCGGTGAGATCTACAATCATTGCCTTCACTTAGCAGAGCAATTTGGCGTGGCAGATCACTTCATGGGCGATGAGCTGAGGGCCCGCTACGTGGGGCATGGCGTCGGACTGGAGATCAATGAGCTCCCGATCCTCACCGGTCGCTGGCCGGGTGTGCTGGAGGAGGGTATGGTGATCGCCTTTGAGCCCAAAGTCATCCTCCCCGGTGTCGGTGCGCTTGGGATCGAGGACACTTACCTTGTGCTGCCCGATGGGCTGGAGTGCCTCACCACACCGGAACGGACACTTGTCAAGCTTAGCTAAGTCTCTACCCTCACTCGGGGTCTTAACCATCTGCACATGACCATCCATCCCACATACGACCTGCAGAGCAGAGCCCGCTTCAGCCAGTTGGTCTTCCTCTTCGCAGTGATGCTGATTATGGCGGGTGTGTTCTCTTTCCTGATCACTCCCGCCCTCAGTATGACCTCGCTCTCGGAGACAAAGTCGTTACTGGTTTCCCAGATCTGCTCTTCACTGTTGGTCTTCTGGGTCCCGCCCCTTCTGCTTAATACGTACTACAAGGCTCGCCACCTAAGTCCATTCTTCCACCCACTTGCGTATGTGAGTCTGCTGCAGGTGGTGCTGGGTCTTGCAGTGGCTCTCTTGGCTCTCGTTCCCTCGTCCTTGCTGGAGGACCTGATGCGGATGATCCCGGAGCCGTGGGTGTTTGCACCATTCTCGGCACAGGTGGAGCGGACCACCGAGATGATGATCTCGGACCACAGCGTGGGAGGGATCACGCTGGCGTTGATCGCCCTCGTGGTGGTCGCTCCGCTGGCCGAGGAGTATCTCTTCCGTGGCGTGCTGCAGCAGTGGGTCCTCTCCGTCACCCGGAGTGGGCATACTGCAGTGTGGGTGGTGGCTATACTCTTCTCGCTGATACACATGGAGTGGAGTGGCCTCTTGTCTCGCGCCTTCATGGGAGTGCTGCTGGGCTATGCCGCTCTCTATGGGGGGCTAAGGGTCTCTGTCCCTATGCATGCCCTGAATAATCTACTGGTCTATCTCCTCTTGCTCTTTGGCGACCCAGAGCTATGGAGCCCTCTTCCCCTTGGGATCGTCTCCGTGCTGATCTCCGTAGTCTGCCTGATCGCCATTGGCTTCCTTCTCCGATATATGTCTCTAAAAACGAAAACCGAATATCATGAAACGATCAACTAAATTACCTGTACTCTTAGCTCTAGCCTTTCCGCTGCTCGGTCTCTTGACCTCTTGCGAGGGCGCAAAGCAGAGTACCTACTACACTCAGCGCGTGGACTTCCCCAAGGGAGCTACACTCGATACAAAGATAGAGATGGCCTCACAGCTGATCCCTTCCGAAAAGCAGCAGGCGTGGCAGGAGCTAGAGCTGACCGCTTTTATCCACTTCGGGGTCAATACTTTCACCAATCAGGAGTGGGGCGATGGGACTGAGGATCCTGCCATTTTCGTCCCGGAGCATCTAGACACAGATCAGTGGGTGAAGACCCTGAAGGATGCCGGCTTTCGCCTCGTGATACTTACCTGTAAGCACCACGATGGGTTCTGCCTCTGGCAGACAGAGACCACGGACCACTCGGTGAAGTCCTCCCCGTGGCGCAATGGCGAGGGCGACGTCCTGAGGGATCTCTCAGCATCGTGTAAGAAGTATGATATGAAGCTGGGAGTCTACCTCTCTCCCTGGGACCGAAATGCAGCATCCTATGGTTCCGGCAAGGACTACAATGACCTCTATATTGCTCAGCTTACCGAGCTTCTCTCCGACTATGGAGATATCGATGAGGTGTGGTTTGATGGTGCTTGCGGTGAGGGTCCCAATGGGAAAGTACAGGAGTACGACTGGAAGCGGGTCTTCGACACGATCCATAAGCTGCAGCCCAATGCCGTCAGTGCGATCATGGGCGAGGACATTCGCTGGGTCGGCAATGAGAGTGGTCTCGGTCGTGAGACGGAGTGGAGTGCCACCATCCTCGCGCCGGACTCCTATCCCGAGAGTGACAGTCTCTACAAGGCTCTTGACATCAACGCTATGTCAGGAGATCTCGGCAGTCGGGATATGCTTGCGAAGGCCGGCTCGCTCTACTGGTATCCGAGCGAGGTGGACGTGTCGATCCGTCCGGGATGGTTCTGGCACCCGGAGGAGGGACCGAAGTCCCTGCAGCAGCTGTCTGACATCTACCTTCAGTCTGTGGGGCGTAACTCGGTCCTCCTACTCAATATCCCTCCCACTCGGGATGGACTGCTGGACGAGCGTGATGTGAAGCGTGTGGGTGAGCTGGGTCAGTGGATCCGTCAGCTCAATGAACAGCGCGCCGCTACCGAGGATCTTGCTCACGAGATCAAGGTGGGAGGAAGTGTCGTGACAGAGCTCAATCCCGATATGCAGGTGGGTGTGATCCTCCTACAAGAGGACATCTCTCGTGGCCAGAGGGTCGAGAAATTCCACGTCGATGGCCTGATGGATGATGGTACCTGGTCTCAGATTGCCCAGGGAACCACCATAGGTTACAAGAGACTTCTGCCACTGGAGGTGCAGGCTCGGTACAGTAAGATCCGTCTTGTCATTGATGAGGGTCGCGGAGGCTCAGTCTTCATTCGTCACATCAATGCCCTCGTACTGCCGCCGCTGTCAAGCTCAGAGCTGGTCGATGGCATGCCCGGGATTACGCCTCTCCCCAAGCAGGGCTGGACCGTCTCGAGTGTTAGTCCACTGGAGATCCTCTTTGGCAAAGAGTTGAGTGTACAGGGACTTATCTACACACCTGCTAAGGGTCGCGATGCCACGACGCTCCCCTTTACCTACCTGCTGGAGGGAACTAAGGATGGTAAGAGTTGGCAGCCGCTGGCAAAGGGTGAATTCTCAAATATTGTCAATAATCCGATCCCGCAGAAGGTCAAGCTCGACCAAGCCCACACGCTTCGTGGGATCCGTCTCACCGGTACCACAGTGGAGGGACATGGTGTGCCGCTAGAGGATACTGAAGTAACACTCTATTAATTCCCTACTTACAATGATGAAATATATCGGCGCACACGTCTCCAGTGCGGGCGGGGTGCAGAATGCTCCACTTAATGCGAAGGAGATTGGCGCCAATGCTTTTGCTCTTTTTACCCGAAACCAGCGTCAGTGGTTCCCTAAGCCGCTGAAGGAAGAGGACATCGAAGCCTTCAAAACCAATATGAGTGAGTGCGGCTTTGAGCCACGTTACGTCTTGCCCCATGCTAGTTACCTGATCAACCTCGGCTCGCCTCGTGAGGAGGTAATGAAGAAGAGCCGTCATGCCCTTACGGATGAGATGCAGCGATGTGAGCAGCTTGGGCTGAGTATGGTAAACTTCCACCCGGGTGCCAATCTCGGTGAGACCTCTGTATCTGAGTGTCTCGCTCAGATCGCTGAGGGCATCAACATCTCGCTTGAGCGAACTGAGGGAGTGAAGGCGGTGATTGAGAACACTGCAGGCCAGGGATCCAATCTCGGCTTTACCTTTGAGCAGATCGCTGAGATCATCGATGCGGTAGAGGATAAGAGTCGTGTCGGTGTCTGTATCGACACCTGCCATGCGACCGCAGCAGGGTATGATATCCTGACGGAGCAGGGATACCATGCGATGATGAGGTCTTACGAGGAGCTTATCGGGCTGGAGTACCTCTGCGGCATGCACCTCAATGACTCCAAGAAAGGGGTGGGCTCTCGTGTCGACCGCCACGAGTCGCTTGGGGATGGCGAGATAGGTATAGCCCCCTTTGAGTGGATCATCCGCGACCCCCGTACTGATAGTATCCCACTGATCCTCGAGACGCCCAATCCGGATCGCTGGGCGGACGAGATAGCCCTGCTGAGGACCTTTGAAACCAAGTAAGGGATGATCGCTTTTCCTCAGGCCAAGATCAATATTGGCCTTCGCATTACCGGTGTGAGACCAGACGGTTACCATGAGCTGGAGACGCTCTTCTACAGGATCCCGCTCTGTGACGCCTTAGAGGTTGTTCCTGCGGAGAGGGATGCGGTTGACGACGGAGGCTTCGGTGATCCCGAGCATAATCTGGTCGTCCGGGCAATGACGCTGATGCGGAAGGAAGGGGTACCCGTTCCCCCACTTGAGGTGATCCTCCGTAAGCGGATCCCCACAGGTGCCGGTCTTGGGGGAGGCTCTTCCGATGCCTCCTCGATGCTTCTCATGCTGAGGCAGCTTTATGCCCCCGACCTAACGGATAAGCGGCTGGCGGATATGGCGCTAAGGCTTGGTGCCGACTGCCCATTCTTCCTCACTAAAAGTCCTCAGATAGGGCATGGGGTGGGAGAGCTACTGAGCCCTTGCCCTCTCGACCTGAGCGGCTGGGTACTCACTCTGATCCTGCCCGGGATCCATGTCTCTACAGCTGAGGCGTATCAGGAAATAGGTATCTCCGCACCGCCCGAGCCTCTCGAGGAGATCCTTAGGCGACCGGTGACTGAGTGGCGCAACCGAGTGGTAAATGACTTTGAGATCCCCGTCTTTGCATGTCATCCTGAGCTGGCTGAGATCAAAGATCAGCTCTATGCTGCCGGTGCCACCTATGCTTCCATGTCCGGATCCGGCTCCTCCATCTATGCACTGAGCTCGGCTCCTTTGACTCGACTTTCTACCCCATACACTACATATTCTTATCTATTATGAAGAAAGTACTCCTACCATTAGTCCTTTCTGTATTGGCTGGTGGACAGGCATTAGCTGCTCTGCCCACCGATACCCTAACCATCCTTCACTACCGGGCACTCCCTGCGACGAAGCTTACTGCTCCGATGCAGACCGATAGTGTCAATCTCTATGGCAAGTCCCGAGACTCCTTTACTACCTCGACGGATCAGCCCGCAGTCGCAGCCGACAGCCACTTGCTGTCGGACCTGATCGCACCGGCGGACACGGTTATTCGGCTCGAGGGTGGTAAGCTGTACCGACTGTCGACTGCCTTGCTCTCTACTGCGTATGAGAAGGCGACCCTTTCGGTCTCCTGTACGATGCCCTACAAGCTCTCCTTTGATGGAAGAGTTATAGGACAGAAGAATAGAGTGCTCGATAGTCCTCGTGAGGATAAGTTTGACCTGACCATATACCCCTCTGCACGACGTCCTCTGGCCATTACCATTGAGGCTCGGGATTCAGTAGAGCTGGTGATGTCTGTGGTCCCCAAGCGAGACGATCATACCGTCTCCCTCAGGACCGACCCCGTCGAGTATATGAGCATGGACTTCGGCCTCACCGGGGAGACCCTGACAGGTGTCAGCATGTCCCCAAGCGGTCGCTTTACTATACTTTCCTCTGTCCGTATTGCTGATCTGAAGCGACTCTACTCCTTGACGCTCTATGAGGGAACCCGTCGCATAGGGACTCTTCCTGATGGTGCTGGTCGCGGTAGCTGGATGCCTCGCACGGATAAGCTCTACTATACGGTACAGACCGATCTTGGCAGAAGCCTGATGACCTACGATCCTGCCACAGGTGCTGAGGAGCTCCTCTGCGAAGCCATCCCGGATGGATCCTTTACGGTGGCTCCGACAGAGGACCGCTTGATCTTCTATAAGGAGACCACTGGTGACAGACAGTCCGATTACGTCGATCGGGCGCTCGGACGCGATGACCACAGGGGGCTGATGGGACCACGAACTCGGTATGACCTTTACCTCTTTGACTTCGCCACACGCGACTACCGTCCTCTCACCTACGGCTATCGCTCTGTGGGCCTGGAGGACATTAGTCCGGACAGCAGGCGGATCATCTTCTCCGTGACGGATGACGATGTCACAGAGTCTCCCTTCTATGCCACAGGTTACTACGAGATGGTTCTGGAGACGATGGCGGTCGATACCCTCTTTACTCCCACTCCTGATCTCTCCTACGTCGGCTACACCAACGATTCGGGAAAATTGCTTATCCTAGGCAATCCCGAAGCCTTTGATGGCCTTGGACGAAACCTCCCGGAGGGCATGACGACAAATACGTACGAGACGGATATCTATCTCTACGACAGGAAGAGTAGGACGGCAAAAGTCTTCACGAAGGACTTCGCTCCATCCGTGCAGTCGATCCGGCTTGCTCAGGATCGGATGCAGGCGCTCTTCCGAGCCGCTGACCGCGACTACCAGAGGCTCTACACGCTTGACCTAAGGAGTGGCAAGATCAGCCTCCTGCCAGTTAGTGTAGACTACGTCGGATCCTATGCTGTGGATGCTCAGTGCCAGACCTTTGCTTACGTCGGTGAGAGTACCAATAGGGTAGCAAATGCTTACCTGGGGGACGTTACACGCCGCACCTCCTCAGTCCTCAGAGACCTTGCCTCAGAGCGGATGAAGGATCTGAAGATTGGAAACGTGGAGGACTGGAGCTTCACCATGTCGGATGGTGGTCAGGTCCCGGGGCGCTTCTATCTGCCTCCTACCTTTGACCCTCAGAAGAAGTATCCGCTTCTGGTGTACTACTACGGGGGTACATCTCCCGTAGGGCGGATGTTTGACTGGTACTACTCTCAGCCGATGTATGCCGCACAGGATTACGTCGTACTGGTGCTCAATCCCAGCGGGACCATTGGCTGGGGGCAAGAGTATGCCGCCCGCCATGTCAATGCCTGGGGTGACCGGACTGCTGACGAGATCATCGCTGCGACGAAGGGTTTTGTCGACAGCCACGCCTATGTCAATGGCAAGCGGATCGGCTGCTTCGGTGCCAGCTACGGAGGCTTTATGACCCAGTATCTCCTCACCAAGACGGATCTCTTTGCCTGCGCCATCAGCCACGCCGGCATCAGCGCACTCTCTTCTTACTGGGGACAGGGCACATGGGGCATCGGTTACAGTACAGTCGCCAGTACGGATAGCTACCCGTGGAATAATCCTGATCTCTATGCCAAGCACAGCCCGCTCTTCCGTGCCGACAAGATCCACACTCCTCTGCTCCTCACCCATGGCACATCGGACACCAATGTCCCCTTCGGGGAAAGCGTCCAGCTCTACAATGCACTCAAGATCCTCGGCCGACCGGTGGAGATGATCCGCGTCTACGGAGAGGATCACCACGTGATGGAGCTCCACCGCCGTCAGATCTGGATGCGATCGATGATGGCTTGGTTCCAGAAGTGGCTCAAGGACGACCCCACCTGGTGGGATGATATGTATCCTGAGAGACACTACTGATCCGGATCCGATCCCTCAGGGACATAAACGAAAGAGGTCTTCCTGTCGTCTGGCAGGGAGACCTCTTTTTGCGTAAAGCCCACTAAGTTATGATACTCAAAGAAGATTCGCCTATTTTTCTCATGCGAGAGGCGGGGAAAGACTTTGGCGTAAAGGATATATTTCGGTAACCCTTGTGACGACAAGTAGTGTTGCGGATGCGGCTCAGGACTTTGAGTCCTGAGCCCGTGGGATTGTGCCCCATTCTCACTACTATTTCATTGTGCTTACTTATCCTCGAAGTGGCGGGGGTCGCGGCGGAGGAGGTCCATGATTGCGGCCGGGGGCTGCTCCTGCTCCAGCTGGCTCCGCATGTAGTCCATATAGGGCGCGACGTGGTCAAAGAACTTATAAAACCCTCGACAGAGGTAATTGAGCCCCGGCTCTCCATACTCATCCTGTGTGAAGCGGTTCTTAGGACACTCGCCCCAGCAGGCGAAGAGGTAGGGACACTCCCGGCACTGCCTCGGCAGGGCATCGTACTTATCTCGCCCAAACCGCTGCTGCCTCGGACTGTACATCATCTCTATCAGCGTGCTTGAGCGGATATTCCCCAGCTTATACTGCGGGAAGACGAAGTGATCGCAGCTGTAGACATCCCCATTATACTCCATCACGCCAGCGTGACCGCAGTACTTCGCCATAGTGCAGACCCCCGGCTGGACGCCCATCCAATTGGCGAGCGTGGCATCAAAGATCTGTATGAAGGACTCCCCTACCCCGTCTCTCACCCAGAGATCAAAGAGACCGCAGAGGAAGTCGCCCCACTGCTCCGGCGTGACGGAGAAGGAGGACAACCGACTCTCTTCGTCAGGCTCCCCGACAGTCGCCAAGCGACCATCCGCATGGTACCTCTCCAC
>ERZ1031273.416-NODE-416-length-15421-cov-17.617727_pt1 | contig 15421 bp, 10 predicted proteins | sample MGYA00516575_ERZ1031273 | MGnify/ENA primary metagenome ERZ1031273 (study PRJEB33718, sample SAMN03159816) | human skin metagenome | collected 2014-02-25 | study: EMG produced TPA metagenomics assembly of the PRJNA266117 data set (Human skin bacterial metagenome... | reverse complement strand
ACCGGATCATGGTTCCCTTTACATTCAAGGGGATGTATACGGTGAAGAAGCTTACCCAAAAGGGGCAGTACACCGTGGACGATGAGATGGCTGTGCTGACGGATGAGAGTGGGGTGGATCACTCCATCACCATGACTCAGAAGTGGCCCGTCCGCCAGGCGGTGCCCTGCTATGCCGACAAGCCGAGACCCTTTAAGCTACTTGAGACAGGGATCCGCTGCATCGATATCTCCAATCCTATGGTAGAGGGGGGGACTGGGTTCATCCCGGGAGCCTTTGGTACAGGTAAGACGGTCCTCCAGCATGCGATCTCAGAGCAGGCTGAGGCGGACATCGTGATCATGGCTGCGTGCGGTGAGCGAGCCAATGAGGTGGTTGAGATCTTTAAGGAATTCCCTGAGCTCGAGGATCCTCACACAGGTCGCAAGCTGATGGAGCGCACGATCATCATCGCCAATACCTCCAATATGCCGGTATCGGCTCGTGAGGCGTCAGTGTACACCGCTATGACGATCGCTGAGTACTACCGGACTATGGGACTGAAGGTGCTCCTGATGGCAGACTCCACCTCTCGCTGGGCTCAGGCACTCCGTGAGATGTCCAATCGTATGGAGGAGCTGCCTGGACCGGATGCTTTCCCGATGGACCTCTCGGCTACTATTTCGGCCTTCTATGCACGTGCCGGTTATGTCCATCTGAAGAATGGGGAGACTGGGTCGATCACCTTCATCGGTACTGTTTCCCCTGCCGGTGGTAACCTCAAGGAGCCGGTGACCGAGAATACCCAAAAGGTGGCACGCTGCTTCTACGCTCTCCAGCAGGATCGCGCAGATAAGAAGCGCTACCCGGCAGTCAATCCTATCGACTCTTACTCGAAGTATCTGGAGTACCCGGAGTTTCAGAAGTATGTTGCTGAGGCTGCTTCGCCCGACTGGCTGGAGATGGTCGGTCAAGTCAAGCACCGTATGCGTCAGGGACTGGAGATCGCTGAGCAGATCAATATCCTCGGTGATGATGGTGTCCCTGTAGACTACCATGTCACATTCTGGAAGTCTGAGCTGATCGATTTCGTCATCCTCCAGCAGGATGCCTTCGACGCCATCGATGCTATGTGCCCTCTGGAGCGCCAGCAAGAGATGCTAGCTCTCGTAATCAATATCTGTGAGAGCGACCTTACGTTTGAGGACTTCAACGAAGTCTCCGTCTTCTTCAAGGAACTGATCAACGAGCTGAGGCAGATGAATTACTCCGAATTCCGTAGCGAGGACTACAATAAGTACCGTGAGCGGGCTAAGAAGATGGTCGAGACACGCCGTGTGGACAAGTCTCACGTAGTAGACGAAATGGCTAACGCCTAAGGGTAGACTGATTATGACTAAGAAAGCATTCCAAAAGATATACACCCACATCTCCGACATCACCAAGGCAACCTGCTCTCTGCGTGCTACGGGTGTGGGTAATGATGAGCTGGCTCTCATCGACGGTCGTGTGGCTCAGGTCGTCCGACTGGAGGACGATGTGGTGACACTGCAGGTCTTCTCCGGGACGGAGGGCATCCCGACCAATGCCGAGGTGACCTTCCTCGGCAAGGCTCCTGCCCTAAAGGTGGGTGACTCTCTCACCGGACGCTTCATGAATGCCTACGGAGAGCCCATCGATGATGGTCCGATCATCGAGGGCAAGGATGTGGAGATCGGAGGCCCGTCAGTCAATCCTGTCCGTCGTGAGCAGCCATCAGAGCTGATTACAACCGGTATCTCCGGCATCGACCTCAATAATACCCTCGTCACGGGACAGAAGATCCCCTTCTTCGCTGACCCGGATCAGCCATACAATGAGGTGATGGCAACCGTGGCGATGCGCGCTGAGTCCGACAAGATCATCCTTGGCGGTATGGGACTGACGAATGACGACTACCTCTACTTCCGCAATACCTTTGCCGAGGCAGGAGCGCTCGATCGTATCGTCTCCTTTATCAATACCACCGAGGACTCGTCTATTGAGCGTGTGCTGATCCCTCATATGGCCCTCACAGCAGCAGAGTACTTTGCAGTGGAGAAGAATGAGAAGGTACTCGTCCTCCTGACGGATATGACCAACTATGCTGATGCGCTGGCCATCGTCTCCAATAAGATGGACCAGATCCCCTCCAAGGACTCTATGCCCGGCTCCCTCTATTCCGACCTAGCAAAGGTCTATGAGAAAGCAGCCCAATTCCCGTCTGGTGGCTCCATTACCATCATCGCTGTGACAACGCTGTCGGGGGGAGACATCACTCACGCAGTTCCGGATAACACCGGATACATTACAGAGGGGCAGCTCTATCTCCGTACCGACAGCACTATCGGCAAGGTCATCGTCGATCCCTTCCGCTCCCTATCACGACTGAAGCAGCAGGTGATCGGGAAGAAGACACGTGAAGATCACCCTCAAGTGATGAATGCCGGCGTCCGCCTCTTCGCTGATGCCTCCAATGCTCAGACGAAGCTGGAGAATGGATTTGACCTCACTGACTATGACGAGCGTACGCTCGACTTCGCCAAGGAGTACGCCAATGACCTCCTCGCCATTGACGTCAATATCAATACCACAGAGATGCTCGATACGGCATGGCGGCTCTTCGCTCGGCACTTCACCCCTGCTGAGGTGGCGATCAAGCAATCTCTTGTCGATAAGTACTGGCCACAGGATGTGGAGATGGTCGGTCACTCTCAGGAGGAGGCGTAATCCCGGTGAGTACGACTGAGGTATGGCTGTAAAATTTCAATACAACAAAACCTCTCTCCAGAGGCAGAAGAAGGATCTCCAACTCCGAGAGCGAATCCTCCCTACGATCAAGAGTAAGGAGAGTGCGCTTCGTCTCGAGGTGCGGCGGGTCAAGAAAGAGGTCGAGGATCTCGAGGCTCAGGTAGAGCAGAGCATTGAGAATTTCGACACCATGACCGCCCTCTGGAGTGAGTTTGATCCCTCTCTCGTCCGAGTTGAGGACGTCCATCTCGAGACCCGCAAGGTGGCCGGTATTCCCGTACCGGTGCTGGGAGAGGTAGACTTTGAGGTGCGCCCCTTTAGTCTCCTCAATACCCCCTCCTGGTACATGGAGGGCACCCAGCTGATCAAGGATCTCGCCACGGTAGGCATCCAAGCTGAGGTCGGACGTCTGGAGTTGGACATCCTGCAGCATGCCAGACGTAAGACGACGCAGAAGGTCAACCTCTTCGAGAAAGTTCAGATCCCCGGTCTTAAGGAGGCGATCCTGAAGATCAAGCGCTACCTCGAGGACGAAGAGTCGCTCTCCAAGGCGTCTCAAAAGATTATGCGCGCTCACCTCGATGAGGAGAAGGAGAAGCGCCGCAACGCCATGGAGGCAGAATCAGAAATGGAAGCAATAGTATGATAGAGACGATGAATAAGTACTCGTTCCTGGTTTTCGAACCGGAGTACGAGGCGTTCCTACAGAAATTGCGCTCCCTCGGCGTGATCCATGTCCGTCAGAATAAAGACCCCAATGAGCTCGACCGCATCAGAGAGGTAAAGGCTCGGCAGGACGAGCTGACCGATCTGCGTAAGAACCTCGGCTTCCTCAAGGACCAGCATCCCCTGCAGAAGGAGCAGACTCCCGAGAGCATCCGGCACATAGACTTTCCTGAGGAGACCCTGACGGACTATGACACTTACTTAAGTCAGATCAGTGACCTTGACGCCCGTATCAGGGAGAAGTCGAGGATCCTCTCTGACCTCAAGTCCCAGGAGCATGAGCTCTCATACTGGGGCGACTTTGACCCCACACTGATCTCTAAGCTGAGGGGCAAGGGGGTCCATATGACTTTCTGGACCGTCCTCTCTCAGAGGTACAATAAGGAGTGGGAGGAGCTCTACCACGCTCAGATCATTCAGACTGCCGGTCGCTCCACCTACTTCGTCACCATCACCTCTGAGGACGAGCCGGAGCTTGAGTTTGCCGAGCGGGTCCGTCTACCCGACCGATCCATTAGCTCTCTGAGGGTAGAGAGACAGAGTCTGGAGGAGGACCTAAGGCTCCTGACGGACTCAAAGCTCTACTTAGCACACCACGATCAGATACTCGATAAGCAAGAGGCCCGCCTCGCCGATACCTATCAGATGGACAATGCCTACTATCAGGCTGATCGCCTCTATGACGATCGCCTGATGGTGCTGGAGGGCTATGTCCCCGCCAAGCAGGATGCCGCCATGCAGGCAGCACTCTCAGAGGAGGGTATCGCCTACGTCCAGGAGGAAATTGTCTATGGGGAGGATGTGCCCATCAAGCTCTCCAATAGTCGCTTTGGCAGGGCCTTTGAGCCTCTGGTAAAGATGTTCTCCCTTCCTAATTACTGGGAGTTTGACCCGACACCCTTCATTGCGCCCTTCTTCATGCTCTTCTTTGGTATGTGCTCGGGAGATGCAGGATACGGGTTGGTAGTGCTGATACTGGCGACGATCTTTAAGCGCAAGGTGGGTGAGAGTGCCAAGATGTACCTAGAGCTCTTCCAGTGGCTCGGTGGAGCTGGCGTGGTGATGGGATTCCTTGCTGGCACCTTCTTCGGCATCTCACTCATCGAGGTCCCCTTCCTCAGTTCGATCAAGGACTTCTTCCTCTCGTCGGATAACCTGATGGTGATCTCCCTAGCGCTGGGACTCGTCCAGATCCTATTTGCGAAGTATGTGGCTGCCTTCAAGGTTAGGCACCAGAGCGGCACCCGCGCTTCGCTCGCCAGCTTCGCTTGGCCAACATTGGTGATCTTCATCGGGCTTGTGGTCGGGTTACCCGCCCTCAGCATTCAGCTACCACAGTGGCTTGAGTACACCCTCTGGGGCGTTGTAGGGCTCTGCGTCTTAGCAGTCTTCTTCCTCAACTCTCCCGGCAAGAGCGTCTTTGTCAATCTTGGCAAAGGGCTGTGGGACACCTACAATACTGCCTCGGGGCTTCTGGGAGATACCCTCTCCTATATCCGCCTCTTCGCCATCGGTCTGACGGGCGGTATCCTCGGTGGGGTCTTCAATACCCTCACAGAGACCGTTACCTCCTCTATGCCCATCTGGGCAGCTATACCGGTAGGACTGCTGATCCTTGCTTTTGGTCATGGTCTCAATTTCTGCCTCACGATGATCAGCTCGCTTGTCCACCCGGTTCGGCTGACCTATGTGGAGTACTTCAATAACTCCGAGTACGAGGGAGGGGGGACACCTTACACTCCCATTGAGGAGAAGGTCTCCAAGTGATATATATTTATTCTTGACAAAACAATAACAAACTCAATAAGTAAATCAATTTATGTCTACTACACTTCTAATGGCCTACCTGGGTATCGCACTGATGGTCGGTCTCGCCGGTATCGGTAGCTGCTATGGTCTCTCCTTCTGCGGTATCACCGCTATCGGGGCGATGCGCAAGGATCCCTCCAAGATGGGTCAGTACATAGGTCTCTCAGCGCTTCCCTCCTCCCAGGGTCTCTATGGATTTGTGGGCTGGTACTTCGCCAGTCAGCATATTGCTGCCGATATGTCTGTACTCGCAGCCACTGCCATCCTGCTCTGCGGTCTGCTCCTCGGGTCGGTAGGTCTCCTCTCTGCTATCAAGCAGGGCAAGGTCCTCGCACACGGTATTGCAGCCACCGCTGATGGTCACAATGTATTTGCCATCTCCATGGTCGAGGCGGTCTTCCCCGAGCTGTACGCGATCCTCGCGCTCCTCGTTACCCTCCTGACCATGTTCTCTCTTTGATAAGTAGAGCCTAATCAATTCTCAGTAAGGGATGTGTCCTGTGGCGGGATGCATCCCTTTTTTTATCTACAAAAGGGTCCATAGAGGGTGGCATCCTGAATAGAGAGGAAACGAGATGGGACTCTCGGAACAATAGTCTCGTGGGATATACAGGTGGGGTGAGCTGTCAAGGACCTCAGGTTCGTCCTTATCAAACACACCAAGTAGCCAAACTGCTTAGCACGGGCCTAGATCAGAGATCGCAGCTATTTTCCGACTCCGAGTGTCCGACATCATCGGATAGAGAAAATCCCCCCCTTAATCTAATACCGATATTAGAGAAGACTAATACCGATATTAGGCATTACTAATATCGGTATTAGAGTTTTTCCAGAAACAGGGCTTTTAATGGCGGACGCCTTACATGGTAACTATGGGTAGAAAAACCACCATATCCCTATCGAAAATTGTTGCGAGAGTGTGGGGAGTAGCTATCATGTATCCGATAAGAGAAGTAAGAGCCGAGTCTATTGATTGCCCAATAGTCGTTTGTCCCGTTATAAATAGCGAGAAAATCTAAATTGTTTGTATATTTGAAGGGAGGAGGGAGCAAGGCACCGATCACGTCCTAAGGAATCACAGATATGCTGGGGGAAGGAGGTACCTTACTGATATGCCGGATGTCAGACCACGTCACGAAAGTAGCAGAGTATATGAGTTATCAGAAGTTTGATCGTCGCATAATGACCAACTTGGGGACTGCGCTACCCCTCGAGCTTCTTCATGCCAATAGTCGTGGTGCTTACCACTGCTCATCGGTCGTGGGATGCAATACGCGTAAGTACCATGGGCTACTGGTGGTGCCGTCGGAGAGCGGTCCCGATCCCGATGTGCTCCTCTCATCTGTGGACGAGACGGTGATCCAGCACGGGGCAGAGTTTCACCTCGCCGTGCATAAATATCATGACGGGACCCTGTGTCCAAACGGGCATAAGTATATCCGTGAATTCTCCGTTGAGGAGTGCCCCCAGACGATTTATCGCGTTGGTGGGGTAGTTCTCTCTAAGGAGATCGTCTTCTCGTCCAAGATCAATCAGCTCCTGATCCGCTACCGCCTCTTGGAGGCGCACTCTGAGACGACCCTGAGGCTCATGCCGATGCTAGCTTTCCGTACCGTGAGGGAGCTGACACATATCAATGACAAAATCGACTGGAGCTACACCAGCGAGGATCATGGGGTATCCCTTTGCCTCTATAAGGGGATGCCTCGTCTCTATATGCAGCTCTCTAAGTATGATGCGGTATGGCACCAGGAGCCGACATGGTATAGAGATTTCTTTTACGACAGAGAGGCGGAGCGGGGCAATGCATGTGTCGAGGACCTGCCAGTCCCTGGCTACTTCTCCCTTAATATCCGCCGTGGTGAGGATATCATCCTATCTGCATCTGATCGCGCCATTGACCCGGAGACTCTGGAAGAGACGTTTGAGGAGGCCCTCCGGAGCTATGGTGTGGCCGATACCTTTGCTACTTGTCTCAGACGCTCAGCACGGCAATTTTACTACGAGCCTCGACCGGGAAAGTCTTACCTCAAGGCTGGATACCCCTGGTATGGGGTCCGCCTGAGGGACGAGATGGTGGGGCTCACAGCGTGCAGCTTCGGTATCGGTGAGCCTGAGCTCTATCAAAAAGTAATGGACACGGCTCTGCCTGCGATCTGGTCTTATCTCGATGAGGGAGAGGAGGATTCGGTGATCGAGGACATCTGGCAGCCGGACAGCCTCCTCTGGGTAGCCAATGCGATCCAGGACTACTATCGATGGGCAGGTAAGGAGGAGACGAAAAAGAGATATGGTGTGACACTCAGACGAGCGATCCGCTACATCAGGGAGGGTCGTGTCCCCTTGCTGGAGATGCGGCGAAACGGCCTGCTATACGCTGATCCGGGAGAGGATCGGCGGCCGATCACCTGGATGGGAACGATGATCGATGGTGCGGCAGTAGTGGATCGGCGTGGCTATATCGTGGAGTATAATGCTCTGTGGTATAATGCCCTCTGCTTCTATCGCTTCCTATATGACCTGCAAGAGGACGAGGAGGTGACGGAGCTGATCGATCAAGTACGCGAGAGCTTCATCCGGACCTTTGTCAATGAGCATGGCTACCTGCTCGACTACGTGGCTGATGGTCGTCCGCTCGACTGGAGCGTCCGTCCGAGTCAGATCATCGCTGTGGGACTAACCTACTCACCTATGTCTCGCAAGCTGCAGCGATCGGTCCTCGACTATGTGACCAAGGAGCTACTGACCCCTAAGGGTCTGCGCTCGCTCTCACCGGTCAGTCCACTCTACAAAGGCTACGCGGGGGGAAACCAGAGAGAGCGCTACTACGCATATGTACAGGGTGGTGCGTGGCCCTGGACCCTTTACTATTACCTCAGTGCGTATCTGAAGCTCTTCAAGCGGACCGGCCTCTTCTTCGTAGACCGAATGCTTATCCCCTTTGAGGAAGAGCTTAGCCTCAATGGCATCGGCACCATCTCGGAGATCTATGACGGGACTCCGCCCTACAGAGGGCGGAGTGACCTCTCCTTCATGATGAGCGTCTCGGCCATACTCCGCATCGTTAATCGTATGGTGGAGTACAAGAGTATCTGGGATGAGGAGGGAGACCTCTATGACTCCTTCCTCAGTATGACCTCTCACCACTCCTCCTCGCCTGACCAAGGTCGTGGAGGCGCTGATGAGGAGGCAGCAGTGACGGAGGAGTCTGAGCGGGGAGATAAGGCTCTCGACACAGAGCGTAAGGAATAAGCACCATTAGCAAGACAGGAGTAATCGTATGAAAGCACTTATGCTTGGCTGGGAGTTTCCCCCTCACATCTCCGGAGGTCTCGGGACTGCTACCTATGGCATCACCAAGGGACTTTCCTCGCAGGAGGATATGGACATTACACTCATGCTGCCTGCACCATCCGGAGATGAGGACAGCTCGTATATGAGTATCATCGGAGCCAGCGAGGTGCCGATCGTCTATCAGGATCCCTCAAGAGAGTACCTCGAGGAGCGGATCGGTCGCGTGATGAGCCTGGAGATGTACTATCACTTGAGGGATCACATCTACGCAGACTTTAGGTACATGCTGACGGACGATATAGGGTGCATCCAATTCTCCGGGAAGTATGGGGACAACCTTATTGATGAGATCAATAACTACTCTATCGTAGCAGGTGTCGTTGCCCGTGCCGATCACTATGACCTTGTACACGCTCACGACTGGGTGACCTATCCTGCCGGGATTCACGCTAAGCAGGTCCTCGGAGTACCACTCGTAATCCATGTACACGCCACAGACTTTGATCGAAGTCGTGGCAATGTCAATCCTACTGTCTATGCCATCGAGAAGGATGGTATGGACCATGCCGATCATATCATGTGTGTGAGCGAGCTGACCCGTCGGACAGTGATCGAGAAGTATCATCAGGATCCCGCCAAGGTGACCGCCGTGCACAACGCCGTGATCCCTCTCGAGGAGTCAATCCTCAATATCCCGGATAAGCGAGGTGTTAAGGATAAAGTGATAACCTTCCTCGGTCGACTGACAATGCAGAAGGGACCTGAGTACTTCGTGGAGGCAGCAGCACGTGTACTGGCAAAGAAGAGAGATGTGCGCTTCGTGATGGCCGGTAGCGGAGACAAGATGGATGAGATGATCCGTCTGGTAGCAGAGAAGCGCATCTCGGACCGCTTCCACTTCACAGGCTTTATGAAGGGTCGTCAGGTGTATGAGGTGTACCATGCCAGCGATGTCTACGTGATGCCCTCTGTATCGGAGCCCTTTGGGATTACCCCTCTCGAGGCGATGCAGTGCGGTGTCCCCTGTATCATCTCTAAGCAGTCAGGATGCTCCGAGATACTCACCTACGCGATCAAGCTTGACTACTGGGATGTAGATGCTATGGCGGACGCGATGTACGCTCTCGTCACCTATCCTGCTCTTCACGATCTCCTCTCTCAGAGGGGTCTAGATGAGGTAGCCGGGATCACTTGGGATAAAGTGGCGCTCAAGATACGTGGTCTCTACGATCAGGTCCTTGGACGGTGATGATACCCCCTGATACCTTTTTTGAATAACCTGCCAGATAGATAAACTCTCACTATGGATAAGAAAAAACTCTGCCTCGTCTTTCAGCTGCATCAGCCTTTCCGCCTGAAGCGCTACCGATTTTTCGACATAGGTAATGACCACTACTACTTCGATGACTTTCTCAACGAGCAGTATATGAGGTCTGCTGCCGAGCGATCCTATTTGCCGGCTAATAAGATGATCTACGACCTGATCCAGGAGTCAAAGGGTAGGGTAAAGGTCGCTTTCGCCATCTCCGGAACTGCTTTGGATCAGATAGAGATGTACACGCCGGAGCTAATCGACAGCTTCCGTAAGCTCACTGAGACCGGATGCGTGGAGCTACTGGCAGAGCCTTACGCCCATAGCCTATCCTCTCTTGCACCGTCCAAGGCGGAGTTTAAGGGTCAGGTGGGGATGCATGTCACGGCTCTCAAGGCGATATTCAATTACGAGCCAAAGGTGCTACGCAACACCGAGCTCCTCTATGATGACGACATTGCTCTTGCAGTCTCGGAGATGGGATTCCACGGAATGCTTACCGAGGGTGCTAAGCATGTGCTGGGATGGAAGAGTCCCGACTTCGTCTACCAAAGTGCAGTAGTGCCTGAGCTTCATCTCCTGATGAGGCATGCCGCTCTGTCGGAGGACCTCTCTCGACGCTTCTGCGATCAGAGCTGGGACGAGTATCCTCTGACAGCCGACAAGTACGCCTCTTGGCTCGCTGATCGGGGCAAGGGGGAACAGGTGACCTACCTCGATATGAGCTACGATGTGCTTGGTAATCTATGTCCTGCCTCATCGGGGATCTTCGACTTCTTCCGAGCACTACCGGAGTACATCGAGCGAGCCGGGCTGGAGATGGCGACACCATCCGAGGTCTTTGCTCAGCTCCAGCCGGAGGATGAGATCAGCGTCCTGGACACCATCTCTTGGTCCGAGGAGGAGAAGACAACAAAGTCCTGGCTCGGCAACATCCTCCAGCAGGAGGCCTTCGGTAAGCTGGTGGAGTGGACAGAGCGGACCCGTATGAGTGGCAATAGGAGGATCAAGCAAGACTGGGCCTACCTCCAGAGCAGTGACCACTTCCTCTATATGTCCACAGCTATGGAGAATAAGGACTCAGGTCTCTATAGTCCATACAGCAGTCCCTACGATGCCTTCAATAACTACATGAATGTGCTGAGCGACTTCCACCTCCGCGTAGAGGAGGAGTACCCCAGCTCGATCGAGAATGAAGAGCTCAATGCACTCCTCAAGACGATCGAGAACCAGGGCGAGGAGATCACAGCACTACAGGAGGAGCTCCATAAGCTGAGAGCGGAAAAGCCAGTCAAGCGTACCGGTACCACCAAAAAAGCAAAGTAAAAGCAAGAGAGCTAAGCAATGCCACAAGAAGAGACCGACTGGGAGTCACTGACTTTCGGTTACTATCCTACGGACTATAACGTTCGGAGCTATTACTCTAGGGGGGTGTGGAGCAGGCCTGAGCTGTGTGCCGACCCTACGGTGGCGGTTCATCTCGCAGCCACGGGGCTTAATTATGGCCAGCAGGCCTTTGAGGGGCTCAAGGCCTTTCGCTGTCAGGATGGTCGGGTTTGCTTATTCAGACCAGAGGAGAATGCTCGACGCCTACAGAGCTCTTGTGCCGGTATTATGATGCCAGAGGTACCAGAGGATCTTTTCTTAGAGGCATGCCAATTGGTTGTCAAGCATAATTGCCGCTTCGTGCCTCCCTACGGCTCAGGTGCTGCCCTCTACTTAAGACCTCTCGTGATAGGTATGGGACCTCATGTCGGTGTGAGCGAGAGCAGCGAGTACCTCTTCTCGATTTATGCTTGTCCAGTGGGGCCATACTTCAAGCGTGGTGTCACCTCTGTACCAGTAGTGATCCAGCGATCGTATGACCGGGCGGCTCCGCGAGGCACAGGGAGGTTTAAGGTGGGCGGCAACTACGCTGCCTCTTTCCGTGCGATGCATGAAGCGTATGAGGAGGGCTATCGAGGGGGATGCCTTTTCTTAGATCCGCAAGAGAAGAAGTTCATTGACGAGTGTGGATCGGCCAATTTCTTTGGGATAAGGGGGAAAACATACATTACCCCGCAGTCCAAGTCGATCCTCGCCTCTGTGACCAACGATAGTCTGATGACCATCGCTGGCGATCTAGGGTTAACAGTGGAGCGACGTCCCGTCCCTGTGGAGGAGCTAAGTACCCTTGATGAAGCCGCTGTCTGTGGTACTGCCGCTGTGATCTGTCCGATCAGCAAGATCGTAGACCTCGACACAGGTAGGATATACGACTATGGCGATGAGCCGGGCCCGGTCTGCCGTGAGCTCTACGACCACCTCACCGGCATACAATCCGGCAGACTTCCCGACCGTCACGGCTGGCTGACTGAGGTCGATCTGCAGCCCGGGGCAGAGTGAAATCCATCACCAAGATTATTTCAATGGTCCGTCTTAAACTCTGTACGGAATTGTCTTGACCTTGTCGTAGTGCATCTCGCTTTGCATTCGCTTCATAGCTCTTTTCTGTGTCTCTGAATAGCCCCTCTATGTGGTCCGTACTACTTTACATCCAGTTACTGCAGATTTAGCCCAATCGGTGGTACTAGGGGAAGAAAGCTGCGCAGCAGATTTGGGCAAAAATCATTACCTTTGCCCGAATGCAATACGGATACTGAGAAATGAATAAGCAGCAACTTATTGACCAGATCAGACGTAAGAAGTCCTTCCTCTGTGTCGGTCTGGATAGTGACTCCACTCTACTTCCTCCCCATCTCCCTCAGACTGCTGAGGGAGTCTTGACTTTCAATAAAGCGATCATCGATGCTACGGCAGACATTGTCGTGGCATATAAGCCCAATGAGGCATTCTATGAGCCATTAGGCGCTGAGGGCTTGGAGGTACTCGGGAAGACTATTGAGTATATTCATAATAAGTATCCTGAGATTATGGTGATCCTCGATGCCAAGCGAGGGGATATCGGTAATACCTCGGCACAGTATGCGCGAGCTGCCTTCGAGAAGCTGGGAGCGGATGCCGTCACCACTGCTCCCTATATGGGTCGAGACAGCATCTCTCCTTTCCTAGAGTATAAGGACCGCTGGACGGTGCTCCTTGCCCTTACATCCAATGCCGGCTCGGCAGACTTCCAGCACTTGAGATTGGAGGGTGGACGGCTGCTCTATCAGGCTGTCCTAGAGACCGCGACCTCGTGGGCCAGTGATGAGCAGCTGATGTTTGTCGCCGGGGCAACACAGGCGACGCTCTTCAGTCAGATCCGCGAGATCGCTCCCGAGTATTTCCTCCTCGTACCCGGTGTGGGTAAGCAGGGCGGATCACTCGAGGAGGTGTGCAGCTATGGCATGACTAGTGAGTGTGGTCTTATAGTAAACTCATCCCGCGGTATTATCTTTGCCTCCAAGGGGGAGGACTTTGCTGAGGCGGCGCGAGCAAAGAGTCTTGCCCTGCAGGCGGAGATGGAGTGCGAGCTTAGGAGGCATCACGTTATTTGAGAAGACAAGCTTATGAGATATACAGCTCAGGAGGTGGCCGACTTCCTTCATGGGGTGGTCGATGGAGACCCTAATGTGGAGCTTCATGACTTTGGCGGGATAGAGAATGGGAAGGCAGGGACACTGACTTTCCTCGCTAATCCTGCCTATGAGCATTACCTCTATACGACTAAGTGTAGTGCGGTGCTGGTGCAGGCTGACTATCAGCCGACCTCTGAAGTGAAAGCGACCCTGATCCGTGTAGCAGACCCTTATGACAGCTTGGCAAAGTTGCTGAGCGTGATCCGCGATGGGTCCGAGCCGGAGGCGGGGATTTCGCAATTTGCCATTGTGGATCCGTCTGCTGATGTGGATCCGACAGCTTCTGTGGGACCTTTTGTCTATATAGGTAGGAATAGTAAGGTGGGTCCCCGTACGATCGTCCGTGCTCAGGTATACATAGGTGAGGACTGCCTCGTGGGGGCGGACTGTAAGATCTATCAGCAGGTGACGATCAGCAACCGAACGATCGTCGGAGACCGATGCATCCTTCACTCGGGAGCGGTCTTAGGGGCAGATGGATTTGGATTTGCCCCCACTGCTGAGGGATGGGATAAGATCCCCCAGACCGGTAAGGTAATCCTTGAGGATGATGTGGAGATAGGAGCTAATGCCTGCATTGATCGTGCGGTCCTTGACGCAACGATCATACGGCGTGGGGTAAAGATCGACAACCTCGTCCAGATCGCCCATAATTGCGAGGTGAAGGAGCATACTGCTATCGCTGCTCAGTCCGGCGTTGCCGGCTCGACAACCATCGGCCAGTGGAATCGACTGGGGGGACAGGTGGGTATAGCCGGTCATCTTAAGACTGCCGATCGTGTGACCTTTGGGGCTAAGACTGGCATTATGGCGAGCATTGAGGAGGAGGGTAGCAGCTGGTTTGGCTACCCCGGGAGACCTTACGTCAAGGCGATGCGAAGCGCTGCTGTGGTCGATCGTCTTCCTCAGTTAGATAAGCAGATCTACGACCTCTCCAAGGAGGTGAAGCGCCTGAGAGAGGAGCTGGATAAGCTAAGAGAGATTAGTAAGACAAAAGACGGAGAGTGATCGAAATGGCGTACCAACACACCCTGGGAGGATCGTTTGAGCTGGAGGGTAAGGGCCTGCACACCGGGCGGTATATCCACCTCAGAGCCTTGCCAGCGGAGGAGAATCACGGCATCCGTATCTGTAGGACCGACCTGCCGGGTAAGCCTATCTTGCCCGCCCTCGTCCGGTATGCCACTCAGTCCGATCGCTGCACAACGCTGAGAGATGGGGACTTCTCTGTCTGTACCATCGAGCATATGATGGCAGCGCTGTCGGCTATGGGGGTAGACAATTGCCTCATAGAGCTTGACGGACCTGAGGCACCGATCTTGGACGGAAGCGCTAAGCCTTACGTTGATAAGATCAGCGAAGTAGGTCTCGCGGAGCAGAGCGCTAAAGCAAGAGTCTACAAAGTGCAGCGTAAGATCGAGGTCTCTGATGAGGCATCGGGTGCAAGGCTGACACTCCTTCCGGATGATACTTTCGCTGTTGATGCGCTGATCTCTTACGACTCTCCCATCCTGACTCATCAGTACGCGTCCTATGAGATAGGGGATGACTTTGTTGGTGAGATAGCCCCGGCTAGGACTTTTGTCTTTGTGAGAGAGGTGCAGGCTCTGGTTGCTAACAATCTGATCAAAGGTGGGGATCTGGACAATGCTTTGGTGATCTACGACCGTCAGCTAGCTCAGGCCGATCTCGACAAGCTCTCAGATGAGCTTGGGGTGGATCATAGTGACGCCACTACGCTTGGTTACATCAGCCACAGACCACTAGCGTACCCAAATGAACCTGCGCGACACAAGCTCCTTGACGTACTGGGAGATCTGGCACTTGCAGGCTGTCGGATCATGGGACGTGTGATTGCCACAAAGCCGGGTCATACCATCAATGGCAGGCTTTGTATGAAGCTCTTTGAGGAGATTGAGGGGGAGGAGTCCCTCCCCCCCGCTGTCGACCTAAGTGCAAAGCCACTACTCGACAC
>ERZ1031273.415-NODE-415-length-15670-cov-17.955748_pt1 | contig 15670 bp, 15 predicted proteins | sample MGYA00516575_ERZ1031273 | MGnify/ENA primary metagenome ERZ1031273 (study PRJEB33718, sample SAMN03159816) | human skin metagenome | collected 2014-02-25 | study: EMG produced TPA metagenomics assembly of the PRJNA266117 data set (Human skin bacterial metagenome... | reverse complement strand
TCTACACGTAAGGAGTCGTCGGCAGCGTCAGATGTGTATAAGAGACAGATATATGTTTGATTTGGAACAACACATTCTGAAGATATGATCCAGGCGGAGTTATGAAAAGAATTATTTCCATACTTGTTTTTACTTGTTTGTTTGCCTTGTGTCTTTTAGGTACCTGCGGTTGTTTTCATATGACAAACCTGAGTGAAAATACTGAAACAACGTATCAATCCATCTCTCAGGGTGTTGAAGACACTACTGTTGCTGAATCAAGTTTCAATAGTATGCAGACTACAATACTGCCGGAGCCTAAGGTGCAGGCCAATGCAGAACCTATTGAGAAATCCTTTCATATAAACAAACTTGATCAGGCGTCGGCGCATCTTCGTGATGAGAAAGATAAGGGAAAAGTTTATCCTCTTTTTGCCTATGACAAAAATTATCTCGTGCTGCAAAGAGAAAACCCAAAAACCGGAACCCTTTCTGAACTCATTTTACTCGACTTGAATACAGACGAGGAAACCAGCATTTTTGCCCTTGAGAATCCTTATGATTCAATTCAGCCTGTATTTCCCCAAGAAGTTAAGAGCAAACCGGGAGTACTGCGGTTCTCTGTTTCCCATGAGAAAGCGAAAGACGCGTATTACAGCTTTACTATCGCAACAAAAGAACTGCAGCCATTGGAAGAAATGTCTGTAGTCGTCCCTGATGCTCCTGATAATCAACGATACATTTTCAGAGAGAATACGCAATCGAAAGAATATCCTTGGGAACTATATGATCAGTCAGAAAAGCAGGTTTTACTACAATCAAATTATGAGCAATATGTAAAAAACAATGGGGAGAACGGCCTTCTTAACATAGATTTAGTAAATCGGACTGAGATTTTTGCTTGCCTTGACGGAACGCTTTATGTCTTCCCACAAAAAGTAGGGGATGAGGAATTGTTGAGTGTTCAATTAGCCACAGACGGCACACTCTTTGTCTTTAGCGGCAACAAGCCTACTGTGTACGGAATATCTCCTGTTTATGTTGCGGACACAATCTGGAGGCTGGAAAAATAATACTGTACCCACTGTCACCGCCGGGCTAAAATTGACCACAGGGGGTGCGGACAAAATCCGGCTCTGGACAATCTCTGGCGTTAAAACGATCAGATCTTTTTCTTCCATGGGTTACTCCGTTATCTTGAGGTCACAATTTGTGACCTTGAACATGCAGAATGAGCTTGTGTATAGTTGACCCTAAAAATGAGATAGGTAAAAGTCAGATTTATGTTAATTTTATTTAGTATTGATTAAACGCAATTTAATCTGTATAAATCCAGATGCCAAGCGAAGAAACAGATGGGAGATATATATGAACTATACAACTGATTTTTCTAAAAGTAAGTTAACTGAGATACTCAGAAAAGAGGGTTTTGATTTAGCACAGAATTTTGAAGATACCATACCAGATGAGGTCTATAATGATCTTCACGAGAATGGCCTTGAACTTGGACCTATAAGATATTAAGTAAAGCGTATTGATTACTATTTAAAATTGAATTGTTGCTTGGCATCTGGGTTTTTTGCGAGGTTGATATGGCGGAGATTTTAACTTTGGAAAAGGGAAAATTGAAAAAAGTTAATTGCCTCCTAAATCAAGGTACTGTTTTGGGAGACCAGATTTTATTATATGATTTTGATGAAAATAATAATCTGATTATTGATTCGTGGAATAACCTTATTGATATTATCCCTAAAAAGTATATTAGTAGTGAGAATAGACTATGCAAAATTGATAGAAGGTATGCGTTAACATCAAAAAAAGAAGACCTGTTGAAAATAATACTAAATAATAAACGAGAGATTGATAGCGAGAAGAATCGAAGAATAAATATTATTTCATTGTGTCCGACATTTTCATGTAATTTGGCTTGTACTTATTGCTTTGAAAGAGCATTTGGAATTAACAGTAATATAAATTGTGATAGCGAAGGATTAATTGATACAGCTAAGAAATTTATTATTACTTCCAAAACTACGGAACCCGATGTTCCTGTAATGATTGAACTCTTTGGTGGCGAACCATTGCAATTAGGTCGGAGGGATTTCGTACAAAAATGCTGTAATTTGGTTCGATCCCTTTCTTGTGGCATATCTATAGTTTCTAATGGCTACAATTTGTTTGATTTTGCAGATCTATTTGTTCAATATAGAGATGTTATAAAAAATATTAGTGTTACGCTGGATGGAACCGAGCAGCGACATAATTCTTTGCGGATAACAAAAGATGGTAGCGGAACCTTTGCACAGATTTCAAAGTCAATAGATTTAATTTTGTCTTTAGGTTTGCCAATTAGAGTATGTACTAATATTGACAAAAATTCGTTATCGGATCTTCCAGGTTTATTAGAGTATATTGAGAAAAGTGGTTGGTTAAATTACAAGGATTTTCAAGTAGAAATAGGAAGAATATTAGATTGTTATAATGTTGGTAGTCCAAATATTATTGAGGAGTATAAGATTCAAAATTTACTATTAACTCTATTTGGTACAGAAAAGCCTGCTTGGCTCCATGCTGGCTTTGTAAAATCAACTGAAAAACCGCTAAAAAAGCTTGGTGTTTTTTTTGGAGAAGGTGAGATAGGAAAAGGTAGATTCAATCATTGTTGGGCTACTTCCGATATTATCAGAGGAATTTATCTTGGTCCTGATGGAAGTTTTTACCGTTGTACTGTAACTGTTGGCAACCCCACTTATGAAGTTGGTAAAATTAACAACGATGATTTTAATTCGTATCGGGACATATGGCATCAAGATATTTTTTCATTGCCTGATAGATGTTTAAAGTGTCCAATAGGTGGCTACTGCAATGGAGGATGTTTAATTGAACGCAATCATAAAGATATGCAAGAGATATGCAATTACGAGTTGCGAAATTTTTATGGTTTTCTGAGAGAAATTCTCATTCCACAATTAAAAAAGCGGATCAGCAAAAATGAGTAATATTAATATCATTAATATGTGGAAATGGAATCGGTACACCTGGCTTTGTTTCCTCTTTATTTTCGTTGAACAATCGATTGTTGCGGCTTCAACTTGGTCATTAGCTGTTTTTGCAGACAATGTGGGGCGAGGGGAAAACATTCTGAGCATCCTTGCTGTTTTTTGCTTTTTATTGTTGATTGTCTATATCCCTTCCATAGGCGTTCACTATGCGTCTGAAAATGCAAAATATCAGATGCTTTTTGATGTCATTCAAGAGGCTTCTAAACGAAATTATGGTTCGACTGCGGCGCTTTTTAACCAGAGAATTGTCAATGAAAAATCCCCCTATTGGAATAACGAATGTTGGATTGTGATTAGTGAGAATGTGAATTATGCCGTAGAAACCCTCACCTTGCTTTTTAATATCCTTTTTAACATTTTCGTAATCCTTCATTTTTTGAATTATTATTTTGCCTTGTCTTATCTTCTTTCCGCTGTTTTTCTCCTTCTCTTTATTAACTTAGCGAAAAAAACGATTTTAAGAAGAACAGAATTATCACAAAGAGAAAGAGGTCGGCTCTTCCACATCCTTTCCCTATCTGTTGCCAATGTGTGGATAGGAAATGTCGGGAATTTTCAAGCCTGGAGGAAGGAATTTCACAACACTTTAAAACAGTCAAAGGATGAACAAATAAGACTTCAATGGGGCCGAGACTGGGCGACTTTTTTCCTTATGATGTCTTGCATGGTTCCTTTTGTTTTTGTTCTTTTTTTTTACACGCGCCTTCATCTTGCCAATGCTGAAAAATTAGTACTGTTGATAGCTACTCTTCCCAGACAGCTTTCCATCATCCAGAATATCAGCGTTCTTATTCAGAGTCTTGTTCAGTTTCAGGAGAGAAAAGAGAGAAGCAAAATTGTCGGACAAATGCTCGTTCTCACGGATGATGAAAAGGGGGATAAAGGACGAATCTTTTGTGGAGAAATTCGCATTAAATCTTTCAAATTAAATGAGCCTTCAAAAGAGAGTCGGCTAATTTCGTGTCTGGAAGATGTCGAGGCTTTCACTAATCATTTTGCGAAGGGACGTTTTTTGATTTCTGGAGGTAACGGGACAGGAAAAACGAGTCTTTTCATTCAAATAAAAAAATACATGGGTGATAAGGCTTTTTTATATCCTGTGACGATAAATTTATTTTTTCCATTTCTTGCAGGAAGAGAATCTTCTACTGGTGAAAGAAGAATTGGCGAACTCAAGGCAATAGAAGAAGGATTTTTAGGGCCGGACGTAAAGGTGTTGCTTCTTGATGAATGGGACGCGAATTTAGATGAACAGAATAGGGAGATCTATTCACACAAAATTGATCAATTGTCTGATCAATTTTGTGTGCTAGAGGTTCGTCATTTTGAGAATAAGTGAGCGTCAAACCTAGGTGCGTCTTGAAGCATAAAAAGAGAAAGGGCGAACTGGGGAATCTGGTAAGACAAAGTTTGGAGGATCCGCTGAATGCGCTGCTGGATGCAGAAGCGGATCGTCTGACAAACGCGAGCAGTTATGAGCGAACGGAAGGACGAAAGGATACCCGAGCAGGCAGCTATCACAGAAAGCTTCTGACTAAGGCGGGAGAAGTGGACTTAAAAGTCCCGAGACTCCGCACCTTGCCCTTTGAAAGCGCGATTATTGACGGTACCTGCGCGGGAAGTTTTATTGTATGAGGACAAAAAAAGGGCCTGAGGCAATTCTCCTCAAGCCCATGAACATCCACTCATGCGCATAAAATGGTAATCAACATTGTCGGTGTCTTTCCTACACGGCGTGATATTTCACTCCGTCAATTCCAAATATATTTTCTGAACTTGTTTAGCCAAATCATTCCAACCTGAATGATTCAGAGCAGTTGTACCTTGAATAAAGAGATCAAATTCGCCTTTAAAAACTCTTGCCAATTCACTGCGTTCTAAGGAGGCGATGTTATCATCCAGTTCCAGACCATGTTCAATAAAAATATTCAGCAGGGCCTCTGCTGGCATCTTATGGAATTGTTCTAATGTGTAATGATCCATACGATTATTCAAACTTTCTACGCTTGTTGTTTCGGACTCACCCGTTCGTATAGCTGAATGGGGATCTGTTACAATTTCAACTCGAACCGGTTGAAGAAAGCGCAAGATAAGCAACATAATAGCTACAAGACTGAAAACACCGAAAAGGATCAAGGCTATTTTTTCGACATGTTTCCGCCGTTCGATTTCGCTGGCGTAAAACGTTGTGTACTTGGCCAATTCTTTGGCTATTTCCTGTTTTGTCATAGGATTTGTATCATCTGTCGGCTGTGACAATTCTTCACATCCCAGAAGCTTTTCCACGGGATAATTTAAATATTGTTGTAGTCGACTCATACTCAGTACATCGGGAACGCTCAATCCAGTCTCCCAATTGGAAATAGTCTGTCTGGAAACGTTCAACAAGTTAGCAAGCTCTGCCTGAGAAAGACCTTTTTGTTTTCTTGCTTCTCGAATATTCTGGGGTAACATTGAACCACTTGCGCAATCGTCCATAGGTCTGTCCTCAATTCCGCTTGACATACTTAAATTTTAGCAAGAATGAATGCCAGATTAAACCAAAAGTATTTGACATTATCCTGTTTTTTGCCAGATTTTTTAACATTTCAGTTGTTTTGGCGAAGTATTCCAGTATTTTTACCCGGAATGCGAAGGAACCTTCGAGGTTTTGGAGGAGAATTTTCCGAGCACTTTTGTATTCCGGGCCGATCAAGCCGAGGCGGGGTCACGTCCGTAAAATGGTGTAAAAGCAGAAAAAGAGCCAGAGGTCAATCACCTGCGTATAATTTGTAATTGAGAAAAAAGAAACGAGGAAGAAAGACATGGCTCAACTCAATATTACCCTGAATCAAGAAGAGATTCTAGAACTTTTACAAGATTCTCGTCCGGATGCATTCAAGAATTTACTGCAAGAATGCCTGAATGGCGTTCTGCAAGTGGAATCGTCAGAACAGCTGAAAGCAGAGCCTTACGAACGCACAGAGGCACGTACAGACAGCCGGAACGGGACCCGGGACCGTCCCCTGGTGACACGACTCGGGAGGATCGAACTCAAGGTCCCAAGGCATCGCAACGTGCCCTTTAAGACCTTAGTGTTTGACAACTATAAGCGAAGCGAAGCGGCTTTAGTTACGACCATGGCCGAGATGGTCATAGGAGGCGTATCGACCGCAAAGGTGGGGCGAGTCATGTAGGAAATCTGTGGGACAACTTTCTCCAAACAGGCCGTTTCGGAGGCCTGTAAGGAGCTGGACAGTGCGGTGGAAGCCTTCAGACTGCGTCGACTGGAAGGCGAATATTCCTTTGTCATGGCCGACGCTACCTACATCAAGGTGAGAGAGAACCATCGAGTCATCGCAAAAGCCTTGCTGATCGCTATGGGCCTGACCTCTGAGGGCATGAAAGAAATCATCGGTCTGTCGTTAGAAGATGCCGAGACCTATGAAAGCTGGAAAGGCTTTTTCCAATCTCTCCAGAAAAGGGGACTCAAAGGGATGTCCATGTTGACTTCAGACGCCCACGAGGGCTTGCTCGCCGCTTTTCACGAAGTCTATCCTGACGTGCCGTGGCAACGCTGCCAAGCTCACTTTACACAGCAAAGGCCCCAAAGGCCATGGAAAGGCTGGATAAAGGCTTTGAAGAAGCCATGACAGTGATGATCCTGCCGAAAGACATGCGCAAATGCACCAGGACCTCTAACTACCTGGAAAGATTAAACAAGGAGATCAAGCGCCGCTCCAATGTCATCGGGATATTCCCTAACGCTGGCTCTGCTGTAAGACTTCTGGGAGCTTTCCTTATGGAAGAAAACGACCGCTGGGCAAGCATGAAAAAAATCTATTATATCTCTGCCAGCCTGGAGTTAAAGAAAAAGGCTCAGGTCCTCATTGACCTGGCCCGCCAGCAGTGCCTCCTGGCTAAAGCGGCTTAAGAAAACAGGAAGTGATAAAGACTCAACTACAAATTTACACACTATTGTGGACTTGACTCCATTAGTTGCTTACTTGCATGAAAATCAGAAAAACCAAAGCAAAACCATCCACTACTTGCTTTGTTGCACTAAAAAGATGGCCTACCCAGTGCTAGAAAACCTGATTGCCCGGTCAGCGAAAGGAAGACCTTTAGTCCCGGACCGTGAAGGCTCAGTACGTAGGCCGGTCTGCAAGGTGCAGACTTAAAGGCTTTAAGGGCAGGTCTGCGGTCTAGCAAGTAGTGCGGGTTGTTAGGCGAACTGAAAAATAGCATCGAACATTTATGCTCGCATTCTCCCGAGTATTTAAGCTCCAATACTGATAAAATAAGTAAAAAACTATGATAAAGAATTTAACGACACAAGAAGAGGAGCTCCTGGCAGCCTCTCAGGAATTTCAGGAGTTTTACCACCTGACAGACGAGATAGTTCTTCAGGAAATCCACACAGAGTGAGGCCAGAGCTGCATCGATTGGGCGAATGTCAACGAGTGGAAGCCCAGAGAAACCATCCAAGCCATTTTGGGAATTTTTTAATAATTTTCAATGGATATTAACGGACATTAAAGGAGGCAAGGGTCATGATCACCGTTTTGGGCAGTATAAATATGGATCTGATTTTGCATACGGAACGTATCCCGAAAGTGGGGGAGACCGTGCTGGGCCAAGATTTTCGTCAGGTGCCGGGAGGTAAGGGAGCGAATCAGGCGGTGGCGGCGTCCCGTCTGGGAGCTTCTGCGGCGATGATCGGAGCGGTCGGACGAGATGATATGGGTGCCTTCCTCCTGCGTCAAATGAAAAAGGATGGTATCGACACGTCGTTGATTTGGGAATCCGATCTTCCGACCGGTTTGGCGATGATTCTGGTCGATGAGGAAGGCCACAATTCCATTACGGTCGCTTCAGGAGCAAATTTTGACCTCAAGGAGGAGCAGCTGGAGCAAGCTCGTCCGATTTTGGGGAAATCTTCGCTCTTTCTTGCTCAGCTGGAAAATCCTCTGCCCTACGTGAGCGAAGCGCTGAAACTTGCGCATAGTCTGGGGCTGCGTACGGTCCTGAATCCTGCTCCGGCAGCGCCTCTTGAGGCAGAAACGATGGCTAGTATTGACATCCTAACGCCAAATGAAAGCGAACTTTCTTTGTTGAGCGGCGGGCTTCCGACTGAGACGCCGGAGGACTGCATGAAAGCCGGACAGCGCCTGCTCGATCAGGGGCTTTCCACCTTGCTGGTGACACGGGGCGCAGATGGCTGCCTGTATATGGACGGTAAAGAGACCAAAGTTTTCCCCGCCTACCGGGTTCCCATGAAGGATTCCACGGCGGCCGGAGATTGCTTTAACGGAGCGCTGGTAGCTGCTTTGGAACAAGGCTCCGACCTTTTTGCAGCTATCGACTTCGCCATGCGGGCGGCAGCCATTTCGGTCACTCGTGAAGGCGCTCAGCCTTCACTTCCTTATCGGGAGGAAGTCCTGGCCTTCGATGCCTGGTATGGAAAACAGGAAATCTAAGAGTGCACGAGTCGATGAGTCGGCAGAGAACGCGAGCCTGATGGGTCGGCGGCAGAGAGAACGAACCTAATGATTCAGCAGAGAGCACAATCCTGATGAATCAGTGGCGATTGCAGTTGCTTAAAGCCTGAATAAAGTCATTTTAGGCTCTATCATTTTTAGCTCTTTTATTTTTGAGACACTATAATGAAGAAACTGAAATAAAGAAACTGAGGGAAATAAATAATAAAGAAACTGAGGAGGGTTGAGATGAAAAAGACCGGTTTGCTGAATGCTGAAATTTCTTCCCTGATTGCCCGTATGGGGCACACAGATTGCCTTGCCATTGCCGATGCGGGACTGCCCATTCCTGAGACCACAGAGCGCATTGATCTCGCTTTGACAGCGGGAATTCCCTCTTTTTTGGAAACGCTGGATGCCGTGCTTTCTGAGTTTCAGGTGGAGAAAATTTTTCTCGCTGAGGAAATTCAGGCTAAAAATGCGACGCTGCTTGCGGCCATTCGCCAGCGTTTTCCGCAGACACCCATCGTTTTTATTTCGCACGAGGCTCTGAAAAAGGAACTCCCTCACTGTAAGGGCGTGATCCGCAGCGGGGAATGTACACCTTTTGCGAATGTTCTTCTGCAGTCTGGAGTGGTTTTTTAGCCGGATCCGAATTCGAGCGCTTTAGAGAATGTATAGAGATGAGTCTTATTTCAGGTTTAAAGAAACAAGTGTTTCAGAAAATTTATAGAGACGGGTCTTTCAGCAGATTTTAACGAAACCAGCGTTTAAGCGGATTGTAAGAGAGAGGAGGCGAGTCATTTGGCACAGGAACCCCTTTTAAGAATGAAGGGCATAGGAAAGGCCTTTTCCGGTAACCAGGTCCTGCAGAATGTCGATTTTTCTGTCTACCCCGGGAAAATCATGGCACTCCTGGGTGAAAACGGAGCGGGAAAATCTACCCTTATGAAGATCTTGACCGGTGTGTACCAACGGGACGCGGGTGAAATTTTCTGGAAGGATCAGGCGGTGCATTTTTCTTCGATTCGTGACTCACAGGCCAAAGGGATTGCCATGATCCATCAGGAACTGAATCTCGCCTACGAGCTCTCCGTGGCGGAAAACATTTTTCTCGCTCACGAAAAGCTGGGACGGGCGGGTTTTATTGATTTCAGGAAGATGGAGGAAGAGGCGAAGCGTCAATTGAATAATCTAGGCTTAGATGTGGATGTTCGGCGCCCTGTTAAGTCCCTTTCTGTCGGCCAGCAGCAATTGGTGGAAATCGCAAAAGCTCTTTCGCTTTCGGCTGAACTGATTATTATGGATGAACCGACCGGCGCTCTGACAGGGGAGGAATGTCGTCATCTTTTCAACGCCATGAAAGCGCTGCGGGATAAAGGAAAAAGTTTTGTCTATATTTCCCATCGCCTGGAAGAGATTTTTGAGATCTGCGACGATGTGACGATTCTTCGTGATGGCCGTCTGGTGAAGGAATCGCCGCTTGAGGAGCAGAACATCCAGAGCCTTATCGCCCTCATGGTGGGCCGTGATCTGACCGAACAGTACCCTTATGTGAACAACAGCTGCGAGGAAATGGTGTTGGAAGTCCGAAATCTGAGTAACGATCTCGTCCGGGACTGCTCTTTTTCCTTGAAAAAAGGTGAAATTCTTGGCCTTGCCGGCTTGATGGGAGCGGGTCGGACAGAACTGGGGCGCACACTTTTCGGTGTATTCCCGCTGCGAACGGGTGAAATTCTGCTCCACGACAGAAAAGTCAGGATCAGCTCTACAAAAGATGCACAGAAGGCGGGTATTGCCTATGTGTCAGAAGATCGCAAACGCAATGGCCTGATTCTGCCGCTCAGTGTCCGTGAGAATACGACCATTGGTAATCTTGCGTCTTTTCTCAACCGCTTCGGCATGATCGAGCGGAAAAAAGAAACTGCCGCAGCGGCAGATTATGTCCGCAGCATGAGTATCCGCTGTAAAAGCCTGGATCAGGAAATACGGACGCTTTCCGGCGGGAATCAGCAAAAAGTTGCGCTGGCCAAAGCGCTCGAAACCAGGCCGGAAGTGCTTATTCTGGATGAGCCAACCCGCGGCGTTGATGTCGGTGCAAAGCGGGAAATCTATGAACTGATCAATGCATGTACCGCCAGAGGTATGGCTGTACTGATGATCTCTTCCGAAATGGAAGAAATTCTGGGCATGTCTGATCGCATTATGGTCATGCATGAAGGAAGCATAGAGGGGATCCTGGAGCGCTCTGAAGCGAGTCAGGAAAAAATTATGAGTTTAGCTGTAGGAAAAGAGGGCTGAAGATGGAACAACGCATGGAGAAAAAGAAAATGAGCGTAAGCCTCAAAAAAAATAAGCCTTTGATTGTGCTCTTTCTGATCATCGCCATCATGACCGTTGCAAGCACGGTCTTTTTGACGCCGGGCAACCTTCTGACGGTGCTGCTTCAGACTTCCTATAATGCTATTCTGGCGGTCGGAATCTCTTTTACCATTCTCATTGGCGGCATTGACCTTTCGATTGGTTCTGTTCTTGCTTTCAGCAGTGCTATCGGTGCGCTGCTCCTGACACAGGGCTGGCCGCTATTTGCTGTCCTTCTGCTTATTCTTGCTCTGGGAACCCTGCTGGGCTTTCTTAATGGCCTTCTGGTCAGCTACGGAAGGTTGCAGGCTTTCATTGCCACGCTTGGCACGATGTCTCTGTGGCGGGGGCTGACCCTTGTCATCACGCAGGCCAGGCCCATTTCCATTCGCAAAGCTCCGGCGGCCGACGCTTTTTGTTTTATCGGCTCAGGAAGCGTCCTGGGTGTTCCCGTTCCGGTCTGGATCATGGTGCTGGTCTTTTTGCTGGCTTATGTCATTCTCCGTCATCTGCGAATCGGACGTTACCTTTATGCGATAGGCTGCAATGAGGAAGCGGCGCTCTATTCAGGCATTCAGACGCAGAAAGTTAAACTTTTTGCCTTCAGTATCTCCGGCTTGCTTGCTTCCCTTGCTGGTATCATCGTCACGGCACGTCTCAGTTCAGCAACGCCGACTGCGGGTACAGCCTACGAAATGGATGCTATAGCCGCGGCTGTTCTCGGCGGTGTCAGTATGGCAGGAGGCAAGGGAAATATCCGCGGCATAGCGGTGGGTGCGCTGATCATCGGAATTCTGTCCAATGCTCTTAATTTATTGAATATTGGTTCATATTATCAGGGAGTCGTCAAAGGCATCGTTATTTTAATTGCCGTCCTGCTGGATCGGGGCGAAAGCCAGAAATAATCGGGACGAGGCAAGCGCAGCTGTTCACCGCGAAAGCGGAACAGATAGAAGCTCGACTTACTGCGGAAAACCGTTTAGTAAGTCCCAAAATGGTTCTTGGAAACCCGCTGGAAAAGATCAGAAATCATCGAGATCATGAAGCAGCGGGTTGACCGCCTGAAAAGGCACGCATCGTATCATGCGATAAGATGATTCAAGGAGGAATTATGAAAAAAACACTTGCATTTATGCTCTCTGTCCTCATGCTTTTCGCTTTGGCAGCCTGTGCTCCGGCGAAGACTGAGGAGGTCAAAAAAGACGTGGAAAGCGCCGCCAACGAGGTGAAGAAAGACGCAGAAAACGCTGCCAGCGAAGTTAAGGAAAAGGTCGAGGAAGCTGTGACGGAAGCCAAAGAAGCGGCTGAATCCGTCAAGGAAAAAGCTGCTGATGCCGCTGAGAGTGTCAAAGACGAACTGACCGGCGAAAAGAAGACCGTCGGTCTTATCCTGTCTACGCTGAACAATCCTTTCTTTGTCGATTTGAAGAGCGGCGTCGAAGACAAGGCTAAAGAAATCGGCTATGAGCTCATTGTTCTGGACTCCCAGGATGACTCGGCGAAAGAACTCTCCAACATGGAAGACCTGATTACGAAGAAAGTCGACATCATTCTGATCAATCCTACGGACTCGGATGCTGTCGGCAGCGCGATTGCCAAGGCCAATGAGGCGAACATTCCGGTAATTACCCTGGATCGTTCGGCGAAAGAAGGAAAAGTCGTGACGCACATCGCCTCTGATAACAAAGCGGGCGGTAAGCTTGCGGGCGAGTTTATTCTGGACAAACTCGGCGGCAAAGGCAAAGTCGTTGAACTCGAAGGAATTCCAGGGGCTTCAGCCGCCGTGGAACGTGGTGAAGGCTTCAACGAAGCCATCAAAGACAGCAAGCTGGAAGTCGTCGCAAAACAGACGGCCAATTTCGACCGTGCCGAAGGCCTCTCCGTCATGGAAAACATTCTCCAGGCCAATCCTGAAATTGATGCCGTTTTTGCGCATAACGATGAAATGGCCTTAGGCGCTCTAGAAGCTATTAAAGCCGCTAAACGTGAGATCCTTGTCGTCGGCTTCGATGCGACAGACGATGCTCTGGCCGCTGTTTCTGAAGGCCGTATGGCTGCAACGGTGCAGCAGCTCCCGAAGGAAATCGGTGCAAAGGGCCTTGAAGCGGCAAAAGCTTACTTTGCAGGCGAAAAACTGGACGCTTTTATCCCCGTCGACCTAAAGCTGGTCACGAAATAAGTTTAAGCATGAAGCTGCGGCGAATGAAAATTTCGCCGCAGCAGTTCAATCCTCGACCCTCAATCCTCGACCCTCAATCCTCGATCCTCGATTTGACGGGCAGGGGCAATCATGCTAGTGTTGAGGCAGATTTTTGGGAGGTGCGCCCATGATTAACGGCTAAAATTTTTCGATCTGTTCGTTGCAGAGCAAAGCCTTGTTTTACGCTGCTCAGGGAGTTCGAGAAGTTTTAGCGATGTCATAAGACGCAGCCTCAGCTTCTTTTTATTTTCCATCTGTCTGAAACTTTTCTCTCCGACTGTTTTTCTCGGAGTTTTATGTTTTTAAAAAATTTTTCCATCTATCTGCCTGCGGCGGATCGCTATCTGGTCAGGGATTTAACTTTTTCGCTGCAACCTCAGGATAAATGTGCCCTGATTGGCGAGGAAGGCAATGGCAAATCCACGCTCCTTGCTTTGATGCAGGGTCAGGATCTCAGCTCTTATGTTCAGGTGACGGGGGACTTGGACAGAGAGGGTGCTTTCATTGCGCGTTTGCCTCAGAGTTTAAGTGCTGAGGACTTGAAAAAGGATCCCGGCACGTTTCTCTGGGAACAGTTCCCTGATTTCGATCTGGATTATGACCTTTTCTATCGACTGCTGGATGAGCTGAAACTCGACGAAGGACTGCTACACAGCTCAGTAAGTCTGGGACAGCTTTCCGGTGGGGAGAGGATAAAAATTCTCCTTCTCCTTGTGCAGCTCAAAAAGCCAGATATATATCTTTTAGACGAGCCGAGCAACAATCTTGACTTCGAGGGGCTGGAGGCTTTAGAGCAGTTTATCTCCAAAAGTGACAAAGCTCTGATTTTTGTTTCACACGATGAGCTTCTTCTGGAAAACTGTGCCAACGCGATTTTACATATCGAGCATTTGGGTCCTGAACTCACCCCCCGGCAGACCTTTGTCCGAACAAGCTACAGCGACTACCGCAGCAGGCATCTGCAGCGCTACCAGAGGGAAATGAGCCTGGCGAAAAAGGAACGAAGTCAGTTTGACGCCAAAATGCGGCGTCATCAGCAAATTTTCGAACGTGTGCAGCATGAATTGCGAGAAGTATCCCGAAAGGATCCCGAAAGCGCGAAAAACCTTAAAGATAAGATGCGTTCGGTCAAGGCCCAGGAACATCGCTATAACAAAGAAGCGGAGAACTTGCGGGCAAAACCCCTGAAGGAGCGACCCATTCGCCTGGACTTTGAGGAAGATCTTGCGTTGCCCCACAGCAGTAAAGAAATTCTCAACCTGAGTCTTGATGAACTGCGTGTGGGAGATCATTTACCCCTTCATCCCGGACAATATCAGGATGTCAGCACAACAAGCGAAAGAAGCAAGAAAACTGTCCCGCTCGACTTAAAGCACCGTGATAGGACCGGCGTGGCGGCCCGTGAAACAAGGGGGGTAAGTGCGCATAAGCTTCGCAGCGCAGTCGGGAGCGAGGATAAGCTTTGCAGTGAGGCCGCAGAAAAACACGAGCATTATTGCGCCGTGGGGAGTCAAGCTAATGAAGCGGCAAACGCTGCAAAGAAAGTCCGCCTGCTCAGCCGTCATATTGATTTGAAAATCCGTGGGGTGGAAAGGATCTGTATCGTGGGTCGAAACGGCTGTGGTAAAAGTACCCTGCTGAACATCATTCGCCAAAAGATGCAGGAAAATAATATCTCCCTGGCCTATATGCCTCAGGATTACTTTGATGCCATGGATCCGGGGCAGACCGCCATCGACTTTCTCAGCCGTTCCGCCTATAAAAGTGAACATACCGCTGTCCGCACTTTTTTAGGTTCACTGGAATTTTGCCCTGAGGAAATGTTTCTGCCTCTGGGCCAGCTTTCCGGGGGACAGCGCGCCAAACTCTATCTGGCCAAAATGGTCTTCTCAGAAGCCGGATATTTGCTTCTGGACGAACCCACCCGCAATCTTTCTCCGCTCTCTGCCCCTAAGTTTCGTGCTGCCCTGAGCAAGTATATGGGCGGCATCATTGCAGTATCGCATGACCGCAAATTTATCCGCGAGCTGTTCGACAAAGTCTATCGTCTGGACGAAGAAGGTCTGCACCTTTTAGGTCCGGACGAAATCGCCGCAATATAGTCCCAGAGGCACAGTCAGGAAGGCAGAGGGAAAAAGCTTAAAATTTGATCTCTGCCCAGATCTGCTTTGCCAGCTGGCAGTTTTGCTTGCCTTCTTCGAAGTAGCGGGTGATCAGTTCGCTCATCCCTTCCGTGGATTCGTGCAGGCGCTTACAGTTGTGCAGAAAATCGTAGCCGCCCCCGCTTCTTCTTCGTGGGCGAAGCGTCTGAGCAGTTTTTTGTCGGCATGCTGCTCCACCTTCAGGTTAACTATTTTGAGACCGAAAAACTCGCTTGATCATTACTTTATTCAATTCACTTGCTGATTTAGAGGATATGTGCTGTTGGTGAAGTTTACTCTGACAGAGCTACGAGGTGAATCAATATGCTCGCTAACAGGTTATTAACAAGATTGTCATCGATTTGTCATATTCGAACTGATTTTACCGAACGCCGGAATGTTACTATTAATATTAAAGAGCTGTCTCTTATACACATCTGACGCTGCCGACGACTCCTTACGTGTAGA
>ERZ1031273.413-NODE-413-length-15736-cov-9.834067_pt1 | contig 15736 bp, 5 predicted proteins | sample MGYA00516575_ERZ1031273 | MGnify/ENA primary metagenome ERZ1031273 (study PRJEB33718, sample SAMN03159816) | human skin metagenome | collected 2014-02-25 | study: EMG produced TPA metagenomics assembly of the PRJNA266117 data set (Human skin bacterial metagenome... | reverse complement strand
GAGATCAGCCTCGGTCTCGTGGGCTCGGAGATGTGTATAAGAGACAGATTAAAAACATCACAAGTAAAGCTGCAATAAACGAGACACATCCTCTAATGAAAATGATACGAAAAGGATTGCTGTAATATATTTCCACAACATCTTCTCTACTTCCCAATGAAAAGTATGACAAAAATATTATTATTGGAAATTCAATCAAAGCCAATAATACGTTCATTATCCAATTATTATTTTCTCGTGCCGTCTTCATTAAACACTATAATTCCGTTTATTTTATGGAAGTTGGTGCCGTTGGGGGTTGTAGAGGATATTTGGCTTTCCCACGATGTAGCTCTGTTTCCTCTCATGCCAATGTTGTTTTGTAATCGAACGGTTCTCAAATCACTGGCAGCTTTAAATACAGAGGAGCTCTTTGTACAACCATGTACCTCATCAAACGCCTTATCTCCTTTACATACCTCTCCAACAATGTCCGCATTTTTTATTGGATGGTTGTTTGTCACCCAATCTCCTTGATAAGACAATTGCATAGTATATGGTTCTTTTGGTGTAGAGAATTCATCTCCTTCATCAGAGGATAAATGAAGTATCATATTAACAGTATATCCCTGTTCAATTAGATATTGAGCTACACCTGCACCATAAGCTGAACCTTCGCTATGCGTAACCATATTGAACACCTCGTTTTCTCCAAGGCCAGATGTTAACTGTTCCAAATTAGCTTGAGCATATTTATACCCAGCTTCATAGCGATCTTTACCGCTCATATCCCCGCCCCACTTAGAAGATCCATCAATAAAGCATGCATCTATGATAGGGGAATAATCTCTGAAAAAGTTTTGAGCAGCTATGTCGAATCCATCACCCCAGTATTGACGTTTAGAATATTTACTACCTATCAAATCCCCAATGAAAGAGCTATTCCAATAACCATTTACAAATAAAATACGTTCCCCATCAATATCTGTAGCCATTATTGGATTATTTGCGCAATATGTATAGGTGGCCATATTGGGATAATCAAGGGATAATGGATCCACACTCATCCACAGACTCAACCTTGGTTCGTAGTATCTCGCACCATAGTAGTACATACCTGTCTCCTCGTCAAATTCCTTGGCGTTGAAGAGATAAGGGGTGTTCCAAGTATTGTTGCGTTCTTCTATGAAGACTTCGCCAAATGGAACATACTCGATGTGCTGCGATACTTCGCCATCAAGGTTCGTGATATAGCTACTACTACCTAAGTGATCAGGGTGGTAGTAGAACTGCATCTTCTCGTACTCTTCATTCGGCTTGAAGTTACCATCAGTAGCAGCACGAGCCATCGCCCTTGCTTGAGCAGCCTCAGGCGTACCATCGTCACAACAGAACCCTTGACCATTCACATAGTCGTTATTGTCCTTTCCAGTATAAGGAATGTCAAACGTCTTATAGTTGTCCTTGATAGATTGCAGTTGCTGTGCATACTTGTCCTTGTAATTGATAGTCAAGCCATCAGCCTCATTTCCTGCATACGGTATTCGTCTTGGGTCTGCACCATAGCTTGCCAAGTCGCCCAATTTAGAAACGATTCTTTGACTACCGATGTAGATATGCTTGGTGTACTTACCACCCTGTCCTGCGACTAAGTATGGGCTGACATAGAGCGAGAAGCGTGCTGTACCAGTGTTGCCACCCGAGAACTCGGAGTTTACATAAATCGCTTCGTTCTCGCCACTAGTCTTTACCGTGCGCTCACCATCGGCATCATACCAATAGTTGCTCACAAAACCGTTCTCATCAACAGCCAGCAAGCGGTTCTCCTCGTCCCACTTGAACTTCTGCTCACTTGCCTTGTCATCCTCCTTGCCATCACGCTTTACACGAGAGGTGTTGATGTAGACAAGATTTCCGTTGGCATCGTACTCGTACTTGTGGCCATTGTTGATGGTCGTGCTGTCCGTTGGCACTTCCTCCGTACGGTAGTTGATATCACGCACATTGTCGAGTTGGAACTTCTTACCCTCTTCGCTACCATAGCTGTAGGAGAGCTCATAGCCTGCATTGAGAGTGCCATCGAACTGTACGCCCGTCTGTGAGAGGTGTTGCTTCTTGCTCGTGATGCGGTGCATATTATCGTAGCCCATAGCCAGGGTGTAAGAAGCTGTCTTATTGTCCGCTCCTGTGTATCTACCCGTTGCACTTGACAAACGATACAATGGGTCATAAGTGTAACTATGACTCATTTGTCCGCCAGCCTTGCCACTCTGTGGAAGTGGCGCATTGTTCTTTACGCTTAGTACGTTGCTCACGGCATCATAGCTGTAGGCATTGTCCATGATGGTGCCTGCCTTGGCATTGACCACAAGATTCTCTAGTCGGCGACGCTGTGGGTCATAGGAGTAGAAAGTCTCCGCTCCGTTGCAGTACTTCAGATAGGTACGTTGCTCGAACTTATCGTAGCCAATCTTGTTCACATAGTCGTAACTGTAGGACTTGTAACCACGCACATGATCCACCAGTCCACCGAGGTTGTAGCCGTAGGTTACCTTTTCCTCATCGGGATAGATCATCTCCAATAGACGGTTATGGCTGTCGTACTTCCACTGCGTGACGTAGGTTGCCACTGCTTGATTAGGCACAATCAGCGTGCGTACAGTCTTAGTAACCTCACCCATCTTGCCGTAGTAATACTCGATGGCACCACTACCATCCTCACGAAGCATCAGTCTGCCAATGCGATTGTAAGAAGAATGGATACCACCGTAGTGGTACTTCACATTGTTTTCTGGATGGTCAGGATAGTTGATAGCCGTCAGCCGTCCGTAATCGTACTCGTAATTGATGGTCTTGCCCTCTTGTTTGAGGTTGGCGGTCTGCTTAGTGAGCACATTGCCCAACGCATCGTAGGTAAAGGTGGTAATTCCGCTGGCAGGATGATTTACCTCCGTACGGCGGTCACCCATATCGTAGACGGAGGTCGTTACATTGCCCTCGGTGTCTGTTACCTTGACCAATCGGTCGATACCATCATACTCGAAAGAAGTGGTAATCGTTCCATCTGGTCCGCTGAGTTGCTCGCTCTTCACGGTTTTGCCACTACCCTTAGTATAGGTAGCCTGACGATTCCCCAACGCATCGGTTATAGTCGTTACAAGCGTATTGCTACCTGCGTCCGTGGCGTATTCCGTCTTGGTCTCGGCATTGTCAGGAAGCGTCACCTTCATAGCACGGTCGAGTACGTCATACACCATTACGGTAGGTGATACGTTGTCAAAGGCCTTGTTGAAATCGGTCTTGCTCCCCACAGCCTCTGTAACGGGATAGTAAGCTTTCGCCACACGACCAAAAGCGTCATAGATGTTGCGTCCGCTGACAATCATCACGGTTTCATCCTTGGGCGCACTGCCCTTGGCTGCCGTGGTTATCACACCATCTTTCTTTACCTGAACAGCTCTTCCAAAGCCATCCACGAAAGTAACCGTCTCTAAATCATCGTTTGGATGCTGGCTGTCGTAGTGCTTGGTCACTGCGTAAGCAGGGGCTGTGATGCCATTGGTATCGAAAGTAGCCTTAGGATGATAGTCAAAGGCAATGATGTACGGCTGACCAGTCGCTAGCTCGTTAGGACCACGCACAGCTTTCACTCGCCCGAGGTTATCAATGTCGGTCTCATAATAGTAGTGGTTAAGATCCATACGGCGCAGTGCCATACCATAGCGATAATCGAAGTTGGAAGCTTCGCTGCGGTAGCCGAAAGCATCGTCTATGCGCTCTACATACATATTCATCTTCGGTTCATAGCGGTAGCTATACCACATACGCTGTCCCTTGTCATTGGCAGGAAGCGTAATCTTGGTGATGTTGCCGTAAGCATCATAGGTATAGTCGGAGACAGCTTCATCGTTATCCAGCTGCTGGCGTATCTGCGTGATGTGGTCGGCATAGTTCATATCATAGGTAGCCGTGACACGATGATAAACCTTGCCATCGCTACCCGTAACCGTCACGTTAGTAGGTAGACCATAGATATGCTTACCTTCGTTGGAGTCATACTGAATGGCGGTCTGGTAGTTGAAGCCACCTGTGCCATTTTCACCTAACTTGCCTTGGTCGCTGAACTTATAGGACTTTAGCTCCCCGTGGTAGCCAGTGAGGTAATACTCACTCCACGCCTCCGAGGTGGTGATGCCACTTGTCTCTCCCTCATACTGCTTGTTGGCGGTATAGCGGAGTGGCACAAAAGCAGAGGCACGGTCACTACAGAGTTTTTCCTGTTGGGTGAAAGTGTAGTTGTCCCCATTGGCTGTGATATAATAATTGTCGTACTTATTGCGTCTCTCGGTGTACTTCTTGCCAGTGGCATCCTCTACGGACACTCCCAACTCGTAGCCCTGTGCGTAATAGGTAGACACATCGTAAAGTTGCACTGCTTGACGATAGACTACGGAGTCGCCCTTTTCGGTGTCTATATTCTTGGTTACGACCTTTCCGAACCCGAGGAACTCACGTTCGTGGCGATCCTTTCGTCCATCAGAGTAATCAAAGATGGTCTTCATCATTGGTCCGTCATCACGAATACCATCATCAACGGTCACGGATGACATCACCCACTTACCTCCAGGGAGACCGTAGGTAGGTGTGCTGTGCTGATAATCTAGGGTAAAGGTACCACCAAGGGAGTTGGTTACGCTCTTGAGCATATTCGTCCTGCCAATGGTGGAGCGAGTTACTTTCAGCTCGCTTTCATTGTCAGACTCAACGATGTCAAGGTAGCCGTCACCGTCCACATCTTGAAGCGTATAGGTCGTTCGGTTGATGCTGCGGCTGGCAGAAGTGCTCGGATTGATGGCTACTTTCACGAGGAATTGTACAGCCGTCGTAAATGCCACATTCAGGGCTTCGGATGTGGAAGAGGCATTTGATAGTGCCTTGGCATGTTTCCAAACAATGGGATCAGCAAATGAAGATCCGTTGTTCAGAGCCACTTTCACCACATCGTTTTCTAACCACACCTTGTCGGGCAGTCCATCGCTATTGATATCGGTTAGGTTAAACTTTTCTTCATTTGCAGATGTAGTCAAATTGACTCCACCAGAGAAACTGCTACTACCAATATCAAAACTAGCGCCAGCACTATAAGACCGTGACTTACCACCTTGTATGCGGTCTATATCCCATTTTATTGGTTCTGAAAAGCTGTAACCTAGGTTCAGCTTCACATAGCCATCATTACTAATTCTGTCTACAAGACCATCTCCGTTGACATCAGCAAAGCTTTCTTCGCTCCAGTCTTCATTGATTGGAATACCAGCAGAAATGCTAACATTTGCTTTACCCTGGTCAGAGGACTTCTTGTTATTACTGTTGTTTTGGGAACTTGCAGCGTGGTAGATAGTAAGTGAAGCAGAAGCAACTGGCGCGCTACCAAGACTCCATGTCTTAGACTTGTTACCACTTTTTATTGTGCCGATTTGGAACTTCTCTCCACTGATTCCTCCTTGTGTGTTAGTATATTGTATCACCCCCCCTGCTAGAATATCGGGATAGCCGTCACCATTAAAGTCCATCATAGTAGAATTGGTGGTACTGCTACCAGTAGCACTGTTGAAGGTAATTCCGATGGCACCAGTCTGTACAACCGTACTTGTGCTGGTTGTCTTCTGAACAATAGCGAAGGCTCCTGTCCCTTGTAAGCAATCACCACTCAGAGGACTATTATCGGTCAAATTGCCAAAAAGATTACCAAGGACTACATCCTGCTCTGTCAGGCGTGCAGTACCAGCTTCTGTTGCCGTAAGGTAGATTTCTGTTCTTTGTCCAATCCAGCGAGACAAGGTATTTAAGTCCGTACTCAAGGGGGTAAATACCATCTTCATTGGATCAACTTGTTCCTTTTTGCTTTTGGGCAGTTCCAATAGTCTTTCATCTATGGGCTTAGCGTAGCGTCCATCCGCAGCATTATAGACAAATCCGCCCCAACCACGATAAAGGTCTCCAAAGCCCTTATTCTGCATCTTGGCATAAAAGCCAGCATTAACCTCAGTAGCGACAGATGAAGACGATTGTGTAACGCTTACTTTCGACAACACTGCATTAACGCCGTTCAATGTCTCGGAACAGAAGAACTCGAACCATAGTTTTTCAGACGGGGCAGAGTCAATCTGCATCGGCTCACCAACGACCAAACCATTCGCTATGAAATATTCTTTCTTAGCGATGAGTGAGGTTGTCGTCTTAGCCGTAAGTGTCACCTTGCCCCTTACGAAGGTGGAGGATAGCTGTACGGAAGGTGTTATCGTCAGACTTGCTCCTTGTGTAGACGTATAAGCCGTTGGTAAGTTCTTTATGTCGGAGTAAGTGCTGTATCGTACACCCAAATTCAGGTTGAAGGGTGAGCCTTCGGAATTATGGTACGTAGCAATGGGGTGCCAAGAGAGTGATGTCCAATCCACATTGGAGGATGCGACTACTTCACAAGAAAGGTTGTCAAAGCCATCTGTTACTTGATAAGAAGCTGTAATCGCTCCATTAAACGTCTCATTAGGAGCAAAAGTCCGCTCGAATACAATCCGCTTACCATAGTTTGGATTGGTGTACCCTTGTTCATCCGTCTTGTGATTGGTTGCCACAATACGGATAGTCAGTTCGTCCGTTGTAGTTGGTTTGACGAAACTTCCAGAGAATGTTATATCCTTACCATCTATTGCGATTTCGCCTTCCCGGCTATATATGGCACCCTCGGAAGCCTTGTAGACATTGGATGTATAACCATTGGGGGTTGGTTCCGCCGTTTGTCCTTGGTAGGTGACTACAGGAGACCAAGTGACACGATCGAATGCCCCATTACTCGTTTCGGTATTACCAGACTGTACACGGAAATAAATTCTGTCTCCCTTTCGGACATTGATGTTGGAAGCAGTGGCTGCATAGGTCGTTTCATCGCCTTTGGCAATCATCTTCTGCCACAATTCTGAACCTCCTTTTTGTATCGCTACGCGTACACCGTCTGCTTTGTCATATTCAGACAAGTCATAGTCGCCACTTGGTTTCAATAGGCGTACCTCTCCAGAAATGTTTACAACACCTGTTGTAGGAGCTTGCCAAACACGTACTATATCTTCCATCGGAGAGTTGGCGATAGCTTCGGCTTGTTCTTCAGGCGTAACATTACCAACGGAGGTGTCTAATTTGCTGTTGTCGTATATAATGGGACTTGGGGTATCGGCACTGCTCAAAGTAAATGTCGGTATAGCATTCCCCGAGGCATCAAACTCAATATGGTTAAAATAGACCTTACCATCAGATACAAGGTCAACCAATCCGTCTCCATTGATGTCGGAGAAATAGACTGCCGTCTTGGAGGATGTCTTCGAGAGATTTGTACCAATTGTTGCTACTAATGATTGCCAACCTGCCTTAACACTAGCACCTCCAGAGTAAGAATTACTAGTTGACTTAGAGAAATTGCTGATGCCACGTACTCTTATCGGATTTCCGTATCTGACTTCACCATTCTCAGAGTGCATTTGTGGTCTATAATAGATAGCTCCGTTCTGCTTATACACCTTGTCGGGAGCTCCGTCTCCATTGAGGTCAATAAAGGTAGAAAGACCACTTGACCTATCATTAGAGTAACTGAAGGATGCACCTACGGTATTACTACTGGTCGGACTGCCGTCAATAGCTCCAGTTCCAGCATAGAAGGAACCACCGATAGAGGAACTTAAATAGCCCCCTAATGCCGTTGGCTTATCACTAAATACTCCTCCCACAGCTGTAAGTGGATTGAGGAATCCTGCATCTAATCCATCATGATGCGTGTTCCACTCTTCCTGCTTATCTTTGAAAGGCACATAGCCCTTATCTGACTGCACATCATCATAGTAGTCGAAGTTCTGAAAGGACACTTCTGAGCCCTTGTCGTCCAGCTGTCTCACTCCCGTGAGTACGTCCTTGAAAAACGCTCCGTTGCCATAGGAAAAAACATAGCTACGTAGCACGCTACCTTGAAACTTTACAGTCACTTTTTCCAGCAAGCGGTTGGAGGAGGTCAAGAAGCCGTATCTAGCATTGTTGCTCTTGAGTCGCTTTTCCTTGCTGCCCTCGAAGAGAACCTCTGTATGAGGAGCTTGTCCGCTGTTCCCTGCATGCACTTCCTTGAGGTAGATGGCTTTTGCCACAACTCCACCACGGACGGGCTCGTCAGCCACTTCATAGACGTACTCTATATAATCTCCGTGAGTTTCCTCTATGCGCTTGAGTTTCCATTCCGTGATAACTTCATGGGTCTTGCCCATAGCATCGGTAACGGTTCCTTTCAGAACTGCACCCTCACCGCCGTAGGTATATTTCACTCCCTGCTTGTCGGTTACCTCCCAATAATAGTTCGCAGGGCTGTCGCCCTTGCGGATAATACGACTAAAGTCACCACCCTGACGGGTGTAGAACTGGCGATCTGCCTTGCGATCCATCTTCTCTCCACGATGTGCCACGCCCATCGTGCCGTCTTCGTCCATCGTGGAAAGCATAGAGCCTGAGATTAGGTAGGTCTCGGTTTCCTTGGCACTGTCATATCTGGGAACACCCCAGCGAGTATCCAGCGTAATGGAAGGAACGGGGAGATTCCAGCCCTCACCGAGCCATCCACTGCCACCCTCACTGCTGTATTGTATGCCCAGTGATGGTACCATTCCGTTGCGGGCCGGTGGCATCTCGAAGCCATACTGCAGGCTAGCAGAGCCACGATTATTGGCTGTAGGAGGGGTGATGAGGTTGATTTTTGCCGTTGGATCCGCCGCTTTGATGTCATTCATCATCGTAGGGGTGAAACCATCAGTCTGCGGTGACTCAGGTGCTTGGATGACACCATTGATCATATCTGTAAAGTGAGTGGTCTTTGATATCACGCAGGCAGAAGCTTTGTCCACTTGCACCCTTTCGAGTGCCACCCAGTGCTTAGTCTCCTTGTCGAAATAATAGGTGTTGATGTCATCCTCTGTAAAGCCACTCGGTATTTTCGTGCGGTCATACTTGATTTTGACCGTTGCACCCTTTCCCGTAAAGTGCTCGCCGTGGGGCAGAAAACGATAACCCTCGTCACGTGCCGTCACGTTAGTCATACCATAATCCAATGCGGGGAGATCTGTTTCACGGAGTGCCGTGATAGTGTATTTACCCGTTTTAGAAATTTCGTCTTTGTCTACGAAGAGCATATTGCCAGCCATAACAAGACTATCGGCTTGGTGGGCAAGAAACTGCTTCCCCACCGCTTTGCCTGCAGAAACAAAGGGTCGGATGAAATCTGCCTTGGCATTCCGCATAACGGGAAGCGTCCTATTAACGCTTTTGCCTGATACCGAAGCCGTAAGTGATAGGTGATCCGTACTGATGGGAACGACACCTTCAAACTCTCCATCTCTGACGGCTATCTTTTGTCCAGAGACGATAATATCCTGAGCTTCACCACGGATGAAACCATGGATGTAGGCCAGTGAGCCATAGGAAACCGGAGCTTGAGAGAATACTACGACATCGTTACTCTGACCAGTACTCTCTTGACTTATGGGAGCGGTCTCTATGCGGACATTTCTGACGCTATAACTATAAGAGGCATCAGAAGGGAGCGTGAACAATATGGTGTTCTTGCCTTCTTTTAGCCACTCTGTGCTAATCTCCTCACGGACGGACTGCCAGTCCTTGGCAAGGGTGGTGAGATAGCCACCCGTAGCGGGTCGGTCGTTGATACTCTTGCTTATGCCTGATGCAGAAGAGACACCCTTCAGGTCATAGGCAAGCCATGCTCGTGCGTTGGGGTTGATCTTTCCAAGGGGTATCTCGAAGACGTTATCCTCGGGATTGTCTGACACTCTGCCTTCAGGAGTCCCGATGATACCCGATGGTTGGGTAGCTGTTGCTACCATTGTTCTGACAGGCACGCTAGCATTGCTCGTTGCGTGGGTGGGTCTCCTTTTAGAGTTTGACATCGGTGTACTACTGAGGATTGCTTCCTGGGCACCTCCTTGAGTAGACTGCGTGTTATGGACTTTTTCCGCTTGGCGACTGTCTAGGGATATGTTTTCCTCCGCCACGCAAGTGGATAGGTTAGGTTTGCCAGTATACCTCGCGATAGCGATGGTAGACACTGTGAACAGACAAGCCACTAGTGTCAGGATTGTTATCTTCTTCATAGACTTCGATGGTTGTGGCGGGTTATCGGGATAAAATCTTCTGAGTATATTCCTTGTCTTGCGTTATAGCCTTGACAATGTATACTCCTGTTTGTGGTAAGGTGAAAGTGGCTGTCTTTTCCAAGCCTCCCTCCATCTGCGCATTGTAGAGCATCTTGCCAGAGGTATCGAAGACGAGCAGGTCTGCGGAAATGTCCCTTGCTATGCTCAGATGGGCTGTAAAGGAGCCTGCGACTGTCTCCGTCACGTTGAACGAGCTATCGTCCGAGACTCCGATCTGGTCATCACTTACACTTCTTTCTGACAGACGTTTTGTTGCCATAGGTGCACACTCGCTACCAACGGTTACGATCTTCTCATAGACACTGCGGGAAATGGTCTCCACGGTGAGATCTGGGGACTTAGCTAAGATAGGACACGCTTGATTTTCTACGAGTAGGTTGCCTATATGGGAGGGGCGCTGTGTGAAGATAGCGGTGAAGAACCAACCTGGAATTCGTAGCTTGTCATAGACGGCAACGACCTTGCCGTTGATCTTATAGTCCAAATGTTGACCGTTGAATGCCAAAGAGAGAATATCACCCTGCGAGATCGTGAAGTGCTTGCTGACATCTGCCTGTCTGCCGATGATGATAGTGGCTGTAGCACCACGAACCTCAAAGCCATAATCTGGCATACCATTGGTTCTGATGACGGAACTCATACCTGCTTGGTAGGAAGAGGTAAGATCGCACACGCTCCACGAAAACTCAGACTGGCTGAACTTTCTGGAAGAGTTGGCGTAAGCGTTGCTTACCCTGTCTGAGATATTGGCGGTAAGGTCAGTGCCACCCGTTTGGATAACTTGTATATGGTAGCTACCTGGAAGAAGCCCGCTGATGGTGTACTTGTCCATAGCGATGTTCCCAGTCTTTAGGAGTGTACCTTTGACGAAACCCGCAACGGAGTCAGCATGCACACGGTAGCTGTAGGATGGTGTGCCAACAATGACGTTCACACCAACACTTCCGTCCGCATTAGGCTTACCGCCCGTACAGCTGGCATCTGAGGGGGTGAGCCTAGCAAGGAGACCATCATAGTAAGCAAAAGTAAAAACATCGCTACCACTTCCGTCAGTATCGAGGAACACATTGTGGAAGATAGCCTTGCCACGCTTGGTATCGGTCTCACTACAGCGGTAGATCCGCACGGTCTCGGGATCAATATCTCCTGTACCTGTCTCATCAATGAGTAGAAGGGCGTTGGAGGCGAAGCGGGTAAAATTCTTGTCCTTGGAAAGGAAAGTACCCAGCTCTACGACATTGCCTGTGTCGCCAAAGCCACTGGCACGGACTTCGGTCAACTCAAGGCGACGGGAACCCGAAACGGAACGGATGGCGGCTATACGGCACTCTTCTGTTGAGGGGATATATACGGAGTAACGAGAACTGCCTTCTGCACCGATAAGCAAGTTTAGCACATCTCCGCTCTTGCTGACGGTAATCCGCTCGCCTGCTGAAACATTGGAGAGTGACTCGCGCTGTGGGGTCCCCTTAATCAACTGAAAGACCTTGCCACCCGATATTCGGTAGCCGTAGAGGTCGTTACCATCGGCAGCTGCGGTGAAGCCGATATCAAGGGAGGCGGATGGACAAATGAAGGATATGCTGCCATCCTTACCAACAAGGGGCTTGCTCAGGACAACGGCATCGTCCTTGCCTTCTTCCTGAAGCAGTGTGGTAATATAGCCTTCATTTTTCACGGAAAAACCGTCTCCCTTCCATACGGAGGTCGTATCTGCCGTGGAATGTAGATTGGTCTTCACGAGCCATTTGCGTCCCATAATATGCCATGGAGACTGATCCTTCGGGGTAAGCGTTGCTGTGTTGCCTCCGTCATCACCCCATATCAGACAAGATCCATCAGGCAGGGGCGATCCTTTCTCTCGCCCGATGACTAATAGGCGTGACTCGGAAGAAAGATTGTAGGGATTGGACTGGTAGTAGCTGTCGTTTATAGAGCTGTATCGTGGTGTCTCCTCATAAGATGTGGTCGAGAGAAGCTGGGAGAGAAGCTCACCGTCTTCACGGGCAAGACCTGTAACCCGATTATGGTAGGTTGCATTGGAGGAGGCATCCCAGATGAGGTCGCCTCGAGGACTGAGGTAGGAACCTTTCAAGGTTACACCGTATTTTAGAGCGAGATAACTTTCTACCTGTAGACGCTCGGTATTGGAGAGCTGTCGGGCAAAGACGATAACCTCGGGAGAGTAACCGTCAAAGGCATTGTTCCCGAAGAGAGTAGCATTGAAAGCATTCTTGAAATTGAGGTTCTTCTTATCATAGGTCGAGCCGACAGAATAAATGCTACCGAGCTCCTCTCCCCATACGGAATGAGAGGGCATCCCAGACTTGATATAGGATACAATCCTTAGGGAGCTCTCGTCAAATGTTTGCTGACTGATAGCATCCGCAGAGTTATAGAGAAGATCTTGTCCCTTTTCTTTACCGTAATCCAAGGCGGGGAGACCTATAGGGCTGAGAGCTTTGTCCTTAGAGAGCAGAGAACCACTACCTAAACGACCGCTTATGGCATAAAGCACGGCATCCTTGGACTTGTCGGAAGGCTTGGGACAGAACAGACCGATAATCGTGGACTGACCCATCGAGGTATAGCGGAGAAGAGAGACCTTGGGCTTGCCGTTCTCAGAAAGGTTCAGGGCTGGATTGAAGTTGAATGTGCGGATGTGACGCTGTCGTTGCTGAAACGCCGCGGTATAATTGTCCAATCGCACCTCATAGATGCGAGACTTGACGGTGTCACCAGAGAAGTCCTTCCATTCGTAGGTACCTGTCAGGTCACGCCCCGTGGGAACGCTCATATACCAAAGTTCCGCTCCGTTGACTCCTCCAGGCGACTGAGCTTCTACATACAGAGAAAAAGATAGCAAGAACAGACATAAGGATAGGTAATGGGTTCTCATAGGCTCCAGGGTTTAGTGTTCTATATTTTGAAACAGGTCTCAGATAGTTTTCAAAAATTCTTTCTTGTTCTCCGCAATTTTAATTGTAGGAGAGTATGTCGCAAATGTACGAAACTAAATCGTTGAAACCAAATTTTCTGTCATCTTTTTCTCTGATGTTCATAGGTTTACTCTTTCTATGCAGTGAAATGGCATCTATGAACCTACGTTTCTATGCAGTGAAATGGTATCTATGAACCTACGTTTTTCCCTTTTTCTGCTTCTCCGAAGAATGTATTGGATTGGGCTTAGAACTCAATCCTTTTTGTAGGGGTGAGCTGAGTTTCTTGACTGAATATCTAAGGGTGATACCAGCCTCAGCTAATTTGAGACTGTTGACTTTGCAACAGTCTCAAGAGAATCATTACCTTTGCAACATAAAACAGCGTGATCTTTGAGGTACTGCAGAATGAAGATAGGAAAAGAAACTTGCTCGTTTCCAACTCGTAACCCTTTTGCCCCACACTCTTTCCTACTCTATTGATTACCTGAGAGATACAGTGTTTTTGAATCTTTTGCGGGCATAGTCCGTTGCGATCAGCATCTTGGCTTTCTCTTCCTTTTCCGATAGCTCATTTCGTCCTAAAAGGGTCGCATCCCCTGTCTTGGCGAACTCCATCAACTTGCCGATAAACTCTTCTTGCTCGGGTGTGGGCGGTATGTTATGCAATATCTCGTTCTTTTCCGGACGGTCGATGCCGATATCCTTAGCGGTACGATAGTCACAAATCTCCGCATAAAAGTAATGGGGGTGAATGTAATCGACTGATTACTAATAAAAAGCAGAATATATAATCTGATAAGGTGAACGACTAAGAAACGAGCGAGTTTCTTTCCCTTTCTTTATTCTGCAAAGTCTCAAAGAACTCTCTGTTTGATGTTGCAAAGATAGCGATATAATTCATATAAGCAAAGTATTTACGTTGTTTTTTCAATGAAAATCAACCTTAGACATTTCTAATTCTATAAAATCGCCATTTTAAGGTATTGCATATATCTATGAACAATGGTAATTTTGCAAAATGATAATCAAAAGAATTCTTTTAATCTTCATCATTCTACTTCTGCTGTTTCCCACTGCTAATGCTACTATTTTGAATTTAGTTGTGGGTGATACTATATACCCTACTCGAAAACATGTTTCTTCATTACATAAAACGATAGAACTCGATGAAGTTCAAGTTATTGGACAGCGGAAATTGTTTTCCATAAGAAAAGACACCACGTTTATCAATACTGATTGCCTTCGAGTAAGGAAAGGTGCTAACTTGGAAGACTTAATCAGGAATATTCCGGGCATGGAATACGACAAGGCGAACAGGCAACTATCATTCAAAGGAAAGCCATTGAACGGCGTAAACATCAATGGCGAGACCTTTATGGGCAACGACATTATCGCAGCGTTGGAGAATATGCCAACCGATGCAGTGGAACTACTGAAACTGTATGACATGCTCAGCGCATTGGAGAAAATGACGGGAGTAGATGATGGTGCCGACAATTATGTGCTGGACATCAAGACCAAATCTACCTACAATGGCAGCCTGACAGGAACACTAACGGCTGAACACGGCAATCGCGACAGACGCAGGGATGAGGTACAGGGCAATCTATTCAATGCCGATGGCGAAAACACCTCGCTGACTTTGCGCTCTGACAATCTTAGTAATATGAACATTGGGGGAAACAATTTCCAAAACATATTGTCGGGCAATATCGTGAAGAAATTTGGTAAGAAAATTACGCTCAATGCAAGCCTCTCACTCAATGCCTTCCACAATGGAAGCGAGAATCATGACTATGATGAGCAATATCTTTCATCGGGAACAAAATATCGGGAATCAATGCTGCTTTCCTTGAGCAAGAATCACAGTAATGCCGCAAACATAAATCTGCAGTATAACATAGACAAAAAGACTTTGCTGAATATAAGTGCAAATGGAAACTTCGGACGGTCAGACAACCTGACTGACAACACAACATACCTATATGAGCGCAATACGGCTGCGGACACGCTGACCTCGGGAACGCTGCGAAATAACACAAAAAGCAATGGAAAGAATTACCATGTATCTGCCGACCTCACACGGCGGATTGGCAAGGCTGGGGCATCATTTACCGTGAAGGCGACACTTGGCGGTAACTCGAATGAAACTAATAATACCAGCCTTTCACTGACGAAATTCCACCACCTGCGCAACGCTGTGGGCGGAGATTCACTACTGTTGCGCAATCTTTGCCAACAACTGCCCACCCTGCGCAACGAAAGCAGAATATCATTGCAATATACCCATCCTTTTGGCAAACAGTTGAAATTGCAGACAGGGTACGGACTGCATCACGAAGAGGATAGAAACACAAGCAACACTTACGACTATACTATACCGAATAGACCATACATAGATAGCCTAAGTTATGAGAACACACTATCTATATGTGGGCAGGAACTCACCCTGAGAATGGATTATAAGGGTAAGCAATGGAAGATAAACAGTGGCATTGATGTAGACCACCCGACTTTGAACTACGAAGGATGAAATTTTTCAGGGACAACTTCCAGCAT
>ERZ1031273.412-NODE-412-length-15746-cov-9.726914_pt1 | contig 15746 bp, 9 predicted proteins | sample MGYA00516575_ERZ1031273 | MGnify/ENA primary metagenome ERZ1031273 (study PRJEB33718, sample SAMN03159816) | human skin metagenome | collected 2014-02-25 | study: EMG produced TPA metagenomics assembly of the PRJNA266117 data set (Human skin bacterial metagenome... | reverse complement strand
TCATTGTTGTTGGGGTTGGCTTCCCCAACTGTGTACTATTTCAGGAGAGGACAGATTTGAGATTTTCCACGTGGATATTCGAGAAAGGATAGAATCGGACGAATCCCCCCGTAAAGATATGTAAATAGAGGTTAGAGGTTAGAGATTAGAAATTAGAGAGGAGATGATCGGAGCTGTCGGCAAGTAAAAAGCAAAGGGTTACTCGTATCATCGTAATACGTCTCGCTTTGACACAACGGACGCACACACCTACGACTCCTATAGGGACGCATGGTCGTGCGTCCGTTGTCGAACCAGCCGACGAGTAACGGTTGTAGGAACGCACGGCTCGTGCGTCCGTTGTCGAATCAGCCGACGAGTAATGGTTGTAGGGACGCACGGTCGTGCGTCCGTTGTGTCAAAGCGAAACGGCGTCAGGGTTTTAACGGGGACGGACGCACGAGCCGTGCGTCCCTACTGGGTAACGTCTCCCCCTAACCTCTAATTTCTAACCCCTTGCACAATTCGAAACAAAGGTATGACTTCGCAGGAAACATCACTTACACGTCAGAGTCCTCACCGCTCCCCCCACTTCTAACCCCTAATCTCTAACTTCTAATCTCTAGCTACATTATGAGCAAACATCTACGCATCTGGCTCTTCGCCCTCCTCGGCATGCTCCTAGCGTCCACCACTCTCCTCGCCCAAGGCGTCATCACCATGACCGCATCCAAGGCCGTCGGAGAGACAGTCAAACTGAGGATTGAGGCCAATGGTAACGTCACCATCGAAGGTGTCAAGGAACTACCTCAGCTAGGCAAGGATAAAAAAAACTATACCCTTACCAGCCAAACGATCACCATCCATGGCGATGTAACAAAGCTTGACTGCTCCGACAATCAACTGACCAGCTTGGACTTGCCAAAGAGTACCGTCTTGACATGGCTTTGGTGCTCTGGCAATCAACTGACCAGCTTGGATCTGTCAAATAACACCGCCCTGACAACGCTTGGCTGCTCCAACAATCAGCTGACCAGCTTGAACGTGTCAAAGAATACTGCCTTGATAGAGCTTAACTGCGCACTCAATCAACTGACCAGCTTGGACATGTCAAAGAACACCGCCTTGGGAGTGCTTTACTGCTTCGACAATCAGCTGACCAACTTGGACGTGTCAAAGAATATCGTCTTGACAGAGCTTTACTGCGCCCTCAACCAACTGACCAGCTTGGACGTGTCAAAAAGCACCACCTTGACAAAGCTTGACTGTAGGGGCAATCAACTGACCAGTTTGAACATCTCGGGTTGTACCGCCTTGACAAGGCTTGACTGCTCCGGCAATCAACTGACCAGCTTGGATCTGTCTCAGAACACCGCCTTGTACTATCTTGACTGCAGCGAGAATCAACTGACTAGCTTGAACATATCTGGGTGCGCTAAATTGACGGTTATTGGTTGCTACAGCAATTATATCAAAGGCAAGGCTATGACGAAGCTGGTGAATAGTCTTCCCAATCGAAGGGAAAAGAGTAGTGGTACTATTTTTCTAGTAGATCGCTCCTCTAAGACAAGGGATAAAAACAGGTGTAGTGCTGCTGACGTAGCTACCGCAAAGAAGAAAAACTGGGAAGTTCGACAAGAGCGCCTTGACTGGGGCTGTAAGCTTCTTCTAGTCCGACCCACAAGGGGTCGACTTTCTACCACGTCCGCCTTTCCATCGGTCGTTCGGGGCTGTAGCCCCTCCGACCGACGGCTACGATGCGTCGGACCTCTTGCGAGGTCCTTTTTATCAGAGCTATCTGAGGTATCAGAGTAATCGGACGTGTAACCTGGGGTAGGGACGCACGAGACGAGTAACGAAGTGTAAGGACGCACAGACGTGTAACGGTTGTAGGGACGCACGATCTGTGCGTCCGTCCCCATTAAAAGTTTCGATGTCCAGTTTGTATGATGACTGGGTTATGCGTCTCGCCTTGACACAACGGACGCACGAGCCGTGCGTCCCTACAACCGTTCCTCGTCCCGTGAGTCCCCACGAGTCGCACGCTCGTGAGATTTGCGGAATCTACGATGAGAGGGGTGTGGCGTATGTGCAGAAATAGCGTTATCTTTGTTTCTGAATCAAACTAGGAGCGCTTCACTCGCTTGGCTGTTAACTTTCGAATGTGAGGCTTAGCTCCCCTTTTAATCTATAGTAAATCTTTCAACTCTGCTTCATCAATATGACAGACTACAATAAGGACTTCGTCCACTATGCACACGCTCATCTTCGGATGAATACGAATGCACTCAATGACTACATAACCGCCTCCACAGGCTACATCAGCCCTACCATCATCGAGGAGCGTCAGCTCAACGTGGCGCAGATGGATGTCTTCAGCCGACTGATGATGGATCGTATCATCTTCCTCGGTACGGAGGTCAATGACTACACCGCCAATGTGATCCAGGCGCAGCTCCTGTACCTAGACAATGCGGACCCTGGCAAGGATATTTCGATCTATATCAATAGCCCTGGTGGGTCAGTCTATGCGGGCTTTGGTATCTACGATACGATGCAGTATGTGGGTTGTGATGTCTCGACGATGTGTACTGGTATGGCTGCCTCGATGGCCGCTGTCCTCCTCGTAGCGGGTGCCGAGGGCAAGCGCTACGCACTGCCCCACTCACGGGTGATGATTCACCAGCCGATGGGCGGTATGCAGGGTCAGGCGAGCGACATAGAGATCGCTGCTAAGGAGATCCTCAAGGTGAAAGCTGAGCTGTACAAGATCATAGCTGATCACTCAGGTCGCTCTGTCGAGGATATCGAGCGAGACAGCGATCGTGACAAGTGGATGACCGCCTCGGAGGCACTGGAGTATGGTATGATCGATAAGGTACTCGTATCTTCTAAGCAAGCAGCTAAGGACAAGAAGGCAGATGGCAAAGAAAAGTAACTCGATAGAGCGTCGATGCTCTTTCTGTAATCGTCCTGAGAGCGAGGTGCCTATACTAATAGGTGCCGAGGGTTCTGCGCAGATCTGTAGTGACTGCGCGGAGCAGATCTACACCTTGCTCTATCAGAACGGGCTGGTCTCTGGGCCCACGCTTGACCCTACTGAACAGAAAAAGCAGGGAGTCAAGGGCTCTGCCTTTGCGCCACTCACCTACGAGTCGCTGCCCAAGCCGCAGGAGATAGCTGCTTACCTTGATCGCTACGTGATCGGGCAGACTGATGCTAAGAAGTATCTCTCGGTAGCTGTCTACAACCACTACAAGCGTATCTTAGCTAGCCAAGAGAAGGACGAAAAGAGCGACGAAAGCTCTAAGCTAGACGATGTAGAGATTGCCAAGAGCAACATCATTATGGTGGGACCGACTGGGTGCGGTAAGACGCTCCTAGCACAGTCGATAGCTCGTATGCTGCAGGTGCCCTTTGCGATGGTCGATGCGACTGTCCTGACACAGGCTGGCTATGTGGGAGAGGATATAGAGAGTATCATCTCTCGCCTACTGCAAAACTGCGACTACGACGTAGCAGCCGCAGAGCGTGGCATCGTCTTCATCGATGAGATTGACAAGATAGCGCGCAAGGGCGACAATCCCTCCATCACCCGTGATGTGAGTGGCGAGGGGGTCCAGCAGGGCCTTCTGAAGCTGCTTGAGGGGAGTGTCATCAACGTCCCCCCTTATGGTGGTCGCAAGCATCCCGAGCAGAAGTTTATCCAGGTCAATACGCAGCAGATCCTCTTCATCTGCGCTGGCGCCTTTGACGGCATTGAGCGCATCATCGGTTCTCGTCTCAACACCCGCGTGGTGGGCTATAAGGAGCAGCAGATGGACTATCAGACGATCCAAAACAACCTGCTGGCACACATTACCCATCAAGACCTACGACGCTACGGGTTGATCCCCGAGATCATCGGACGTCTACCTATCCTCACCTATCTAGACGCACTAGATAGTGATTCGCTCCTGCGTATCCTCGTCGAACCTAAAAACGCTATCACAAAGCAGTACCAGAAGCTCTTTGAGATGGATGGCGTACGACTGACCTTCGATGAAGACGCACTCAAGTATATCGTCCATGTCGCTGTCGAGACGAAGCTAGGGGCTCGCGGACTACGCTCGATCGTGGAGAAGATCATGATCGACGCTATGTACGAGATACCCTCTCTCAAGCGTAAGACGCTACGTATCACAGAGCAGTATGCCCGCTCTAAGGTGACCCCGAGCATGACTGCCTCTCTAGCAAACTAAATCTACCTCTGACACAACCCAGTGCATCCTCTTATGTAATCGTTAATCCACCTATGGAGAGCGCATCTCAAAGACTCTCCTGACGACCAATCTCACAAACCATGACACACAATCTGACAGAACTACTGAGTAAGATCTTCGGCTTTGAAGAGTTCAAGGGTAATCAGAAAGAGATCATCCAAAGCCTGCTAGAGGGTCATGACACTTTTGTCTTGATGCCTACGGGTAGCGGTAAGTCTCTATGCTATCAGTTGCCTGCACTCATCATGGAGGGGACGGCGATCATTGTCTCCCCGCTGATTGCTCTGATGAAGAATCAGGTCGATGCCCTGCGAGAGACGACTGGATCTAACGATATAGCGCACGTACTGAACTCTTCGCTCAATAAAGCACAGCTCGATCAGGTCTACCACGATGTCTCCTCTGGTGATACGAAGCTGCTCTATGTGGCTCCTGAGTCGCTCGGCAAGGCTGAGAACATAGAGTTCTTCCGTCAGGTCAAGATCTCTTTCTTTGCGATCGACGAGGCGCACTGTATCTCTGAGTGGGGACATGACTTTCGCCCTGAGTATCGCAAGATACGCCCTGTGGTCGATGAGATAGGACGTAGACCGATCATCGCACTGACAGCGACAGCTACACCTAAGGTGGAGCACGACATTCGCAAGAATCTGGGCATCCTCGATGGCCGGATCTTTAAGTCCAGCTTCAACCGTCCTAACCTGTACTACAGTGTCGAGAAGAAGGGCGAAGATGTCAATGCGCGCATCATTCGATTTATCCGCAAGAGACCCAACAAAAGCGGCATCATCTACTGTATGAGCCGTGAGAAGGTGATGAACCTCTCCAAGCTGCTTCAGATGAACGGCATCAAGGCGCTCCCCTACCATGCTGGGCTAGACGCTAAGGAGCGTTCGGCCAATCAGGATGCTTTCCTGAGCGAGGAGTGCCGTGTGATCGTTGCCACGATAGCCTTTGGCATGGGTATTGACAAGCCCGATGTGCGCTACGTCATACACTACGACATGCCTAAGAGCCTCGAGGGCTACTATCAGGAGACGGGACGTGCAGGTCGTGATGGTGGCGAGGGATATTGCTTAGCCTTTTATAATGAGAAGGATATACAGAAGTTGGAGAACTTTATGCAGGGAAAACCTATCGCCGAGCAGGAAATAGGTAGGCAATTACTCGCAAAAACTTCTACCTTTGCACTCACGCCCATGTGTCGACGGGCATATCTGCTCTATTATTTCGGAGAGAGATATGACCAGGAGAACTGTGGAGCGTGTGACAATTGTGCAAAAAACAGACAAACAATGGAGGCTAAAGAGCTTTTGAAACAACTGCTCCAAACGGTCTTGGAGCTCAAAGAACAATTTAAGAAAGATCACGTCATCGACGTGATCCTAGGTTGCGACACCGCTCCTATTGAGGACTTTCATCACGACAAACTTGATTCTTACGGCATAGGTAGCGACTACTCACGAGATGTATGGGAGCTGGTCGTAGAGCGAGCATTGGTGCTACAGTACCTCACCGAGAGTACAGAGACATATGGCATCCTGAGCGTCACACCGAGTGGTAAGAAGTTTATCAAGAAGCCGACCTCGTTCAAGATTGTGACTCCCGATGAGGAAGATCTAGATGACGATGAGGATCTTGATGATGATGAGGAGATGGATAGCTCCGTATCTGGAGGACGTGGTCGTACAGCCTCTACAGACCCCGCTCTATACAATATACTCAAGGACATGCGCAAGAAGCTCAGCATCAAGCTCGGGCTGGGACCCAATGGGGTCTTCCCTGATTCAGCTCTTGAGGAGATGTCTACCCTATACCCGATTACGTTGCCTGAACTTAAGAACATATCGGGCATCAACGTAGAGCAGGCTGATCGATATGGAGAGGATTTCGTCCGTGTCATACGTAACTATGTCGAGGAGTATGAGATCGAGAGACCCGAGGACTACAAGATCCGCACACTACCTAACAATACCAAGCAGCATATCTCTATCGTACAGCAACTAGACCGTCAGGTGATCCTCGAGGACATTGCTATCTCGCACTCTATCAGTACCGATGATCTGCTCACCGAGCTGGAGCGTATCGTCAAGTCTGGTACCAAAGTCAAGCTCAACTACCTCATAGCCTCCGAGCTAGGCGAGGATAGCTATGATGAGCTGAAAGAGTATCTAGAAGATCACCCAGGATGTACTCTAGACGACCTCATCAGCGAATACGAAGACTTCTATAGTGAAGCGGAGCTACGACTCGCTATGATCATCTTCTCCTGCAATCAATAAGACCACTTTAGCAATACAACTCTTATGTCTATCTATAGATCATCTACATCACCCGCACGCTGGATGATAGCATCCATGCTCTTGTCTTTGTTGGCTAGCCTCCCTCTGACGGCTCAGACTCCACAGCAAAAGACTTCCGCAGGATCTGTCGTCGATGAGGTTATATGGACCGTGGGCGATGAGCCTATCCTCAAGTCTGAGATAGAAAACCAGAAGCTCTACATGCGCTCTCAGGGAATGCCTCTCGAGGGAAACCCTGACTGCTATCTCACGGAGCAACTAGCTGTCCAGATGCTCTTCCTCAATCAAGCTAAGATCGATAGTATCTCGGTGGATAATACTAAGGTAGACAGATTTGTGGACAACTTTATGGAGAGCCTCGTGCAGCAGATCGGCTCCCGTGAGCGTCTTGAGGAGTACTTCAATCGCCCCTACTCCAGCATTCGTGAGCAGCAGCGCATCATGGCGGTCAATAATGAGATCGTCCGACAGATGCAGCAGAAGATTATCCAGGGAGTGGCGGTAACACCTACAGAAATCCGCTCTTACTACGCTCAGATACCACAAGACAGCTTGCCATACATACCAGACGTCGTCGAGGTACAAGCGCTTCGGATCACTCCTGACATCGAGCTAGCAGCTATCGATCAGATCAAGGAGCAACTCAGAAGTTACTCCGACGATATAGTCGCTGGGCGTCGTGACTTCTCTACGATCGCACGACTCTACTCTCAGGACTCCCGCACCTCTCTTCGTGGTGGTGAGTATGGTTTCGTGGCTCGTAGCTCTCTAGAGCCTGAGTTTGCTCAGGTAGTCTTCGCACTATCCGACACCAAGCAGGTCTCTCCTATCATACGCACCGCCACGGGCTATCACATCGTACAGCTTATCGAGAAGCGTGACAACACGATCAACTTCCGTCACATACTCCTCAAGCCCAGTGTGGCTCCTGACAAACTCCAGCAAGCCGTCAACAAAGCAGACTCTGTCGCTGTGCAGGTACGCAATGGCAAGACCTCCTTTGACGAGGCGGTCGTACTATGCAGTAATGTCGATGAGACGAAAAACAACTTTGGTCTCCTCCTCAACGAAGACTACGAGAGCGACCGATACGGCACGGCTCTCTTTACCATGTCCGAACTACAGCAAGACTTTGCCTCTTATGTGGACAAGATGCAGGTAGGCGATATTTCTCCAGCATTCGTATCACAGGATGCAAACGGCAATACGCAGGTAGTACTTCTCAAGCTCAAGCAGCGCATCTCTGGTCACCGTGCGGACATGGCTACCGACTTTCAGCTCATCAAGCAGCTAGCTCTGCAGGACAAGAAGCAGAAAGAGCTCGACAAGTGGATCGTCCAGCACCAGAAGAGTACTTATATACGCATCAGCCCTGACTATCAGCAGTGCGACTTCAAGTATCCAGGTTGGATCAAGAAGTAGTACCTACTCTTCTACAGGGAGACGATAGAGTACCCACATCTCTGCCCATTAGACTATAAAGTTTCATGTCTTATCAGCCTAGCGAAGTGACCACCACACGGCGACTACTACTTACCCTCAGCGGGTTGCTAGCGGTCGCTGTGCTACTCTTTGTGGGGCTGCCTCTATGGGGAGGGACGGCAAGACTACACCCCTCGACTCATATAGCGGACGCTCCAGCACCTCCTCCTACGATGGTGCGAGGCAAGCGTCTTATCGTCCTCGATCACGCCGATGTACTCAGTCACGATCAGGACATACACCCAGACATTGTCATCCTAACGGGCAATGTGCGTCTCAGGCATGGCAGTTGGATTATGACCTGCGATAGTGCCAATCTCAACGAGACGACCAATTCCTTTGATGCTTTCGGTCATGTGCATATACAAGAGGGAGACTCGATCTCGATCACTGCTGGAGAGATGCTATACGATGGTATGACCGCCCTCGCGGAGCTGCACGACAATGTGATATTGACGAAGAATGTGACGACACTCTTCACCGAAAGTCTCTTCTACGATCGCAACCAACAGGTCGGTTACTACGACAACTTTGGGACCCTTGCCGACTCAGTCAACACGCTCACCTCTATCTATGGTGAGTACAATACCAGCTCTGATGAAGCGCTCTTTCAGAATGAAGTACACCTAGAGAACGACCGCTTTACCCTCGACACCGACATACTGCACTACAATACGAAGACCTCAATCTGTCGTATCGTCAGCCCCACCCTTATAGAGACCAAAGACTCTGTCAGGATAGAGACCGACCGAGGCTTTTACAATACAAACACCGAGCAGAGCATCCTCCTCGATCGCTCTCTCATTACGCATCCCGATGGTACCATGACGGGCGACTCGATACTCTATGACAAGAAGAGACAGATCAGCCAAGCCTACTATGATGTGGTAATAGACAACCAAGAGGACAAGGTAACCTACTTCGGTGACTATGGCTATATGGACGAGGCAAACGGCTATGTCTACGCCACAGGACGAGCCTACGTCATGGACTACTCCGAGAAGGACTCCCTATATATGTCTGCCGAGATCATGGAGGGGATCAAGCGTAACCTGCCCCCATCTCCAGGCACTACCGACTCGCTAGAGGTCAAGTACACCAAGGGGTACCACGATGTGCGCCTGTACCGCAAGGATATACAGGCCATCGGTGATTCCATACACTACTTTTCCGTTGACTCGCTCATCAAGCTCTTCGGCAGTCCTATCTTGTGGAACGACTCGACACAGCTCAAGGGTGACACCATCTATGCCCACCTTGCTAACGACACGATCGATCATGCCTTCGCTTGGCAAAATGCCTCGACAGTGCGCTGGATCGATAATATCAAGCAGGATCGTGTCAAGGCCGATACGATCCAAGCCTACTTTCGCGAAGGTACTCTTGACCACGCTTTCTATCGCTCCAATGTAGAGTCACGCTACTACCTTCAGCAGGAGAAGACGAAGCATTACTATGCCCTCGCTCAGGTACAGAACCCGCAAATGGACGTTTACATTGTCGATGATAAGCTCGATCGTATCTTCTGGCATGGTAAAGCGGAGGGGACGATTCACCCGATCCAAGACCTCACCGATGCTTTGCGTCAGATGAGTGGTGCCGAGTGGCATGGCGACCAGCGTCCGCTCACGCCCGAAGATGTTATCCCTGACCGCACAGCACCGCTACAATCTACCGACTCGCTCGCTACCCTGCAGAATCAGAACAGCAAAATGAGCCAAGGCTTCGACGGACTAGCCGCATGGCAAGCCTTCTACAAGGAGTACCAGCAAGCCATCGAGAAGCCTAAGCCAGCAGACGTTCAGATGACAGTCCCCGACACGACTGCCGTAGCCGAGACGCCTCTCTCCATCTACATACGTCGCCCGCTAGAGAGCGACACCAGCTCCGTACAGTCTCTCGCAGACTCGCTACAGAGCTACATACACCTTTTACCACTATACTCATGGGACTCATATTCAGACCACGACAACCGCGCAGCTTCCACCACCAGCCCATCTATTGGGATCCTAAGAAGGAGCAACTCCAGCGACGCATCGAGCAGATCAGACGAGAGCTCGAAGCTGCCGAAGGCTCCGATACCGAAGCCCACACCGACAGCAGCACAGCTTGCGACGATACCGACAGAGCCCGCAAAGAGCAAGTAGAGGCCGACTATGGTTCTGGCGAAGCGTTTCGTGAGAGCCTCTCGGAGAGTCTCTACGGAGGCACACGTCATCTCAAAAAGCAGCGAGACAAAGGCATAGATAACTACGCTCGCTCGGGCATCATCCTGCGCTCTATCCTGACACTCATCCTCTTAGGCTTCATCGTCTGGGTACTATACTACAGACAGGGTCCCCTTTTCTCCTTCCTATGAGCGAAATCATACACCTCCTCCCCGACAGCATTGCCAATCAGATAGCCGCTGGTGAAGTAATCCAGCGACCAGCCTCTATGCTCAAAGAGCTAGTCGAAAACGCTATCGATGCCCATGCCACACAGATAACCATTGAGCTACAAGATGCAGGCAAAGAGCTCATGCGTGTCATCGACGACGGCGTCGGTATGAGTCCACTAGATGCTCGTATGGCCTTCGAGAGGCATGCCACCAGCAAGATCTCCTCCGTCGACGACCTCTTCACGCTTCGCTCCATGGGCTTTCGCGGCGAGGCGCTTGCCTCCATCGTGGCAGTAGCTCAGATCGAGCTAGTCACACGACAGGCCGACAGCGACATAGGCTACAAGCTCCTGATCAACGGCTCGGAGGTCCTCAGCTCCTCCCCCACCGTTGCCGAGGTAGGCACCTCTATCACGGTGAAGAATCTCTTTTATAACGTCCCCGCACGGCGACGCTTCCTCAAAGGCTCCGAGACAGAGCTGAGACATATCTACCGCCAGTTTGAGCGGATCGCACTAGTCTACCCCGAGATTGCCTTCACCCTCTACTCCGAGGGCAAGCTCATACGCAACCTCCCCAAGAGCGACCTGCAGCATCGCATCGTAGACCTACTAGGCAAGAGCTACTCCAAGCAGCTCATTCCGATCGAGTACCAAGGGCCGCTAGCAAACGTCTCAGGCTTCATCACCCTGCCACGAGATGCTAAGCGCAGAGGCGCCCAGCAGTTCTTCTTTGTCAATGGACGCTATATGAAGCACCCCTACTTCCACCGTGCGGTCATGAACGTCTTTGAGGATCTCATCGCGCCAGGTAGCCAGCCCAACTACTTTATCTACTTCCAGGTAGACCCCAGTCGCATCGATGTCAATATACATCCGACGAAGACGGAGATCAAGTTCCTCGATGAGCAGGCTATCTTCAAGCTCCTCATGGTAGTGCTACGCGAGCACCTCAGCACCACCAGTGCTATGCCCGCCATCACCTTTAGCACCGACCAGCTCATCGAGATACCAGCCTACGATGCCACACGACAGAGTAGCAATACGCTCCAGCCACCGCCCGTGCAGATAGACCCTGAGTACAACCCCTTTAAGGCGATCTCTACAGACGATCAGCGACCCCTCGACCCGCTCTCCTCGATGAGTAGTGGCTCTTCCTCTCATTGGGAAAACTTCATCGACGACTTCCAGCAGCGACGAGGCGAGTCAACGCTTTCCACAAGCCAACCCTCGGGAGCAGCCCCCACAGCGATAGATCCACTCTTTACGGTATCTCCTAGCTCCCCTCAACCAGCTGCCAATAGCACCAACCTGGTCTACACCTTTCAGGAGCGCTACCTCTTTACCACGATGAGCGACCGTCTTGCGGTCATACAGATTGATCGCGCGCTGCTACGCATCTACTACGAGCAGCAGATAGCCACCCTCACGCTCGAGCCCGATCAGGCGCAGCCGCTACTCTTTGCTGAGGAGCTATCGCTACCCAGCGAAATCTACCCGATGCATCACGAGTTGGTCGAAAGCCTGCGACAGATTGGCTTCGAGATCACGCCGCAAGAAGAAGCCTCCACAGGCACAGACGAAAACGTCTACCTCATCACCTCTGTACCCAAGCCGCTCCGCCCCATCGGCGTCGCTGATATGATCACCCAGACACTCGGCGAGTACCTCGATCAGCTAGAGCGTGAAGAGACCAATACAGAGCTCACTCAGGCAGAGCAGCTCGCGCAGCTTTTCCTCTCCAGCGAAGCCCTTCGCCAAGCCAGTGAACTGGTGCGCCACACACTCCACGCACGCGCTGCGCAGCCTAGTCAGATCATCTCCGACCTCTTTCTGACGCCCAATTCGCAGTTCGACCCGCTCGGACGCTCCATCATGGTCTCGCTCACCTCCGAGGAGATCGACAAGTGGTTCTAACCCCTTCCCTGCAAATCTCACGAGTAACGCGTTACTCGTGAGATTTGCGAAATTTCAGGAAGTCGTAAACATTGGATAGAGGCACAGAATTACCCTTTCGGGTATTGTGCAGAGCGTAAAGCCTATCTAACTTTGCAGGCGTATAAAGAAAGTGTCCTGGGGTGGGGTTCTGTTCTTTGCGTAAGCCCCCCTCAGATACCTATAGCTCTCTATCAAGACAACAAGAAGCGATGACCGAAAGCCCTTTCCCTGCGAAGGATCGTAAGACGACGTTCGTGAGACTCATACTTTCACTTCTCCTCGTGGTGGCCTCAGCCGTGGCATCGCTCGCACAAGAGCGCATCGGCACCGTGACTGGGGAGGTAACCACGACAACGGGCGAGGCACTGGTCAATGCTGTGGTTCTCTTCGCCAGTAGTCAGGACTCCACGCATTGCTTCCCCGCTGTCTGTGACGAGCTAGGGCACTTTTACCAAGAACTACCCCTCGGGGCTTACTCGTATAGAGTCTCTTACCTCGGCTCCAGTTACACCCCTGAGCGAAATCAAGTAGAGGTGAGCAAGAGGTCTACCAGCTCTCTTAGCATCGCCATTACGCCCACAGCACAAGCACTTGAAGAGGTGGTCGTAGTTGCCAAGCGTCCGTTTGTCACATACAGTAGCGGTGTGGCTCGCTATAACCTTTTGGCTAATCCTGCAGCCATCGGCGGAAACCTCTTGGACGGGCTCAAGCTAATTCCAGGGGTACAGGTGGAGGAGCGTGGAGAGCTCTCTGTCTATGGCTTCTACACACTCACGGTAGCTGTCAATGGTCGTATACTGCGTCTCTCCCCTGAGGAGATTCAGGCTTACCTCAGCTCTCTGAGCGTGGAGGATGCCGAGCGGGTGGAGCTCATTCGCCATCCAGGACCCGAGTATGGCGTGCAGAGTGGTGCCGTCCTCAACATCGTCACAAAGGGGAACCCACGAGAGGGTCTCAATGCTTTCATCTCTGCCGACGCGAGCTATCGGAGGAAAATATCTGAGGGCGGTCGGCTCAGGCTCAACTACAATAAGGATAATAAGCGAAGCTATATAGCGTACCAAGTCTTTAACAATCGTCGTTTAGAGTCCCTCACGACTACGCTGGGCGCTGACACAACGAGCACATCGCCTCATCGTGGACAGGCTGTGCAGGCGGGCTTTGAGTGGCAGATCTCTCCGCGACAGCTCTTTGACATACGGCTGCACGGATCGCTCTCAGATGAGCATATAGACTATAGTCGGGGGTATCACACCGATATGAGACGTATGGTTGGAGCCGTCAACCTTTATCACACCCTCTCTGCAGATCGCTGGGTCTGGAAGAGCTATGCCGACTACACCTCTAGTAGCAATCATCGCACCTACTCTCACAGTGACAGCGAGCTACAAGATCGGTATCACTACCTTCGTCTATCGACAAACTATACCTACCGCTTTACCCCTTCACTACTGGGACTCCTCGGGGTAACGCAAAACAATATTTGGTTTGCGACACAAGCCCCCACAGCTCCCAGCGGAGTCAATGAGCGATACTATGAGAGCAACAGCTCTGCTTACGTCACGCTGCGCTACCACAAAGGAGCACTCGACAGCTACGGTGGAGTACAGCTCAACTACGACCACCGCACGAGCCAAGCTCAGGGGACTCGCCTACTATCTGACCAAGCGGTGCGCTGGCAACCTTACCTCAACGTGGCCTACGATATAGCGCGCGACCATCGTCTAGCACTCTCCTTGCAAACCTACTACCAGCGCCCTGCGCTAAGAGATCTGATGCCGTATGCCTCCTATGCGGGATTTCTCTATCGTGTCGGCAATGATCGTCTGCAAAGTAGTATGCGCCACAACCTTGCGCTCAACTACAGCTACCGACGGGCTGCGATGCTAGAGGTAAACCTCTCCAACGAGCAGCGCCCCATCGTTGAGTACTTGACACCATACCAAGGAGGCTATGCCATTACCAAAGGGAACCTGGACTACAGTCGCTACCTGCGCATCGTAGCGGGGGCACCCATACCTATCATCTACCGAGACAACGGCTTGCAGTGGATTGCCACTACTTATCTAGCTTGGCACTTGCAGCGTGACAGGGGGACTATAGCTGGGAGCGAGTGCGACCGCACCTTTCACGCATACTATCTCCAGCACAAGCAGTCGCTCAACCTCCCTGCTCAGTGGTACCTTGACGCTCAGGTCACCTACTACAGTCCGCTGTTCGTCGGAGTCTACAAGACTCAGAGCCAGTGGTGGATCAATCTATCTATTAGCAAGCGCATCGCCTCCTGGAAGCTCTCTCTCTCGTGCTACGACCTACTGAATAGCAATGTAGCACGGGGCGAGATCATGGGGCTCTCCCAGCCGATAGCCTTCGTCCAGAACTGGTATAGTCCGAAGGTCTCGCTCAGCATCAGCTGTACACTAGGCAATAAGCGCCTCAAGAGCTCTAACCGTCAGCCGGTCAATAGCGAGTCTCGTCTCACCGATTCCGCCAACGAAGGGCTCTCATTTAGCAAACCTTAAATAGCCATTTAGGAGGCTCTACGAAAGTAGGGCTTTCCTCTCCGTGCGGGCGCAGTCTATGTCCATACGGAAGAACCTTCAGTTTCATAAGAGGGGACTACTCGCTTCTAGGGGGAATACCCTGTTCTGGGTATGCGTTTTGCTTTTTATTTCAGGTGCTTACGCCTATCTTTGTGGCTGTTGGTAGGGATGTCCGACCAACGTTAATCAATCTTTATCTAAAACTCAAATGCAAATGACTATGCAACCTATTATCAATAGCAGCTTACCAGAATTCAAAGTACCCGCATATACCAAGTCCAAGGGCTTTCACGAGGTTTCTAACGAGGATCTCAAGGGGCGCTGGAGTGTACTCTTCTTCTATCCTGGCGACTTTACCTTCGTATGCCCTACGGAGCTAGCTGACCTCGCCGACAACTATGCTGAGTTTCAGCAGATCGGCGTAGACATCTACTCTGTGAGCACTGACTCGCACTTCGTTCACAAGGCTTGGCAGGATGCCAGCGAGGCGGTCAAGAAGGTGCAGTACACGATGCTCGCTGATATGCGCTTCGAGCTGGCTCGTGCCTTCGGCGTGATGATCGAGGAGGCTGGACAGGCTTACCGTGGCACTTTTCTCATTGACCCAGACGGCAAAGTGCGTGTGGCTGAGATCCATGACAACGGCATAGGCCGTGATGCTCAGGAGCTACTGCGCAAGGTGCGCGCGGCTCAGTTTGTCTATGAGCACCCAGGCGAGGTGTGCCCCGCTAAGTGGAGACAAGGCGATGCCACCCTCAAGCCTAGCATAGACCTAGTTGGTAAGATCTAACACCTAGATCTACAAGAGACTGTTGACTTTGCAACAGTCTCACATATCAAGACGAGAGGGTTGTGTCGTA
>ERZ1031273.408-NODE-408-length-15818-cov-8.146990_pt1 | contig 15818 bp, 14 predicted proteins | sample MGYA00516575_ERZ1031273 | MGnify/ENA primary metagenome ERZ1031273 (study PRJEB33718, sample SAMN03159816) | human skin metagenome | collected 2014-02-25 | study: EMG produced TPA metagenomics assembly of the PRJNA266117 data set (Human skin bacterial metagenome... | reverse complement strand
GAACAGCATCGCTGCCGAGCAGACGCCGAGTGCTCCTCGGACCACCCAGTCTTCTTGGTCACCTGAGCACGCATCACTGCTCACGCTCCTCGGCCGATTCGGCGGAGTCTTTGAGGGCGGCGAAATCGGAGGCGTGCATCGACGTTGCCGCCTCGGGCCGGGACGTGCCAGAAGGCAGGGCCAGCAGGTCGCGCTGCGTGCGCACGAGCTCAGGTTTTTCTTCCTCTTCGGGTGCGCCGGGAGCACGCAGCTCGAGCGGCGCCTGTGTGTAACCGGCCTCCGGGTCACGCGGCAGCACGAGACGGAACTGAGAGCCGACACCGGCGGTGCCGGCTGCGTCGAGAATGCCGTGATGAAGTTGCGCGTCCTCGCGGGCGATGGCCAGGCCCAGACCGGTGCCGCCGGAATGGCGTTTGCGGGAGGAATCGGCGCGCCAGAAGCGGTTGAACACCAGCTCCTCCTGTCCCGGTTTGAGCCCCACGCCGCCGTCGGTGACGGTGATGGCCACGGCTTCGTCGTTGGCGGCCAGTTCGAGGCACACCGGGTTGCCCTCGGAGTGGTCGATGGCGTTGGCCAAAAGGTTGCGCACGATGCGCTCGATTCGACGGGCATCGCCGACCATCTGCACGGGTTCGTCGGGCACGTCGAATTCGACGGCCACATCGAGCTCCTCGGCCAGCACAGAGGTCTGGGCCCAGGCGGATTCGATCGGCGAGCGGGCGTCCATTTTGGCGGCGGACAGATCGGCCACGCCGGCGTCGTGACGCGAAATCTCCAGCAGGTCTGCGAGCAGCGCTTCGAAGCGATCGAGCTCGCGGATCATGAGCTGGGAGGCGCGCTGAGTGTGCGGTTCGAGATTCTCCTCGTCCCCGGCGATCATGTCGGCGGCCATGCGCACTGTGGTCAGAGGTGTGCGCAGCTCGTGTGAGACATCCGAGGTGAACTGACGTTGCAGGTCGCCGTATTCCTCCAGCTGAGTGATCTTGCTGGACAGGTTGTCGGCCATGTCGTTGAAGGACAGCGCCAGGCGCGCCATCTCGTCCTCGCCCTCGACGGCCATGCGTTCGCGCAGGTGCCCACCAGCGAGCCGCTCGGCAATGCGCGATGCGGAGCGCAAAGGGGCGACGAGCTGTTGCGATGACAGCCACGCGATGCCGACGAGCAGCACCACGACGACGATGCCGGCGGAGGTGAGCAGGCCGCGCATGAGCGCCAGCGTCTGACGCTCCGACTGCATGTCCATGACGAGGTAGAGCTGCAGCCCCGGAATATCAGAATCAGTCGGTGTGCCGATGATCAGCGCGTCGTAGATCCGCTCGCCGCTGTTGACGGGGTTGAACTGGTAGGCCACCTGACCCTGGGCGACGAAATCGGTGAGGCGCTGCGGGACCGTGAAATTCTCCGGGGAGGTGATCACCCCGTTCTTCTGCGGCACCACCAACACCGGCTCGTAGGCGCCGGTGGCGGGTTGGTCTTGTTGGGAGCTCTGCGCCAATGCCGCACGCGCAGTGTTGAGGCGCCCCTGGGTGGACGCGCCAGTGGCGGAGGTATTACGCAGCTGCTCCTCCACCGTGCCGCGGACACGCTCGAGATCGTTCTCCGCGTTTTCCAGTTTCAGGTCCACGAGGCGCTGCGTGACCACGGACGCGAGGGCGAGTGCGAGCACGCCCATGACGATCGCGGAGACGATGAGCACCGTGCCCACGAACCGGACCTGCAGCGAGGTCCGCCACCGTTGGGCAAGGTTTTCCCTGGCCCGTTTCAGGTTGGTAACCAGGGTCTGTTACACCCCCGGCCGTCCAGTCTTGTAGCCCACTCCGCGGACGGTGAGGACGATCTCGGGATTCTCTGGGTCGTGCTCGATCTTGGAGCGCAGGCGCTGAACGTGCACGTTGACCAGTCGGGTGTCGGAGGCGTTGCGGTAGCCCCACACGGATTCGAGGAGTTCCTCGCGGGTGTGCACCTGGTGCGGCTTGCGCGCCAGCTCGACGAGCAGGTCGAATTCGAGCGGGGTGAGGTTGATCTCGGTGTCGCCGCGGGTGACGATGTGCTGCGGAACGTCGACCGTCAGATCGCCGATCTCGAGCACTTCGCTGGGCTCGTCGGTGTTCTGGCGCAGCCGCGCACGGATACGGGCGACGAGCTCACGCGGTTTGAACGGCTTAGTGATGTAGTCGTCCGCGCCGGATTCCAGGCCCAGGACCACGTCGACGGTGTCGGTCTTGGCCGTGAGCATGACGATCGGCACGGCGGATTCCTTGCGGATCTCCTTGCAGATATCCACGCCGCTCATGCCCGGGAGCATGAGGTCCAACAAGATAAGGTCCGGCTGGTATTCGCGGAACGCGGGGATCGCCTCGAGGCCGTCGACGACGGGCTTTGCTTCAAACCCTTCAGCCTCCAGCACGATGGTCAGCATCTCGGAGATCGCGGGGTCATCGTCCACGACGAGGATTTTGTTCGTCATCTTTGACTCCTTGCTGCGTTGCGTTACCGCATACCTTAGTGCGCGGGTGGGCGCGAAATTGCGCCGATAGATTGCATGATAGGCCCCGTTTCGCTCGCGCGGAGCCACCGGCTCTCCCAGTCGTGTTCCGCCATGTCGACGTAGGCCGCGTACGTGGCGTCTTGGAGGGCGGTGTCGCGTTCGTAGCGGTCGCGGGTGCGAGAGGCGTCGAGGCTTTCGCGTTTCGCGGCGCGTTCGCGCGCAGTCTCCGGCGAGGTGTCGACGAGGACGTGCAGGTCCGGCCGCGGCAGGCCGAGGCGCGCAAATTCGAGCTCGGCGACCCACGCGCGGTCGCTGGTACGCCCCGTGCGCGCCGACGTGTACGCCGCATTCGAGGCGACGTAGCGGTCGAGCAGGAGCACATCGCTTATCGACGCTGCCCAGAGCCCCAACTCCTCTTTCGCCCCGTACCGGTCGAGGGCGAACATCACTGCCATTCCGTGCGCGGAATCCACCAGGTCGCCGAGTTCGCCGTGCAGTGCATCGGCCGCGAGTTGGGCGTGGAGGGACTCGTCGTAGCGCGGGAACGACATGGTCGCCGCGCTGTCGATCCCGTCAACGGTCGGGAGTTCGCGGATCAGTTTTTGAACCAGGGTGTGCTTGCCGGCGCCGTCGATTCCTTCGAGAGCAATGATCATCATGCCACCTCGCTGCTAACTGAGCTCTGCGAAGTTAGTAGCGGTAGTGCTCGGGCTTGAACGGACCGGCGACATCGACGCCGATGTACTCGGCCTGCTCCTTGGACAGCTCGGTGAGCGTGCCGCCCAGGGCTTCAACGTGAATGCGCGCGACCTTCTCGTCGAGGATCTTCGGCAGGCGGTACACCTGGTTCTCGTACTGGCCGTTGTTGGTGAACAGCTCGATCTGCGCGATGGTCTGGTCGGCGAAAGAGTTGGACATGACGAACGACGGGTGGCCAGTAGCGTTGCCCAGGTTGAGCAGGCGGCCTTCGGAGAGCACGATGATGGAATTGCCGCTGGGCAGGGTGAACAGATCCACCTGCGGCTTGATATTCATCCGGGTGACATCCTCGCGGTGCAGCAGCGAGGCCATATCGATCTCGTTGTCGAAGTGGCCGATATTGCCCAGCACAGCGTGGTCCTTCATCTTGAGCATGTCGTCGAAGGTGATGATGCCCAGGTTGCCGGTGGCGGTGATGATGATGTCGGCATCCCCGATCGCCTCGTCGACGGTGACGACCTTGAAGCCGTCCATGAGCGCCTGCAGCGCGTTGATCGGGTCGACCTCGGTGACGGACACGATCGCACCCTGGCCGTCGAGCGACTCGGCGACGCCCTTACCCACATCGCCGTAGCCGCACACGAGCGCCTTCTTGCCGCCGATGAGCATGTCGGTGCCGCGGTTGAGCCCGTCGATGACGGAGTGGCGGGTGCCGTAGCGGTTGTCGAATTTGGACTTGGTCACCGCGTCGTTGACGTTCATTGCCGGGAACGGCAGGGTGCCCTCGTTGGCGAAGTGGTAGAGGCGGTGCACACCGGTGGTGGTCTCCTCGGTGACGCCCTGGACGCGATTCGCGGTCTCGGTCCACTTGGTGGAATCCTCCGCCAAGGTTTCGCGGAGCATGTTGAAGAAGGCGACCTGCTCGTCGGAATCGGTGTCCGCGGCGGACGGGACAGCGCCGGCGTTTTCGAACTCGGCGCCCTTGATCACAGCCATGGTGGCGTCGCCGCCGTCATCGAGGATCATGTTCGGGTACACGCCCTCACCCCAGGTGAAGATCTGCTTCATGCACCACCAGTACTCGTCGAGGGTCTCACCCTTCCATGCGAAGACGGGCACGCCCTTCGGGTCCTCCGGCGTACCGTCCTTGCCCACGACGATGGCGGCTGCAGCCGGGTCCTCAGTGGAGAAGATATTGCAGGACGCCCAGCGCACCTCGGCACCAAGGGCGGTCAGGGTCTCGATGAGCACCGCGGTCTGGGTGGTCATGTGGATCGCACCGGCGATGCGCGCGCCGGCCAGCGGCTGCTCTTCAGCGTATTCGCGGCGCAGCTGCATCAGTCCCGGCATCTCGTGCTCGGCCAGGTCGATCTGCTTGCGTCCCGCCTCATGCAGGGACAGGTCGGCGACCTTGAAGTCCTGGCTGAGATCCTGGTTCATGGTTTCTCTCCTTGATAATGCAAATGCGCGTCAATGATGTGTCGTGGCCAGCTTAGGGGTTCGGCCGCAGTGCTTAGGACAGTGCCTCGATGAACTGGTCGACGTCCTGCTCGGAGTCGACGTCCTCGAGGATCGTCACCGCTGCGTCGATAAGCTTCTCGTCGAGCTCGGCGGAAGACGCGCGCAGGAAAGAGTAGGTGTCTGCGGTCTCGCCGGCGCTGAACGGCGCACCCGCCCAGATCGCGGCGATGGTGGCTGCGGCCTGGCCGTTGAGGAGGTCGTCTTCGGAGGCGTTGTCCTTATCGCGGGCCAGCAGGCACGCGTCACGCACCGCTTCTACCCTTTCGTCGAAGTCCATTTCCGCTAGGTCGTCGAGAAAATCGACGTTCACGTCCTCATCGAAGATGGCCATGTCCCAGGTGCTCACGCCGTGCTCCTTCCGGCTCGTCCCGTGCGCTTAAGTCAACTACGTCAAGGTCCACTTCTACTGTCTCGCTGGCGGGATGTCCACCACCTATTTCGGGCTCTACGAGAGGCAGGCGCGGTATGTGCGACACGCCGGGTGAAGAATTGGGGGTGGATTCACGCACGATTAATTGGTAGTTTGTTATCGAGTTGTTATGAGTACCACGTGGCCGGTCTCACATGCAGGTCACGGGGGACTCACGGAACACAACGAAGCACGAGTTAACGCTGAGTCATCATTAGCGATATACCAAGTAACAAGCACACCGCGCAGCCGAACGCGAAAAACACTCAGGGAGGTAAGGATATGCCGGAGATGGAACTGACTAATCGCCGCTTCGCCATTTTCCTTACCTCTGGCCTGACGCTAGCGGTGCTCGTCGGCTTGCTGGTGTGGAAGGTCTCTGACGCGGGTGTGACCCTGAACAGCCAGGAGACGGAACTCGCTGGCCAGCCTGTCGCCGCCGCGGACGCGACCGCGCAGCAGCGCACCGCGGATGAGCCCACGTCCTCCGAGATGCCATCAAGTGAGACCGCTGAAGGCTCCGCAAGCGCTGTCATGGACGCTTCCACCGGTGCTGGCAATGGCAACGGCAGCGGCAACGTCGCGGGTCCGGTCAAGGATCCGCTGGCCCCGCCGAACGCGAATTTGAACGGCAACCGCGGCGAATCCGCTGAACCGTCCTACTACCGTCCGACGAATGCCGCGCCGGCGCCGGCACCTGCCCCAGCTCAGCCGCAGCAGCAGCAAAAGCAGCAGAGCGTCCGCACATCCGCTTCGGCACCGTCGCGCACACCGGATAGCGCTGACTCGTCCTCCTCGCAGGGCGAGGCACCGGAGACGACGCCGTCGGGCTCCACGACCGTGGTGCCGAATGAACCGTCCGAGCCTACGCGTCCGTCCGAGCCTGCGAAGCCCGGGGTCCAGGAGGGTTCACTCCCGCCGGCGAATGATGCGGAAACGCAGTCCGGCAACGACACGATGGAGATTGACCCATCGGATGCGAAGGCCGCTGCCGAAGCGCTGGGTGTCGCTCCCGCTGCCGATGAGGCGAAGCAGGACGCGCCGAAGAAGCGCCCGGAGGACCCGTTCTCCGCATCCACGCGCGTGCAGCAGGCCCCGGCTCCCGAGGACAACGCCAAGGACGAGGTGCCGGAAACGGCCGAAGGCGCAGCACTGCCCCCGAAGTCGGACGCGCAGGCGAACTCCGCGGAGACCAACTCCACAGAAAAATAGCTCGAAGCAGCTACTTCCCTACCCGCGCGTAGAACACTTCCGCGCGGTCAGAACCGTCACGGGCGCTCACGCGCACATCGGGGTCGCAGGCGGGAATCCAAGCGGCGGTGCCCGGGCTCAATTCGAGCGGGCCGCAATCGACCGCACCATCGGTGCACAGAACGATCGCCGGACCAGCGGAGGCCGCGTCGAAGCCGGTGCCATCAGCGAGCTCGTAGCGGGTGAGGTGGAAATCCCGCACGGGCACGTCGAAAGCACACGCGCCGTCGACCGCATCAGCGTGCACGCGCGGGTTCACCAGCGTGGAAAAATCGGTGATGCGCACCAGTTCCGGCACGTCCACGTGCTTGGTGGTCAGCCCGCCGCGGAGCACATTATCCGAGTTCGCCATGATCTCCACTGCCATGCCCGACAGGTAGGCATGCAGCCGCCCGGCACCGAGGTACATCGCCTCGCCGGGCGCGAGCTCGACGAAATTGAGCAGCAGCGACGCCAGCACACCGACATCGCCCGGGTGCGCCTCGTCCAATTCGACGAAGCAGCGCGCGGCTTCGCGCATCCAGTCCGGCGTGCCGGAAAATGCACGCTTATCGACGCATCCCCGCACCCCGTCAATCACCTCCACCCGCTTAGCACGCGGTAGTGAGATCCAGGTGGTGAACAGTGCCCGGAGGCCTTCTTCCTCGTTTTCCGATTGGAGCATGGCCGAATAGCGGCTGAGCACCGGGCAGTCGAGGTAGTCAAAGAATTCGAGCGTCTGCTTCGCCGGGCGCAGCCCCGCGAGCGCGCGGAAGGGTGTCAGCGCAACGAGCAGTTCGGGCTTGTGGTTCGGGTCTTTGTAATTCCGCTCCGGCGCATCCAGCGCGATCCCGGCGGCGTTCTCCGCCTCGAATCCGGCGCGGGCTTGCGCTGATGTCGGGTGCGCCTGGATGGACAGCGGGGAATCAGCCGCAAGGATCTTCAGCAAGAACGGCAGCGAGTCGCCGTAGCGCCCGCGGACCTCTACCCCGAGTGCGTCGGCGGGGTCATCGGCGATGACCTCGTCTAACCCCACGCCCTCGATCGTGGCGGGCGCCGCGGGGTGCGAACCGAACCACAGCTCCGCCTCCGGTGTCGCCGACGGGGACTCATCCCCGCGCAGGTCCGCCAATAATGTTCGCGAGCCCCACGGATAGGTCTGCAGCGCTGGTGTGAGCAGCTCCACGTGTGTTCGCCTCTTCTCCTACTGCGTGTTCTGCATGTTCTGTTTGCTGTAGTTGTCTCACTCGACCTGCATTGCCGTAGCCGCTAGGCCACGCACGATGAGCCGGAGCGCCGCGGAAAACTCATCTCCTGTAGCGGCCACGCCGTCGGTCTCGACATATTCGGCGCGTGCCCCGAAAAGGTGCGCATCGCGCTGCGCCCAGACGATGGTCTTTACCGGCACCTGGGCGGGCGGCCCGTCAATGAGGGGGTCATAGAAGATATCGTCCGCCGCCCCACTCGAGTTACCCGGCGACTCGGCGGAAGTCTGCTCCAACGCCCGAGCCAGGTCCTCGCGGCCGACGAAGCCGCTGGGCAAGCCATGGGCGGACCAAAGCGCGGAAATCAGCGCGGCCACCGCGGCACCGACCGGGGTGTATCCAGTGTGCAAGATCCGTGCGCCGTCGACGAATTCACGCAGCTGACGCGCAGCATTGACCGACACGTCGCGCTCCGGGGAGAGCTGGCGGAGTTCGAAGTCGATGGCGTCGGCGGGGCCGTCGATAAGCGCTTGCGTGTCCGTGAGTGCGGCGCACACCGCGGCGATCGCGGCGATGGTGCGCAGCGGGGACGCGCCGTCTGCTGTCGGCGGGGCGGGCAGGCAGATCACTCCGCGCGGAATGTCCTCGACCACCGGGCCGGATACGGGACCGGCGAGCACGACCTCGGCGCCGCGGCCGGCAGCCGCGCTAATCAGGCGGGTAGCGTTCTCCGCGTCGGGAGCATCGCCCACGACGATGACGACATCGAGGGCGCCGACGAATTCAGGCATGAAACGGGTGACCATCACTGGTGCACGGCCGAAATCCAGCAGCGCGACAGCGCACTGCGCCGCGGCCTCTGAGACAGCGTCGGTAACCAGCACGACGACGCTACGTGGCGAGGTGTTCCGCAGCCCGTCGAGAAGCTCTGCTGCTTGCGCGACAGCGCGGACGTGCGCACCTTCGTGGGCGACGTCGAAGAAGCGGACAGACTCGATGTCGTAGCCGGCTGCCCCGTCGTAATAGCTCCGGTCGTTGGCGCCCAGGTCAGAATTCGTCTCAGGTGCCATACCCCACGCTCCTTAACCGCGGATGATGCCCAGCACGTCAGCGACGAGCGCATCGACCTCGTCCTGGGTCTCAGCCTCCACATTGAGGCGCAGCAGCGGCTCGGTATTGGAGGCGCGGACGTTGAACCAGGCCTTGGTGTCCTTCAGCGACACGGTCACGCCGTCGAGACGGTCGACATTCTCCGTGCGGTCGGCGAAAGCCTCGACCACTGCCTCCATCGTCGCGTCCTGGTCGGCAACCTCGGAGTTGATCTCGCCGGATGCGGCGTAGCGGTTGTAGCTTGCCATGAGCTCACTCAGTGGCGCGTCCTGCTCCGCCAGAGCGGCGAGCACGTGAAGGGCGGCGACCATGCCGGAATCGGCGTTGAAGAATTCGGCGAAGTAGTAGTGCGCGGAGTGCTCGCCGCCGAAGAGCGCACCCTTATCGGCCATCTCAGCCTTGATGTAGGAATGGCCCACGCGCGTGCGCACCGGGGTGCCGCCCTTAGCTTCAATCAGTTCCGGCACGGCCTGTGAGGTGATCGCGTTGTAAATGATCGTCGCACCCGGGGACGCATTGAGCGTGCGTTCAGCCACCAGCGCGGTGATCGCCGACGGGGAGACGGGTTCGCCCTTTTCGTCTACAACGAAGCAGCGGTCGGCGTCGCCGTCGAAGGCGAGGCCGATATCCGCGCCTTGCTTGACGACGAACTCCTGCAGGTCCACCAGGTTCTTCGGATCCAGCGGGTTCGCTTCGTGGTTGGGGAACGTGCCGTCGAGTTCGAAATAGAGCGGACGGATATCGAGGTTCTCCTCGCTGCCCAGCACCGCTGGGACGGTGTGGCCAGCCATGCCGTTGGCGGCGTCGACGGCGACGACCAATTTCCGGTCATTCGGCACCGGAACAAGGTCGCGGAGGAAGTCCGCGTACTCGCCGAGGATATCGCGCTGGCTGACAGTGCCAGACTCGCCGTCGTAGGCGGGCACGCCCTCGACCAGCATGTCGGTGATCTCAGCCAGACCCGTGTCCTGGGAGACCGGGGTGGCGCCGGTGCGGCAGAGCTTGATGCCGTTGTACTGCGCTGGGTTGTGGGAGGCGGTGAACATCGCGCCGGCGCAGCCGATCACGCCGGCGGCGAAGTAGAGCTCGTCCGTGGAGGTCAGGCCCAGCTCGATGACGTCTAAGCCCTGGCTGGTCACTCCGCGGCCGAATGCGGCGGCCAGCGCCGGCGAAGACGGTCGCATGTCGTGGCCGACGGCGCAGGTGGTCTCCCCTTCCCCACGCAGGATGGAGGCGAATGCTGCGCCGGCGTCGAAGACGAAGTCCTCGTCGACGGTGGCCTGATCAGCCGGTTCGACGACACCGCGAATGTCGTAGGCCTTGATGGCCGCCTCGACATCCTCGCGGGAGCGAGTGCGGGTGTGGTTCTGTTGTGCGGGCTGTGACGGTTGTTCAGTCATGACCCCCGATCTTAAACGCGTTCGGGGTGCTACGGGTCGACCTGTCTGCCACTCCCAGAGCAGTCCCAGGCGCCCGCTAGCGTGAATCGGCGTTCGCTATCGCGAATCGGTGTCTGTCTGCTCTGTATCCGTATCCGGATCGGGCACGACAGTCAGGTGCGCGCGGCGGGCGGCCTTGTGCTCGGCGAGGTGCTCGCCGACACGCTTCGTCCGGTACACGGGGTGATTGGACGTGTCCGGGTTGGTGAAATCACGCTCGGTGTCGAATTCGATCGGGTCCTGAGTGGTATCCACCAGGCCGGTGGTCACGCGCCCGGCCTCACTGACGGCCTGGGCCAGGGCGGTGATCTCTTCTTCGTCGGAGAGCTCGATATTGTCGATGCGCACCATCTCCCAGCCCACGGGGGCGGTGATGTGCTCGGAGTGGCGCTGGCACAGATCCCACGCGTGCGGGTCCGGCGACGGGGACAGCGGCCCGACGATGGCGGTTTTCTCGGAGTACGCGTACACGAGCGTGGCGATGGCGGGGCGACCACACCCGGGGCGACAGCAACGGCGGAAGGTACTCACGGGGCAATAGTCTAAACCCAAGGTTTAGTTTTTGGCTCGCGACGCGCGGCGCGTCCGCACTCGCCCCACTGGCGCACAGTCCTAGATTGATAGCTATGACTCACCCCGGCGCACATCCCGCACGCTTGGACACCAGCTCCGGCAACGGCCCCGGCCGCGGTCCGGCCGCAGGCGCAGGCACGGACACCGCGCGCCTGCCCGTGCGGCGCGACCGCCACGGCCACGGTGTGCGGGGGCCGCTCATGCCGGTGTCCGTCCCGCGCTACCGCACCCGTTCCATGGACTTCGACCAGGCAGTGCTCGAAGCGTATGCGCCGCTGCAGAACCGCTATTTCGACCACCTGACCGGAGTGGACCTGGCAGTGGACACGATCCCGCGCATGCGGCTGCGTTCCGACATGATCATGCCCGACGAGATCTACGCCGACGGCCCGATCCCGCTGGGCCGCGTACTGCAGGCGGGCGTGGACCGCGCCGGGAATCCGACGCGCGCACGCATCGTGATCTTCCGCATGCCGATCGAGCAGCGCTGCACAAATGCAGTAGAGCGGTCAGAACTACTCACTGTGGTTCTGACCGCTCTGGTCGCGCATTATCTGAATCTGGACCCGCGGGATATCGACCCGAATTTCCAGTACTGAGTGAAGCGTTAGCCGATCTGCTTGCGCAGGCGGCGACGCTCACGGTCGGAGAGACCGCCCCAAATGCCGAAGCGCTCATCGTGCTCGAGTGCGTATTCAAGGCACTCGTCGCGCACTGCACATGCCTGACAGATGCGCTTCGCCTCGCGTGTGGATCCACCCTTTTCAGGAAAGAATGCCTCCGGATCGGTCTGAGCGCACAGGGCCTGGTCCTGCCACTCCTGCTCGACGGTGCCGAACAGTTCGTCGAGGGTCATTCCGCCCGCAGCCGCGCCGCGGAGAGTGGCGCCTGAAACCATGTCTTCCACGCCGTCCCCTTTCTGAGTCTTGTTTGTCGCCGTGTTGCTGTCGTGGCGCTGATTGCCAATGCCCGCCATAATGCCATGCCGTCAGCACCGCCCCCACCGTGTGGCCGCCGCTGATTACACAAGTGTGATTCAACCCTCGCGCACTAAATAGCGTCAACACGAAGCGGGACAAAACTATCGCTTCGCTGGGCATTAGCGCGGGTTTCGGCCGTCGCACGCAACATCAGTCACATACGCCACATACCCCTCGCGACGGGGGTGGCGCACGGGGGTACTAGATGTAGTGGTGGGTACCCCCGCAAGCAACTAATGCGCTGGTTCCCCGGCGTGTCGCTACGCGTCCGGCGAAAAACGCACTCCCAGGTCCGGAATATCCACGCCCGGCCACACGCGCATTCCGCCCTGCAGCTCGCAGCGCGCACCGATATTCACGCCGTCGCCGATCACGCAGTCCTGGATGCGTGCATTCGCACCGATGGTCGTGCCGGAGGCGATGATGGAATCACGGATCATGGCGCCGGGCTCGATGGTGACACCGTCGAAGACCACACAGTCATCGAGGCGGCAGCCCGCGCCGATGGTGGAGCCGCGGCCGACAGAGGTTCCTCCGACGAGGATGGCGCCGCCGGCAACACCAGCGGATTCGTCGATAAGCGATTCTCCCGTGCGCCCCTCCAACAGCGGACTGGGCGCGATACCGCGGACGAGGTCCGACGAACCCTGGACGAAGTCCGACGGGCGGCCCATGTCGCGCCAGTAGCTCGCATCGACGTGGCCGTAGACGCGTGCGCCGGATTTGAGCAGGCCGGGGAATGTCTCGCGCTCGACGGAGACGACGCGGCCTTCCGGAATCGCACGGATCACGTCGCGCTCGAAGACGTAGCAGCCGGCGTTGATCTGGTCTGTCGGCGGCGCCTCCGTCTTCTCCAGGAAGGCCTCCACGCGGCCATTCGCGTCAGTGGGCACGGAGCCGAACTGGCTCGGATCCGGCACGCGCACGAGGTGCAGCGTGACATCCGCTTCCTTATCGGCGTGTGTCTGCAAAATGCCGCCCAGATCCGCGCCGGAGAGCACATCGCCATTGAAGATCATGGCCGTATCGAAGCGCAGGCGCGACTCGACGTTGCGGATGCCGCCGCCGGTGCCCAGCGCTTCTTCCTCCACGACGTACTCGATATCCAGGCCCATCTCGGAGCCGTCGCCGAAGTATTCCTCGAAGACCTCCGCCTTATAAGAGGTACCCATGACCACGTGCTCGATGCCCGCGGCCTTGATGCGGGCGAGCAGGTGCGCCAAAAACGGGTAACCGGCGGTGGGCAGCATCGGCTTGGGCGTGGACACCGTCAGCGGACGCAGGCGTGTTCCCTGCCCGCCGACCAGCACGACTGCATCGATCTGGGAGGGGTCTACCGTGGGAGCCATTGTGTGGTGCGGCCTTTCTGTTGGTTGCTACCGTTCGTCGTCTCGTTGATGAAGGTATGGAATTGAACTCGCCCGCAGCGGCACCGCCGCGGGAGAAGCTTGCGCATTAACCTAACGGTTCGGTCTGCCAATAGGGCGCTTTGACGGGGCCAAGCGACTGGACAGTGGCTAGGAACTCGCCTGGAAAGCCCTCTTTCAAGCACTGCCCCAGAGGCCCGCGAGCGCGGCGCGACCTTTAAGTCCCAGCCACAGCGCGGCGCGGATCGGCGCCTGCCAGGCGTGCGGGTGACGGTCGGCTTGGAAGCGGTAGGCGGAATCGTGGTGCGCGGGCACGGTGACGCGGGAATGCTTCTTCGCGGAGTGGCCCTGATCGTGGAAGATCACGGAATCAGGGCAGAAAATATTGTCCCAACCGGCGCGGGATAAACGGTCGCCGAAGTCGATGTCTTCGAAGTACATGAAGTAGCGCTCATCGAAACCGCCGATGGCGTCGAAAGCCTCCCAGCGCACGAGCAGGCACGAGCCCGACAGCCAGCCGGCGGGGCGGACCGTCGTTAAGTTCTCCCCCGCTTTGTATGCCTTACTGAAGGGGTTGCCCGGCCACACCGGGTAGAGCACGGCGTGCCCGATGCCGGTGACCAGCGTGGGCACTTCGCGCGCTGACGGGTAGGCCGAGCCGTCGAGCTCCTCGATACGCGGGCCGACCGCCCCGGCGCGCGGGTGCTCGCGGGCGCACTCGAGCAGTCGGTCGAGGGAACCGGGACTGAATTCCACATCAGGGTTGACGATGAGGAAGTACTCGCCGTCGATCTCGCCTGCCTCACGCGCCGCGGCGAGGTGCCGGGCAGCAGCGTTGATGGCCGCGCCGTAGCCGATATTTCCGCCGGTGGGCATGAAGTCCACGTCCGCGCGCTCCGCGGCCATCGCCTGCGGCACGCCATCGGTAGAACCGTTATCCGCACAGATCAGGCGCGTTTCGCATACAGAGGCGGAGCTGAGCGTATCGACGAGCCCCGCCAGGTGCTTCCCCGGCGAGAACGTCACAGTGACCACGGCCAACGGGGCAGCACCCTGCCCCGCCGCGGCATCTCGTCCAAAAGTCGTACTCACAGTGTGGCAGCTTACAGCCGACAGCTGCTGCTGGATCCCGGCGCGCGCGGGAGTGTGCACTATACTTTCCACCTAATGTGAACAACCCTCCGCGCGGGGTTCCGCTGGGCTGCTCGTGGCAGCCCGCACCTCCGCACGGCAGGCGGCGTGTGGACGAGACTTAGAGGGGCAATTTTCGTGAGCGTGAAATACCGGCCGGTGCGCGATATCCAGCCGGCCCCTTCCCGCGTGAAGGACATCAGCCAGGCAGGCCACCCGGCACTGAAGGCAGTGCTGGCGGTGCTGTCTGCCCTCATCCTGCTCGTCTCCGCGTTGGGGTACTACTCCGTGGGCCGCTTGGGCGGGAACCTCTCCTCGACGGATCTGACATTGTCGGACGACAACCTCGACGGCGAGGACGGCGCAGTGGACATCCTGCTGGTCGGCTCCGATTCCCGCACCGACGCCCAGGGCAACCCGCTTTCCGCAGACGAGTTGGCCCGCCTGAATGCGGGTGAGGCAGACGGTGAGCTGAACACAGACACGATCATGGTGATCCGCGTGCCCAACGACGGTTCCCGCGCCACCGCCGTATCCATCCCACGCGACACGTACATCCACGATTCGACCTACGGCAATACGAAGATCAACGGTGTCTACGGCCAGTACGCGAACGATAAGCGCGAGGAACTTCTCGAAGACGGGGAGAAGGAAGGCAAGGAGCTCGAGGAGAAGGTCGCCCAAGCTGGGCAGCAGGGGCTTATCGACGCCGTCGCTGACCTCACCGGCGTCGAAGTCGACCACTACGCCCAGGTGGGCCTGCTCGGCTTCGTGCTGCTGACCGACGCTGTCGGCGGCGTGGAGGTCTGCCTGAACGAGGCGGTGGACGAGCCGTTGTCCGGCGCGAAATTCCCCGCCGGCCGCTCCACTTTGGACGGCACGGAGGCCCTGGCATTTGTCCGCCAGCGCCACGACCTGCCACGCGGCGATCTGGACCGCATCGTCCGCCAGCAGGCATTCATGGCCTCCCTGGTCAACGAGGCGATCTCCGCCGGCACCCTGTCGAACCCGGCGAAGCTGCGCGAACTGTCCAATGCGGTGGAGCGTTCCGTCAATGTCGATTCCGGCTGGAATGTCATGGGCCTGGTGAGCCAGATGTCCGACCTTGCCGCTGGCAATGTCACCTTCTCCACCATCCCGGTCACCTCCGTCAACGGCGTGGGCGATTATGGCGAGTCCATCGTCACCGTCGACCCGCAGCAGGTCCACGATTTCATGGACGACCTGGCTCAGAAGCAGGAAGAGACCGCCGAGCCGACCGACGAGACCGGCACCGACAACCCCGATGGCGCGGACGGCGCCGACATCTCCGCCGCGTTGACCGGTGCGTCGGTCACTTTGCTGAACGCCGGCAGCACTCCGGGCTTGGCCGCCGCCGTCGGTGGCTTCCTGGAGGAGAAGAAGCTCACGATTGAGAGCATCGGCAACGCCACCCCCGGCATTTACGCCACCTCCCAGATCGTCGCCCCCACCGCCGACGACCCGGCTGCTACGGAACTCGCTGAATTGCTCGGCGGATTGCCCGTTACCGTCAACGAGTCCCTCGACCCTGGCTCCGTCATCGTGGTCACCGCCGACGATTACACGGGCCCCGCCTCCGACGAGGTGGACCCCGACGCTGGCGCCGACGAGCTGACGGAGGAAGACACCGTGGGCACCCCGGGCG
>ERZ1031273.407-NODE-407-length-15822-cov-7.642354_pt1 | contig 15822 bp, 14 predicted proteins | sample MGYA00516575_ERZ1031273 | MGnify/ENA primary metagenome ERZ1031273 (study PRJEB33718, sample SAMN03159816) | human skin metagenome | collected 2014-02-25 | study: EMG produced TPA metagenomics assembly of the PRJNA266117 data set (Human skin bacterial metagenome... | reverse complement strand
GGATACCACCTGAGAAACACCGACCGCGGAGCACTCGACCAACTCTTCGGACCACAAAGCACCTAGCAACGCGAAACGCCGCCGCCCAACAAGGACGACGGCGAATCTCGCGCGCGAAAAGCGATTAACGCTTGGAGTACTGCGGTGCGCGACGGGCCTTGTGCAGACCTGCCTTCTTGCGCTCCACGGCACGGGCGTCACGGGTGAGCAGGCCGGCCTTCTTCAGGGTCGGGCGCTCAGCCGGGTTGTAGATGTTCAGCGCACGGGCGATAGCCAGGCGCAGAGCACCGGACTGGCCGGTCGGGCCGCCACCGGAGATGTTGGCCTTGATGTCGAACTGGCCCTCGCGCTCGAGCAGGGTCAGCGGGGTGAGGATGTCCTGCTGGTGCAGCTTGTTCGGGAAGTAGTCCTCGAACTCGCGGCCGTTGACGGTGATCTTGCCCTCGCCCTCGACGACGGTCACGCGGGCGATGGCGCGCTTACGGCGGCCAACGGTCTGGATCGGACCCTCGTGCAGCGGAGCGACCTCGACGGTCTCCTCGGTTGCCTCAGCCTCGGGGGCGATGGCGTCGCCGATGGTGTAGTTGAACTCCTCGGTCGCGGCGGTTGCGGCATCGACGTCGGTGCCCAGGTCCTCAGCGGCGGTGTTTTCGAAGTTGTTCGGCTCGGTCATTACTGTGCCACCTGCTTAAACTCGTAGGTTTCCGGCTGCTGGCCAGCGTACGGGTGCTCGGCACCGACGAAGACGTGCAGCTTCTTGATGGACTGACGGGAAAGCTTGTTGTGCGGCATCATGCCCTTGACAGCTTCCTCGATCACGCGATCCGGACGCTCGTCCAGCGCGCGGCCCAGGGTCATGGACTTCAGACCACCCGGGTAGCCGGAGTGGCGGTAACGCATCTCGCGCTCGCGCTTGTTGGAGGAGATGTGGATCTTGTCGGCGTTGATCACGATGACGTGGTCGCCGGTGTCGACGTTCGGTGCGTACTGCGGCTTGTGCTTACCGCGCAGGATGTCTGCGACGGTGGAAGCAAGCTTGCCCAGCACCACGTCGGTTGCGTCGATGACGTACCACTTACGGGTGATGTCACCGCTCTTCGGGTGGTAAGTAGACATGCATGACTCCTTAAAGTCTGTCTAGATGGCTGCCGGCCAAATTCTTCGCCTGCCCCTTTGCGCTTGACGGCGGCCGGTGGAGACCCGAAAAGCGCATCCGGCGGGACACACAGGGATAACACCCTACGGCACGCGCCCCCGAAAACAAAAAAGTGCCGCCGCAGGTGATTCCCCCATCACCTGCGGCGGCACGTCCCCCGTATCCCCCGTGTGGTTGCGCCGCGGTCCGGTCCGAAGCCGAGCCCGTCCCCCGATGAAAACGGCCCCGTCACGGCCCGCGACGCAAGTCTTGTTGTTTAGCCCCAGCTGTTTGCGGCTGCGTTGTTGACGGCGAGCATGGTGGTGTTGCCGTCTTCAACGGTGTTGGCGATTTGGTTGAGGATCTGGTTGAGATCCTCCGCCGCCTGGTCCCACTTGGCCTGGTGTGCCTGGTAGGCCGCGGCTGCGGTGCCTTCCCAGGTCTGGGCCATGGGCTGGAGCATCTGCTTGAGTTCGGCCAGGTCGCCGTTGATGCGGGAGGCGGAGGCGCGCATGTCCTCTGCGGCGCCGGCGATCTGCGCGAAGTCGTACTTGATCTGCATGGTTTCCCCTTTACAGTGCGAGTCCGCCGGCGATCTGGCGGAGGCTGTCGGTGTTGGTGGCGTCGGTGGTTTCGTAGTTCTTGGCGTTGTCGCGGATGTTCACGGCGATCGCGCTCAGCGCTTCAGACAATCGCCTTTGGGCGTCGTCGTACCTGATCATCAGGTCGTCGAAGCTGCGCTGTGCGTTGCCCACCCAGTAGCCGCGGGTGGCTTCGGCGACTTGCTGGACGCGGTCGATTTCGCGGTTGACGTCGGCGTTGGTGTCGTCGGTGCGGTCTGCAGCGGCGCGCATGACCTCGGCTTCGGTTGCGAACTGCTCCATGGTTTCTTTCCCCCTCGTTGTGTGTTGGGACGGACAACGTCTGTGCTGTCCGTATATCTGACTGACGTTTGGCCCGTTCGGTTCCATCGGTCGCAAAACTTTTTTATGGCCCCACGTCAGCCCCCTTATATTCAGCGGTTTCCATGGCCATGCGGCAGGTGGCGCGTTGCACGACGGTGGGTTCGGCGCGTGTGTGGCAGCCCACGAACAGCTGCACCGTCCCGTTGGGCCAGGTTTTCCACAGCGATTGCGAGCCGTCGCCGGCGCGCTCGAGGTAGGTCACGGCGATACCGTCGGTGTCGACGAGTTCGACTTCCGGGTCGGCTTCGATGTCGGCGAGCAGTTGTTCGGCCATGGTGCGCGCGGGCAGCTGGTAGAGGCGCTCAACAGCAATCTGCAGGCGGAAGTTGGGGTCATCGCCTGTGGCGCGCCACATGCCTTCGTCGGCTTCGAGGGTGAAGCCTGCGGGGAGTTGGACGGTGAGGCCGTCGCGCTCAATGCTTATCAACGTCTGCTCCGCCCGTTCCTCATCCTGCACAGAAGACGGGGACTGCGCAGGAGCTTGCGGTTGCGGCTGCTCCGTTTCCTCCTGCGCAGGAGCCTGCGACTGCGCTCCCCCGCTGGTTAAGCCCCAGATCACGGCGGCGCAGGCGAGCGCGACCGCGGCGACGACGCCGGCGATGATCCACGTGCCGGAGCGCGGCTCCTGCTCGGGCGGCGGTGGCCGGTGGAAGGCTTCGGGCGCGTCGTCGGGCGGGGGCGCGGCGGGTTCGAGGGGTTCGGTGGTCAGGTCGATGTCGTAGTCGGCGAGCGCGTGGGTGAGTTCGCGCAGACGTTGCGGGTCGGCGGCGATGTGCACCGGCGCGCCGTGCGGCTCGGGGCCTAACACGCTGCGGACGGTGCCGGCGATTTCGCGGCTGGTGGGTGCGTCGAAGCGGTGGATGTTGGCCGCACCGGTGATCACGGTGGATGCGTCGGTGGCGGTGATGCGCAGCTCGGTCATTGTGCCTCCGGGAGTTGGACGGTGCCGCGCGCTTCCCCGTTGATCCAGGTGGCGCGGCCGGGTTGTTGCGGGCTGGGTCGCACGCCGAAGATGGCGCCTTCGTCGCGGGTGCCGTCCATGAGCAGCACGTCGGGGTGCAGGTCTTTTACGGCGGTGAGGAACGGCCCGAACAGCGCGCGCGAAACGCCGCCGAATTTGCGGGCGGCCACGACGTGCAGGCCGATGTCACGCGCGTGCGGCAACAGTTCCGCGATTGGGCGTAAGGGTTCTTCGCCGACGAGTTCGTAGTCGTCGATGATCAGGTACAGCTCGGGCCCGGTCCACCAGGAGCGCTCGCGCAGCTGCTCGGGTGTCACATCGGCCCCGGGCAGGCGCTCGGTGAGCGTGACGGCGAGCGATTTGGCGGCCTGCGTGATCGCGCTGGTGGAGGCGGCGTAGGCGGCGACCATCTCCTCGCTGGCCCGGCCCAGGTGCGCGCGCCTGGGGTCGAGCACCACCATGCGAGCGGCTTCGCGGCCCATGTGCTCCACCGCGGTGATGGTGCTGGCGATGAAGGTGGATTTGCCACAGCCGCCGGCGCCGATGACGAGGACGTGCCCGGACGAGTACACGGGTTCGAGGGTGGGGCCGCCGATGCCGAGGGGGATCCTTTGGCCGTCGAGAAGCGAGTGCGTATCCACGCGCTCCGGCAGCACCCGCAGCCTCTCCACCGGCGCCTGGTCGGAGGTGGCGAGGTGGGCGATGTCCTCGCCGCTGGTGAAGGCGAGCTGGACGGTTTTGCCGTCCGGGGTCAGGCCGCGGCCGGGTGTGGCGGGCAATTTTTCCTGGTGTTTGCGGTTGATCACGGAGTCCATCGGTTCGGTCAGCCTCAGCTCGAGGCGGGTGCCGATGAGGTCGCGCACGTTCGGGCGGATCGCGCTCCAGCGCTGGGTGGTCGCCACGAGGTGGATGCCGGCGTCGGGGCCTTCGGAGGCGATGCGGGCGAGCGGTTCGCGCAGGTCCTCGTCGAGCGCGTGCCATCCATCGACGACCAGCATCACGGGACGAGGTTGGTCCAGGAACCCGGTGACCTCGTCGATGATGCGGCGGGTGCGCTCGGTGTCTTTCATGCTGGCCACGCCGGCGACGTGCGGCAGCGCCTCGAGCTCCGGCAGGTCGCCGATGATGTAGACGGCCAATCCTGCGCGCATTTGCGTGGCGACGATGCTGCGCACCGCCATCGTCTTGCCCGTCTGCGGCCCGCCCGCGATGGCGACGTGCCCGCCGGCAGCGTTCAGGTCCAGGTGGAATGGGGTTTGGCGCTGCTTGTAGGGCTCGTCGATAAGCCCGAGCGCCCCGTCCGTGTGCGCCAGCTGCGCCAGCGGGATGCGATCTGGCAGCGGCGGCAGCCACACCTGGTGCGCGCGCATGCCGCGGGCGTCGGCAACGTCGCGGGCCTTGGCCACCACCGCGTCCAAAAGCGTGGTGGAGCGGTCCTCCTCGACGTAGGCGGTGGGCGCGAGCTCGATCTCGTCGCCGGTGAACAGCCGCACGTGCTGCTCGCCGGGGTGCTCCACCACGGTGCGGGTCAGCGGGCCGGAGACGTACGCCGCCCGGAAGCGGGTCAGGTCCATGCCGGCTTTGAGGTAGCCGGAGCCGGGCTCGCCGGGCAGCTCGTAGGCGTCCGGCACGCCGAGGACCTGGCGGGACTCGCCGGCGGAAAACGTCTTTAAGCCGATGCGGTAGGACAGGTGCGAATCCAGCCCGCGCAGCTTGCCCTCCTCCAGCCGCTGCGAGGCGAGCAGCAGGTGCACGCCGAGCGAGCGGCCGAGCCTGCCCACCGCCACGAACAGGTCCGCGAAGTGCGGGTGCTGGGTGAGCAGCTCGGTGAACTCGTCGACCACGATGACCAGCGACGGCAACGTGTTGCCCGCCTTGGTGTAGTCCGTGATGTTGGCGAAATTGCCGGCGGCCCGCAGCAGCTCCTGGCGGCGGTGCATCTCGCCGGAGATGGCATCATACATGCGCTCCACCAGCACCGCCTCGTCCTCGAGGTTGGTGATCACCGCGGCGGTGTGCGGCAGCGACTCGCAGCCCAGAAACGTCGCGCCGCCTTTGAAGTCCACCAGCACGAAGTTCAACTCGTCGGGCGAGTGCGTCGCCGCCAGCGCCACCACCAGGGTCCGCAAAAGCTCCGACTTGCCGGACCCGGTCGCCCCGATGCACAGCCCGTGCGGGCCCATCCCGCCGAGCGCCGCCTCTTTCAAGTCCAGGTACACCGGCTGGCCGTCGGGCGTCGCGCCAATTGGCACGGTGAGCTTGTTGCGCACCCCCGGCCACATCGTGTGCGCGTCCAGCGCATCGACGTCCGGCACACCCAGCATGGACAGGAAATCCCCGCCGGCCTCCACCGCGCCGTCGGGGCGGCGGTAGAAGCCTAAGTGCCTTGAGACGAACTCCGCCTCCGCGTCCGTGAACCGATCCGGCACGCCCAGCTGCTCAATCCCCTGGGCCGTGGCGGCCTCGAGCACGTCGGTGCAGATCAGGTGGAACGCGTCCGGGTCGACGAAGAAGTCCGGGTCGTCGTGGATGGTCACCACCAGGTCGGCGTCGGTGGGTGCGGGCGAGGCGTGGCCGTCGATAAGCGCAATGCGAAACGCCCCCTCGGAGCGCGCGTGCGGCAGCCACTTCGCCCAAGCGAACGGCGCGTCGATGCGGACCTGTTCCGGGCCGTAGAAAAACGCCAGCTGGCACACGATGGAGCGCGCCACGTCGGCCGCCGTAGGACCTGCGAGCGTGATCGCGGGAAACGCGTCGAGCTGCACCATGATCGGCATGCCCGGCACCGTGCTCACCGCCGCGACGGTGCGGCGCAGGCTCACCGCGCACACCGGGTCCAAGTCCTCGGGGCTGCCCGGATCGTCCACGTCCACCGGGGTGCATAACGCGCCCGCGCCGGTGCCCAGGCGCACCGTGGGGGCACCTGCGCGCTCCCAGACGCGCTCGACCGGCACCGCGGCCACCAGCTCGCCCGGCGCGGGGTGCAACGTAGTGGCGTGCGTGCGCTGGGTCGCGGCGTTCGCGCGCGCCTTGTTCGCCAGTGCATCGAGGTGGCGCAGGTAGACGCGGCGGGTCTCGTCGATGTCGCCCTGCTTTTCCTGCGGGTTGAACATGCCGGCGAGCCCGAAGAGCATCATCAGCGGGAAGATCAGCATCATGGGGCTCACGGCGCGGCCGGACATGGCCATGAGCACCATCACCGCGCCGATCGCGACGACCATCACCACCGGCAGCAGGATCTTTATCACCGGCGGCGACTGCGGTTTTTGCGCCGCGGGCACGGGCTCGGCGCGCAAGTTGCCGGTCGGCGGCGACGCGGCGTCGATCGCCGCATCGTTGGTGCCGGTTGTTGGTGCGAGCACTTGGTCGTAGTCGAGGCCAAGCATCGTGGATTTCCCCCCTTGTGGTTTCTCACAGTTCCCCCGAACTGTGGACGCGCTGTGGATTGTAAGCCATACTGTTTCCCGTCGCGCGGCGAATGGGGGCCGCGCCTGATATTTCGGGGGTTTTGAAGTTGGTTGCAACGTCTGCGCACCACATCGTGCGCGTCACTGTCCGCATTTCGGTTGTCGCGTTCCACCGCGACATCGACGTCACGCTGCCGACGTCGTCGACGCTTTCGGAGGTGCTGCCGGAGCTCGCGCGCCTAGTCGAGCTGCCGGAGGTGCACCGCCCGTGGCAAGCCACCACCGCGGGTGGGGCGGTGCTGGATATGCACACGCCGCTCTACGCGCTCAAGCTTCACGACGGCGCCACCGTCGCCCTCCGCCCCCAAGAGCCCGCGCCCCCGCCGGTCGTGCGCGACGCGGCCGACGCCTTGGCCGGGGCGGCCGAGTCGGCGCGGCAGGTGCGCGGGTTGGACGCGGCGGCGACGTTCGCCGGTCTTGCGGCGGTGCTGCTGCTGGCGCGGGTGTTCGCCCCGTGGCCGGTCGCGCTGGGTGCGGTGGCTCTGTTGGCGCTGGCGGTGGCGTCGATAGGCAGGTCGCGCCCGGCGTTCGCCGCCGTGCCGCTGCTGGCGGGGCTCGCCGCGGGTGCGTGGGTCGCCGGTGGCGGCGGCGCAACCTCGCTCGGCCTCGGGGCGCTGGCGGGCTTGCTAGCGGCGGCGGTGGCCGTCGGTGTCGGTGTGGCGCTGGGCTTGGCCGGGGCGGCGCAGGTGGCGTTCACCGTCGCGGTCTGCGTGCTCGGCGGCGCCGGGGCGGCCGGCGTGTGGCTGCCCGGCCCGCTCGCCCCACCGGCGCTGACGGTGCTCACCGGGGTGCTCGGGGTGATGGCCACGCCCGGCGCGTCCACGCGCGCGGCGGGGCTGACGGTGCCGCGGGTGCCAACCGCCGGCGAGGAGTTCGACCGCTCCGACGACTACCAGCACGACGTGGACGCCCGCAGCGCCGCCGCGTCCACCATCGCCTCCGCCATCTCGGCGGCGATCGCCGCGTGCTGCGTGCCGGCGCTTTTCTGGCTGGGCCGGGCCGGCGGGGCGTGGGTGTTCGTGTTCTGCCTGTGCGTGGCTGGCGCGCTGGTGGTCTACGCCTCGCGCCAGCACTGGTCCGTGCCGCGGGCGTGCCTGACCGCGGTGGCGCTTTCCGCCGTGGTCGCAGCCGCGGCCGCCGCGGCAAAGACCGGGCACCCGGCGTGCATCGCCGTCGCCGCGCTCGCCGCCCTCGCTGCCGCGGCGACGGTCGCGTGGGCGCCGCGCGTGCCGGATGTGGAGCCGACCACCATCGTGTGGTTCGAGCGCGCCGAGGTCGCCGCCACCATCGCCGTGATCCCGCTGGCGGTGCACTTGACCGGGCTGTTCGACATGATCCGGGGGCTCTAACATGCGCAAGTTCGCCGCCTTTGCCCTGCTCGCGCTCAGCCTCACGCCTGCGCCTGCCCAAACCCAGGATGTGGCGTGCGCGGTGCCGGCGATCGTCGCAAAGCCTGCTGCTTCACCCGCAACCGAGGCGCTGCGGAAGTTCGCCACCGGTGCCGGGGTGCGCGTGGCGGTGATCGACACCGGCGTCGCCCCGCACCCCGAGATCACCCACCTGCGACCGGGCCGCGATTTTGTGGCCGCGGACGCGCTGCACGACTGCGACAACCACGGCACCGCCGTCGCCGGGATCATCGCCGGGCGCACCCTCGGCATCGCCCCGGACGCGGAAATCATCTCGGTGCGCCAGACCTCGGCGCACTACCGCGACGTCGACGCCGGCAACCTGCAAACGCTCACCGACGCGATCCACAACGCCCTCGACGAAGGCGCGAGCGTGCTCAACATCTCCGTCGTGTCCTGCCTGGAGCCCGGGTTCGCCTCGCGCATCGACACTTCCGGCATCGCCGCCGCCCTCCACCGCGCGGAGGCGCAAGGCGCGGTGGTCGTCGCCGCCGCGGGCAACGCCGGGCCGGACTGCGAACCCGGCTTCGAGGTCTTTCCCGCCCGCTTCCCCACCGTGCTGGCGGTCGCCGCGCGCGCCGACAACCACGCCATCGCCGACTACTCCCTGCCCGCCGGGTTGTCCGCGCCGGGGCATGTGCCGGCCGCGCTCGCCCCGGGCGGGTGGGCGGAAGGCACGTTGGTCAAAGACGGCGTGCACCCGTACGCGGGCACGAGCTTCGCCACCCCGGTGGTCAGCGGCACGGTGGCGCTGTTGCAGTCGCGCTACCCCGGCATCGCCCCGGAGCATGTGCGCTCGCTTCTCGACGCCTCCGCCCAACCCGGCGGCGGCGCCATCGACCCGCTGGCAGCGCTGACCCAACTGACGCCGCACGAGCTGGCGGACCGTCCGACCGCGCAGGTGAGACCCGTGGACCCGCGGCCCAACCCGGCCGTGGGCAGGCTCGGCGCGCTCGCCGGCGCGGCGCTCGCGCTGGCCGCGCTGGTGGTCGCGCTGCGCGCCCGGCAGCTCTAGCAACTGGGCCTAGTACGTCGCCGTCATCGCCGCGTCGCGCGAAAGCTCCGCGCCCTCCGGCAAAAGCGCGACGATCTCCCACGGCACGTCCTCCACGTGCGCCGCACCCACGGTCGCCAGCGTCTCGGCGTCGGGGGCGCGGTGGCGCAGCCCGTTGGCGGAAACGACGTGGAACCCGTGGCCCGAGTCCACCCCGACGGAGCCGCCGTCCAACCCCGCGAAGTGCGTGGCCACGGACGTGCCGGACAGCTCGATGCCCTCCGGCACCTCGTCTACGGTGGCCCCGCCGCGGTTTTGGTCCACGCACGCCAGGTGCGGCTCGACCCACCGCGGCCGCTCCCTAGGCAGGCGCAGTTCCTCCTCCGCGTCCGGGTACGACGCCAGGCTTTCACGACTCGCGACGGCGGCCTTTGCTCCGGCGTCCAAAAGCATGGTGCGCTGGGTGCCGGTGATCGGCTGGATGCGCCCGTCCGCGAGCGCCCAGGCTTGGTCGTCCGCGTCGATGATCTGCGGCAGCGGATCCGGCAACGCCGCCGGCGGCAGCTCCCGCAACGCGGAGATGACCTGCGTCGGCGGCGTCCACCGCGGCGTGTCCGGGGTAATCCCCAGCGCCCGGCGGATCACGCGGCCCTGCGGGGTGTGTGCCTCCGGCAGCAGGCGCCGCCCCTCAGCAGTAACCACCCACTCGCGGGTGGTGTCGGCGGCGAGGACGGCGGCGTCGATAGGCAACGGCTCCGGAGCCTTGCCCGCGACCACCGTGATCGTGTCCGCGCCGCACACTGACCAGCTGGCCGATTGCGCGTCCTCGGGCGCGAACATGCCCGGCGCGGCGACGATGCCCACCGGCACACCGCGCGGCAACTCGGCGAGCTTCTCGTCGCCGATGCGGGCGGGATCAGCCGCCTGCCCTGCAATCAGGCGCGCCGACGCCAAGTTCGTCACCGGGTGCGCCGCATCCCCCACGCGCACGTACAGCGTGCCGTCCGCGGCGCGCACGATCGGCGCATCGCCCGGGTCCGCGTCGGGCCGCATCCACGCGAACAGCCCCATCACACCCGCGATCATCGCCACCGCCGCGGTGCCGAAAATGGTCGCGCGACGCCTCGAGGCCAACGGATCGTGGATCATGCGGATATCCCCGAAGACCAGGCCGTGTTCCATACGACGGCGCATGAACTTGTGCCCCGACACCTGGGCACGCGTGGTTGGCAGAAGCTTCGCCATGACAATTCCCCTCCCCCGAGAAAAACACCTGGCAAAAAGCTTACTGCGTCGCGCCCACCTCCGCGAGCGCAAACAGCTCGTCCGAGCCGTGCTCCTTACCGTCTGCGATCATCTCCTCCAGCTCCGCCTCGCTGAACTGGCTGTTCACCGCGAAGATCGCCGTTTTCCCCTTGCGGTAGACGGGTGTCACACCCTCGGAGACCCAGAAGTCGCGCAGCATCTCGTACGGCGGGTACTGGTAGTTCCAGAACGCGCCGGGGCTGAGCAGGAAGAACTTCACGTTGAGGTTCTCCACGGTCTCGTCGACGAGGTTGTGTTCTCCCTCCCCGATGAAGTCGGCGTTCCAGTACATGATGTCGCCGTTGGTGCCGCGCCCGCCGTTGGGCCACAGGTAGTGGCGGTTCAAGGTGGGCACGCCGTTGTAGGCGTACATCCAGGAGTAGCCGTCGGCGGGGTCGCCCGCGGTCAGGCCCTCCCAGGCGGCGGGTTGGGTGGCCAGCCAGTCGAAGGCTTCGAGGTCCTCGGCGTCGACCATGCGGTCGGCGACGCGGGCGGCGGCGTAGGTTTTTTCGGCGCCGTGGTCGGTGTGCTCGCGGATCATCGGGACCGCGGCGGAGGCGACGATGCAGGCGACGACGATGCCCGCGATTGCGGAGGCTCGCTCGCCTTTCGCGTACCGCTTAGCGACGGGCGCTGCCGTGACCACGCGAATCCCCGCCGCCACGGCAATAGCGGCCGAGGCCGTGACAGCCATGACCACCGGCATGATCAGGCGGTGGCCGGTGCTGTAGTGCAGGTTGCCCACGTAGTCGAGCAGGTGGCCGAGCGTGTTGCCGAAGGGCGCCAAGGCGTTGGCGGTAATGGCCAAAGACACCGCGTAGAAGAGCACCGGCCAGATCTGGCGGCGCCACAGCAGGCACACCACCGCACCCGCGGCGGCGAGCCAGAGCAGCACGGTGGAGTCGTACGCCGGGAAGAACTGCAGCACGTGGCGCGTCTCCATCCGCAGCGCTGTGCCCCACGCCCCGCCGACGCCCAGGGTTTCCTCTGGCCGCCAGGAGGCCACCTCGCCCGCCTGGGCGGAGCCGGCGAGCACCTGGGGAACGAACATGGCAACGCCGGCGACGGCGGGCATGGCGATCCACAGCGTGTCCGCCAGTCGCGTGCGTTCCGGGGAGATCAGGGTGGACGTCAGCCAGTAGAACCCGACGGCGAGCACGACGATGGTGACTGCGGACGGGTGCACGCACAGCACCGCTACAAACGCGAGTGCGGCGGGCAGGGCGCTGGCGCGCCGGCGCGGCACGGTGATAAGCAGCCAGGTCACGGTGCCGGTGAGCGCCACGGCGAAGAGGTAGGGCCACATGCCCACGTAATCTGGGATCCAGAACAGCTGCGGGGCGGCATAGCCCATGATCGCGGCGAGCGCGGCGGCGATCTGCGCGGTGACACCCGTGGAGCGTAAGAACGCGAACACCAGGCACGCCAGCGTCGCCGGCAGCGCCAGCGCCGGCAGCACGGCGGAGGCGATGTTCAGCGCCGGGATCGGGTCCAGGCCCGCCGTTTCGCCGAACAGGGCGATGCCTGCGTGGTAGGCGGACGGGTAGAACAGCTTCAGCTGGGTTTCCACGTTTTGCAGCTCGCCCATGCGGGTGGCGGAGGCGATGCCCTCGTCCATGATGAAGCGCACCAGGTTGGCGTGCCACTGCACGTCCCACCCCTGGACGATGTTGTAGACGCCGTTGGGCATCCGTTCCAGCCAGTGCAGCCTCTCCGAGGCCGCCATGAACGCGCCCACACCGACGCCTACGGCGGGCAGCACCCAGTACGGGTCTGCGATACTTCCCTTGCGCACGTCGCCGGGAAACAGCGCCCGGCGCCAGCTCACGGACCCGCCGCGGCGCGCGCGGCGCACGAACATGTACCGCCACGCGGCCGCCGCAAGAAGTGCTACGACCATGCTCACGCCGAAGGTCCACAGGTTGTACGGCGCGCTGGTCAGCCCCCAGAACCAGGACGTCACGCCGAACAGGCCGAAGGTCACCGGCAGCGCGGCCGCGCCTGCCGCCGGGGCTTTCATGCCGGCGACCCAGGAGAACACGAATCCGGGGAGGGTGAAGAACACCACGGCAAACCACGCGGCAGCGACTGTTGTCATGGCACCTCCCGGTTCTGATGTAACCCAAGCATGCTACATCTCGCGCATAGCTCTCGTCGCTTCGGCTCGCGCCGCCAGGTCGCTATCTGCCGGGTAGTCCACCCCCACCAGTGTGAGGCCGCGGGCGGGGGCGAGGGGGACGTCGGGCGCGCGGGCGTCGAGAAGCAAAAGCTCCTCCGGCCACTCGGGCGCGCGGCGGCCTTCGCCGACGGTGAGGCAGGTGGCCACGAGCGCGCGGACCATGTTCCAGCAGAACGCGTCGGCGGTGATGCGCGCCTCGAAAAGCTGCGGTTCGACTTCGCGCCAGGTGAAGGAGTGCACGTCGCGGATGGTGGTGGCGTGCTCCTTCGGGCGGCAAAACGCCGCGAAGTTGTTCAGGCCCACCAGCGCGTCGGCGCAGGCCTGCACCGCGTCGAGGTCCACGGGTTTCGGCCACACGGCGGTGTCCCGCGCGCGGGTGGGCTCCGCGCCCGCGGGGTGGGTGGTCACCCGGTAGCAGTAGGTGCGGGTCAGGGCGGAAAAGCGCGCGTCGAAGCCCGCGGGGGCTTGGGTGACGCCGAAGACGCGGACGTCCTCAGGGAGCAATTTTGCTAATCGACGCACCAACCGCCCCGGATCCCCCTCAATCGAGCGCTGGTTGAGCGAGTCTTTGGGAATGTCGGCGTGCGCGACCTGGCCGGAGGCGTGCACGCCCGCGTCGGTGCGCCCGGCGACGGTCAGCGCCACGTCGGTGCGCAGCACGAGCGACAGCGCGTCCTCGATGGTCTGCTGGACGGTGCGCAGGTCCCCTTTTTGGCGGGCCCAGCCGTGGAAGCCGGTGCCGTCGTAGGCGATGTCCAGGCGCAGGCGCAGCGTGTCGTCCAGCGTGTCGTCCATGGTGAGGCATTCTATCGCCGGTGGTGCGCGGCAGCGAGCAGGCCGTTCGGGTCGAATTCCCCGATAGCCGGGTCATGGCAACCGGCGCCACGCACAGCGCTGAGGTCTGGTTACACCAGCGGGCAGGCGGGAGCAACGCAGAGCGCCTACAGCGCGGGCAGCACACGCCAGACGACAAAGCGCCCGTCCACGCTGCAGTGCAGATGGGCGGGCGCTTGTGCGGGGCGTAGCTGTGGGCTACTTCTCCTCTGCGGTCTCCTCAGCCGGAGCCTCGGTGGACTCTGCGGCCTCAGCCGGAGCCTCCTCAGCCTTGGCCTCCTCGGCCTGGCGGGAAGCGGCGGCGCGTGCTGCGCGGGTTGCCTCGGAAGACACGGTCTCCTCGAGGACCAGAGAGATCTGGGTCATCGCAGCGTTGTCGCCGGCGCGGTTCTCCAGCTTGATGGAGCGGGTGTAGCCGCCATCGCGGTTGGCGAACTTCGGTGCGAGCTCGTTGAACAGGTAGGTCACAACCTCCTTGTTCGGCAGCTCGGCGAGCACGGCGCGGCGGTCAGCCACGGTGCCCTTCTTCGCCTTGGTGATCAGCTTCTCGGCGTACGGACGCAGCATACGTGCCTTCGCGTCCGTCGTCTTGATTGCGCCGTGCTCGAACAGGGCCAGGGCCAGGTTGGACAGAATGTGCTTCTGGTGGCCGGCCGAGCCTCCGAGACGGGCGCCCTTCTTCGGGGTAGGCATTTTCGTACTCCTCGTGTGCGGTTAATTGAGCGCGTGCTCTGTGGTGTTACTCGGTCTCGTCCGCGCTGGTGTCGACGTAGTCGCCAGTCTCGGCGTCGTAGCCTTCGATCTGGGTCGGGTCGAAATCTTCCGGAGCGTCCTTGAGGGTCAGGCCCAGGCTGGCAAGCTTGATCTTGACCTCGTTGATGGACTTCTGGCCGAAGTTGCGGATATCCAGCAGGTCAGACTCGGTGCACTCTGCGAGCTCACCGACGGTGTGGATGTCCTGGCGCTTCAGGCAGTTGTAGGAGCGCACGGAGAAGTTCAGCTCCTCGATCGGCGTGGAGTACGCGGCGATGTACTCGGTCTCCTGCGCCGACGGGCCGATCTCGATGCCTTCGGCCGCGGTGTTCAGCTCGCGCGCCAGGCCGAAGAGCTCCACCAGGGTGGAACCGGCCGACGCGAGGGCGTCACGTGCGGTCATGGAGTTCTTGGTCTCCACGTCGATGATCAGCTTGTCAAAGTCGGTGCGCTGCTCAACACGGGTCGCCTCAACCTTGTAGGCGACGCGGGTGACCGGCGAGTAGATCTGGTCGACCGGGATGCGGCCGGCCTCACCGCCGGAGTTGGGCATGGCCGGGACGTAGCCGCGGCCGCGCTCGACAACAAGCTCCATCTCGAGGCGAGCCTGCTCATTCAGCGACGCGATGTGCAGATCCGGGTTGTGGATCTCCACGCCAGCCGGCGGCTCGATGTCGCCTGCGGTGACGTCGCCGGGGCCCTCAACAGCAAGCTGCATGACAACCGGCTCATCAGAGTCGGAGGACAGGACGATGTCCTTGATGTTGAGGATGATCTCAGAGACGTTCTCCTTGACGCCGGTGATCGTGGTGAACTCGTGGAGCACACCGTCGATCTTGATGGAGGTCACGGCTGCGCCCGGGATGGACGACAGCAGCGTGCGGCGCAGAGAGTTGCCGAGGGTGTAGCCGAAACCAGGCTCGAGCGGCTCGATGACGAACTTCGAACGGTTGGTGTCGATGTATTCCTCGGTGAGCTGAGGACGCTGCGAGATGAGCATGAACTTCTCCTTCCGGCGACCGCTATATGACGCCGTAGAGGGTGCCAGCGAGGTGAGTCGCCGACACGGATGACAGTTGAAAGGGCGCCGTCGATAAGCAATTGCTTGTCGACGCCCCGAAGAACCGCAATGCGCGGAACTTCTACTTTACTTCGAGTAAAGCTCGACGATGAGCTGCTCCTGCAGCGGCACGTCGATCTGAGCGCGCTCGGGCAGCTGGTGCACGAGAATGCGCAGGGTGTCCGGAACGACCTGCAGCCACGCCGGAACGACGGCCTCGAGCAGGTTGTCCTGAGCCTCTTCGAACCACAGCATGCTGCGGGACTTGTCGCGGACGTCGATGATGTCGTACTGCGTCACCGCAAACGACGGCACGTTGATGTGCTTGCCGTTGACGGTGAAGTGGCCGTGGGAGACCAGCTGACGTGCCTGACGGCGGGTCTTCGCCAGACCAGCGCGGTAGATCACGTTGTCCAGACGGGACTCCAGCAGGATCAGCAGGTTGTCGCCGGTCTTGCCCTGACGACGGTTCGCCTCTTCGTAGTAGCGGCGGAACTGCTTCTCCATCACGCCGTAGGTGAAGCGAGCCTTCTGCTTCTCCTGCAGCTGGAGCAGGTACTCGGACTCCTTGATGCGGGCGCGGCCTGCCTGCCCCGGGGGGTACGGGCGACGCTCGAAGGACATGTCGCCGCCGACGAGGTCGACGCGGAGGCGACGGGACTTACGGGTAGCAGGGCCGGTGTAACGAGCCATGTTTCTTTACCTCTTTTCCTTTCAGCCTTAAACGCGACGACGCTTCGGCGGACGGCAGCCGTTGAAC
>ERZ1031273.406-NODE-406-length-15836-cov-8.305177_pt1 | contig 15836 bp, 14 predicted proteins | sample MGYA00516575_ERZ1031273 | MGnify/ENA primary metagenome ERZ1031273 (study PRJEB33718, sample SAMN03159816) | human skin metagenome | collected 2014-02-25 | study: EMG produced TPA metagenomics assembly of the PRJNA266117 data set (Human skin bacterial metagenome... | reverse complement strand
TTGGCGTTTTGAAAACGGTTTGCTTGGCGTTTTGAAAACGGTTTGCTTGGCGTTTGGGAAATTGGCTTAGGGTGAACCGTCGATTAGCAAAAATGCTCTAGCGCTAGTGCCCGCGCGGCTGATCGATGGGCTTGCCGTCTTCGAAGTAGGTGCGGACGTGGTTATCGAAGACGGACAGGGCGGCGCCGATGGCCATGTGCATGTCCAAGTACTGGTAAGTGCCGAGACGACCGCCGAACAGGACCTTGTTGTCGCGGGATTCGGCGGCGGCGAGACGTCGATAAGCTTCTAGCTTCGAGCGGTCCTCGGGCGTGTTGATCGGGTAGTAGACCTCGTCGTCGTCCTCGGCGAAGCGGGAGTATTCCTTGACGATGACGGTCTTGTCGTCGCCGTAGTCGCGCTCCGGGTGGAAGTGGCGGAACTCGTGGATGCGGGTGTACGGGACGTCCGCGTCGTTGTAATTCATCACCGGGGTGCCCTGGAAATCGCCGGTGTCGAGGACTTCCTGCTCGAAGTCGAGGGTGCGCCAGCCGAGGCGGCCTTCGGAGTAGACGAAGTAGCGGTCGAGCGGGCCGGTGTAGACGACCGGGGCGTCGGGGCTCTCGGCGCGCAGCTCGTCGCGGACGTCGAACCAGTCGGTCTCGAGCTTGATGTCGATGAGGTCGGAATCGGCCATCTTCTCCAGCCAGGCGGCGTATCCGTCGACGGGCAGGCCTTCGTACTTGTCGTTGAAGTAGCGGTTATTGAAGGTGTAGCGCACCGGGAGGCGGGAGATGATTTCCGGCGGCAGGTCGGTCGGGTCGGTCTGCCACTGCTTGGCGGTGTAGTGCTTGACGAAGGCCTCGTAGAGCGGCTTGCCGATCAGGGCAATGCCGCGCTCTTCCAGGTTGGTGGCCTCAGCCGGGTCCTTGCCCTCACGCTGCTCTTCGATGAGCGCTTTGGCCTCGTCGGGGCTGTAGTAGCGGCCGAAGAACTGGTTGATCAGGCCCAGCCCCATCGGGAACTGGTATGCCGTGCCATCGTGCATGGCGAACACGCGGTGCTGGTAGTCGGTGAAATCGGTGAAGCGATTGACGTACTCCCACACGCGGTCATTCGAGGTGTGGAACAGGTGGGCGCCGTATTTGTGCACCTCAATGCCGGTTTCAGGTTCAGCTTCAGAGTAGGCATTGCCACCGATGTGGGCACGCTTTTCGACGACAAGTACGCGCTTGCCCAATTCGCTCGCTGCTTGCTCGGCAATGGTGAGGCCGAAGAACCCGGATCCGACGACGATGAGGTCATAAGTCATAGGCCCAAGGCTAGCGGGGCGCGGTCGGTGGTGGATGGCGCACACGCGACACGCCACAAAATCCCATTAACCACAGTTTTCACATTCGTCGCTTAGGATCTAGATTAGTCACAGCTGTCACTATTTACTCAGGAGCGTTCACCGTGAAACAACGACGTCGGCTGAATCCGTCTTCTGCCAGGAAGACCCCGGTCCTCGCGGCCGTCACCTCCGTCGCGCTTGTCGCCGCAGGCGCATTCGGCGGCAACGAGATCCTCAAGACCCAAGACGTGGGCGGCGGCGAGGTGAATGTCACCAGCTCGTCTGCTTCCTTCGGCGACGGCGAGAACGTCGTGGTGCAGGACGCGGCCATCGCGACACAGGGCGAGGGCGACGAGCCCCGCACGGTGAAGGAATTCACCCGCGACGAGGAATTCTCCATCTTCGGCCTCACGTGGAAGGGCGAGCGCGACATCGCGGCGTACGTCCGCGCCGAGCGTGCCGACGGCACGTGGTCGGAGTGGTACCGCATGGACCCCGAGCCCGGCCCGGAAGGAACCGAGGTCCAGGGCACCGAGCCGATCTACGTCGAACCGACGAAGAAGATCCAGGTCTCGACCGCCAACGTCGACCTGGGCGAGACGAACCTCGACATGGCCGAGACCGTCACTGACCAGGACGAGATCCCGGACGTGCCAGAAGAGCCGGCGCTTAACGACGAAGCCCTGCCGAGCTCCGAGGTAGTCGACCTGCCGACCGTCCCGGATCCGGGTACCCCGGCAGCAATTGGCGATGTGCCTCGCGCGCTGCCGTCCAACCTCGGCGACATTGCACCTGTCGCAGATGTCGAGGAACTGCCGGAGGAAGCTCCGGCCGCACCGGAGGCACCGGAGGCACCGGCGGATGCGCAGCCAACCAGTGCTGATGACCTTGAAGCTGTGTTCATCAACGGCGGCGAGGGCACTGTCGACGGCGAGATCGCGCCGGCGCAGTCCAACGCCAATGGCATGCCGCGCGTTGTCTCCCGTTCTTCTTGGGGCGCTGGCCGCAGCAGCAACCCGACCTACACCGAGCCGGTCAAGGCCGCGACTGTGCACCACACCGCGGGCTCCAATAACTACTCGGCGGCACAGGCACCGGGTGTCGTCCGCGGCATCTGGCAGTACCACGCCGTGACCCGCGGCTGGGGCGACATCGGCTACAACGCGCTCGTGGACAAGTACGGCAATATCTACGAAGGTCGCGCAGGCGGCCTGGACCGCGCCGTCGAAGGCGCGCACGTCGGTGGCTTCAACCAGCACACCTTCGGCGTGTCCATGATGGGCGATTACAACTCGGCCACCCCGAGCCAGGAAGCGCTGCGCGCCATGGGCGAGATCATCGGCTGGAAGGCCGCAGTGGCAAAATTCGACCCGACCGGCAACTCTTACCTGCAGGCTAACTTCAACTTCAGCGGCTCCAAGTACGGGGCTGGTCAGGGCAAGACGTTCCCGAATATCAACGCCCACCGCGACTTCCACTACAACGATTGCCCGGGCGACAACCTCTACGCGCAGATGGACACCATCCGCCGCTACGCCAAGGAAAAGTACGACAAGACCAACGGCGGCAGCACGTCGTCGTGGCAGCCGTCGCAGCCGAGCAATGACTCGAATGACTCGAACACTTCTGATTCGAGCACCTCTGACTCGAACACTTCTGATTCGAACAACACTGGGACTGTCGCGAATGAGGACGGATCGACGACCACGATCAACAACCTGACTAAGACCTCGAGCGAGATCTCCTTCGAGAAGGTGCTCTCGGGTGACCCGGCAGCGATTGCCGCCGCTGTCGGCACCGTCGCCGGTGCGCTGCTGCTCGCAGCGGCCTCGAACGACATGCTGCCGAGCCAGGTGCAGCACATCGCGAACCTCGAGATCCTGCCCGGCATGACGCTGAGCAGCATGCGCCCCGTGGTGGGCCAGGTCATCAACCTGGTCGGCAGCGAGGAAGCCAAGGACACCTGGGGCAAGCTCGAGCCGACGCTGGGCAAGCTCGACGGAGTTATCCAGGGCATGGGCGGCGACCAGTACGGTTTCTTCGAGAAGGGCATCGCAATCCTGACCGGTGACGGTGAAGAGATCGTCATGCCGGAGAAGATCGCCAACGCATGGCTCAAGCAGGGCATGGATCTGGGCCCGTTGGGTCGCCCAGTCAAGAGCGACGGCGCGGCGAATAATGGTGACGCACGCATCGAATTCGAACGCGGCAACATCACCTACTCGGCGAACACCGGCAGCGTGGACGTGAACGTCGAGAAGTAATTAGGCGAGGTCGAGGGAGCGGGAGACCGCTTCTTCCCAATGCGCGATGAGCCGGTCCCGATCGGGGCCGGCCATTTTGCTTTCCCAGGTCGTTTCCCCGCCGAGGCTGAGAGGTTTGCCCGCGAAACCGGCACCAACGCATGCGGCGCTCGCGGCACCCATCACGGTGGTCTCCATATTGTCCGGGCGGACCACATTGGCACCGAGGGCATCAGCCTGCATCTGCATGAGCAGGTCGTTGCCGGTCATACCTCCGTCGACACGCAAACTGTCCACCGTTATCCCGGAATCGGCTTCCATGGCACGAACGACCTCGACTGTCTGGAGACAGGTCGCGTCGAGAGCCGCGCGGGCGATGTGGCGGCGATCGGTAAACCGGGTGATGCCGGTGATCACGCCGCGGGCATCGGGACGCCAGCGCGGGGCGAACAGACCGGAGAAAGCGGGAACGATGACGACCCCCGCTGAGTCGTCGACCTGCGAAGCGAGCGCTTCCGATTCAGCGGCGGATTTCAAGACCCCCAGCTGGTCACGCAGCCACTGAATGAGCGAACCGCCGACGGCGACGGAGCCTTCCAGGGCGTAGACCGGCGGCTTGCCCGCCTCCTGGTACGCGACGGTGGTGAGCAATCCGTGGTCGGAGAACTGCGCCTCGTCGCCGGTGTTGAGCAGCATGAACAGGCCGGTGCCGTACGTCATCTTCGCTTCACCTTCGCCCAGGCAGCCCTGGCCGAACAACGCGGCCTGCTGATCGCCGAGCACACCGGTAATCGGCACATCACGCGTGCCCTTCTTGCGGCGCATCGCACCGAAAGACCCGAAGCTGGGACGAATCTCTGGCAGGATCGCGCGGGGCACGCCGATCTCTTTGCACAGTTTCTCGTCCCAGTCCAGGGTCTTTAGATCCATGAGCAGCGTGCGCGACGCATTCGTGACATCGGTGACGTGCTGCACGCGACTGCGGGAGGTAAATAGGTCGAACATCCCGCCCTTCTTGCTGCTGTGCGCACCGCCGGTGAGGTTCCAGATCAGCCATGTGTCCACCGTGCCGGCGAGCAGCTCGCCCTTCTCCGCGCGCTCGCGTGCGCCCTCGACATTGTCCAGGATCCACGCCCACTTCGGCCCCGCCGGGTATGAGTTGGCCAGCAGACCGGTTTTGCGCATGTAGCGGTCCTTCGGCGCATTCTCGGGACCGAATTCCTCGGTGCGGGTGTCCTGCCAACAGATCGCGTTGTAGATCGGCCGACCGGTCCGTTTATCCCAGATCACGGCGGTTTCACGCTGGTTAGTCAGGCCGACGGCGTCGACGTCTTCGAGCTCCAAGTCGGCGTCGACAAGCGCCTCTGAAAGCGCGCGCCGCGTATTGCGCCAAATCTGACGTGGGTCGTGCTCGACCCAACCTTCACGCGGCATGATCTGCTCGTGCTCGAATTGCGCGGTGCCCACCACGTCGCCTTCGGCGGTGGTGATGTAGCAGCGGGTCGACGTTGTGCCTTGGTCGATGGCGGCGATGAACGGCATGGGGCTATTTAACCGTACGGGCTAGAACCATTGCTCGATGACTCGGGCGAGACCGAAATCATCGTTCGACGCGGTGGTCGCATCGGCGGCATCGTGCACGATCGGCGCCGCGTTTCCCATCGCCACGCCCATTCCAGCCCACGCGAGCATTTCGATGTCGTTGGGCATGTCGCCGAACGCCACGACATCCGACGGGTCGATGCCCAGCTCAGTGGCCACGATCGACACACCAGCCGCTTTGTTGATGCCCGGCGCGCTGATCTCAATCAGCCCGTCATTCATCGAATAGGTCACGTGCGCACGCGCGGGGTCCACAGCCGGAGCGATGAGGTCGAACAGCTCGGCAGAGGTCATCGCATTATGGCGCACGAGAATTTTCGCGGCAGGCACGGACACGAGTTCGTCGACACCGACGACGCCGTATCCGATATCCCACAAATCCGTGCTGTAACCAGGGGTGATCAGGAAACACTGGTCTTCCGGGTCGAAAGCGGAATCGCCGACGCGCTCGACGCCGAAGCCGTAGTCGGTGTCGCCCGCAAGCACGTCTATCGCTGTGTTCGCGAGGTCCGCGAGAGTCTCGGGGTCCAGTTCGTGGCGGTGCAGCACGTCATCGCGCGACGGGTCGTAAACCACCGCGCCGTTCGCACAGACGCACATCGGGGTGAACGGCAGCTGGTCGAGCACCGGCGCCAGCCACCTGTGCGGACGGCCCGTAGCCAGCGCGACCTTCGTCCCAGCGCGCACGGCACGAGCCAGCGCGTCACGCAGACGGGGGCTCACGCGACCATTGCTGTCCAGCAACGTGCCGTCGATATCGCTCACGATCAGCTTCGGCGCCACCACGTTCTACCTCCCAGTTTCAAGCTCGGCGTACAGCTTCCGCGCTTCAATCAGCAGCTTATCGACGGCCCCTTTCAGCCGCTCCGTCGCCTCCTCCGCCGTGCCTGAGACATCCACCGGTTCACCGATGACCGTGACCACCGGCAGGTGCGCACGCCCCATTTCCTTGCGGCCGCTTTTCACCCAGAATTTCTGCGTTCCCCATGTGGCTGCGGGAATCAGAGGAGCGCCGGAGGCCTGGGCGATGCGGGCCGCACCAGTTTTGAAGCGGGTCAGCTCCAGCGTTTCCGACAACGTTCCTTCCGGGAAGATGCCGATGAGATCGCCCTCTCCTAACCGACGCGCTGCTTCGTCGACGCTGGCGGCGCCGAGCGACCGGTCGACCTCCACGTGGCCCACTGCGCGGGAGACAGGGCCCATGAACCAGTGGTCGAAAAGCTCCTTTTTGGCCATGTACCGCGTTGGACGACGTCCCCGCAGCAGGCCAGGCAGTGCCCCGGAGATGAAGTCGTAGTAGCCGATGTGGTTGCCCGCCACGATCGCGGGACCTTCGGCAGGCACATGTTCCAGGCCGTGGACGTAGAACCGCGCGCCCTGCAAACGCAGCACCGTCGCCACCGTGGTCTTGATCAGCCGATACATGTGCTCACGGCGCCACCCGGGCTGCACCGGTGTGACCGGGGCGTCTTCTGGGACTAAGAAAACGTGGCTGTCAGCGCGGTATCCCTGGGGCGTATTCATCAGGAACTGCCTTTTGCCTGCTTTTCCTGCTTGGCCTCTTTCCGCTTGCGCTTCTCTTCGCGCTCACGGGCCAGAATTTCATTCGCTTCCTTCAGCGTGGGAGCAGAACCGCCGCGGGAGGCCGGCATCCAGGCCTGACCGTCCGGGAACGGGCCGAAACGGTCCTCGTACTCGTCCCGGTTGGCGTCGAGAAGCTCTTGCATGGCGTCTTTGACGCGCTGCGTATCGCGCTCGGGATCGCCGGTCGCGGTCACGGGCTCACCGTAAGAGACGATAATCGGGGTGTGCGAGCGGCCGAGGTTCTTCTTCAACCCCTTGGTCAGCAGGCGTTGGGAGCCCCAGATCACCGTCGGGATCATCGGCACGCCGGCCTCGTGGGCGATGCGTGCCGCCCCTGTCTTGAACTCGGCGAGCTCGAAGGACCGCGAGATCGTCGATTCGGGGAAAATGCCGACGAAACCACCGCTGCGCAGCCACTTTGTTGCCTCGACGATGGATGCCGCGCCGGCCGCGCGGTCAACTGGGACGTGCTTCATGCCGCGCATGAGCGCACCGACGATCTTCATATCGAAGACTTCTTTTTTCGCCATGAACCGCACGAGGCGGTTACCACGCAGGTGCGGGCCGATACCGGCGATGATGAAGTCGTAGTAGCCGGTGTGGTTGATCACGAACAGCGCGCCGTCCTCAGTGGGGACATTCTCAGCGCCGTTGACGTAGAACTGCAAGCCCTGGGCCTGCATGATCTTCTTGAAGCCGCCGATGATTGCCTGGTAGAAGCGCTCTTTCGATTCCACCGGGTGCGGGGCGGGACGCTCGAAATCATCCGGGACATTGAACAGACGGTGGAACCTGCGCATGGTGTGTTTTTATCCCTTCTTCGGCGTCAGAACGTCTTTGCCCACCCAGGGACGAAGTGCTTCGGGGACAGCCACGGAGCCGTCGGCACGCTGGTTGTTCTCCAGGATGGCCACGAGCCAACGCGTTGTCGCGAGCGTACCGTTGAGCGTCGCCGCAGTCTGCGTCTTGCCATCCGCGTCGCGGTAGCGGGTGCCCAGGCGGCGGGCCTGGAATGTCGTGCAATTCGAGGTCGACGTCAGCTCGCGGTAGGTGCCTTGCGACGGCACCCACGCCTCAGTGTCGTATTTGCGGGCAGCGGAAGAGCCGAGGTCACCAGCGGCGACGTCGATAATGCGGTACGGCACCTCGACGGCAGCGAGCATCTCACGCTCGAGGCCGAGGAGCTTCTGGTGCATCTCTTCTGCGTCTTCCGGCTTGCAATAAGCGAACATTTCGAGCTTGTCGAACTGGTGGACGCGCAAAATGCCCTTCGTGTCCTTGCCGTACGAGCCCGCCTCGCGGCGGAAGCAGGAGGACCAGCCAGCGTACAGCAGTGGGCCGTCGGCTAGGTCGATGATCTCGTCGCGGTGGTAGCCGGCGAGAGCGACCTCGGAGGTGCCCACCAGGTACATATCGTCGCGCTCAAGGTAGTAAATCTCCTCGTCGTGCGCGTCGAGGAAGCCAGTGCCCGCCATGATCTCCGGGCGCACCAGCACCGGCGGAACCATGACCTTGAAGCCGGCCTCGCGCGCTTTCTGCGCCGCGAGCATCAGCATGCCCAACTGCAGCCATGCGCCGTCGTCGACGAGATAGTAGAACCGTGCGCCGCCGACCTTCGTGCCGCGCTTCATGTCGATGATGCCGAGCGCCTCGCCGAGATCCAGGTGATCTTTCACCTCGAAATCGAATTCCGGGACCTCGCCGACATGCTCGAGCACAACGAAGTCTTCCTCGCCGCCAGCAGGGGCACCTTCCACAATGTTCGCAACGCGGTATTGGAGCTTTTCGACGTTCTCCTCTGCCGCCTTCTGCGCTTCTTCCGCCGCCTTGACCTTCTCCTTTAGTTCATTGGATCCCTCGAGGAGTGCGGGGCGGTCCTCAGGAGCTGCCTGGCCAATCTTCTTGCCGAATGCTTTCTGCTCGGAGCGCAGCTCATCAGCTTTCTGAATACTGGCGCGGCGCTCCTCATCGGCAGCCAGGAGCTGGTCCACCAGCGCCGGGTCTTCGCCGCGGGCCTGCTGGGAGGCGCGGGCAACGTCAGGGTTTTCACGCAGAAACTTCAGATCGATCACGGGTATCAACCCTACCCCGTGGGATTAGGTCATGGCCCCAGATAAGGCATGATGGACACCATGGCTGCACGGAATTCCTCTCTGAGCACATCCGGCCTGCGCACCATTTTGGTGGCGACACTGGCCGGAGCTCTCGGCGTGGGCACCTACGCCGCCGCGGCAGGTTACGCTGTGAGCGACCAGGCGGGCGACGACCCCGCCGCGCCCGCACAGCAGACCTCCACGGTCGACGAAGAACCCAACCCCACCTTCACCGCCGCTGACCGCGGCGCGTGCTTGACCTGGGATGTCGCTGAAGACGGTACCGTTTCCGGCTTCACGGAGACGGACTGCGAAAACGAACACCGCTTTGAAGTCTCTTCCCGCGAAGACCTGAACACTTACCCGACGGCGGAATTCGGCCCGAATTCCGAAGCGCCGAATCCGACGCGCCAGGCGCAGCTGCGCGAGGAGCTGTGCCAGACAGCATCCGTCCGTTATCTAAACGGCCGCTACGACCCGACGGGCCGCTACTCCATCGCCCCGATCCTGCCACCGACTGAAGCCTGGGCGGAAGGCGACCGCACCATGCTGTGCGGGTTGCAGGAGACAGATTCTGACGGCACCCCGATCCTCACCACCGGCCCCGCCGCCGAGCAGGACCAGGCCCGCGTCGCTGAACCCGGCACCTGCGAGGTCACCGACGAGGCCAATAACCTGCGCGCCGTCGACTGCACCGAGCCGCACCATATCGAGGTGACCAAGATCGTCGACCTCGACCCAGTTTTCTCCGACCGCACCCCCTCCCCGGAGGACCAGGACAAGCACCTGGGCGCCGCCTGCGCCAAGGCCGCTGAGGAGTACTTGGGCAACGAGGAGAACCTGTACCAGTCCACCTTGCAGGTGTACTGGGGAACCATCTCCACCCAGGCGTGGGACGGCGGCAGCCGCTCCGTGAACTGCGGCCTCATCGCGCCGAAGGACGATAAATTCGCCTCGATCACCGGATCGGCGAAGGACGGCCGCGAAGCGCTCAAGGTCGACGGCCACACCCCGAAGGCCCCGCCGGAGCGCCGCCCGCTGCGCGAAGAGCAGAAGCGCCAGCAAGAGGCTGCGAACAGCTCGACCTCGCCAGCGCCTTCTGAATCGCCCTCGCCTGCAGCTCAGCCATGATGGATCCCGTCAGTGACGAAGTCTTCGAGGCAATGATCAACGACGCCCTCGACGAGATCCCCGAGGACTTCGCCCGGCACATGACCAATATGGTCGTGCTGGCGCGGCCTTATAACGAGGACAACCCCGAACTCCTCGGACTCTTCGAAGGCGTCCCGCTGACCGAGCAACACTCTAACCACACCGGGTTCCTCCCCGATGCGGTATTCATCTACAAAGATGCCCTCGAGGACCTCTGCGCTGACGAGGAGGAGCTACGCCACGAGGTGAAGGTCACCGTCTTCCACGAGGTCGGGCACTATTTCGGACTCGAGGAACACGAGCTGCACCACCTCGGCTGGGGCTAGTCGGGCAGCGAGTATTCCGCCCAGCGGACCACGCGCCACTGACCGAAATCCTCCACGGCATCGCCGGTCGGTCCCGCGGTCGGGTCCAGCACGACGTACTGGCAGTTGGGAAGGTAGCTCACCTCGGCGAATTCAGGGCTCACTTCGCAGGCATTGGCCGCGAAGGCACGGATCGCGCCGCCGTGGGACACAGCCACAGTCGTCCCCTCCTGGGAGGCAAGGGGGAGCAGACCGCCCTTGTAGCGGGAAAGGAAGATGTCGAGGGTATCGCCACCGTCGATAAGCGCCTCGAGCTGACGACGGTAGAACCCACGGAACGCGGTCAGGTACGCTTCGTGCGCTTCGCGCGAATTGTGCATCTCCCAGCGCCCGGCGTGAACCTCGTGAATGCCGTCGATCGCCGGGATGTCCGCGAAGCGCTCACCGAAACCGATCTGCGCAGTCTGCTTCGCGCGGGTCGCCTGTGAGGAGACGACGCGGTCGACCTCGTAATTGGCCAAGATCTCTTCGCCCGCCGCCTTCGCCTGCTCGCGGCCGAGCTCGGTGAGCTCAGCGCCGGGAAGCACAGTGTCCAGCTTGTGGTCCACATTCGACGTGGTCTGGCCATGACGCAGCAAGATCAGCATGAGGTTCCTTCCCGGGCCGCGCGGACCCATTGTTCTGCCTGTTCAAGACGTTCTGGATCGACGATGCGCTCGTCCCCGCCGCCGTCGAAGCGCGGCCACGAGCCCAAAAACGCGATGGTGGTGGCCCGCAACCACAGCGAGCGCAGCGCCTCCGCGACGGGGACATCATCGATGTGGCCGACGAGGTCGACATAGAAGTTATAGGTATTCGCCGTCTCGCGCGTCGGCCGCGACTCGATGCGGGTGAGGTCCACGCCTCGGTACGCGAATTCCTGCAGCGCGCCGACCAACGTCCCCGGCTCATTCGGCAGCTGGAAGACCACCGAAGTGCGGTCGTTTCCCGTGCGCTTCGTGGGCACGCCTGTCGGCCCGGCCAGCACGAACCGGGTGCGCGCCCCGCTCATGTCCGCGATACCCTCCGCGTGGACGTCCAGCCCGAACAGGTCCGCTGCCCGGCGCGGGGCGGCTGCCGCATCGGCCTCGCCCTCAGCCACAGCTTTCGCGGCGGCGGCATTCGACGACGCGGCAGTGAACTCAGCACTAGGCAGGTTGTCCTCCAACCAGCGACGGACTTGGCGGTGGGCCACCGGGTGCGTCGAAAAACGTTGTGCTTCACGCAACGGGAGACCAGGACGCGTCATGATGGCGAAGCTGATCGGCAGCTCCACCTCGCGGTAGATCATCACCCCGCCGCCTTCGACGAATGCGTCAGACGTGCTGGTCACTGCTCCATCGACGGAATTCTCAATCGCCACCACGGCATACTGCGCGCGGCCCTCACGCACCGCATTCAGCGCCTCCGACGGCGAATCGACAGGCAGCGGCGTGATCTCGCCTTCAATGTGGTCGCGGAACAGCCACAACGCTTCCTCAGTGAACGTCCCGGCAGGCCCCAGGTACGCAACGGTCGTCGTGCTCATGCTTCCACAGCCTACAGTTGACCCATGACCACCGACCGGCGCCGCCTCACACTCGAGGTGCTCATCGTCCTCGCCGTCACTTTCGGCATGTCCGGCGTGCGCGCGGGGCTCAAGCTTATCGACGCCGCGCTCTCCCCCACCCCTCTCAACCACCAGCGCACGGTGCTTAACGACGCCGCGTCGTCCCTTTCCTGGCTCGACATCGCTTTGCAGCTCGCCTCGGCCGCGACTCTCATGGCCTGGGGCGGTTTAGCGTTATATCTGCTCGGGACCCAATTGCAGCGGCCGCGCTGGCGTGACTGGGCCTGGGGCGCCGGACTAGCCGCGCTCATCGGCATCCCCGGACTCGCCCTCTACGTGGTGTCGCTGCAGATGGGGTGGACCAAAGAGATCGTTCCCGCCACCGACGCCGCCAAAGTCCCGCTCCTGCTTCTCTGGTCCGCCGCCAACGCTTTCGCCGAAGAGACCGTCGTGGTGATGTGGCTGCTCACCCGGTTAAAGCAGCTCCGCGTCCCAGTCTGGGCAGCCATCGCCGCCTCCGCCGTCCTGCGCGGCACCTACCACCTCTACCAGGGCTTTTCCGCCGGTGTAGGCAATATCGTCATGGGCGTCATCTTCGCCTTCTTCTACCACCGCACCGGCGGCAAGGTCTGGCCGCTCATCCTCGCCCACTTCCTCATCGACGCCGTCGCCTACCTCGGCTATCTCTTCCTCGACCTCGGTTGGTTGGGGTTGTGAAAGATCCATTTCTAGATGTGAACCCCAAAACTTAGTTTCCCCAGGTCACGATTTTTCGGCCGATTTTTCCGACCTGGGGTAACTCACATTTGGGGTTAACATCTGCGGCCTGGGGCGGCGCGACGAACCCGCACTAACTATGCAGTGCATAGCGCCGTAAAGTTCCCTGCTGTTACAACCGTTAAATACTGTGACTCGTGGGGGCGGGGTTTAAGATATATCCCATGTCGACGACCCCGCACTCCAACGACCCCCGGGACAACCCGGGGGATTTCCTCGTGGGCAAAGACGGGAAGCCGCTGATCGACAGGTACGGTCGCCCGATCCGGAAACGGTCCGCGAGCCGGCCGCCACACGAGTCACCGGAGCGAACGGTGCGGCCGGAGCGAACGGTGCGGCCGGAGAGAAGCGAGCGCCCGGTGCGGGAAACTCTGCAGCCGAGACAGGCAGGAGAGCCAAGAGAGCAACGGCAGTCGCGACCCCGCCAGTACATGCCACAGGACACGGCGTACGAGCCGAGGCGAACACCGCTGGCCAATGAGCAGCGACGCAGGGACATCCGCTCGCCCAGGCGTGAGGAGCGCTGGGAGCCGGAGTTGGAGCTGTCACCGGAACGGCGTATTCGGGCGGAGCGTCCGGCCCCCAAGCAACAGAACCGTCCGAAATTTCGGGTGCCGCGACCGCGCATGGGCTGCGTGGGGTGCATCCCGACGCTTCTGTCCCTACTGATCGTTCTGGTCGTGGCTGGCGGACTGTTCGTGGACGCGCGACTGACCCGCGTGGACGCATTCCCGGATAATCCGGTAGCGAATACGGCGGGCACGAACTGGCTGATCGTCGGGTCAGACTCACGCGAGGGGCTGACTGAGAAGGACGTGGAACGCCTGGGCACCGGCGGCGATATCGGCACCGGACGCACAGACACGATCATGATCATGCACATCCCCAACGGCGGAAAAGCGACGCTGGTGTCGATTCCGCGTGATTCGTATGTGGAGATCCCGGGCTACGGCATGGACAAGATCAACGCGGCATTCGCATTCGGCGGGCCGAAACTCCTTGCCGAGACCGTGGAGAACGCGACGAATCTGCGGATTGACCACTACGCGGAGATCGGAATGGGCGGTCTCGCCGGCATCACTGACGCGGTCGGCGGCGTGGAGCTCTGCCCGAAAGAGCCGATCGACGACCCGTTGGCCAAGATCAATATCCAGGCCGGATGCCAGAAGATGGATGGCCCGACGGCACTGGGGTACGTGCGCACCCGCGCGACCGCGATGGGCGATCTCGACCGGGTGGAACGGCAGCGCGAATTCGTCAGCGTCCTGATGAAGAAAGCACTGTCACCGGCTGTGCTGCTCAACCCGTTCCGGCTTGTGCCGCTGGTGCTGCGAGGAAGCAGCATGTTCATCGTGGGCGACGGCGACCACGTGTGGCACCTTGCGCGCATGGCATTCGCACTGCGCGGCGGGGTGAACACGGAGACAGTGCCGATCGGCGACTTCGTCGACACCGAAGTGGGCAGCGTGCTCGTCTGGGACGACGTCGCCGCAGAGCAGCTCTTCGCCGGCTTGCGCTAAGAGCTTTCGCTCACTGGCGTCGGCTGCTCCGGCAGCTTGTGGCGGCCGGTGATGTAGTACATCGCCACGCACACCACGCTGAACGCGAGGCCGACAAAGAACGCGCCACGGAACTCGGGCAACCAGACCATGATCCCGAAGGTGAACAGGATGAAGAAGATGGCGAAGTACTGGCCGTACGGGAATAGCGGAGTCTTGTAGTCCAGGTCGGCGACGTCTTCCGCGGTCATCGACCGGCGCGAAGCAAGGTGCGCGAGCAAGATCATCAGCCACACGAAGATGGTGGCGAAGGTGGCCAGAGAGGCGACGATCTCGAAGATGCGATCCGGAATCAGCGTATTCGCGATGACGCCGATGACCATGACGAACAGCAAAATCACCGTGGTCATGACCGGCACGTCCCGGACGGTCCGGGCCATGATGCGCGGGGCATAGTGTTGCTTGGCTAGGCCGGTGAGCACGCGGCCGGCGCCGAAGAGGTCCGCATTGATGGCGGACAGAGCGGCGGTGATGACCACGAAGTTCAGCAGGCCAGCAGCCCAATTGACGCCGAGGGTGGAGAAGATCTGCACGAAGGGGGACTCGTCGCCGGTGATCGTGCGCCACGGGTTGATCATGAGGATGACCAGGATGGACAGCACGTAGAAGAGCAGAATGCGCACCGGGACAGTGTTGACCGCTTTCGGCACAGCTGTCTTGGGATCGGTGGCCTCGCTACCGGCGACACCGATGATCTCCGTGCCGCCGAAAGCAAAGAGCACGAGGATGAACGATGCGACCATGCCGGTGAAACCGTTGGGGAAGAATCCGCCGTCGTTGACCAAGTTCACCGGGCCAGTGGTCTCCGCGGTGGACAGACCGAAAATGAGCACGGCCGCACCCGCGAGAATCATGGCGACAACTGCGCCGACCTTGACCACGGTGAACCAGAATTCCAGCTCACCGAAAGCCTTGGCACTAGCCACATTGGCGGCGCCGACGATGAGTAGGGCTGCGACAATCCACACCCATCGTGAGACGTCGGGGAACCAGAAGCCCATGTAGATGCCAATGGCAGTGAGATCCGCCAAAGCCACGATGACCATCTCGAAGGCGAACATCCAGCCGGTCAGGTAACCGGCGGCGCCGCCCAAGTAGGCGCGGGTGTACTCCGCGAAGGACCCGCGCACTGGGTGGCGGACCGACATCTCGCCGAGCGCGCGGAGCAGGAAGTACACCACTGCGCCGCCGAGCAAATACACCAGCAGAACCGACGGTCCCGCGGCCTGGATCGCACCGGCGGAACCGTAGAAGAGGCCGGTGCCGATCGCGGAACCGAGCGCGATGAAATTGAGGTGGCGCGTGCTCAAACCAGCGCGCCCTGACTGAGAAGCCAATGCTGACCTCGAAGCGTTAAATGGTGACCTGGCGCGACTTGATGTTCTCCAGCTGCTTCCGCTCGTCCGCAGTGAGCTGGGCATCATTGTCGTATTCGGCGCCGATCGCCTCGTTGACCTTCTTCAGCGTGTCGCCGTAGGAATCGGCGGCGACAGACGGGTCGAGGTCGAAGACCGGCACGAGCAGGCCGTGGGTGCGGAAGGCACCGGCGAATTTGGTGCCCTCACCGAGGTTGAGCTCGCCGCGGGCGGCGATGCGTGCCAGGGCGTCGAGCATCTTGCGC
>ERZ1031273.404-NODE-404-length-15890-cov-15.045216_pt1 | contig 15890 bp, 13 predicted proteins | sample MGYA00516575_ERZ1031273 | MGnify/ENA primary metagenome ERZ1031273 (study PRJEB33718, sample SAMN03159816) | human skin metagenome | collected 2014-02-25 | study: EMG produced TPA metagenomics assembly of the PRJNA266117 data set (Human skin bacterial metagenome... | reverse complement strand
GAGCCGTTACCATAGAGACCTACGAGGGTCAGCGAGAGGTCCTCGAGGCAGAGCGCATCCTCCTCTCTACCGGTCGCCGACCCATCACCGAGGGGCTGGGGCTGGAGACGCTCGACATCGAGATGAACCGCCGTGCCATCAAGGTCGACAGCCACATGCGCACTTCTCACAAGCACGTCTACGCTGCAGGTGACTGCGTCGGTGGCATCATGCTCGCCCATGTCGGTTACTACGAGGGCGAGGTGGCCATCCGCAATATCGTCGATGGTGCCGATGAGGAGGCTCGCTACGACTCCATCCCCTCAGTCATCTACACCAGCCCCGAGTTTGCGAGCGTGGGAGCCAGCGAGGATGAGCTGCAGAAGGCCGGCACCGACTACAAGGCGCTCAAGATCCCGATGACCTTTGCCGGACGCTTCATCGTAGAGAATGAGCGCGCCACCGGACTCTTCAAGATCCTCTACCATGCCGAGACGAAGAAGGTCCTCGGGGTTCAGATCTACGGTGACCCCGCATCTGAGATCATCGCCATCGGCGGTCTGGCGATCACCGAGGGCATGACGCTCGATGAGCTCCGCCACCAGATCTTCCCCCACCCGACGGTTGCCGAGATCTTCCACGAGGCTGCCTATATGGCCGAGGACTGATTCCCCCTATATTCTTACAGTTGCTAAGGCAGAGAGATCGTCGCAAGACAATCTCTCTGCCTTAAGTTTTGGTGTCAAAGGTCAGCGCTTTATAGATCGAAAAGTGGTCTCCGACATATACTCACGACCATAAGAGTCTATCGTGCGGACCTTGATGATATGCTCACCGGGAGTGGTCTTGCGAGGAAGCCCTGCACTCCAAATATGTGAGCAGATAATAGGATTATTGGGTCGCCGACCGTCCTTAAGTGTATCTCGCTCCTCATCGTACTCCATCACCATTTGAGCGTAAGATGGGTCAGGCAGCAGCACCTTGGTCATAGGTCTCCATTCACCTCCATCAATCGAGTACTCCACGATGTCACCCACACGTCCCATGAAAATATTTGCCGTCAGTATGCCTCTCCCGTCGTCCGCGTCTACGACCCTCGTATTGTATAGTCTCATCCCCATACTAGGATCAGCACCCTGCACCTCATATCTAAGCTTGTAGTCTGTCCCATTGACATCAATATAAGCGAAGCCCCTTGGGGTCCCGTCCCGCATAGTGCCGTCAGGACACTTAGGATCTGCATGGAAGTCACCTGACCACCAATCGCCACAGACGGTGCCGACATTATACTCATGGAGAGGCTTGACACCATACCAGCCCTCTTCGGGACCAAAGAAGTGGTGCATCTGATAGTGGGTGTGAGCAGAGAGAAGGAGGACGTTCTCGAAGGGTCTCAATAGCTCAAAGAGCTGACTCCGGTCCCGAGTGTTGAATGAGTCTCCCGACTCATTAAAAAGTGGGATATGCTGGGCGATGATCACAAGACGATCGTGAGGTACATGTTTGAGATCGTTCTTGATGAAGGTTAGCTGGTCCTCTCTGTATCCACCCCAATATTGTGACTCCCCTTTTGGGTCCGGGAAGAGGATATCGTCTAGGACTAAGAGATGCACCTTGCCATAGTTTACGGCATAGTTCTCAGGTCCTAGTACCGCACGGAAGGTCTCCGAGGCTAGACTGTCGTCCGCAACGTCCTGATTGTGGTCATGATTTCCTATCACGTGATACCAAGGAAGACCAATCCTGTCTATGGCGCCCTTATAGTCTGGGAGGAGGTCGAGGACATTATTGACCAGATCTCCTAGGGTGATCCCAAAGGCTGCCGACCTGGTGCCCTCAAGCTCATCGATCACACTCCTCTGCAAATACTCGACTTCCTTCTCATTGGAGACCTGTGTGTCCCCGAAGAGGAGTACACTGAAGCTATTCTCCTCAGTGGGATCAGCGATGAGACCGAAGTCTACTGACCGAGGCAGTGGACCGGTCGGCTTAATCCCCGAATACTTCAGCTTCTTCGATGAGCCCTTCTCGCTGTGGACGTAGTAGGACTTAGACTGTCCCTCTCCGTCTGCGAGAAAGCGATACCCCTTCGGCTTGATCACGAAGACGACACCTGATGGACCCATTGGCAGGTTATAGGCGCCATCTGAGGAGGTGAGTACCACCTCTCTGCCGTTGGATACCGGGATGCCGGATAGACCCCTTTCGCTGCTGTCCCTGAGGGCATTGATATTCCTATCCTCATAGACGAAACCGCTTACGTTCTGACCCCGCATTGTGATGGAAGCGAGTGATAGGAGTGTTACTGTTACCGCTAGGATTGATCTTTGGTGTGACATTGTTTAGAGTTTGAAATGATTAGACCATATTTACGTATTGCAAAGGTGCCAATACACTTTGACGATCTGCCTACAAATCTGTGACGATACGGATACTCCTATACTAATTTTGTATTTGCCTCTCTCTGTGACAATTCTTATGTGTTTTGTGATTAGTTCGTAAACAAATCGTCATACGCATCGTCTATTTTTGTCATGGATAAAGTCCGTAAAGAAAATGACAAGTAAGATGACTCTACAAGCAAATCTCAGGCTCAGGGAGCTTTTGCTCCTATTGATTTCAGTACTCTTGCTCAGCGTGTGTCTCCACACATTGAGGGCACAGACTACCCTTGCTACTATCAGTGGGATGGTGTATGATGAGGAGGATCTGGCACTCCCGGGTGCTATCGTCAGGCTTCGGAATGAGTCTACCGGATTTCGGCAGACCACGGCGACCGGAGCAGACGGGAGATATCTTTTCAGGGAGGTCCCCCTTGGGGGTCCCTACGTAGTCTCCGTATCCTATGTGGGGTATAAAGACCTGTTCAAGAATGGGTATACCCTCAATCAAGGGAATGCATTGAGTGTGGACTTCCACTTTGGCAGTCACTCTGTCAACCTGGATGGGATCACCGTGGTTGCCAATTCGCTCAAGAACGAACTTCCCAATGTAGGGGCTGCCACATCCATCTCCACTGGAGACATCGCTCTGCTGCCGGTCGAGGGGCGAAATTTTACCGGACTGATGGAGCTCTCGCCCCTGACGAGCGGAAGCAGCCTCGCAGGGCAGCTCCAGAGCTCTACCAATTACACAGTCGATGGTATGACTTCCAAGAGCACCTATTCCTCAGGTACAACCAATAGGGGACCTTACTCCATCTCTATGGAGGCGATCCGTGAATTTGAGATCGTCACTAATCGCTATGACGTTACCTTTGGGCGATCAGGAGGAGGTACCGTCAGTACCGTGACAAAGTCTGGGACTAATGATCTGCGAGCAAGCGCATTCACTTTCATACGTCACAATGTGCTAGCAAGTCCCTTCGATGCCTCGGGCAATGATCGGACGAGTGAGTATTCTATCTATCAGTATGGTGGGTCAGTAGGAGGTCCGATCATCCGTGACCGGCTGCACTTCTTCTTCGCCTGGGATCATCAACGGGATGCCAGACCCCTTAGGATTGCAGATATTCACAGTGTTGACGAGGAGCGCCGGTATAGTGTCTCGCAGGAGACGCTAGATGCATTTCTCGATATTGCCCGGACCAAGTATGGGGTCGGCGAGGGAGCTCAGTTTGGCTCCTTCGACAAGATTCGTCACTCTGATGCCCTATTCGCACGACTTGACTTTCAGATCAATGAGGACAATCTCCTCACGGTAAGAGATAATTTCGTCCGTGACTTCAATCGTCGAGGAGTTGGTGATCGAGGATACAATATCAACCTCCTAGAGGTCTACGGGAGCCACTTATCGATGGACAATAACCTTATGGTCCAGCTCCGGAGCAAAGTCGGGGCCTCGATGACCAACGACCTGAAGCTTCAGTACCTCCACGTCCTGGACCATGGCACTCCGGGGGAGGAGCTCCCGAGAGAGAATATACCTAGAGCTATAGTTGAGAATGTCGTCTCCACCGTAGATGGCAAGGAGGTCCGCAAGGGGTTCCAGATCGGAGGACAGCGGTACTTACCAGAGAAGTTCAGCGATGATGTTCTTCAGTTGGTCGACAATTTCTATATTGATCGTGGACCTATGCAGTACCTTGCAGGAGTCGACCTAATGTACACCCATATGTCCTCCCTCATTACGAGTGAGCAAAACGGTGTTTTCTACTTTTCTGGTCTGGACGACTTTAGAGACATAAAGCCCTACCGTTTTGCTCGAGAGGTCCCCCTGGTGGACGATCCTACAGTGCGACAGGGAATACTTTTTGCTGCTATCTACGGTCAAGTGACAGCACAGATAGGAGGGGGACTCACCCTGATGGGAGGCCTGAGAGGTGAAGGCACTTTTTACTTCAATAAGCCTGCCCACAACCCTCTCATCAAGCAGGAGCTTGGGCTCGATACTGACAGAGGCGTCCGCAGTCTCCTCCTGCAGCCTCGTATGCAGCTCACATGGGATATCGGAGAGAGAGGCACCGACTTCTTGCGTTTCGGGACGGGGCTCTTCGGCTCAGCCATCAATAACTACTCTATGATTAATAATCTTCTCAATGATGGAACCAAAGTTGGTGCTGTAGATATCAGGCAGGATCTGCCGGTGCCCGACTTCAAGGGTTATCGTCAGGATCCCTCCACAGCTCCTGGTCGGGAACTACCGATGGTCTCTACGATTAATATGAATAGCCCCCATGTGCGTGTCCCCTATGTCATCAAAGCCAATCTCTCCTACTCCCACTTCTTCTCCAATGCGCTCAAGGTCACAGCGACCCTTTACGGCTCTTGGACGAGGAATAACTACTTCTACGTTGATCGCAACATGGTGGAGAAGCCCTTCTTTACCCTCTCTCAGGAGGCCGGTAGAGGAGTTTTTGTTCCTGCTGAGACGATCAAAGGTGGACGACCTGACTGGAGAGAGGGACGACTCAGCCCCAGGGTTGGTCGTGTCCTCGAACTCATCAGTGAGGGACGGGTCAATCAGTATGCACTAGTCCTTGATGCTGTCTGGCACTACTACAGAGATGGTGTACTCAATGTCAGCTACACCCTCGGCGATACACGGGACAACACCTCATACAACGGAAATGTCGCCAACTCTGCCACCCTGTATTACCAGGTAGTGGATGATCCTCGCGATCTCTCGCGGATGAATTACTCCAATAATCACTTCCGCCATAAGGTCGTCGCCTATGGAGCCTTACCTTCTATCTGGGGAGTGTCTGTAGGTATGCGCTTTAGCGGGATCGCCGGGCAGAGATACTCTATGACGGTCAATGGTAATGTCAATGGAGACTTTGTCGACAGCAACGACCTCGCCTATGTCTTTGATCCCGACGCCCCAAGCACCCCCAATGAGATCGCAGATGGCCTCACTGAGATCCTCAATAATCCCGAAGTAGATCCAGGGTTCAAGAAGTATCTCAAGAGTAGCTTCGGTAAGGTCGCCGAGCGCAATGGAGGGGAGCAGGGATTCTATGGAACGCTTGACCTCCGCCTCACCAAGGACTTCAAGGTCTACAGAGACCACCACATAGAGCTGTCGCTTGATCTATTCAATGTAACTAACCTTCTCAATAAAGCCTGGGGAGTGGATAAGAGACTGGGGAGCACTGTCGCCCTCTATAATATCAAGGGTTTTGACCCTGTCACTAAGGCTTATCAGTATCAGGTTAGACCCAATGCTGGTATGCCCTTTTACTCCGGTAATCCATGGCAGATCCAGCTCGGAATACGATACCGCTTTAGGTAACTCGTACCTAGGACTATCTTCCTTCGGGGCACTTCGGCGCAGACCCGGGGTGTCCTTTTTTTGTATGATGGGCATGTCATACATCTGTGGTGAAAGTCCACTCGGGGTGTAGTTGCCAACGAACTCCATAGCGACTTGCAATTCTCAAGGGGTGACCCTTGTGAGAGAAGAAGCAATAGCGAACTCGTGGCCTGACGAACAGAAACCTAATACAAAAGTGTATCAAGCGGACAAGCTGTCCAAAGACAGTTAAGATCCAAAAGGCAACCGTAACCTTGACGCGTCAATTAGGCAGATAAACGATGAAAGATGTAAGGCTTATCCCGTGAGGTCTCGGCAGTCCATTGAGGATAGTAACAACGAATGTCGAGGAGTCAGCAGAGGTCGAAGTAGCAGTTCTCGAGCAGGATAAGACGAAGGACAGACGTTAATCAAGAATGTATGTTCCGATGTTATTGCTGACGGGTGGCAACGGTCAAAATGTCAATGCTAGCGACCACAAAGAGCTAAGCACGCATGCATCGGAAGCGGCAATTAAGAGAGACGGAAGATAAAACTAATCGAATATGATTAGACACTCTTTGAAAAAGAATTAAACCGCCGAATGCCAGACGGCACGTACGGTGGTGTGAGAAGGAAGGAAACGAAAGTAGGTCAGAAAACTTTTGCTTCCCAAATGACTCGTTCTTTATGCCCTCTCTACAGTCGATCCCATTGCCATCAGTCCCTTTTTACCTTAGTATACCTCTCGCTAATGCCGATATTAGACTCGGCGCTTCCGGCAGGCTGTCTCAGAGCCGATTGCGCTCGGAGGACTTGACGGTCGACCGGCGCTGCTTATTTTCCTTGGAGCTAAAGCGCCAGGTGATCGTCGCACTGATGTACGATAGGTCTTGATCCTCCACCTGTGCGAACCCTATGTCTCCGATCCGCGTGGCGTACCTGCTGATGTGCTTCCTCAGTGGGTCGTGCCACCTGAGCGTCAGGTCAAGTCCCTTACTCGGTAGGGAGCCGTGGATACTGAGGTCTAAGTAGTGCACCGGCTCCACAAGGAATATGCCGGAGTAGCCCTTGCCGATATAGGTATAGTCCAGGCTCATATCCACGTGGTCGAGGATCAGGCTGTTGCCCAGGTGGAGGTATGGCTGTGGTCTGCTCAGTCGCTTCACTTCATCGCCGACCCTTACTGCGGCTGAGCTGCCGAAGAGTCCGAGCGAGATATTCGGGTTGTAGACTCCGTATCTGTGATTGAAGTTGGCTAAGAGGGAGCCGCTCCAGTAGTCCCCCTCAAAGTTGTCCCACGAGTTAATGAATCGATGTCGGTCAGTCGGATCGGTCCTGTAGGTGACGAAGATCGGATCCTTGGTGCGGGTCAACTTTCCGCTCACGTAGAAACTCCTGACAGACACGACGTACTGCAGTGTGGTCTTGAGCTGTCTCTTGAGGTCGGGGTTGCCTACCTGACTATTGTACTTATTGAGGTAGTAGGTGCTGTTACTGAGCTGTCCGAGGGAGGGTCTCAGAGCAACGGATCGGATGCTGAGATTGTGAGACCATATCCCGGATGAGAAGGAGAGGGCGAGGTAGGGAAGTATATTTCCATAGCTTGCGACCTCGCCGGTCTCTGACATCTCTGTACGCTGGTACTCGTATCGCAGTCCCCCACTTAGTGAGACCTTGTCGAGGGAGTGGGTATACTCTGCATAGAGGGCATTCACTGTCTCGTCGTATCCGGCCTCCTTGTCTGTCATATGGGGGAGTCCGGTGGTGGTCGCGGAGAGATGGATGAGATTGACCTCGTCCCCCACCAGTAGGTTGCCGTGGTCGCCGAGACTATAGTGGACCTGACCGATACCTGCCAGCAGTCGATACCTGCTGCCATTGGTGGTGGTGACCCGGCGAGAGGTCTCGCCGGGGGTGCTCTCATCGACAGACTGCTGGCGATCCGCCCGAGTGTCGAGGTAGTCGGCTGAGAGGTCTACCCTGAGCCGCTCCGATGGGGTGTATCTCCCGGTCAGAGTGACCTGGCTCTGAGATCCTCTCTCGGATAGAGAGGAGTGTGAGCTGCTTGTGAGCTGCCTCGTGCCGGACTCCGATATCTCATACGATGCATCACCGAGGTCTTGCATATGGTAGCTGTCCCGACTGCCGTCCAGCGTCACCTCCCATCTCTTGCTTGGTCGGTACGAGATTCCGGTACCCATCGACAGAGTGTTCATGTAGGTCTTGCTGAGGAGGAGGGTCCTCATATCCTCTCGCGGAGCTGCCCACTGAGTATAGGTCATGTCCTGACGAGCGGCTCTGCCAAATCTATTGTATTCCAAGTTGCCGAAGAGACTCACCCGGTCATTGTGGTAGGCGAGGTTGCACCACTCTCGGTGGGAGTTGAGGTGGTTGCGCGTGTAGCTTGCACCGAGTGTGGAGGAGAGCCCTTGGAGACGCTCATTACTCTGTATTTCGACGACCGCGCCCGTTGTGCCGGGATACTTCACCCCGGGATTGGTGATCAGGGAGACGGATTTTATTCGCTTGGGGTCCAGCTGCCTGACTTCCTCGATGCGACGCACTTTTCTACCATTGATGTAGTACGTCATGCTTCCTGACACGAGAGATCGGAGGCTGCCATTATCGTCCACTATGCCGGGGAGCGTGAGGAGCAGGTCTCTCATGGAGGCTTTAGTCGCGAGGATTGTCCCCTCCACAGACATGCGTAAGCCGCCGGAGGTGGGGCTGAGGCTCTTCCGCTCACCGATCACCATGAGATCGTCAAGGAGGGACGGATCAGCGACCAGTGGGATAACAAGTGTCGATGTGGTACTCTCCACGCGTCTGTAGGAGGCTTGGTATCCCAGTGAGGAGATGCGTAGGAGGGTTGGCAGGCTCACCCCGTCCAGCGTGAAGCGCCCCGTCTCGTCTGCAACCAGCCCGTCTATGACGGTGCTGTCGGAGGGGTTGCAACGGGCGATGGTGGCGAAGGAGATACCCGCTCCTGTCTCATCCACCACCTGGCCGGCTATCGTATGATCTCGGGCGATTGCCGGGATGGAAAGTATGAGGAGGAGTAGGCTTAGGGCAAGTTGTCTTTTCATGGCGTACATGGTGATGATGACAGACTTATTTTGTGCCCCAAAGATACTTTTTTTAAAAAACCTGTCAGGGGCAGTCTCTCCTCGTGAGGGTGAGGAGCTCGGGGTAGGAGGGGAGACGGGAGAGGAGGCGGGTCTCTTCGCCGTCGTAGCCGACGAGGTAGGCGTAGATCTCTCGCCCATTGGTGATCACCAGCACGGGGACCCGGAGGACCGAGTTGTACCTGTAAATCTGCTCCAGCACCGCATCCGAGAGACGGATGGAGGGCGCCTTGTACTCGATGATCATCAGCGGCGACCGGTCGGGGGCGATGACGAGGGTGTCGCAGCGACGGCAGAGCTTCCCGACGCGCAGCGCCACCTCATTGCTCATCAGCTCGGGCGGATAGCCCAGCTTGTCGATCAGGTGGCGCACGATCCCCTGCCTGACTCCCTCCTCGGGGGTCAGCGCCACCTCCTTCCGCCGGAGGGGGTCGTAGACCATTGGTCGCTCGCTCGCTCTACTTTCCGCCATAAAGGGGTATATTTGTCTCAGAAGTCATCACCACCGCCATGCCCTACACTAAAGAGCCACAGAGTGTCCTCGCCGCGATCGACTCCGCTAAGGAGCCGTACCGCATCTACCTGCTTACAGGAGAGGAGGAGTACTTCATCGACAAGATAGAGAAAAAAATCGAGGCCACCTATATGCCGGAGAAGGCGAAGGACTTCAATTACACCCTCCTCTACGGCACCACGGCGACGCCCTCACAGCTCCTCACTGCAGCACGGCGCGCACCGATGATGGCGAAGTACACCCTCACGGTGGTCCGGGAGGCGCAGGCGATGATGCAGGGTGGAGGAGGATCGCTCATGGAGGTGCTGGGCAACCTCGTTGATCACCCGGTCCCCTCGTCCATTGTGGTGCTCTGCTTCAAGGGCGGGAAGAAGCCCGCCCGCACCCTCAGCGTGATCAAGAGCCTGACGAAGTCGGTGGGGCTCTACGTGGAGTCGCCCGAGATCCGGGACTACCAGATCAGTGGCTACATCCGCCCCCTTGCCCTCGAGCACGGGCTGACCCTCACGCCGGAGGCGGTGCAGGTGGTGGCGGAGCATATCGGGACCGACGTCACCCGACTGGATAGCGAGCTGGCGAAGCTGGCACTCGCCCTTCCCTCAGAGGTGCGGGCTCAGGTCACTCCCGAGCAGGTGCTCACCTACACGGGGCTCAATAAGGAGTACACCGCCTTTGACCTCAAGCGCGCCCTCGCCCGTAAGGACCGGCGGCAGTCGCTCATCATCGCCCGCTCACTCTCGGAGGACAGCAAGCGGGTGCCGGTGCAGATGATCATCCCGACGCTCTTCGGCTACTTTGCCGACCTGCTCACCGCCTATTATGCCCCTCAGCCACGTACAGAGCAGAGCGTGATGGGCTACCTCGGCATCAGCTCTTCCTTTTTCGTCAAGGACATTATGCTCGGGCTGCGGAATTATCCCGCCCGCCGCGTCGTCGAGATCATTCACGCCCTGCGCCACTCGGACGCCAGGAGTAAGGGAATGTACAGCGACCAGGGCGATCCGGATGAGATACTGCTGGACCTGGTGCTGCTGATCCTCAATTGATACAACCTACCAAGCGAGTCATATAAAAGTTATTATGGAGAAGAAAAATGTAATCACCACTCCCGCCGGAGCTGCCGCTGAGCATCCTCTGGAGCTCTTTGCCCACTGTCCCAAGTGTGGCAGCCCTCACTTCACGATCGTCAATGCCAAGGCGAAGAAGTGCGAGGACTGTGGCTTTGAGTACTACGCCAATGCGCAAGCTGCCTGTGCCTGCTTCATCACCGACCTGATGGACAATATGCTCGTCGCCGTGCGCGGCAAGGAGCCTGCCATCGGTACCTACGATCTGCCGGGAGGCTTTGTCGATATGGACGAGACCGGTGAGGAGGCGATGGCGCGTGAGCTGCGGGAGGAGACCGGTATCGATGCCTTTGGCGGCCTCCGTGGAGGGATCCACAGACCACCGAAGTACCTCTTCTCTCTCCCCAATCTCTACCTCTACTCCGGGATGACGCTCCACACGCTGGACCTCTTTTACCACCTCAAGGTGGAGTCCCTCGTGCCCTATGTGGATCAGGCGGGAGACGACGTCGCCAGGCTGCTCATCGTCCCGACACGCGAGATCGTGCCGGCAGACTTCGGCCTCCGCTCCATCCGCCGGGCGGTGGAGATGGTGCGAGAGGAGCACTACTTCTGATCCCGGTCCGAGGGGAGGCTATGACTCCAGCGCGGCAAGTGCGGTGCGGAGGAGCTCCTTAGCCAGCTCCTGCCGGTCGCTGATGTAGTCGTACACCGCATCCTCGGAGAGGACGCCACGGATGAGATCATCGGGCAGCTCGCCCCTCTCGTCCGCCTCGTAGTCCTCCTTCCACTCGCCCCACAGGTAGTACTGCTCCAGGGTGCGGGACTCCTCGACGATCTCCCTCCACTGCCTACAGGCGGCGGAGAGCTGGTCGGAGGCTTCCACGCAGCGATTGAGGCGCTCCTCCATCTCGCTGACCCGCTCTACTCTTTCTCTTGTCTTTGAGTCCATATCTATTCCACTTGGTGTGATAGTCATCTGTCGCAAAGTTCCGAATAAAAGTAATAGGAGCGAATGTGATCGGCTGATTGCACAAGGAAAACATAATATAGAATAACATAAGGTGAACGATTTGGAGGCGAGCGAGTTTCTTTCCCTTTCTTTATTCTGCAATGTCTCAAAGACCACTACCTAACGTCCTATGTTCACTATGGGAGTGGCAATCCTCGAAATTGGACTGAAGGTTGTTTCGTTTTATCATCAGAGTATGTAATCAATGAGCATGGAAACATTAGTTATAACAGAGCGAATTCAATGGAGGCATCAAGAGCTTTCGACACAGCATTAGGTGCCAGTGAACACTTTAGTTATAAGACTGGTAAGAAAACACGTGAAGGCTCAAGATTTCCGAACTCAATAAAACACAAACTCATATTAAAGTCCAAAGCACATGAACTCTAACAAAAGAATGCATAAAGACATGTGTCGTATTCCAAGATGTGTTTTTGGGGGAATGGCTATCATTCTGTTTTGCGGTGCGATATTGATGTGCAACATTTTGATTTCTGGCAATTTTACTGATAGAAACAAGGGCATTATGGAACAGAACGCAATTGATTCAATATGGACTGCTCAACATAGAACGACATATTACGGAATTCGACTTTGGCCAAGATCTTCTCATAAATCATGTAGGTCTTGTAATCTCGAAAACACAGTCGCTCTCTGCTTAATAAAAAAAGAAAAAGCGATTATTGTTTCATCAGCATCTGTTTTATTCTATAACAGACTCTACTCGATAGAGTCAAAAGATGATTTTAGTAATATTTTTAACGGTTGGAGAGTTGAGTTTGATGATGATCTTCCAATAATGGCTGGTGCTATTTCTCATTCGGACTCACTTATATATATGCAACCTGTACCAAGAATGTCAAATTATGAGTTATGCTTAGGAGTTTTACACTCAAACCTTTTAGATCTATCTTGGCTTTCAGTAGGTTCACCTATTTCGGAGTTGCTCCTTAGACTAGGCTTCGACAATGAAATCGTCCAAAAATTGATCTTGAAGTGTAATAGATTTTATTTTATCCATCCTGCAAGTGTAAACACACATTGGAAGGACAGTACAGAATATTGTCATAACCACCTTAACTCTAACCTATCCTTTTCTATGATAATTTGCACTACAAAAAACAACAAAATACAGTCTGTGGAGTTTTGTAATTTTGGTGATCACAACCTAAGAGATGACGAGAGTGTAAAATCCTTCATTGAAAATTACTGGTTGATTGGCTAATTCCTATTTTGAGGTGCTGGGGGAGAAAGCCACCCACAAAAAACTAACTGAAGTGAATTGATTAACTTGCACCCCCAAATGAAGGGAAGAGCTTTTTCGCCCTCCCCCTTACCACCTTAGATATGACTAAAGAACTAGATTGTACAGCTGGCGACTATCCGATCTTGTCGTCATATGTTAAGACGTGGGAAGCAACGATTGGTAGCATCCTTCTTAAAGCTCAGAGGACAGCTGTTCTCCATTACAACTGATAACGGGGCTGAGATCAACCACTTCAAGTCTATTGAGCGGGCGCTGAAGATCCCTGTATTCTTTGCTAAACCTTATTGCTCCGCTGTCAAACCTCACATTGAAAATATCGATGGATTGATTCGACAATACATCCCTAAAGGAAAATCCTTTGACGAAATCTCTGACGATGAAATCAGATAAATTCAGAATCAACTAAACAACAGACCGCGCAAAAAAAATAGGGCTGACGCATTTGGGCTTTACTGCAAAGAAGTGATCATCCCTGTCGCTGTGCAGGCACCAGCCGAGTGTCTATCTTGTCGGGCAAGTCGGGCAAGTCGGACGCTCAGCACAAACTTACCGGCTTTCACAGCATGCCGGCATCCGAAGGATGCCCGCTCCATAGGCATCGGTCGAGGCACGAAGTGCCGAAGACCGATGTATAGGCGTACGCATAATGCCACGACGCCTTGCGGGTCGCCGAGAGAGGGGTTGTGTGCTCGGCGACCCACAAGGGGTCGAAGGGGTAGGGGTGGGATGCTGTACATCGGTCACCGCTTCGCGGATGACCGATGCCTATGGAGCGAGCACCCCGGCAGGGGTGCTTCCTTCTCTGCAGTGAAGCTCAAATGCGTCACCCCTGATAAAAGCAGACCTATGCCCTGTGAAGCGGTGGAAAATCGCTACCTTTGAGACCTATGAAAGAAGAGGATCATACATTTGACCGGCTGCGGTTGCTGGTCGGGGCGAAGGGCTGCGAGCAGCTCTCGAGAGCGCACGTGCTGGTGCTTGGGCTCGGGGGCGTCGGGGGCTTTGCTGCCGAGATGGTCGCCCGGGGTGGAGTGGGGCAGATGACGATCGTCGATGCCGACGTGGTGACCCCGTCCAATATCAATCGCCAGATCATCGCCACGCAGTCGGGGATCGGTCAGTCCAAGGCCACCCTCTGGCACGACCGCCTTCTCTCGATCAATCCCGCCCTCCGGCTGGAGGTGATCGCTGAGTATCTGCGGGATGAGCGGATGGAGGAGGTACTCTCCGCCGCCCCGTACGACTTCGTCATCGATGCCATCGACACGCTGGCGCCCAAGGTCTTCGCCATCGCCTACATGCAGCAGCACGGGATCCCCTTCGTCAGTGCCATGGGGGCGGGTGCCAAGACCGACCCGACGAAGATCCGGGTGGCACGTATGGATAAGAGCTTCAATGACCCGCTCGCCAAGATGATCCGCAAGCGGCTGCGCCACCTCGGGGTCAAGCTTAACTTCCCAGTCGTCTTCTCGACCGAACTACCGGTGGAGGAGGCGATCGTCCTGACGGAGGGGGAGCAGAATAAGAAGTCCACCCCCGGCACCATCTCCTATATGCCACCGATGGTGGGGGGCTACTGCGCCTACGTGGCACTTGATCACCTATTACATCCTAAGCCATGAGCATACCCACCGATACGCCTCTGATGGAGGTGCGAGACATTTACAAGAGCTTCGGTCGGCTGGAGATCCTGCGGGGGATCAGCCTCGAGCTCCGGCGGGGAGAGATCCTCGCCATCGTCGGCGCCAGCGGGGCGGGTAAGACGACACTCCTGCAGGTGATCGGCACACTCGATGCCCCGGATCGAGGGGAAGTGATCATAGGAGGCGAGCGGCTGTCCGCCCTCTCGGGGGACCGGCGTGCCGCCTTCCGCAATCGTCACATCGGCTTCGTCTTCCAGTCGCACCAGCTGATGCCCGAGTTTACCGCCGAGGAGAATGTCGCCATCCCGGCGATGATCAGCGGCAAGAACCGTCGCGACGCGATGGCTGAGGCAGGCGAGCTCCTTCGCCGCCTCTCCCTCGGTGATCGGCTGGACCACCGCCCGGCAGAGCTGTCAGGAGGGGAGAAGCAGCGGGTCGCCGTGGCGCGTGCGATCATCAATCATCCCGAGATCGTGCTGGCGGATGAGCCTACAGGCGCCCTCGACAGCGTCCGTAAGCGTGAGCTCCTCGAGCTCTTCCTCCGGCTGCGCGAGGAGGAGGGACTCTCCTTCATCGTCGTGACGCACGACCGGGAGACGGCGGAGATCGCCGACCGGTCGCTGCTCCTGAGTGATGGTCGGATCGTAAGCGAGCAGGCAGGCGATGAGGCTCCGATTTAATAAGAGCGACCGGGTGGTCCTCATCCTCCTCGTCGTCCTGATCCTCTCCTACGTGCTCTACTCCGGTGTGACGGCGAAGGGGCTCCCCGGTATGACTGAGGTGCCGGACACCATCCCTCCGGTCGTGGCGAAGCTCGACACGGTGCCTCAGGCTCCTGTAGAGAAGGAGAAGAATACCCCCGCCCCCATTCGCACCGACCGCTATCCCGGTCCTCCGCCCGAGGCCAAGCGGGCAGAGGCGTACCTCCCTAAGCTCAAGCCCGGCGCCACCATTGACCTCAATAGCGCCGACACGATGCTCCTCAAGCGCGTCCCCGGCATCGGTAGCTCCTTTGCCCGCCGCATCGTCAAGTACCGCGACCTCCTCGGCGGGTACTACGTGGTGGAGCAGCTTCAGGAGGTCTACGGCATGGACCGGGAGCGATACGATGCCATCCACCCCTACTTCACGGTAGGGACAGCGGTCAGGCCCCTCACCCTCACCATAGACAGCATCAGCTACCACCCCTATCTCTCGTGGCGCCACAAGCGCACCCTGCGCCGGCTTTTAGAGGAGGAGCAGCCCCTCGACTGGTCGCACCTGATGGCCACCGGTGACTTCACCCGCGACGACTCCCTCCGTCTCGCGCCCTACATGCCCTTCTGAGGATAGACTTTCAGAAAGATTAAGGGAAAAAGGTGGGCGAGCCACGCCTTTTTCCCTACATTTGTCGGGTAGCGAGATCGCAGAGCGGTCTTCGCGCCAAGTGACATCAATCATTTTTACACAAAAACCATATACTTATCTCATGAAAAAACAAACCAACCGCTATCCCTCCGAGTGCACCACCATCATCGTCGGCAAGGAGCTGATGGAGGACGGATCGA
>ERZ1031273.403-NODE-403-length-15948-cov-12.629334_pt1 | contig 15948 bp, 18 predicted proteins | sample MGYA00516575_ERZ1031273 | MGnify/ENA primary metagenome ERZ1031273 (study PRJEB33718, sample SAMN03159816) | human skin metagenome | collected 2014-02-25 | study: EMG produced TPA metagenomics assembly of the PRJNA266117 data set (Human skin bacterial metagenome... | reverse complement strand
AGCACAAAGTGGAGCCCCGGCTCAGGGATGAGGACTCGTTTCAGGGCTAGGTCACGCGTCGTCGCCTGAAGCGATGTCGAACGTGACGGGTGTACCGTGCTCCACGGTGCGCGAAACCGTGCAGTACTTGTCATGCGACAAGTTCACGAGGCGTTCGATCATTCCGGTCGCTCGTTGCCCTGCTTCGTCGTCCGGGAACGTGATGTCGAAGTTCAGGGTAATGGGACCTAGACGTGAAGCATCGCCGTCCTCGGTGACCTTCTCCGAACGCGCGGTTACCGTGAAGTTTTCGGGCTCAGTACGGCGTGACGTCACTGTGTCTACGTCGATCGATGAACACCCAGCGATCGCGGCCAGTAAAAGTTCGACGGGTGACATGAGGTCTTCACCCCGCCCAAACTCGATGTGACCGCCTTTTCCGTTCGTGGCGACGTATCGGTTTTCGGCTGTCCTCGACAGTTCGATGGCAAAAGGTTTGCGTTCTTCGCTGTTCGTCATGTTCTCCACTCTAGATCGTTAACATGGGCTCATGAGCCCTGAGCCTGAAGCCACTTCTGCCCACACAGCCACCTCGCACCCCGTCATTGACGACACTGCCCTCATTTTCGAAGGTGGCGGAATGCGAGCGGCATTGACATCAGCGGTCGTTGTCACCCTCATCAAACAGGGCATCAACTTCAACTGGGTGGCAGGCGTGAGCGCTGGTGCCAGCAACACTGCGAACTATGTGTCGCAGGACCCTGGACGCGCCCGCCGTTGTTTCGTGGACTTTGCCGCCGACCCTCAGTTTGGCAACCTGCGCACCATGCTCGCAGGCAAGGGCCTGTTCAACGCTGAGTACATCTACGAGAACACAAGCCTGCCTCACCAAGCGTTACCTTTCGACTGGGACACGTTTTCACGCTCAAACACCCGCATCCGGATTCCCGCGTTCGACGCCGAATCGGGTGACCTGAAGGTATGGACCGAAGACGACTTCCCCACCATGCGAGACCTCATGGTGCGAGTACGGGCGTCCTCAACCATGCCGGTGATCATGCCTCCGACTCACATTGACGGCCGCACCTACGTGGACGGCGCGTTGGGGCCCGACGGTGGAATCGCTCTGTCTCAAGCGCGTGAGGACGGGTTCGAACGTTTCTTTGTTGTCCTCACGCAAGAACGCTCGTATAAGAAGACTCCACAACGGTTCAGCGAGTTCTACCGCCGTTATTTCCGACGTCACCCGGCCATCGCTGAAGCCCTCTTGACCCGGTGGAAGCGCTACAACGAAACGCGAGAAGAGCTATTTGAACTGGAAAAACAGGGCAAGGCTTATCTGTTCGTGCCGGAACGTATGCCTATTGGTAATGGGGAGCGGAACCTCTCGAAACTTGCGGCTGTCCATCGCGCGGGGCTGTCGCAGTCACGCCGTGAGTTACCCCAGTGGCTGGAATTCCTGGGTGCGCCCACTGACCACTAAACACCGGTCAGTCTTCACACACCTCGGGCGCCTGTGACTCCACCCACACCACCCGTGTGCAGCCCGACACACTCACAAGAACACTTGTCGCTTTTAGCCACACTGCAAGACGTCAAATTTCAGCTTGAAAGATTAGGAGTGCAGGGCTTCAGGCCTCACTCACTCGCGACTACACTCATAAATGAACAGCGATATGGCCCTGTTCATCACCGCAAGTCGGACTCATTCATCGTTAGGAAGTGAATATGAAGGCCGCACGTTACTACGACCAAAAAGATATTCGTATTGAAGACATCCCTGAACCAGAACTTAAGCCTGGCACCGTAGCAATCGACGTTGCTTGGTGTGGAATCTGCGGAACCGACCTTCACGAATACCTCGAAGGCCCCATTTTCGTTCCACCTAAGGGCAAGCCACACCCAATTTCCGGCGAAGAAGCCCCTGTGACTTTGGGCCACGAATTCTCCGGCACCATCACTGCCTTGGGCGAAGGCGTGACCGGACTCGAAGTTGGCCAGAACGTTGTCGTTGAACCCTACATTGTGGGCGAAGACGTCGACACCGGCGAAGGCTCCAACTACCAGCTTTCCGAAAACATGAACTTCATCGGCCTCGGTGGCCGAGGTGGTGGCCTGTCAGAGAAGATCGTCGTCGAGCAGCGCTGGGTACACCCTGTTGGTGACATCCCGCTGGACGAAGCAGCTCTTATCGAACCCCTGTCCGTGGGTCACCACGCATTTGTACGTTCGGGTGCCGGCGAAGGCGATGTCGCAATCGTTGGTGGAGCTGGACCGATTGGTCTTCTCACCGCTGGTGTTCTCAAGGCTTCCGGACTGACTGTTTACATTTCCGAGTTGTCTGAAGCACGTAAGGAAATGGCTCGCACAACTGGCGTGGCTGACGAAGTCTTTGACCCACGCGAAGTTGACGTTGCCGAAAAGGTGAGGGAACTTACCGGCGGCAAGGGAGCCGACGTTGGCTTTGAATGCTCATCAGTACCTGTTGTTCTGGACATGCTCATCGATGCGGTGAAGCCAGGCGGCGTGATCGTCAACGTGTCCATTTGGGGTCGTAAGCCAGAAGTCGACATGCCAAACCTGGTTCTCAAGGAAATCGACCTGCGTGGAACGATCGGTTACTCGAACGACCACCCAGCAACGATCAAGCTCGTTCAGGAAGGCAAGCTGGACCTGTCGAAGTTCATCACCGGTCGCCTCGCTCTGGAGGAACTCGTTGAGAAGGGCTTCGACGAGCTCATCAACAACAACGAGAAGCACGTGAAGATCCTGGTAAACCCAAACGCATAATCGCCTGGGGTCCATAAACGCAAATGGCTCGGTTCAGATTAGTTCTGAACCGAGCCATTTTCATAGAACCTGTTCTGGCTCAATGTGTCGACACGACCATTACCGTCGAGTAGGTAAACGCCCTTAGCGAAGCACGTACTGCAGAGTTTGAACCACCTGTTCTGTCGTTTCACACCATGCGAGCGCGGCCGCATCAACCTCTTTGAGTGGGTGAACGATGTCAGCTGAGTGTAGCGTGATGTACGGGGTGCCCAGCGCGGCTGCATACCCGGCATCAAACGCCGCGTTCCACTGTTTGTACTTGTCACCAAAACGCACAACCACAAGGTCGGCCTTTTCAATGAGGGTGCGCGTGCGAATCGCGTTAACTTTGGCCGATTGGTTGTCTCGCCAGAACGATGTCTGCGTCTCTGCCAAGTGGTCACCGGCCGCGTCGCTTGCGTCGTGATCTGTCACCGGTGCCGTAAAAACTACGTCGAGGCCAGCAGCGGTTGCACCGCGCTCGATTTCTTCGCGCCATTCCGTGTGGATTTCACCTGAGAGGTACACGTTAAAGCTCATAATGCTCCTTTGTTGGTGTGCTTACGTTTTCCATTATGCGCAAGGTCCAGCACTAGCATGTGAGCTATGAAACATCGGTTCATTGACCTCGCCAACATCCCTGTTGGGGAGTACGCGTTTCCTGGCCCACTCAGAGATGCGTTGGTCAGTGCAATCCTTTCGGGAGAAAAGACCTCTACTACCGCACTCGTCGAGGAATACACGCGCTCAGGTGAGCCACTACCCTCCCCAACCGGCGGAGACCTCGAGGCAGTGATCGATTCCGAAGGAAAGATCGTGTGCGTGACGCGCACGACCCGCAATTACGTCACTACCCTGGCGCATGTCACCGATGATCATGCACGCAAAGAGGGTGAAGGTTACGCCGACGCACACGAGTGGCGCGTTGGACATGAGCACTTCTGGACCTCGGACGACTTCGTCACCGCACTAGGCGACCCACCGTTTACTCTCACCGATGACACACAAGTGTTGTGTTCAGAATTCGAAGTCATCGAAAAGTACGTATAGCCGGCTCGCTAGTCCTCTGGTTCTGGCCCGGCCAGATGCGTGTAGTGGCGAGTTGCAGGTCGCCAGTACGCGGCCCTCAGCGCCGTAAGTTCCTTGAACCTAGTGGGCGTCACCTGCTCGAGGCCCTGCATGTATTCCGGCACCAACGCGCGCGGTATGCGCAACCCCACGGTCAGGTGAGGGATCCACTCGGTTCCCCGCCCGTCGGGGTTGAGCGCACAAATTTCACGCGCAGCCTCCGTCACGGCACTGTCCGTCTCTAATAGCCACGCGATCGTCTGCTTGCTTCGCGTCCCGAAAATCACGGTTCCCACACGCTTGAACTCGGCAGGCACCACGGGAGGCAAGATTTCAGCGGCACGGGAGACCACCTCGGGAGACATACGGGGCGCGAACGTCACCGTAATGTGCGGGCGCTGGTTTTGTTTCGGAAGGCCGAGGTCGTTCAGGGCAGAGAAAATGTCCCGCACCTGTTGCTCCTGGTCAGATGGCAGGTAGAAAAGAATGTTGTCAGGTGAACGCACGCTCATATGCTGTGCAGTCTAGTGGCTCTTGGACTGAAGCACTGTGGCGCTGAGCCAGGTGACATGGCTCTTGGCTTCATCAAGAGTCAGCGCCTTCGCTCCCAGTTGGAACATGAGGCCGTCGCATGAGGCAGAAAGCACGGAAGCTGCACGCGGAATGTCCGCTTCGTCGATGTGCCCCTCCTGAGCCAAAGCTTGTAGCCACCCTGTGATTCGCCCCAAACCAACTTCATACAGGCGCGTCATCATCTGAGCCGAACCTTCGCCAGACTGAGGGTCATACAGGCGCGCCATCTGCGCGACCCACGCGCTCACCATCGCTTCAACACTTTCATCAGTGGGAGGCAAGAACTGGATCATGCATTCGGCTAGCCGCTCGTGGGGTGGCCTAGAAGAGTCGCGAATATTGAGGTCAGGTGTCGCGGATGAAATGAGCCGTTCCGCCACTGCTCGCCCGAGGTCGCTTTGGGTGGGAAAGTAGTAGCGCAGAGTGCCGGCACCAATCCCCGCATGCTGCGCAACCGCTCGCACAGTCGCAGCCTTGGGCCCTTCTTTCTGCGCGAGCTCGATTGCCGCCTGGATAATTTCTTCTCGCCTATCCGCCACCGAAACGACACCTTTCAGTTTTTCTGAACTTTCCTCTTGACAGTGTAGTACATCGTGCTAGTACACTGAACTAGTACAACGTACTACTAAGGAGGAAGAATGCTAGAGGCACTTCAGAACTTCACACTTTCACTTCCCGAATGGGCACGCTGGACCGGCGTCATCCTTATTTCAGCCATCCCCTTCATCGAGTCGTACCTGGGCTCAGCGATCGGAATCATGGCGGGCGTCAATCCGGTCGTCGCGATTATTTCTGCAATCATCGGCAACACTGCATCGATGCTCCTGCTGGTTTTTGGAGCACACAAACTACGCAAACGAGTAAGCAAAAACGACGAGTCTTCCATGGGCCCTAAGAAAGCGAAGCTGAAGAAGCTATTCGACAAATGGGGCGTTCCTGGCGTGAGCCTGTTGGGTCAGACAGTACTGCCCAGCCAAATCACATCCATGACCATGGTGTCCTTTGGGGCGTCACGCAACGCTGTGGCCGGATGGCAGTGCGCTTCGATCGTGCTGTGGGGTGTACTGTGTGGATCGCTCGCGACAGCTGGGATCATGGCCTTTGGGTAAGCAAGGAACACCCCGAGGTCGTTCACAATTGCGAGTCCAACCCCCGGACAGTTCGCACGCGCCGCACAGTATGGAACACCTGATGAGCAAGGATGACCACGACTCCCCACGCAGCCCCTACCCAGAACCCAGCAATGACATCTGTGAGCCAATGATGCCCTAAGTACACGCGGCTCAACCCCATCGTCAATGCATAGGTGCCACACAGCAGAACGGCCAGGATACGTGCGCGAGTGCGTGACATCCTCAACACCAAGATGTACGCAGTGACAATCATGATCGCGGTTGCCGAAAGCGTGTGCCCCGATGGGAACGACGGCGGCACCTCGTACGGAGGGATTGCATCAACACGGGGCAGACGTTCACGGCCCGAGTCTGCGGGCCAACCACACAAGGGCGGAGTCTAAGATTTCCTGACCACGAGCAAAGAACGAGCGCATCCGGAAAGCCTACCCCAACCATTAAATCGCTTTTATCGCCCTAAAACGATATTATCGATATATGGCGATAATTGCTCATGAAGCACCTACTCACACGGAGCTCGAAAGCTGGGCGACACTCTTTAAGAGTCTCGCCGACCCACACCGGCTCCAGATCATTCAACATCTGCAGTTAGGCGAACACCGCGTAGCAGACCTTGTTAACCACCTGGACCTTGCCCAATCAACCGTGTCAACGCACGTCGCATCGCTTCGAAAAGCCGGTCTCCTACTGAGCCACACCCACGGTCGAGCCACCTACTACACTTTGGCGCATCCACAGGAAACCACACGTCTTCTCAACGCCGCCACAGCTGTCCTGACCAGTGCGAACACATACGTTGAGCGCTCCCAACAGAAGGGCACTCGCCATGTCTGACTTAGCTAAACAGCCCGCACACGACCACGAAGGGCACAATCACAGTATTTCTGCCGACGCTGACCGCAGGTATCTGTGGATCGCCCTGGTTATTCTTGGCGCGTTCATGATCGCCGAGGTCGTCGTGAGTTTTATGACCGGATCACTTGCGTTGCTGTCGGACGCCGGGCACATGCTGTCAGACGTAGGGGCCATTGCGCTGGCGCTGTGGACCATTCGACTGGTGGCCCGTCCTCCGCGAGGAGCACTGACGTGGGGGTTAAAGCGCGTTGAAATCATCTCGGCTGCAGTCAACGGAATCACACTACTGGTTGTTGCCGGCATCATTGCCGTTGAAGCTATCCGCCGTCTTTTTGAGCCTCCCGAGGTCGATGGTGGCCCCGTGCTGATCGTTGCGGCGGTCGGGGTGGCAGTCAATATCGTCGTCGCATGGTTGGTTGCGCGCGCTAACCGTTCGAGCCTTAACGTGGAGGGCGCGTATCAGCACATTCTGACCGACCTCTACAGTTTTATCGGAACGATGATCGCCGCGCTGATCATCATGTTCACTGGGTGGGTGATGGCTGATGTCATTGCGTCGTTGCTGGTGTGCGGACTCATGGTGTACGCAGCGTGGAATCTGCTTAGCGACGCCGGCCGGGTTCTACTTGAAGCGGCACCAAAAGGAATTGACCTGGAAGAAGTCACGGAACACATTCTTGAGCTCACCCACGTGAAGCGCGTGCACGACCTTCATGTGTGGAGCGTCTCGACTGACCTGCCAGCCCTTTCGGCACACGTAGTTGTTGACGACGAATGCTTTGAAGACGGGCACATCCCCCAACTGCTCGATCAAGTGCAGGACTGCGTTGCGGGACACTTCGATGTTGAACACTCCACATTTCAGTTCGAACCGCCCAAGCATGGGGATCACGAGTACCACGCGCACCCGTAACTTTGAGCCCGCCCCAAAGTTCACTTTGACGTGAAACGTGATGTAAGCATATGTCGATTTCATCGACATATTGAGAAGATATGTCGAAATTTTGCCGTTTTTTCGACATATCTTGGCTAGGCTGACACCCATGTGGAATCAACCAAACGAGCCTAACCAAGATTTGCCACCACTTCCGCCTAAACAGCAAATCGAGACTCCGGCCGTGTTTAAAGCAACCATTGACGCAAGTCGCGCGCTTGCACGTCTCGACGGTGCATACAAGCGTTTGCCCGACCCTACAATGCTCATTAACTTGATTCCGCTTATGGAAGCGCAAGCTTCAAGTGAGATCGAGAACATCGTCACAACCAACGACGAACTTTTCAAAGCAGCCAACGGTGCACTACAAGAAATCACCCCGCAAGTAAAAGAAGCATTGCGATATAGAGAGGCTCTCCGCGCCGGTTACGAGTCTTTACAAGAGCGACCAATCACGACGCAAACTGCAGTAAAAATTTGCTCACACTTGCAGGCCGCTCAGGCAAAAATCCGTGATGTGTCCGGCACCTACATAGGAAATCCAACGTCCGGAAAGCGCATTTACACACCCCCAGAAGGCAGAGATGTCATTCTTGGCCACTTACGGGCATGGGAAGAGTTCGTACACGATAACCACCAGCTTGACCCGCTTGTTGTTATGGCTCTGGCACATTACCAGTTTGAAGCGATACACCCATTTTTTGATGGAAATGGTCGAACCGGCAGGATCCTCAACTTGTTGATTCTTATTGAAAAAGAACTTCTGCAGTTGCCGGTCCTCTATCTTTCAGGGCATGTTGTGCGGAACAAAGACAAGTACTACACACTTCTTAACCGGGTGACGCAACACGGCGAGTGGGAAGCCTGGATTCTTTTCATGCTGGCTGGTGTTAGATCGACCGCCGAATGGACTTTACAGCTAGTGGAAACCACTGACCGCATGCGAGACGAGACCACTCAAAAGATCCGTGACCATTACCCGCGTCTTCCGGCGAAAGAACTCACTGAGTTGATGTTCAGCCAGCCGTATCTTCGAATCGACAACGTCTTAAACGCGGGACTTGCCAAACGTCAAACCGCTTCAACGTGGCTGAACACGATCGCAGAAGCCAATCTACTCACAAAAGAACGAGTCGGGCGCAGTGTTCTCTTCATCAACTCTGAGCTACTCAAAACACTCTTCCACACGCCTTTACCGCAGTAAGTGTCGTGGCAATGTGAGCTGTTATGTACACATATGTCGATTTCATCGACATATTGAGAAGATATGTCGAAATTTTGCCGTTATTTCGACATATCTCTAGCTTGATGCCCTGCTCATCGTGGCCACAGCAAACATCGAAACTCAGCATGGCCGTAGATTGGTTGCAACTGACACGCAAAGAACTCAGATCCGGTTACCCAATAGGATGGGAGCGTGCATGTAAATGCGCAACGTCGAACTCAAAGGAGGAACGTAATGAGCGCAGAAGACAAGTTTGAAAACACCACTGACAAGGTCAGCGGAAAGATCCAGGAAGGCGCCGGAAAGCTCACCGGAGACAAAGAAACCGAAACCCGCGGTAAAGCAGAAGCCGCTAAGGCCGACTTCAAAGACAAACTTGACGACGCAAAAGACTCAGCCAAGGAAAAGTTCGACGACGTCAAAGACTCGGTAAAAGGTACCATTGACGGTCTTCTTGGGAACGACAAGAAGTAAAACACTTAAACCCCGAGGTTCCCGTTGGTCATTATCAGCGGGACCTCGGGACTTCCACAGGTAGGACCTAAACGGTCCACGCAACAGAAAACAACTCATGTCACACGATCTGGTCGACCTAGTTTTTGACGGCCAGTGCGGGTTTTGCACGCGCGCCGTATATGCGATCAAACGCTTTGACAGAAAAGCGCGCATCCGTTTACACCCAGCCCAACGATCCGGCGTACTCGAACGATTCAGCCTCACGGAAGCCCAGGCACAGCAAGCCGCATGGGCGTTCACGCACGACCGCAGTACCTCCGGAGCCGAATCCATCAACCTGGTCCTCGACGTGACCTTTGGAACTCGTCTGTTCACCCAACTCTACACACTCCCCGGAATCCACACCCTACAAGACCGCGCATACACATGGGTCGCCGATCACCGCTATCTCCTTCGCGGCACAACACCCTGGTGCCAGACGCACCCAGCTGACTGCGACCTCGGGACCGAAACGGCGAGCTGCGCACTGTAGTCCCGCGTCATTACGACCGCACCTCTAACGCATTCGAACGGTTTGAATTTCCATAAAACCGCCTAGAATCGTTGAACAAACACTCTTTGGGGAACGGAATCATGACGACGATCGACATCAACTCAGACCTAGGAGAATCCGTCGCAGGGATCGCTTTAAGCGACGATGATGCCATTCTTGATGTCGTTTCATCCGCCAATGTGGCATGTGGCTACCACGCCGGAACACCCCACGGAATCGCAGCCACAGTGAAGTCGGCTGCAAGCCGAAACGTCACGGTGGGCGCCCACCCGTCATATAACGACCCTGCAGGATTTGGTCGCCGCTACATCGACTACGACCCCCACCAGCTCGCCGATGAGGTGCTCTACCAAATTGGTGCACTCGACGCGATCGCACGTTCCCACGGCACGCACGTGCGCTACGTCAAACCCCACGGTGCGCTCTACAACGAAATCGTTCACAACACCGCTCACGCCCAGGCGGTCGTCGACGCAGTGCGTGCCTTCTCCACCAACATTCCGCTGCTTCTTTTGCCCGGTTCGGTCGCGGGCGCAATCGCCCAGAAGGCCGGGGTCGACGTCATTACCGAGGCGTTTGCCGACCGCGCCTACAACCCGGACGGCACGCTGGTATCCCGTAAAGAAGCCGGAGCCGTCGTCACCGATCTTGACCACGTGTGCGCCCGCGTCATCGACATGGCCACAAAGGGAACCGTGACCGCCCGCGACGGATCCACGATTCGTATCGATGCCCAGTCAATCTGCGTCCACGGTGACTCCCCCGGAGCCGTCGAGATGTCCCGCGCCATTCGCAGGGCACTCCAAGACGCCGGCGTAACGGTAGAAAGTTTCGTATGACCCCCGAGTTCCGCCTCATGGGTACCCGTTCGGTTCTCATCGACCTCCCCGATACACAGACGGTCATGCGATGGCACGCCCACCTAAACGCGCACCCACTCGACGGCCAAATCGAAGTCATAGCTGCAGCCAACACGTTACTCTTCAAAGCAGACACTCGGCGAGCCCTCGATGCCGCGTTTAACACCCTGCGCACTCTCCAGCCACCAGAAGTGCAAGCAGACGAACACAAGACCGCTGACATCGACGTGGTGTATTCCGGCGAAGATCTCGAAGAAGCCGCGAACATGTACGGCATGTCACCGCAGGCGCTCATCGACTACCACACCAGCGAGGAATGGACGGCTGCCTTTGGCGGGTTCGCTCCCGGCTTCGTGTACTGCACCTCGGCCTCACAGTCGTGGGACACTCCTCGAAAGTCTTCCCCACGTCCTCAAGTCCCAGCTGGGTCCGTTGCCTTGGCTGGCCCGTATTCCGCTGTGTACCCCATCGACTCGCCGGGTGGCTGGCAACTGATCGGAACAACCCCCACCCCGGTGTGGGATCAAACCCAAAACCCGCCTAACCTCATCCACCCTGGCGACACTGTGCGTTACCGCGCTGTCACTGAACACATCGACGTGAAGCCGAGGGTCACCTCGGCGAATTCGTCTGGGCACTCCCCTCACCCTGGGGAACCCGTGGCAACCGTGACCGAGGTGGGCCTCCAGGCCCTCTTTCAAGACCTGGGTCGCGTGGGGCACGGCGATGTGGGCGTGTCCACGTCCGGAGCCTTGGATCGCGGGGCTGCCCGGCAGGCCAACCGCATCGTGGGCAACAGTTCGAGCGCCACGGTCATTGAGTGCCTGTTTGGTGGGTTCTCGTTCTGCGCGGATGTCGATGTGACCTGCGCAGTCACCGGCGCCCAGGCGCCTCTGAAGATTGATGGTCAGCCCGCTCCCCTGCGGACGCCCGTTGTGGTGCCGGCAGGTGCCAAGTTGTCTGTGGGCGCCCCCACCTGCGGGGCGCGTAACTACGTGGCAGTCCGAGGTGGTTTCGCGACTCCCACTGTCATGGGGTCGTCCGCTACCGACACGCTGTCAAAGCTTGGACCCGATCCGATTGTTGCTGGTCAGGCGCTTAGTGTAAGAACGAGGGCTATGCGTACGGCTGTGGGTGAGGAAGAGCCAAGTACCTTGCCGGAGAATCTTGCGTCGGTCACGTTACGTGCCGTTCCTGGCCCCCGCGCGCACTGGTGTGCCCCTGGTGAACTTGACACGCTTGCCGCACAAACCTGGACGGTGAGTTCAACCTCGAACCGAATCGCTCTTCGACTGAACCCCGAAGAGGACGGTCGGGTACTCAGGCGCGCAGAAGGAAAAGGTGAGCTCGCCAGCGAGGGCATGGTGTCCGGAGCCATTCAGGTACCACCGGAGGGCCAACCCGTGTTGTTCCTCGCTGACCACCCAGTCACGGGCGGATACCCTGTCATTGCCACTGTTGTAGCAGAAGACCTCGACCTGGCCGCCCAGCTACCACCGGGCACACGCGTACACTTTGACCTCGTTGATGTTCCAGGAGATTCAGCATGACTCTGACGTCAGTTCTTATTGCTAATCGCGGGGAAATTGCGGTGCGGATCGCCCGGGCAGCGGCCGATCACGGTCTGCGGTCTGTTGCGGTGTACTCTGACGCGGACGCCACCGCATTGCACACCCGTATCGCCCACGAAGCCTACCGTCTCCCCGGCACGGCACCGGCCGATACGTATATGAACATTCCGGCGATCGTTGAAACTGCCCTGCGCGCACAGGTCGACGCGCTCCACCCCGGATACGGTTTCTTGGCAGAGAATGCTGAGTTCGCGGCCGCCGTCACCGAGGCTGGTCTGACGTGGATTGGCCCGCCTGCGGATGTGATCGAAACCCTTGGAAACAAGGTGAAAGCCCGCGACATCGCTGTGAGCGTGAACGCGCCTTTGGCTCCCGGTTCCGACGGGCCCGTGGAGCACTGGGAAGATGCGCACGCGTTCGCACAAGAGCACGGACTGCCGATCGCCATTAAGGCTGCTTATGGCGGTGGCGGACGTGGCCTCAAGGTTGTCCACGAACTCACAGACGTTGAAGACGCCTTCGCCGCAGCTGGGCGCGAGTCCCGTGCCGCTTTTGGACGTGATGAGTGTTTCGTTGAAAAGTTCCTGGTCAAGCCCAGGCACGTCGAAGCGCAGATTCTTGCTGACACACACGGCAACACTGTTGTTGTTGGGTTGCGCGACTGCTCTTTGCAGCGCCGCAATCAGAAGCTCTTGGAAGAAGCGCCTGCACCGTTCCTCACCAGCGATCAAGAGAACATGATCCGCCGAGCTTCCGTCGCCATTTGCGAGGCGGTTGGCTACGTGGGTGCGGGAACGGTTGAGTTCTTGGTTGCAAGCGATGGAATGATCAGTTTCCTCGAGGTCAATACGCGCCTGCAGGTTGAACACCCGGTGACGGAAATGACCACGGGCGTTGATCTGGTTGGCGAACAGTTCCGGATTGCTGATGGATTGCCCCTGTCCTTTGTTGATGAGGTTCGCGAAGGGTCGCTGCCCCAAAACGGGCATGCGATTGAGTTTCGCCTCAATGCCGAGGACGTTGCAGCTGGCTATGTTCCGTGCCCTGGCACGGTGACCCGTTTTGAAGCACCGACGGGGCCAGGCATCCGGGTTGACTCCGGTGTGACCACCGGGTCTACAGTTCCTGGAGCATACGACTCGATGATGGCCAAGCTCATTGTGCATGGGTCAACGCGTGCGCAAGCGATCAGGCGGGCCCGGCAGGCGTTCCGTGAACTCGTCATTGAAGGTGTCGCATCGGTGGCACCCTTCCACCAAGCGGTTCTTGAGCATCCAGACTTCGTTGACGATTTCGCTGTCCACACCACGTGGATCGAGCAAGATTTCGCGGGTGATTTCGAACGTAGTCAGATCTATGCGGACCACAGTACTGACCAGCCACTCACACGTTTCGGTATCGAGCTGGACGGTAAGCGCGTAGAACTGGGTCTGCCTGCTCAGCTCCTCGCACAGATGGCCGCTTCCACCCACCCAGGTGACGGAACACGTGAATCTGGTGACACCTCGGCGGGCGGTACCGATTCAGAGAACACCGTCACCAGCCCTTACGCTGGAAACTTTGTGACGTGGAAGATCACAGACGGTGAAAAGGTCCAAAAAGGTCAGACGATCGCTGTGATTGAAGCTATGAAAATGGAGTCCAACATTGTGGCCCCAGCTGCCGGAACGGTGGAGTGCGAGGCATTCTCTGCTGGCGATCAAGTGTCTGCTGGTGCAACGATTGCGCGCATCGTGTAGCTTGTTCTGGCCCACCGTTGCGGACAGGCGTGCCACAGCGCATAAAGAGATGAGCATCTCGTAAACTGGACTGGTGCCTGTCAATTATGTTTCTGCCCATCAACGCGCCACCCGCACACTTCTCGACGAGATTTCGACTGGAAAACTGCTTCCGGGACAAAAGCTGAATGAAGTGGAGTTGGCGACTCGGCTCAACGTTTCACGTAACACCTTGCGTGAAGCGTTCATTGCGCTCGAAGACTACGGAGTCATTGTGCGACGTCCTCACAGGGGCGTCCACGTAACACTTCCCAACGAAGAGCTTATTGACGAGATTTTCCGGTTGCGGTCACTTCTTGAGCCAGCAGTCTTGCGTTGGTCAGAAGGGCTAGATATTGACGCCCTCCACGAATGTGTACACGATGGTCAATTGGCTCGAGAGGCCCACGATCACGATGGTGTAGGAGACGCGAACCAGCGGTTCCACGCGATCATCATTGAAGGTAGCGGCTCAGCCTATGCCGACGAGATGATGACGCGCGTCCTCGCTATGATGCGTCTGTTGTTCATTCAAGTCTCGGCCGAGCACCACGGTTTCCACTACCCGTATGTGGAGCTCAACGAGGAAATCGCCGTGCTTGTGGAGTCGGGACAACGCGAACAAGCCGCGGAGAAAATGCGGACGTACCTCGAGCAGTCGCGCAATGAGCTGTGTGAACTTCTGAACGGCCCGGCTGAACGGCCTTAACCCTGCCAGAGGGCCGCGATGCCGGTGAGCGACTTCCAGCCCAACCAGATAGTGAGGAGCCATGTGAGGGTTCCCACGATTGCAAGCCACTTTGGATACGCATAGCCGTGGAGAAGGTCGCGGCGGGCCCACGCGACCCACATGACCACTGCGAAACCAATTGGCAGGATTAGGCCGTTAAATGCGCCGGCGAAAATCAATAGCGTCTGCGGTGCTTTGTTGAGCACCAGGTATGCAATTGCGCATACCAGGATAAAGCCAACGGTGAGGAGACTGCGGACCCGCGCGCTGGTCTTTTGGGTGGTCACGAAGCTGATCGAGGTGTAGGACGCACCGATCACCGATGTTAGGCCCGCCGCCCAGAGGACAACACCAAAGAATCTCAAACCGATTTCGCCGGTGGCGGCGCGGAAGGCGTCGGCTGCTGTGTTGTCATTCGAAAGGGCGACGCCACCTGCAACAACACCCAGGATTGCTAAGAAGAGCAGGACACGCATGATTCCTGTGACGATTACGGACATGACCGAAACACCGGTGATGTGACCGACGTTTTCAGCGCCTGTGATCTTAGAGTCGATCAGGCGGTGAGCACCTGCGAAGGTGATATATCCGCCAACGGTTCCACCGATCAGTGTGGTGATAACCAGAAAGTCCACTTGTTCGGGGAACACCGTGTTCTTCAGTGCTTCACCAATTGGGGGCTCAGAGACGATCGCCACGTACAGCATGAGCAGGATCATGATGGCACCCAGCGCTACAACGATCCGGTCAAGGGCGGCCCCGGCACTCTTGAAGACAAAAACCACGATTGCGATGAGCGCCGATACTGCTCCACCGATTCTCGCGTCGACCCCAAGCATGGCGTTGATGCCTAACCCCGCTCCGCCGATGTTTCCGATGTTGAAGATCAATCCACCCACAAACACAAAGGCGGCCATGACCCACCCGATTCCGGGGAGAACACGGTTTCCGAGTTCGTTAGCCCGAAGTCCCGTCACTCCTAGCACGCGCCACACGTTGAGCTGGATTGCAATGTCGACCAGAAGTGAAACGAGGATTGCGAACGCAAAGGCGACGCCCAGCTGAACCGTAAAAACCGAGGTCTGTGTGATGAACCCAGGGCCAATGGACGAGGTGGCCATGAGGAACATCGCGCCAAGGATGGCTGTGCGACTCGACCCGGTGAGCTTCGTGCGTTTCTGGGCGGCTGCTTCTGGTGACGTCGATGGGTCGTTGTTGACAGCCGATGAACCACTGCCGGGTGTGGGCTCAGGAGTGGGTGTGTTCATGGTTGACCTTGCTACCACTCTTTGTGCTTCTTGGACGAGAACTGGATGCCATGCGAATCCTTTCGGCAAATGACACCCAGATCCTTATTCGTAGTGCACTCGAAACCCTTTACGGCTAGAACTTTCCCGTACTCAAGAACCGAGGTCGAACCCTGGTGGTTGAGATATGCGGCGT
>ERZ1031273.399-NODE-399-length-15974-cov-11.717633_pt1 | contig 15974 bp, 21 predicted proteins | sample MGYA00516575_ERZ1031273 | MGnify/ENA primary metagenome ERZ1031273 (study PRJEB33718, sample SAMN03159816) | human skin metagenome | collected 2014-02-25 | study: EMG produced TPA metagenomics assembly of the PRJNA266117 data set (Human skin bacterial metagenome... | reverse complement strand
CTGTCGCGGGCACCATTGAATCCACGCACGTTGATCGTGGAAAAGACACTAGCTGTACTTCGTTAAGTCGATATCGAAGTATGTGATCAGAGCTATTGCCCACGTGCCAATCAAGGTAAAGAAACCCAAGAACCGCAAGTGCCCAACGATCGATTTGTTGTGGGACCCCTTGCGTTTTGCCCGGGCGGCCAGAACCCACGCTGTGACAGCGCCTCCAACGGAGAACATCACAGTGGCCAATGCGACACACATGCGTGGCAACATCAAAATCGGCTGCGCCCACAGCACGCCGACCGCAATCACGACGACGAAGAACAGGACCCACCCAAAAATGCTGAGGATAGGGCGCGCGAGCGTCCAGCGGGCTGGAGCAGCAAGTATGACAGCAAAGAACGTGGCAAACGCTGCAATAGTCAGCAAAAAACCTGCTGTCAGCGGGGTTGACTCAGTGCCCTCACGGAACATCAGCCCGGTGAGTGCGCCAGTCCAGAAACCCAGCAACAACACAAACACCAAGGCGATTCCACCGAGGTGAACGGGATTACCAATGCGCTTTCCCAAAGACATGACTGACTCATTTTTGAGCGCTTCACTTTCCGAAGCGGTAAAGACAGCTTCAGGATTCCTCGTGACCACGTCGGCAAAGCGGTAGGGGTCGCCCAGAGTCTGTGACAGGGGAGCGCGTCCTGACGACCCGACGACGTAGTGAAGGTACTCCACGGTTCGGTTCACAGTGAGGTGATCCACCCCGTTGTGATTGAGCCGGTGAACAACTGACCACGCCCACTGAGCGTCTACTCCTTGAAGGTTTCCAATAGGGCGGTGTGGTGGATGTGACATAGTGTAAGGGTAGCGAAACGCGAGCATGTGTTGAACACCCGCTTTATCACTGCGTCGAGCCTGGAATAATCAGTCCCAGGCTCGACGTGTAGCCAATAGTTCTTCAACGTATCGTTCGCCGAATCCAGACAGAGATAAGTTCTAGGACCAGCACCGTGACCAATATGATGATCACGATGTAGCTGACAACATCAAACTGCAACACTCGGTTCGCTTCAAGCAGGTAGTAACCAATCCCGCCCGCGCCCACGATCCCTAAAAGGGTTGCAGATCGGATGTTGTGGTCAAGCTGGTAAAGAATGTGAGCAACAAAGGCTGGCATAGCCTGGCGAAATGCAGACGCTACATATATTTGAAACTCTCCGGCCCCACAGGCTCTTGTAGCATTTTGCACACGTGTGTCGGTTTCTTCCAGCGAATCGGCCACCAACTTGCCCAGGAGACCTACAGAGCCGATACCAAGAGCGATAGTTCCTGGAACCGGGCCAAGACCCATCATGACGATAAGCACGATCGCGAGAATCAACTCGGGAAGGGCTCTAATAATCACAATCAGTGTGCGGAAAATTGCTGCGATCTGCGGACTGGGGCTGGTGTTTTGGGCGGCCAACGACCCGATCGGGATAGCTAAGGCCACACCAATCAGCGTGGACGCAAGCCCGATCTGAACTGTAACAAGCATCGCTTCGGCGAAAGTCTCACCAATTCCTCCGTCCGAAGGTGGGAAGAAATGGCCGGCCGTATTCGGGATGTTTAAGAGACCTTCAACCACTCGCGACGGAGTCGCCTCAACATAGGTCCACGACCCTACAACTATCAGGAGGACGAGGACCACAGATAGAAAGCGCGAGATTCTCGCGCTGTCCCACCTGGGCGAGACACGAATTCGACCTGAAGATAGCACCTGTGGCGAGTGCGAGTCGTGATTGTTCTTTGTCGTGTCCGACCGTTTAGCGAAAATCTTTTGCAAGCCTTTAGGCAGTTCTTGTCGCCCGAGCAGTGCAAGGCGAATTGACCCCGAAATAAGCTCGATAACGAGACACAGAACTAAGACGACTAGGGCCAGGGCCATGCCACGCTGATAGGTCATTGTTGAAAGAGCTTCAGAAAGGGCGTAGCCCAATCCGCCAACGCCTACGAAACCCAGAAGAACTGAGGCTCTAATATTGATGTCAAACCGGTGTAGCGCAGTAGCAACGACCTGTGGCATCAGCTGCGGTAATACTCCTGCAATTACTTGCTGATAGCGCTGGGCTCCTGTAGAACGCAAAGATGTCAGCGGCCCTTGGTCTAGGTCTTCAATTGAATCTGCGTACAACTTGCCGATCATTCCGATCGAGTGCAAGCCCATGGCCAGTACGCCAGGGAGGGAACCGAGGCCAAAAATACGGAAGAAGACAATGGCAAAGACAAGATCTGGAATTGCCCGCATCAGCACAATAAATCCACGAGCCAGTAATGAGCTTGTCTCGCCGAGCGCCGTAGTCTTAGCTGAAAGAAAAGCTACCGGAAGACTAATGATTACCGCGAGAACAGTTGCTGCGGCAGCGTATGCGAGAGTCTGAACGGTGAGCGCAAAGATTTCCCCCACGGGTGGAAAGTCCAGAGGGAACATTCGCTTGACGAAATCTACTGATTTCTCAAAACCGGTGAAAAGCTTTGATGGTGTAAAACCTAAATCAACGAGCGACCACACCGCGGCGACTGCGAGTAGAACCAAGACTGTCTTAGCCACATATTCGTTGACTTTCGTAAGACTGATGCGCCGCCGGTTCACAGAGACAGTAGGTTGATTTACAAGAACAGAGCTTTGTGCCATTGTGTTGCCGCCTACACTAATTCGACCGTGTGCGTTGTGCGCCTGATCCCTGGTAAACACTGAGTAAGTCTTCACGAGAGATCGATGAGCAATTTTCGTTCATGACGATCCGGCCGGAATTTAACCCAAAAATGTGGTCTCCGTACTCTTTCGCTAGATCTATTTGGTGCAAACTACATACAAGGGTGATTCCGTATTCTTCACATATTCCGCGTAGGAGTTCCATGACTTCTACTGAGGAAATCGGGTCGAGTGAGGCTACCGGCTCATCGGCCAAAAGAATAGTGGGTTGCTGGATAAGTGATCTTGCGATTGCAACCCGTTGCTGTTGTCCACCTGATAACTTGTCTGCTCGTTGGAATGCCTTATCAGCCAGACCAACGCGTGCTAGACGATGCATAGCATCCTCTTTAACTGCGCGGGGGTAACTAAACAAGCCCAACCGCGGTCCTCGTAGGGACGCGAGCGCCCCGGTACAGACGTTTTCGAGAACACTCATCGATCCGACCAAATGAAAGTGCTGGAAAATCATGCCCACGCTAGAGCGCAACTCTCTAAGGCAGCGGCGAGATGCGTCTTTGACAGATACGCCTAGCGTTTGGACAGAACCAGAGGTGGGCTTCTGGAATCCGTTGATATGTTGTAGGAGCGTGGATTTTCCTGATCCTGAAAGGCCCAGCAAGACATTCATTTCGCCAGGTAAGAATTCCACTGAAACGTTGTCGAGGGCAGTCACGTCACCCCACTTTTTGGTGACATGATCGAAGCGAACTAGAACAGAATTGCTCTCGCTGCGAGGATGATCAGCAGACGCAGTGTGGGTGGCAGAATGACGTGGCACGGTCTCACCTTTCGGCTATGTTTACCTGAGGGTTTTACGAGTCAAAGCTAGATATATGTTCCCACCGCAAAGCGGTGGGAACATATGAGACGGTAGTTAACCGCTATTTAACACAACTTTCAGACTGGGTGATGTCGCACACCTTGCGGATTCCGTCATACAAGTTGTCTTCAACCGGCACATATCCGTAAGCGCCTTCTTCAGGCAACACACAGTTTTCCTCTGAGTCACAGATGCCATCTTCCACCATGGCTGGTTTATTGATCTTTTCACGGAATACACGGGTGACTTCTTCTTGCAAGTCATCCGGCAACTGCGTACTTACGACCACGGGAGATCCGGGAATTTCTTCTGAAGTCCATACAGTCTTAACTGCATTCTTATCGATCTGACCCTTTTCAATGAGCGTCTTCATTGTCGGGTCGGAAACGAACCCGGCGTTGCAAGTTCCGTCGGCAACCGACAATGCAGATGAATCGTGTCCACCAGCCATCACTTTTGTAATGTCCTTAGAGTCCGGGTCAATGCCTTCTTGTAACAAGCCTGCGGATGGGAAGAGGAATCCAGACGTTGAGGTTGGGTCAACGAAGCAGATCTTCTTGCCTTTGAAGTCTTTCAACGAGGCGATCTGGCTGTCTGCCTTTGTAATTCCGAGTGAGGTGTAGCTAGGCTTGGCATCGGGCGATTCCGCAACTGCCCCAACGGGTTTGACTCCCGCGTCACCGTCTGCAGCTACCACATACGAAAACGGTCCAAGAGCCCCAATTCCGACTTGGCCGGCGCGGAGAGCTTCGATAACCGCCGCATAGCTTGTTACTTCCTGAACCTCGACTTTGAGACCGAGCTCTTTTTCAAGCATTTTGACCGTGGTCTCGAAACTCTTGGCCAGTGTGGTTGACGACTCTGAAGGAATAGAAGCAAAGGTAATCGTGTCAGGCCACTCAGGGTTCTTCTTTTCGTTCGATGAGCCACCGCACGCTGCGAGAGTCAGTGCTAGCGTGGCCCCGATTACGGAAAGGATTACTTTCTTGATGGTGGAAAGAAACATGAAGGGCTCCTTCAACATGAGGAAAACTCTGATGCTGTGCTTTAAGTGGATCTAGTTGGGGGTGGTGCTGATAGGGGGTCAGTGTGATTCGTCTATATCGAGGAGAAACCTGGACATCGTGCTAATCGCATCATCAAGCGAACCATTATTTTCAATCACGAGGTCTGTGTCGGCTTCCGGGGCTGGGTCGTCCCTGCCAAGGCGCTTGCGAACGTCGTCAGCCTCTTCACGCCCTCTCTTCAAGAGACGCTCGAGGCGGACGCTTTCATCGGTAGTGACTTTGACCGTTAATGAGTTCCCAAACACGTCCGGCAGTTCTTTCAAAACCCCACGAGAGATATTGGCTACTACGATTTTTCCGTGTTTCACGTAGTCGATAAGTTCACAGGGAAGCGCATAGGACAGGCCGTGGGCCTCCCACGTAAGTGAAAACTTTCCGTCTTTTTTCTTCTGTAAATAGTCGTCGTGAGATATTTCTACGTGATCTTCTCCGTTTCCTTTAGGACGAGTTATATATCGGCGGGTAAAGATAAAGTCATCGGCGATTTCTGCGTGGGTCGACGCCAGTACGCGTTGAACACCATCAATGATGGAGTCCTTTCCAGTGCCTGAAGGTCCGACGACTGCGACGAAAACGCCTGTGCGTGAACGTGTCATAGCTATACGACTCGCTTTCCGGAACGCCACACACTTCGCACCACCGGAATAGGCAGGTGCGCAGGTTGGTGCGTCTCTGGGGTACCGGTGTGGACATGGACACGAACGACATCTGCTCGGTACCCCGGCGCGATTACACCTCTGTCTTCGAGGCCGACGGCACGCGCGGGATTACTACTCACCAGTGCTGAGGCTTCAGACACTGACAGATGTCCCTGTGCAACAAGCGCAAACATTGCCTGGAGCGGGCTGGCGGGTACATAGTCGCTCGACAAAATGTTGAGGAGTCCTTCGTGTAGAAGATCAATCGCAGCCACATTTCCCGAGTGCGAGCCACCACGGACAATGTTCGGTGCGCCCATCAGAACCTGTTGTCCGTGACCTCGGGCAGCGTGTGCAGCTTCGACAGTGGTGGGAAACTCTGATATTGCAACGTTGAGACTGGCAGACTCGTCTGCATGTGCCGAGGTGGCATCGTCATGTGCTGCCTTTGTGAGATTCTTCGCGTTGGCGCGCTCCGCAAGTAGCTTGCGATTGAGGTCGGAGTACTTTTCGGCCAGCGCGTAGAGCTTTTGGACATGCTCATCGAACTCGCCCTCGGTCAGACGGCCTTTGCCCAGCATGTATGTTTTGAACGCTTCGATGTTTTCGTATTGGCGTTGACCAGGTGTGTGGTCCATGAGAGAAACCAAACGAATCAGCTCGTGATCAGCAAGCTGATCGAACATATCAACGACGTCTGCTGTTGACACTTCGCACCTAAGGTGGATGAAGTGCTCAGCTCTCAACAAGTCCGCACCCGCAGCGTGCTCTACGGCTTCAATAAGTTTGTGAGCGCTACGAGCCATTGAGTTGCCGTCAGTGGGGCCGGTACCTATCCGAATAGCATCAAATACTGTTGTTATGCCTGAGGCCGCCATTTGTGCATCGTGGGCTAGGACTGCAGGAATTGGGTCCCAGAATCGTTTTGGACGTGGCTGGTAGTGCGTTTCAATTTGGTCTGTGTGCAGTTCAACCAGCCCGGGGATGAGGTAATCGCCGTTGAAATCGTGGTGTTCAAAACCCGTGACGTTGAGGCGCGGGTCTTCTGAAATATCCGCGATAGCGCCGTTTTCGACGGTTACTGACCCAGTAATGTCACCGGTGGGAAGCGCAATCTGAGCGTTATTGAGTACGAGAGACATGGTTGCTACCTGTTCATTTGCTTGTTGAGAGCGTTGCCAGATGAGAGCGAGTGAATCGACGAAACGCGAAAGGGTTCTCTAGGTACCGGTTCCACACACACAGCGAGTGTGCGAAGCTCAATGTCTGAACCTTGAAAGCACGAAAACCGTTGAGCAACTTCTCGTTTCAGTGCGTTGCTATGTGTTTCGGACACGGAGTCGGTGAGTGTGAAATGCAGTTTGAACTGGTCAAATACCCAGGGATAGCCCCATTCGTTCAAGAGATACTTCTGGTGATCAGTTAGTTCGTTGGGTTTACGTTTGAGCCATTCGTCATGTCTGAGCGGAGCTCGGAACTTATCGAATGTTTTGACCACTCGAGCAGCAAAATCATTGACCTCGCCTATCCGGTTGGGGTCCCCGGGAACGAGCGCATAGAACTTCTCCGTACGTCCAATCGTTGCGAGCGAAAGCTGAGGAATCACCACTGGCTGAGTGGTCTTGCAGAACGAATCCACTTCGTCTAAGAGTTGCGCTTCGTCCACATTTTCTGCGAGCCGGAACGGAGCTTTCAAAGTTGCGTGAAATCCGTATCGTGCGGCCTTTTGAACGAAAGGTTCGAACTGTGGATCAGCAAACCACGCGGAAGCCGTTTCGAAAAGACGTCGAGCGTCTTGCGAATCGTTTTCCGGCGAGGCGCCAGGAACTGCGTAGATTGCGTAACGCATTACTGGTACTCCCGGGGCGCGTTAGCTGAGAAAGCTGAAACATCCAAAGTGAAATCCGCTACGGCATCACGAACATATTGGTCGTGGAAGATCCCCAGGATTGCGGTACCGGTCTCTTGACGCTCCCGGATCATTTCGACGACGACATCTCGATTTTTCGCGTCGAGGGATGCCGTTGGTTCGTCCAAGAGGAGGAGTGGACGCTGAGAAGCGAAGCCACGCGCGATGTTCACACGCTGTTGTTCGCCACCCGAAAACGTTGCTGGAGGAATAGACAACATACGTTCAGGCACTGACAACCGTGAAAGCAGCTCCCGAGCGGTGTCGTGGGCCACCTCAGGTTCGTGTCCCTCAGTAATGAGCGGTTCAGCAACGATGTCCAAGGTTGATACACGGGGAACAACTCGCAGAAACTGGCTGACATATCCCATGAAGTTGCGTCGCACGGACAAAATGGTGCGCGCTGATGCTTGAACGAGGTCCACAGTATCTTCGTCACTGTGCACACGAATCGAGCCAGAATCAGCTTTGTAGCTGCCATATACCATTTTCATTACTGAGCTCTTGCCTGCCCCGGAATCTCCACCGAGCACGACACATGTTCCTTGATCAACGGAAAAGTTAACGTCTTTCAACACAGGAAGCTCAAGCGAGCCTTGCAAATGAAGCGTAAACGTCTTGCTGACGTCGTTGACGCTCAATACAGTGGTGTCTTTCATGGTGCGAATCAACCTTGCAGAATAGAGGATACGAGGAGCTGTGTGTACGGAGCTTGCGGGTCTTCGAGGACCCTGTCGGTCAAGCCAGATTCGATGACCTGTCCGTCTTTCATGACGATTGTCCGGTGCGAAATGAGCCGGGCCACAGCGAGATCGTGCGTGACGAGCAGCATCGCGACGTTGAGTTCGGCCACCAGTTGCCTGATGAGGTCCAAGAGGCGGGCTTGCACCGAGACGTCAAGACCACTCGTGGGTTCGTCCATAAAAACCAGCCGAGGTTGATAGACAAGGTTTCTGGCGATCTGTAGTCGCTGCCGCATTCCCCCTGAAAAAATATCTGGTGAGTCGCAGATCCGCGATTGAGGAATTTCTACTTTTTTAAGCCATTCGCTGGCTGCGCTGTTAACAACGGAAAATCGACGCTCGCCATTGGACATCAAGGGTTCGCCAATGTTTGCTCCCGCACTTACATACATCCGGAGACCGTTAGTCGCGTCTTGATGGACAAACCCCCATTCGGTTCGCCACAAGCGTCGAATATCTTTTTCGGAGAGTTCGCTGAGGTCGAGCTCGTGGTCCTTGTCCAGCGAACCCCGTGTGCGGTAAAGGATTGATCCCTCGTCGATAGAAAGTTTCTGGCTCAGCATCCCCAAGAGCGTGGACTTTCCCGAACCTGACTCACCAACAATCGAGACAATTTCTCCCGGCCACAGATCAAAACTGACGTTGCGACAACCGTAGTGAGAACCGTACAGGTGGCTTGCACTCTTTACTTCGAGCAGAGGCTTCGCGTCTGTGTCTTGTAATTTCATTTCAGTGGTCTCCCGATGTTGAGTCAGGCGAGTTGCCGGTGGACGCTGCTACTACGGATTCGCAGTAATCGGTGTCCGAGCAGGCATACATAACCGTTCCGTCGTTGTCCGTGACAATTTCGTCGAGATACACACCGGTGGAGCGGCACACTTCACATGGAGTATCAAAGGTCTGAGGCTCAAATGGATAGTCTTCAAACCCCAAGCTCTCTACATCTGTGTAGGGTGGCACGGCGTAAATGCGCTTTTCGCGACCGGCACCAAAGAGGTGTAGTGCTGAACTCTGATGAAGCTTGGGATTATCGAAGCTTGGGATCGGCGAGGGAGCCATTACATAGCGACTGTTGACCAGAACCGGGTAGTCATAAGTTGTCGAAAAATGACCGTACCGCTGAATGTCTTCATACAGTTTGACGTACATCAGCCCATATTCTTCCAGTGCGTGGAGTCGTTTTGTCTCCGTTTCCCGTGGTTCCAGAAAGCGGAGAGGTTCGGGGATCGGAACTTGATACACCATGATTTGCCCTTTGACTAAGGGCTTTTCAGGAATCCTGTGGCGGGTTTGGATGATGCTGGCTTCTTCGGTGTGAGTCGTTGTGGACGCGTCGGCAACCTTTTCAAAGAACTGCCGAATCGAAACTGCGTTGGTTGTGTCATCGGCTCCTTGGTCAATAACCTTGAGGGTGTCAGCTGAGCCGATGATCGCGGCCGTAACCTGTACACCACCTGTTCCCCAGCCACGTGGCATGGGGACTTCACGCGATGCAAAAGGAACTTGAAATCCTGGAATCGCGACTCCTTTGAGTAGGGATCTGCGCACGACTCGTTTTGTCTGCTCATCCAGATATCCAGTGTTGTAGTGAATCCGTGTTTCAACCATTGATGTCAGTTCCTTGGTTTGTGGTGTCTGAAGAACTATCTGCGTCGCTGTTTTTACTCTGTTTCCGCAACGCCCGAAGGAGGCCGAGTTCGGCCTGGAAGTCCACATAGTGGGGGAGCTTGAGGTGCTCGACAAACCCAGTAGCTTGGACGTTGTCGGCGTGACTGATGACGAACTCTTCATCTTGCGCTGGTGATACGCGGCGTTCTCCAAATTCGTCTGCACGAAGTGCACGGTCGATAAGCGACATTGACATCGCTTTGCGCTCAGATCGGCCAAACACCAAGCCGTAGCCACGAGTAAACTGCGGTGGGGTGTTGTCATCACCGACAAACTGGTTTACCATCTGGCACTCGGTCACTTCGAGGCGACCGATAGGTAGTGGAAAGCCGATTTCCGGCGCTTCGAATTCGACCTCGACTTCGCCCACGCGTATTTCACCCGCAAACGGGTGCGTTCGGCCGAAACCGCGCTGTGTTGAATAACCGAGGCTTAACAGAAATCCCTCATCTCCACGGGTCAGCGCCTGAAGCCGTTCGGGCCGCGTCATAGGGAAAACAGTTGGTTCACGTGTCAAGTCGGCGGGGTCCGGGTCGCTCCAGTCTTCTGGTACCTCCGGTTCGATCAGCGAATCAGTACCCAAGATGTCTGTGATGCGTGGGTATTCGCGTTCTACGTAGACACGTTCGGGGGCTTCCGCAGAGCCAAGATCTTCTCGCAGAAGACGGTGCGTATAGTCGAACGTCGCACCTAGTTGCTGACCTCCAGGCAAGTCCTTAAATGTTGCCGAAACACGTCGTTCAGGTGGCAACTGGTCAGTTTCGATTGCTATGGAGTTGCCATAGCGCGGAAGAGTGGTGCGGTAAGAACGAATGAGTGTGACTGCTTCGAGAACATCTCCTTGTGCTTGAAGTAGCGCCATTGAGGCGAGATCTTCATCGTAGAGGGAGCCCTCTGCCATTACACGAGATACGAGGTGAGACAGTTGTTCTTTGATTTGTTCCGTGGCAACAGGGGTGGATAGTCCCTGGGACCTCATGTCCAAGAGCGCGTGTGCATTCGCTATTGCGCGCTCGCCACCTTTAACAGCAACGTACATTAGGTTTTACTCCGATCGCGGTTGTCTGCAAGCGTGAGGGCAGTAGTTCGTGGCAATCCCTGAATGGTGGATTCGCCGGCGAGGAGAATGTCTACACCTCGCGGAAATTGCGACATAAGTGAAGCGCGGTCTTCGATGATGTGATCCCGCACTGTGTTGTTATCCCACAGAAAATCACCATTCACTCCTGGACCGCTCACCGTGTAGAAGGCCGTGGGGCAGTTGTTCTCGACATGGAGGAGGAGCGTCGCGGACTTGTGTGGTTCCTCGTCACTGCCTAGTTTGCACGCCGATAACCCAGGAAAGGAGTTTTGGTCGAAAACAACAACGAAGTCAGCATCCTCGAGGCGGTCAGTTACTGGTGCTCCAGTTTGGATCGTCAGCCACTGTGACACGGACGCCGAGAGCTGGCTGTCAAGCCACACCGGCGTGTTCTCGTCGCAGAGAGTAAGAAGTGAGGCGCACATCGTTGGCGATAATTCTGCAGGTGGAATGATCTGGCTTATCAGTTCATCGGAAAGCTGCTGAACCAGCAGAGGCCTCGACATCGCTTCAAGAATGATGCGGAATATACTTTGGCTGTTCTGTACTGCACGGGCGAACCCAGGCACGTATGCTTGTGTATCCATGTTCATTAGTCCTCTTCGTCCTCAAACTGGCTTTCGCGTGCCACAGTGAAGAACTCCACTAAGGTGCTTTGAGCTGTTGCGTGTTTTTCTGCGTTTTTCTTGGCGAGGTCCCTTTCGAGAGGTTCAACGACCTCACTGAGCACGCGGTGCTGACCTTCGCCAACGAGCAAAGCGTTGAAGATCGCGATGAGCTCTGCATGACGTACATCACTGCCTAGGACGTACGCGTTCCCCACTGTCTTGCTGTGACCGTCAAGAGCTACGGCGACCGTAGCGCGGGAAACGGTAGCTTCTCCTAAATTGAAGCGATCGCCCACACCACCTGCACGACCTTGAACCATCACCATGCCCACTTCGGGGCTACGGAGCTGTTCCACCTCGCAACGAGATTCCCACGCGCTCCAATGCTTCTCGATCGTGGAAACTTCTGTATTTGCTAGTACACGAGAGGATCTGCGCCATAACTCGCCGTATTCGTTAGGGGACCGGTTCATTGATTCTCCTGAACTCGTCTACTTGTCTATACAAGTAAAGGTTCAGGTGGGTAAGTGAACACTGAGTGAAACCGACGGTGGCATTTCTACCAATAGACGGTAAACACTTGGCGGTGGTGTGAAATAGGGGTAGACCATACATGTGGGCGGAGCGCGTAAGGGGTGAACACAATGGCGAGTGCTTCTTCATCAATGTCAGCTGCTGGATACGCCGTTTGGCGGTTGATAGCAGAAGAGTTGCGTTCAGAAATTTTGAGCGGAGTTTATTCCGAGGGGGAGCGACTTCCGTCTGAGAACGCTTTGGTGGCTCGGTTTGGGGTTAACCGGCATACAGTTCGACGTGCCTTGGGTGCCTTAGCAGATGAGGGGTTGGTTGAGTCGCGTCAGGGAGTTGGGGTCTTCGTTGCCGATCAGGCGGTTTATACGCACCGTATTGGTCTGCGTACTCGTTTTAGTGCGAGTGTTGGGCGCCGTACAACTTCGAAGAGCCATGTGCTCAGTAGCTGTAAAGAGGATGCGACAACTGCGGTGTCTCGGCAGCTTGATATTGAAGAGGGTTCACCGACCTTGCGGGTGGAAACAGTTAATTATGTGGATGGTTCTCCGTTTTCGCTTAGTGATCGATGGTTTGACCATGCAAGCTTTCCAAATTTTGTCGCGACCCTTCAGAAGACTGGTTCAGTTACTCAATCTCTTCGAGCTTTAGGGGTTCATGACTACTTAAGGAGCCATACCACCATCTCTGCGCGGCATGCTACGGAGAGTGAATCTCGGGAGCTTTCGTTGCCGTACGGATCGATTGTGTTGGTGGCAGAAGCTCTTGATGTTCAGATCGATGGGAAACCGCTTCAGTACCTCATTACAAAATTTGCTGCTCAGAGAGTTCGGCTCAGTGTTGACAGTCCCACGTGACGCTCTTTAAGTAACCGCCTGCGTCAGTTGCGCCACTATTGTGGGATTTTTCAATAGTGACATGGATCACTATTGAGGGGGGCGTGACAGCAATGGCAACCTTCTGCGATTTCACGGTGATCGACCTTGGGGCTGTGGGCGCAAACATCGTGGCTGGATTAGCGCGCTCTGGTTACTCTGTCGTGGGCATCGAACAAAACGCTGCAGTCAACGCCACGGCTGGTTACGCCGGTGAGAGCAGACTTTTTCGCGTTGCGTACCACGAAGGCCCCGAATACATCGACGCTCTCATGTACTCCCGCGAGGCGTGGTTGCGGATGAACCGCACCTCGCACTCACCGGTTTTTCTGTCCACCGGTGTAGTCTCACTTGGACGCAGCGACAGTCTGCAGATGGAACGGGTGGCCGAGGCGGTCGATCAGTTCCGGATTCCACACACAAAGTTGGAGGAGTGACGAGCTGATTTCTGTGCTCCCGCAGTTCCGCAATGTCGACGGAGATGTTGCCATCATTGACGATTTTTTTTGGGGGGGAGTGCTCCGCTCAGAACGAATCGTTCAGCTTTTTCTGCACGAAGCCACATCCCACGGTGCGACGATAACCGACCATACTCGCGTCACAGACATCGACGAAACGACCTCGGCTGTGCGAATCCATACAGACCAGGGTGAGGTAACTGCAGGAAAGGTAATCATCGCAACCGGTGTGTGGGCCCAGGAGCTTCTACCGTGGCTCGCTCCCATCGTGCGTATCGACACGATCCCGCTGTTGTGGTTCTTAACGAATCCGGGTACTGACTTCTCCCCATCTCGCTTACCAGGGTTCATCCGCGACAAAGGCTCGCAACACATTTACGGATTCCCAACACTGGACGGCGCCACCGTCAAAGTGGGTGCCGTGGTCGACCGTAAACCTCTGTCGGTGCCATAAGAACTACCGCACCACGTGCCGGCGGACAAGCTTGCCACCATGCGAAATGTCATCACGTCGCTACTAGTCGGGATCGAATCTGAACCACTCAGAAGCTCAATTCACATGGATGCCTTTACGCCAGACAGACGCCCCATTATCGATGCAATCGGTGACCGCACCGTGATCGCAACTGGATTTTCTGGCCACGGCTTTAAATTAACGCAGGCGTGGGCGCAGATTGCCATGGATCTCACGCTCGAAACGAAGCCGCTCTTTGACGCGACACCGTACCGAGCCAGTCGGTTCAACACAGAAAAATAACGCCTATGGAAGTCACACCCGGGACACTACTTCTTGACGCTGGAATTATCGGCGCTCTCCTGGTTATCAGCGCCGGTCTACGAGCGTGGGTAAGTCTGTTGCGCGCGCTCATGGTGCCGTCATCGGTTATCGGCGGTTTCATTGGGCTGGCTTTAGGGCCGTCCGGTTTGGGTATTCTGCCGTTCTCTAAGTTGTTCGGTGACTATCCGTCGGTTCTGGTGGTCATCGTGTTTATGTGCCTCGCGATGACAGCGGACCTTAAACTTGAAAAATTCGGGAGCCCGCTCGGACAATTTTTCGGGTACACGATATTGATGTACTCGGTCCAGATCTTCATTGGACTTTTGTTAACACTGGTGCTCTTAGGCCCAGTGTTCGGTACACCTGATGCATTCGGAGTGGTCCTGTTTGCCGGATGGGCCGGCGGTTTCGGTACCGTGGCAGCATTCGGACAAGTATTTGGCGAGGCGGGTCAACAAGAAATTGCAGACCTCGCATTTACATTGGCAACGGTTGGGCTTCTCGCCGGAATCGTGGGCGGGCTGATCACCGCCAAGATTGGCGCCGAGCGCGGACACGCAAAAGTGTTTGCCAGGCTCTCCAGCATTCCCGAGGACGTGCGCACCGGTGTGTTGAAAAAGACAGCGAACGCCCCGTTATTGGCCACTACGTCTTCTCCGGATCGAGTGTGGAATCGCTAGCATTCCAAGGCGGAATCGTGGTGGCGATTTCAGCGGTGGCGTACCTGGCCCAGCTCTGGTTTAAGGCGACCTTCCCAAGTGTGACGGTGCCGATGTTCTCGCTTGCCTCTATTTTTGGGCTCTTGGTGAACTTCCTGTTTCAGAAAATGAAGGGCGCGATGCTCATTGATAAGCCGTCGATGAACAGCATCTCGGGTGCCGTCACTGACGTTTTGATTCTGTGCGGAATTGCGTCGGTAAAACCGTCCGTAGTTCTTGACCACCTGGTCCCACTCCTCATTCTTTTCGCGGTCGGTCTGGCGGTCGTGCTCTTTGTCGGCCTCGTTATTGCACCACGAGTTCTGCAAGAAAACTGGTTTGAAAAGCAAATCTTCTCGTTCGGGTGGGCAACCGGCGCGGTCCCACAGGATATCGCCCTACTTCGCATTGTCGACCCCAAATTGGAATCAAACACGCTCGAACCATACGCGCTACAGGGCATTGCCAATCAAAACGAGATTCTTGCCGTTACGTTCGTGCCGGCCTTGGTCATTGGTGGGCTTGCGTGGGCAGCAACCGGGATCTGGGGTGCTGTAACGGTCCTCGGCTTCGTAATCGCGTTCGCACTGTCGCGCAAACCCGTCAAAGCGTGACGCACATAGCTGAGGAGCTTCTCGTGTGAGAAGCTCCTCAGCGCTGGGGGTGTGTCTATTTCGCTACGAACTCCGCCTATCCAAAGGTCAGGCCGTAGTAGTTCAGCGCGTCGGTGACGGGCTGGAAGTACGACTGACCGTCAACATATCCACCGTTGAAACCACAGCGCTGTGCTGCCGGTCCACCGGAAGTCATACCTACGGCGTAACCTCCTGAGGTGTAAGCGCCACCGGAGTCGCCGGAGGCTGTGCATACGGTTGAGGTTCCCAGTCCAGAAACCTGAGCGACGGATTGTCCATACTCATCGGAGTAGGTCACGGATGCGTTGTATCCAGTCACCTGTCCACATGTGACACCCGAGGTTGCTCCGGTTCGGCATAGGTCTGTTCCTACGGGTGCTTTCCAGTCACCTCGGGACGAGTCCGAAATGCCCGCGTTCGAACCGTATGTGTTGACGTCAGTGGACAGATCGGAGCCTTGCGCCAGAACTACGTAACCGATGTCGTAATCTGGTTGGCCATCATAGGACTTGAATGCAGTGTCGCCGTGAGTCGCGAAATGGCCTCCTTGTGTGTCGAGGACAGTCCAACTACGAAATCGGGCGGTTCTTAGGCATCAGTGAAGGCACGGTCAAAGTCCACATCACTTCAATCATGAAAAAGGCCCATGTGCGTTCGCGCTTAGAGCTCGTCGTTCATGCATTTAATTCGTGAGCCGTGCAACCCGTGAGCCCTGACCGGTGTCGCTGAGTGCAAACCTTGTTCAT
>ERZ1031273.398-NODE-398-length-16038-cov-7.696803_pt1 | contig 16038 bp, 14 predicted proteins | sample MGYA00516575_ERZ1031273 | MGnify/ENA primary metagenome ERZ1031273 (study PRJEB33718, sample SAMN03159816) | human skin metagenome | collected 2014-02-25 | study: EMG produced TPA metagenomics assembly of the PRJNA266117 data set (Human skin bacterial metagenome... | reverse complement strand
TCTCGAAGAAAAAGGACGTACTTATTCAACCCGACTTCGTCAAATAGTTCAAAGGATACAGAGGGATTAAACTCTAGAAGATGGTTCTTCACAGCTGCAAATTTCTCATAGGTAGAGTGCGTCCAGCTATTTTGTACACCCCTTTCACTGACAAACTCATCAAATGCCTGCATAAAGCATATTCCCTCAGGTTGCTCTTCATTTCTCAACCTTGAATTGAATATATCTTTGATTTGTTCAGGGGTTGGAATTAGCTCCTTAATTTCAAACTCCTTGAATATCTTCTGCATTTCAGATCCATATCTCTGCAGGTCTGCATTGATCTCAGTAGCTGATTGCTTGAGCTTATTGGTGCATCCTCTTTTCACCTGCTGAAGATCACTATCCCACTTTGAAGCATCAATTCTGTATCCAGTCGCAATCTCAATGCGCTTACTGTTATAAATCACACGCATTCTGATGGGCACATTCTCTGTAATGAGTACTCCATCTTTCTTGCGTCTCTCCAGTGCGAAAATAATGTTCCTCTTAATATTCATAGTTCATACGCTGATTAAATCTACACCCAAATTTACACCCAATTTTCGACATATGGAAAGAGGTCGTATGATATTCTGTTTAAGTAGTGATTTTATATTCTGCTGAAATACAGCGAATTGATATTTTGTGATATTCTGCGATTTTCAAGGTTTTGGAGCCCCCGCTTCCGCATTCCTCAACAATTCATTACGTGCGAGGCAGTCCTTACGTTTTTGGATTTGAAAGGTATATAAGTATCGCGTGAAAGGTATATAGGTTTCGCTTGAGAGGTATATAAGTTTCGTTCAGAAGGTATATACCTTTTTTTACGGGGTGGGATGCTCTTGTTGCGATGGGGTGCTTCCGCTGGGGAGGCTCGACGTATGTTGATGCTGAAAAGACGTCTAACGGAGCGGAGAAAGTGGCGGCGCGATGCGCCTTTTGAATGCCGATATATGTAGCTATAGATGCGTCTGTAGCGAGCTAATCGGGCATATCCGCTGAGGCGGCGATGAGCGTGATTTGAGCAGGTTTAGCCTCTTCCAGCACGCGTGCCGCAGATCTGAGCGTAGCTCCGGTGGTGAGCACGTCGTCAAAGAGCAGTACACGGCTCCCCTCGGGTAGGGGCGTTTTGCCCGGAGCAAACGCATCTTTCATTCGTTCAAGGCGTTCGGTGCGGTGAACGGTAGTTTGGCTTTGTTCCAAACGCGTGCGCTTTAACGCGTGCGGCAGTAGCGGAATGCCCGTTTCGATGGATATTCCGCGCGCAATCTCCTCCGCCTGATTGTAGCCGCGTATGGGCAGTTTGCGCGGATGAATCGGAATGGGTACGATGAAATCATAATCTTCCCGATGTAAATTGAGCTGACGCGCCAAAAGATGTCCGAAGTAAATGCCGGTTTCTCGGCTTCCGTAGTACTTAATGTGGTGAATTATGTTGCGGCAGACGCCCTCTTTTTCGAACAAAAAACCACATTTTATCGCGTAGCCTTTATCTGTAAGCGGAAAGAAGAAGGCTGATTGGACGCTTTCCGAGTAATGAAATGGGATCAGCTTACCGAGGCACTCCACGCAAACTGCCTCTTCGGCGCGGCTCAGCAACCTACCGCAAGCGGCGCATCTTCGGGGGAAAACGAAGTAGCGTAGCCCGTCAATCAGCCTCGCTACGTATCTTTTGCAGCGTTCCCAGAACATCATCTATCGGAAATCCACGGTTCACCGCCCACTGAACTACCTTTCTGCCCATCATATCGGGCGTTATTTCCTCGTCGGGGAGCGATGCTATGCGGCGGAGCAATAGAGCGTGCAGAATGGCGGGTGCGTCCTCGTCCGCCATCACAGTGGGGATAATTTGTGAAATTAGCTCATCATCGATACCTTTTGCCCGTAGCGTGTAGGCGATCTTGTTGGGCCCCCACCCGTCAAAACGGAGTTTATCGCACGCAAATGCGGCTGTAAAGCGGCATTCGTCAATGAATCCGCTCTCCTTGAGGTGCTCCGTTATGGAACGGCTCTGCTCCCTTGTGGCACCGCGACGCGTGAGCCAGCTGATTACTTCCAGTGGGGCACGCTCGGCTCGTGCGCAATATGTCTCAGCATCAGCGGTATACTGTTCTATTGTTCGCTCTTTCATTGTATGGATTTATCCTCGATAATAGCTTCAAGGAAGCGTTGTTTCCCGGAAAGATCCCGTTCGATTTGTACAGAAGTGCAGTATTTTGTGTTGCGGAAAAGCTCCAAAGTTTGCTCTGCTGTGGTTGAATTGAGCTCTAAGTAAAGCGAACAGGGGTCATTTAATGCAATTTGCGATAATAAACGAGCAATGGCGCGGTAGAAAAAGAGGGCATCCTCGGGCGGGGCAAATAGAGCTTCCGCCGGCTCGTAGGCGGCAACGCGCGGCTCTAAGTAGGCTTTTTCCGCTTCTGTTACGTAAGGCGGATTGCTCACGATGATATCAATCTGCTCCAAATGAGATGCAAATGTTTCGGGATGAAGCATATCGCCCTGCAAAAAGTGCACTGTTCCCGCTAATTGGTCTGCATAGCGAGCCGCATTCTGCCGTGCAATCGCCAGCGCATTCCTGCTTTTTTCAATGCCGTAGACCACACTGTTTTTCAAAATGTATGCTAAATAGAGCGAAATGGCACCGGAGCCGCAGCCCAGATCCAGTATGCGTAACCCTTTGTCGGTGTGAGGGTTTTGCGCTTTTTTGCCGAGCTTTTGTGCGGAAACGATGTGGCTGCACAGCTCTTCCGTCTCCGGACGCGGGATTAACACAGCGGGTTCTACCGATAAAACCAATGGTCCGAAGGGCGCTTCGCCCAAAACGTATTGCAGCGGTTCTCCCTGCTTCAATCGCGTCACGGCAGCCCGATAGCGCGTTTGCTGCGTTTCGCTCAGCGTAAGCTCATCCAGCTTGAGATGCCACGCAGCATCGGTTACGCCACAAATGGCCGTCAGTAGGGCACGCGCCACGGCAGACGCCTCCTCGGGCGGATAGCCGATCGCCTCCAGCTGATGCCTCAAATCCGTGTACTGCTCCCTTGCTGATGCTACCATAACGCAACAAAGTTACCTATTTCTACTACACTTCGATTGCTTGCTACCGAGCGTTTTTTTTCGTTTTCGCTACAGTTGCACAGCGTAAAGTGTCGTTTTTGACCAAAAAGTCCGGACAAGTTGATTTCTTGCCCGGGCTTTTATTCAGTACTTTTCCGTACCGCTTTCTTTACTTCAGGAAGGTATCGGTGCGGTTCCCATACGTAACTACGTAAGTACCATCGGTCAACATACCTACATAGAGGCTTGTTTCTTCCGCATCAAGCACCTCGCGCAGAACTTCCTCTCCATTAGTACTATATATTTGCACGCAACGAAGGTCCGGAGTTTCCGCATTCGGGAAGTACAAACGTGCGTTCCCCGGATTGTAGCGGATATGCGTTTTATCCGTATTAACTACGCTTTTTACAGCTGTTCGTCCATCGTACGGACGTGGATCACCTGCATGGGCATCATAAACTTCCCATTCTTTTGCTTTGGCGATGGCAGCTTGCACGTCGGTAATATCGTTCTTTTCTGCTTCATCTGCTAAGTCTATCGCAAGGAATCGCCCTGCCGCGGGGAAATCGTTTACCCACGCTTTGAAAAGTGGAAGCGTTTCCACCACATGCTGCATATGTTCGTTCGTCAGGGAATTTAGAGATATATCGGCATACTGAAGCTTTGTGCAAGATGAAAAGTCCAGATCAGAGAGTTCGTTTTCAAAAGCAATCAGATCATAAAGAAGAGGAATCTGCTTCAAATCGAGCTTCTTTAAGTCGTTTTGCTCACAATAGAGCCTCTGAATAAGTGGATTGTGCGATAAATCAAGCTGTCCAAACCGACAACGCGCCATATTGATATACTCCAATTTAGGGGCCACTGAGAAGTCTGGTGCGCCTTTGAATGCATTCCTTTTGATAGCTAATTTTTTTAGTTTAGGCACAGATTTGAGGAAATCCAGCGATTCCATTTTGTTGTTGTTCAGGTTTAAATCCTCCAAAAGAGGGTTCTTTTGGAGGTCCAGTGTGGTCAGTTTGTTTCCACCGAGATGAAGTTTTTTCAGTTTGGGGCAGTGCGTTACGTCCAAATCAGTAAGCTCGTTCACATCGGCTTTTAGGGTATCCAACTCACTTTGCCGTGACAGGTCCAGGGAAGTAAGCTTGTTCATACTACATTCAACAAACGTGAGCTGTGGACAAGCGGACAAATCGAGCTGCGACAAGCCTGTTTTCATACAGGCAAGCATTTTGAGCTTCGGGTTTTTCTTTATGTTGATACTTCCGAGTGGGTTGCCATCTAAATAAACCTCCGTAAGGAGGGGTAGCGTAGTGAGATCAATAGCCGTTAAAAGACAGTTCTGCACGCCTAAAAAAGCCAACTTTGGGTTGTGCGAAAGGTCTAATTCTTGAATTGCCGTGAAGTAACAAAAAAGCTCTTCCAGATCAGGTTGCCCCGTAACGTCTATCTTCGTCACTAAAGTATTGTAACACCATAGGCTACGCAAGGCATCCGTATGGGATAAGTCAAGCTCCGAAAGTGCAGTCTTGTTCAGATTCAAATAGCTAATTGGACCATATATTGTTGCTTTTTGAAGCTCTTTTGGCAGTGTAAAAGACTGCTTTTCGCCCTGCGGAAGGCGTTCTTCCGGCTGACAGACACCGTCGTTGTTCAAATCGATCCAGCACTCTGCATCCGGAGCTGTAGTACCCATTACGAACGATGCTTTATCCGATGGAATGAATGTGAGTCCGATCCGTTTGCCGGTGATAGGAGCCTGTGCGTGAAGTGATGGGCTCAACGTACTTAATGTGAGGAACAATATGCCCCAAATTAGCTTTCTTACAAGATTCTTATCCAGTACCATGGCGATATCATTAGTTGTTTTTACTTCGTTTAGATGCGCAAAGGCGACACAGACCCCACTCCATAATTAGGTTTTTGACCACCTTGTTGCAACGTTGCGCCTGCCCGTTCGTGCACCCAACCGAACAAAGGTAATCATTTTACCTTAATGTGATTCCATGTAAAGATTCCATCCTTGACAAGGCACTCTCGTTTATCGAAAAAGGTATATAGGTTTCGGGCGATAGGTATATAGGTTTCGAATGATAGGTATATACATTTGGCGCGAGAGGTATATACCTTTCGGGATGATCGTAGGAGGGGGTGCGAAGAGGGGCGGGAGAAGATGCGTAAGAGGTTGGGGGGATGTTTCGCGTTGGATCGGCGCAGTTAAGGGGCAGGATTGGGGAATCGTTCCGCATCGGACCGGCTTGATTGAGGGAAAGAAGTAGTGGAATGGGAGCGGCAGGGGAATCGTTCCGCATCGGAGCGGCTTGATTGGAGAAAGAAGCAGTGGGATGAGAGCGGCAAACGAGACTCGAACTCGCGACCCTCAGCTTGGGAAGCTGATGCTCTACCAACTGAGCTACTGCCGCATTAGGTGCCACACATCAAGCATAGCGGTGCAAAGGTAGTGCTTTTTAGTAAATCACAAACAACTCGGTGTAAAGAAAAGGGCGAAAAGCATCGTTTGTATGTGACAGAAGGTTAGTGTCGGGCCACAGACGGACAGGTGCGGATACGAAAACAGATAAGTGCGGACGCGAGTACGGACTGGCGCGCATACGTAAAAAGATAAGTGCGGATACGTGGACGGACTGGCGCGCATACGTAAAAAGATAAGTGCGGATACGTGGACGGACTGGCGCGGATACGTGGACGGATTGGCGCGGATACGTGGACGGATTGGCGCGGGTTCGTAGGCGAATTGGCGCGGATATGTGGGCGGATTAGTGCGGATTCGTGAGTGGATCGGTGCGGATACGTGGACGGATCGGTGCGGACACGTGGGCAGATTGGTGCGGACACGTGGGCGGATTAGTGTCAATATGCGATAATGGGGGGAAATTGAACAAATGGCAAAATATGGTGCGCAGGCGGATGGGGAAGCGAGGATGAATAGGAGGGATGCGCTGTGGTTGTGCAGGCGACATTTTCGTCAGTGAAAATTGGAAATTATCGGAGGTTTTTGGGTCACTTTTGCTCAGCTTTAATTGAGTTCGATTAGTTCTGATCTGCTCTAAAAGTGAGGAGGATAGGGTAGAGTCGCGAGAGAGAATCGGCTTTCAGAAGAAAAAGGTAACTTTGGCGGTTGGAAGAATAAGCCGTTTGTTGAAAATATGACAGATCATAACACCGAAACACAAGGAAAAGAACCCCTTTCTGAAGGACTGAAAGGGCTGACCTCAAGAGCAAATCGCAACATCTTTATGGTGGCTTTGCTCTGCTTAATCCTACTTTTACTCATCGTATTTGGCAAGCCTGCATGGGGCTACATGAGTTGTTTTTTGGGCGCTTTTACCATCTTTGTGCTGCTCCGCGGACAGATGCGGCGGCTCACTGAGCGTCATCACTGGAAAAGAGGCGGTGCCGCTCTACTGTTAGTGGGCGAGGCAATTGTGTTTTTCCTTATTCCATTGGGCGGAATTGTATCGATGCTGATAGATGTATTCAGCAACACAACCATCGATTATAATGCTATTATGCAGCAAGTTAACGAATGGAATGCCAAAGTTGAAGAGCAGTTCGGCATCACGCTGCTCACGATAGATAATCTCGGGTATATATCTTCATTCGGGCAACGCGTGGTGAGTATGCTCGTAAGTGGCACCTATTCGCTGATAATCAATAGCATAATGATGCTGTTTGTGCTTTTTTATATGCTGTACGAACGCAGCGCCTTTGAAAATGCCATTATGGAACTGTTGCCCTTTTCGCGCGATAATAAGCGCATCCTTGTGAGGGAATCGCGCAGCATCATTGTGGCAAATGCGGTGGGCATCCCACTACTTGCCATTATTCAGGGCATTTTTGCCTACATCGGGTACCTCATTTTCGGGGTAAAAGCAGCGTTGTTTTACGCAGTGCTGACGGCCTTTTCGACCATTATCCCCGTGGTTGGCACGATGATTGTATGGATACCTTTGGGCATTTATTTTGCGCTAACCGCCAATTGGGTGGGAGCCATCGGAATATGGGCATATGGACTGATTGTGATAGGCGGCTCGGACAATGTGGCGCGACTTTTGTTACAGAAGAAATTAGCGGACATTCATCCGCTTATCACCATATTTGGGGTTATTTTCGGTATGAGTTTGTTCGGTTTTTGGGGTGTAATCTTCGGGCCACTACTAATTTCTCTACTTATTCTGTTTATCAATATGTTCCGGCACGACTATGTGCCCGGCTCAACGGCTAAGCCACGCGTAACCACTTCGTACGAGCCTTCGGAGCAAGGAAAGCGCTTCAACAAGGTGATAAAGGAAACTGCAGAGAAAATTGCCCTACCAAAGAAGGAAAAGTGATACCTTACGATTTTGTTCATTACCTTTGTCCGTGATTGAGAAATGTGATGCATCAACTATAGTAGGATCATAGCTAAATGCTCGATATAATGAAGAAGTTTTTCTTATTAACCCTAAGGATGGGCATATTTGCCGGAATCGTTACGCTGTTGGGCGGTTGCGGTTCCGCAAAGGATGTTCTTTATCTTCAGGACGTTACCACCGGTGAACGGCAACAATATATACATGCTGACCCCCTAATCCAGCCGGGCGACATACTATCCATAACCGTAAACAGCAAAAATCCCGAATTGGCGGCTCCGTTCAACTTACCTATGGTGAGCTATACAGGTGCATCGCCGCGAGGTATGGGCATCCAGTATCTGCAAGGGCACTTGGTCAATAACGATGGCAGTATAACTTTCCCATTATTAGGTAAAATCAATGCGGCGGGGCTAACCAAGCAACAACTTACGGATAAGATTGCAAGAGAGCTAATTGCCGGTAATTATCTGCAAGATCCCATCATCACTATTACGTATCAGAACTTCAAAATATCCGTGTTGGGGGAAGTGAACCATCCGGGTTCATTTACTGTTAACAATGAACGTATATCCCTATTGGATGCTATCGGCATGGCGGGCGATATGACTATATACGGCAGACGGGACAATGTGACTATAGTGCGCGAAATAGATGGCGAGCGAACGATATTTGTACATGATCTGCGCTCGAAAGAGTTCTTTACGTCGCCCTGCTACTATCTGATGCAAAACGATGTGGTTATCGTTCATCCGAATAACATTCGTGTACAGATGAGCGGTATCAACCAAAACAACAATGTAGGAGTATGGCTGAGCGTTATCAGTAGTGCCACTTCGGTAGCAACGCTTGTAATGACTCTGACGCGCCTAGGTAATAAGGCAAACAAATAGAAACCACCATTCCACTACAGAAAAGAAACCTAAGTTCCTCATGGATTACAATCAAAGCGAACGGAAAGAATCCTTTGGAAGCGAAATTCCGGTAAATAATTCCTCGGCATCGTTTATAACGCTATCAGACATTCTCTATATACTGAAGCGTAATTGGTATTGGTTCGTCGTTGTGTTTGTGGTAAGCCTCTGTATGGCATTCCTTTACCTAAAACGAACGTCACCTACCTACCAGCGGACCGCTTCCATACTGATTAAAACAACGCCCGACGGGACCTCGGCGCTTACGGAAGCTTTACAGAACAGCGGATTTGCGGCAGCCGGTGGCGGACGAAGCGAAATAGAAAACGAGGAGCAAATATTGAAAACAGATCTTGTGATAGGTGAGGTGATAAAGCGCCTGCAACTCAATATCGCGTATCTCAAGGACGAAGGTTTTCGAAAACAGGATCTGTACCGTCAATCCCCGATACAGGTTGATTTTATCAATGATAATGTTGCCGAGGATCTCTCCCTTCGTGCAGAGTGGCTCGGGGTAGATTCGGTACGGCTCACGCACTTCAAAAGCAGCTTACACGGATCATTTGGTAGTAGCATCGTCGTAGCTTATGGAGATTCTGTTGCTACACCATTGGGCAAATTGTATGTATCAAAGTCAGCTCTCTTTCCTACTTTCAAGGAGTTTGGCACATTAGATATCAAAAAAACGAGACATGAAGCTGTATTGTCACAATACAAAAAATGGTATTCCGTAGCACCGCAAGGGAAAAGCTCTACCGTTATTATGCTTTCGATGCGGCATCATAACCCCAATATAGCTACTGACTTCCTCAATACGCTCATTACCGTGTATAACGAAAACGCACGCAACGACAAAGTGCGCATAGCAGAACATACGGAATCGTTTATTGATGAACGGCTTGCCATCATTAGTAACGAGTTGGGCACGGTGGATAGCGATATCGAACGTTTTAAGCAAGAACACAGTATTGCTGATATAGAGAGCGAAGCAAAAAGCTATATCACCGGCTCGGCTGAAATTACACGCCGGCTAATGGAGGTGAACAATCAACTCGCTGTAGCTAACTTCCTTAAAGAATATCTATCCGATCCGCGGAATGAGAATCAGCTGATCCCGGCTAACGTGGGGCTAACGGATCAGAATGCTAATTCGCTTATCAGTGAGTACAATACGCTTCTGCTCAAACTGGAACAGCTGGTTGCCACCGGTAGCGATAAAAACCCAATGATTGAAACGCTTAACAACCAGATCGCCGCTATGCGTCAAGCTGTTATAAAGACTGTAGATAACCAAATCAACGCTCTAACTATTCAGCTGCGCTCAATTAGTCGGGAAGAAGGAAAAACGCGTGGCAGCATCTCATCGGTACCTATGAAGGAAAAGATCGTAGGCTCCATCTATCGCGACCAAAAGGTGAAGGAATCGCTTTATCTATTCCTTTTGAATGCACGCGAGCAAAATGCGCTCAACAAGGAGGGGATAGAAGCTAACACACGTATTATTCAGCCTGCAACCGGTAGTTCTAAGCCAATTGCGCCCCGAAAGAGTATCATATGGCTTGTGGCGGTGCTCTTAGGGCTACTGATACCCTCCGGCATACTTTACCTGCGTATGTTGCTCAATAACAAGGTGCGCGGCCGGAAGGATTTAGATACCTATACTACTATACCGTTCTTAGGCGAAATTCCTTATGTTCGACATCACCACGGCACGAATAAGAGTCGTGCAAAATGGACAGATCTTCTTTTGCGCAAAAGCAAACGTCGGAAACGCGAACAAAAGCGACAGGAGCGCGCTCGTAATATATTGGTAGTGCGTCACGATACGCGCAGCGTGGTGAGCGAAGCCTTTATGGTGCTCCGTACCAATCTATCGTTTATGTCGCGCGAGGGAACGCCTCCGCAGGTAATAATGCTTACTTCCGCCATCTCCGGTTCAGGGAAAACATTTACCTCCGCTAATTTGTCCGCCTCTTTAGCTATGCTCGAAGGAAAAAAGGTACTCCTAATGGATACGGATTTACGCAAGGGAAGTCTTTCGGATGCGCTTCAGAACAAATTGTCGCGTCATACTGCCGGTTTGTCGGGTTACTTAGCTAACAATAAGCTTAGTAAGGAGGATGTGATTGTTTCCATTGACGTGGAAGCCGGTTTCGACTTTATTCCGGCTGGCGCTATTCCTCCCAATCCTACCGAACTGCTTCTCAGCAAACGATTTGAGCAACTTATTGAATCACTTAGGGCGGAATACGATTATATCATTATTGACAATGTACCCTATTTGAATATGGCAGACGCTCAAATCTCGAATAGAGTGTGCGATATGACCCTCTTCATAGTTAGAGAAGGGCACTTGCCGCGTCATATGCTTGCCGATATGCAACGCATGTTCCTCGAAAAGCGTTTCCGCAATATGACCCTCGTCCTTAACGCAAGCGGTGCCTCAAGCAGTACGACCGGTTACTACTATAGTTATTACGGAAGTTACAGCAACGGGTATGAGTACGGAACTTATGGTAAGGAAACCGACTAATTACCGATGTTGGGATTTCTCCATAGGGATGTAAACATCGTCGAAGCCGGATGGCTCCGTGGCATGAGTGATATCCATTGTCACCTCCTGCCAGGGGTGGATGATGGTGTTGCCGATATAGAGAAAAGCTTGGAGCTGATGCACCTGATGCGTGAATGCGGTATCTGCCGCGTTAGCTTCTCGCCCCACGTATTTTCGCTCTATCCGAATAATAATTCCACCACGCTACGGGAGCGCTTCGATACGGTAAAACCCATCTATCAGGAGGAGGGAATGCCCTGCTTCCTCGGGGGCGAATACATGATTGACGAGCACTTTGAGGAGCGAATTGCCGAACCTTTGCTACATATTGGCACAAGTGACCGGTTACTCGTTGAAACAAGCTTTGCCGCACCCGCTTATAACTTTATTGAGCACCTCTTTTTGCCGTTTACCTATGGAGCCGTTCCCGTAGTGGCACATCCCGAGCGCTTCCTCTTTCTCTCAATGGAGGAATACGACAAAATCAAGTATAATGGCTGCCTTTTCCAGCTTAATCTCTTCTCGCTGTGCGGAATGTACGGTGAGAGCGTTCGCAAACGAGCCACTCAGCTTTTGAAAGAAGGCTACTACGACTATGTTGGAACCGATATGCATAAGCCCGAAGTTCTTCGCAAGTTTGTGCCACGAGCCGTTATGCCGCGAAGCTTTGAGCGTCCCATACGCACACTTATTGAAGCAAACGATACCCTTTTTAGCTGATTATGAATACAAACGAACGTGATGGCCTCCTTCAAGGGGTACTTTTTGTCGCTTTCTTTTCTGCAGCTGCTTTGCTCGTGGGGCAGTGGCCTTTGTTTAGTCAAACGCTACGCCTTTCACCTCTCATTATTGGCGTGCTGATGGGGATGATATACGCTAATACGTTGCGTGGGAGCTTTCCTGCTGAGTGGGAGCCGGGGCTCAAATTTTCAGCGAAACGTATTCTTCGTTTGGCGATTGTTTTTTACGCGTTCCGCCTTTCCGTGAGCGACTTTGTGGCTGCCGGCTGGGGTGCTTTCCTCGTAGATCTTACCATAGTAACGACTACTGCGCTACTCGGTTTGGGCGTGGGGAGACTATTGCACCTTGATCGCGACACATCGCTGTTAGTCGGTTCGGGAAGTGCTATCTGCGGAGCGGCCGCCGTTTTAGGTACTGAATCCGTGCTTAAGGCTAAACCGGAGAAAACGGTGGTTGCCGTTGCTACCGTGGTGCTCTTTGGTACACTGAGCATGTTCCTCTATCCGCTCATTCATAGTACCGGTATTTTGGGGCTTACGCCGCATCAAATGGCTATTTACACCGGTAGTACCGTGCACGAGGTGGCTCACGTGGCCGGAGCCGGTGGTGCTATGGGGGCCGAGATTGCCGCTACCGCTACCATTACCAAGATGCTTCGCGTGGTGCTGCTGGCGCCTTTCCTGGTGATTGTGGGATTCTTTTGCGGAAAGCGAACTGCTGACACCGGGGGAAAGAGCCGTATTCCCATTCCTTGGTTTGCCAATTGGTTTTTGGCACTCATCTTTGTTAATACGCTGCTGAGCCAAGTCGCTGCGTCAGTAGGATTAGCCGATTTGTACGCAACGATTACCGGTAGCATCAAAAAGATCGATGATTTTGCTCTCACGATGGCGATGGTAGCGCTGGGGATGGATGCTACGTTTGCCAAGTTTCGATCTGCCGGTGCGAAGCCCTTCCTGCTGGCACTCATCCTCTACGTGTGGCTGACCGTCGGCGGCTACCTTCTGGTACGCTTCGCCCTCCCCTAACGTAATGTCTTGACTTTCTTCAGTAAAATCGTTGCAAAGATACAACACGGAACAACCCGCAGATGTATTAAACTGTATCGAAGTGTATTAAAGTGTATCGTAACGTATCGTAACGTATTAAAGTGTATCGAAGTGTATTAAACTGTATCGTAACGTATCGAAGCGTATCCAGCTAATGGGAAAGTGATAATAAAAAACTGAAGGGGCTCTTTAATGAGAGCCCCTTCAATTTATATAGAGTATCGTCCGCAACAGACAACACATTTATGCCAAATCGGATCAGATCTTCTTCTTGAACCAATCCTGTACGGCTTCGTTAAGTACCATTTCTTCCTTAAAGCAGTAAGCTCCCGTCTTGGGGGACTTAATCATGCGGATTACTTTGGAGTAGGCGCGGCCGTCTTTACTACCGCCTCTAAATGTTGCAACTGATTTTTTTGCCATAGTTCGTTACGCTTTCTCCAGAGGGTTACTTAATTTCGCGATGAATCGTGTAGCGCTTGAGAATAGGATTATACTTTTTCAATTCCAAGCGTTGGGTCGTATTCTTTTTGTTCTTGGTGGTGATATAGCGGCTTGTTCCGGGCAGCCCGCTATCTTTCATCTCCGTGCATTCGAGGATCACCTGTCCCCGTGCATCTTTACCTTTCTTCGACATGTTCTCTCTCCTTCCTTATTTTTCGGGGTTTTCGAGGATTGTAGCCTCTGTTAGGTAACCCTTTTCTACCGCTCTTCTAATAGCTTCATTCAAGCCGACGCGATTAATCAGCCGCAAACCGGTTGCCGATATCTTCAACTTTATCCAGCACCCTTCCTCAGGCCAATAGAATTTCTTTGAGAAGAGGTTGACGTCAAACTGTCGCCTTGTACGATGGTTGGAGTGCGACACGTTATTGCCGGATATAGCACGCTTTCCGGTGATTTGACAAACTCGTGACATTACTTCTATTCTAATTGTGAGCCCGAGCATACCACGCCCACGCTCATAGTTTATATTACTACTTCGTTCCTTTCCGCAACTTCGTTGTGCTGAGCTGCTTGGGAGCCTAAGCATCATAACTCCCGTAGCGTGTTCGGCACGATAATTGCGCTTTCAGTCGGCAAATGTACGAAATTAATTTGAAACAGCCGCTCTTCCTCCATCAAAGAGCATCATGCATATAGCTATTTCGGTACCACGAGCGGAAGCAACTCTGCGGTGTTTCGCCCTCGGGGCATACTCGGTTCCCCGACTGCACGAACCCTTTGTACAGAACAGCTTTGAGCGACATGGGCACCCCATCGTTCGGCTCCAAATCGGCTAAGCCTGCTTCCTTGTAGTGTTTCACCACTTTTTCGCACTGCACGGAGGTGGAATGCACCCATAAATACTCAAATTGCCAACGAAGCATGTACTTCGGATCTTCCGGAAAAAGGTCTCTTCCATCGTAGTAGCGGCATTGATTGATCAGCGGCTCTAGTGAATCGCCGTAACGAGCCGTAAACTCTTCGATCACGGAGATCATCTCGTTGGGAAGATAGGTCAGCGCTTTTGCGGCAATTTCGTTCGGGATTCCGTAGTATGCTTCCGCCACTGAGCCGGCAATGGCTGCCAGCGTATCGCTATCGCCGCCGATGGATATGGCGAGGCGGATGGTATCCTCAAAGCTTTCGCTCTCCAAAAAGCATACAAACGCTTGTGGCACGGTGCCCTGGCAGGAGGGATCGAATTGGTACGTTTTGCGCAATTCGTCGCACGTCATATTGAGGTTATAGCCAAATTGCTTCGTAATGGTATCCCGAAGATCACCTTTTGAATAGCCGCTTCGGAGCATCCAGATCGCCAGCGCGGTTGCCTCTGCTCCTTTGATTCCTTCCGGATGATTGTGCGTACATTCCGCCGATTTGCGCGCTTCAGCCAACACTTCGTCGCGTTCTGCCAGCCAACCGCAAGCCGATACGCGCATTGCGCTGCCGTTGCCGTAGCTTCCGTACGGCTGAGGATTATCCTCTTTGATCCAACGAGCAAAGCCGCCTCCGTAGCTCCCTATCGGATTCGGGTAACGACGGCACCACTCCTGCAGCGACGCCGCATACGATTTCCCCTTCAGGAGCGCATCCGCTACGGCAATCGTGCAGATGGAATCGTCCGTATAGCCCACTCCGTTGCCAAAAAGCTCAAACTCCTTATCCCGATGATTATCAAACTCAAAACGCGATCCTACGATATCGCCCACAATTGCTCCCAACATGTTTTTCTCGTCTTAGAACGTTTCTTTTCTGTCGGCTAAGTTACCTATTTATATTCATATGGTAAGTGTAGCGCTTCCGAAAGATACTTTTTGCCGAGCAAACCCCTCCCTTTTGCGCGACATTTCCCTAAATAGAGTAACTTTGAGGCACTATTTGATTAGAAAGAAGCGCGTAATGAACCAAGAAATTATATTTGTGAGCGGCATCGATACCGGTATCGGCAAAACAGCTTCTACCGGTTATTTGGCAGCTTTGTTGCATCGCGAAGACGTAAAGGTAACCACCTCCAAGCCGGTGGAAACGGGCATGCACGGCATTAGTGAGGACCTTGCCACGCACAATCGGCTCGCGCCATTCCTTAAGGAGGATAGCGCCGCGCAGCCCTTCCGTAACAGTTACCTGTTTACCTACCCGGCATCGCCCCATTTGGCGGCAGAAATGGATGGCAAATGCATTGATCCTGAGCGTCTTCGGAGCGATGTGGCGCATCTGTTAGCTATGGGGTACGAAAAAGTGCTTATGGAGGGGGCAGGCGGACTGATGGTGCCGCTCCGTAAGAACCTACTCACGATAGATTTTGTCGCGCAGAGCGGCTACGGAATGGCGTTTGTTACCTGCGGACGCTTGGGCAGTTTGAACCACACGCTGCTCAGTCTTGAAGCGATGGACCGGCGCGGCATTCCGCTCCGATACCTGCTTTATAACGCCTACCCCCATGAGGAGAAGCCGATCGATGACGAGAGCCGCGCCTACCTGAAGGAGCTACTCGCCACGCGCTATCCGGATGCACGCTGGGTCGACGTACCCCTCCTCGCCGAAGCTACGCCCCGCTAACCGCCTCTCACCGCGTCAATAAAGCAATTCCTGCACACGAATAGAGCAATTTCGGTATTCCGATCAATCAACCACGGTATACCGATTTGCAGCGTACATCCCTCCGGAGGCGGCTTGTTTTCCACCGCCCGCCCCAACCATACGTACTGATCCTGCCGAATAAGCCTCGCCTCACCCCATCCATACGTATCAATCTTGCCGAATAAGCCTCGCTCCGTCCCAACCATACGTATCAATCCTGCCGAATAGCTGTCTCTTATACACATCTGACGCTGCCGACGACTCCT
>ERZ1031273.394-NODE-394-length-16184-cov-8.176762_pt1 | contig 16184 bp, 15 predicted proteins | sample MGYA00516575_ERZ1031273 | MGnify/ENA primary metagenome ERZ1031273 (study PRJEB33718, sample SAMN03159816) | human skin metagenome | collected 2014-02-25 | study: EMG produced TPA metagenomics assembly of the PRJNA266117 data set (Human skin bacterial metagenome... | reverse complement strand
CTGGGAGACCGGGCGGGTCCGCGCACGAGCGGCGGCGAGCGAGCGGGTGCGCACGATACGCAGGACCTCTGCCCCCATGTATTCCTGCTCCTCGACGCCCTGGCGGTAACGGCCCTCGATGACCTTCCCGTCCTCAATGAGGCGCTTCAGTGTCTCATAGGAGGCACCGACGGACAGACCGAATGCGGCGGCGAGGTCGCGCAGGGTGAACGGCCCGCGTGTTCGCACCCACCGGCTGGCCAGTTGGCTGAGCGCATCCGGGATCGTGGCCACTTGGGCGGCGATGCCGGGAGGGACGGGCACGCCAAGGCCGTCGCGAAGCAATGGCGCGTCGAGCGCTTGGGCGAGATGCTCACGGCCGCCGATGCGCACACGCATGATCCGCTTGCCCAGGCTCTCTTCGAGAGCGGCTACGGGAACCGAGGTGTAGAGCTCGAGCTGATCGACGGGAACGGGTCCGACGATGCGGAGCGTGTCGGCGAACTGCTCCGAAGTCTCGGCCTTTCCGAGTCGGCGCAGGGAGGCATCGACCTCGGCGATGACGTCGGCGTCGAGAAGCTCACGCAATTCGACGGTGCCGAGCAATTTCGCGAGCAACGACGGATCGAGCGCGAGTGCCGCGGCGCGTTTCTCTGCGAGCGGAGTGTCGCCTTCGTACATGAACGCGCCGGTGTAGTTGAACAGCAGGCTCGAGGCGAACGGGCTCGGCTGGTCCGTGGTCACTTCCGCGACACGGATACGGCGGGTGGACAGGTTGCGCATGACATCTTGCAGCGCCGGCAGGTCGTAGACGTCCTGGAGGCACTCGCGGACCGTCTCCAAGATGATCGGGAAGGACGGGTAGTTGCGGGCGACATCGAGAAGCTGCTCCGCGCGTTGACGCTGCTGCCAGAGCGGTGCGCGCTTACCCGGATTGCGGCGCGGCAGGAGCAATGCGCGCGCGGCGCACTCGCGGAAGCGGGAGGCGAAGAGCGCGGAATTGCCTACTTGCTCGGTGACGATGTCCGCGATCTCATCGGCATCGAACGCGAAGATCGAACCGTCGGGCTCCTTCTCCCCTTGCGGCAGACGCAGCACGATGCCGTCATCGCCCGCGACCGCTTGGGCGTCCATGCCTGTCTCCTGCGCCACGCGCCATCCGGTCGCCAGCGCCCACGCGGCGTTGACACCTTTACCGAACGGCGTGTGCAGCACGACGCGCCAATCCCCCAACTCGTCCGTGAAACGCTCGAGCACGAGCGTCTTCTCATCGGGGACGATCCCGGTCGCTTCTTCCTGCTCCTCGAGGTATTTCAGCAGGTTGTCGTGGGCGTAGGCATCCAAGCTGGCGTCGATGATCGATGGATCGCTCTTCGCTTCCCTGCGGAATGCACCGAGCGCGAGACCGAGTTCGTACGGCCTGCCGGCGCTGTCGCCATTCCAGAACGGCAGGCGCCCCGTGTGGCCCGGCGCGGGAGAGACCTGCACTTGGTCGCGCGTGATGTTCTCGATCCGCCAGCTCGACGCGCCGAGGGTGAACACGTCGCCGACGCGCGACTCATAGACCATCTCCTCGTCGAGCTCGCCGACGCGGCGCGGTCCTTGTCCCCCTTCTTGGTCGCTCGCGACTAGGAAGACTCCGAACATGCCTCGGTCCGGGATGGTGCCCGCGTTGGTGACAGCGACGCGCTGGGCGCCGGGGCGGGCCTTCAGCGTCGTGCCGTCAAGAATCGCGCGGGGTCGCAACTCCGCGAAATCGGTGGACGGGTAGATGCCAATGACGAGGTCGATGACCGCATCGAAGACTTCTCGGGCAAGGTCGCGGTATGGCCAGGCGCGGGTGACGGTCTCGTACCAGTCATCCAGCTCGAGGTCCTCCACCGCGACGGCGGCGACGGTCTGCTGGGCGAGCACATCGAGCGGACTCTTCGGGGTGTGGAGCTCCTCGATCAATCCTTCCCGCATCCGGGGGACCGTCACCGCAGTTTGGACTAAGTCCGAGCGGTGCTTCGGATAAAACGAGCCTTCGGAGACCGCACCGACCGAGTGCCCGGCGCGGCCCACGCGCTGCAGACCCGAGGCGACACTCGGCGGGGATTCCACCTGCACCACCAGGTCCACCGCGCCCATGTCGATGCCGAGCTCCAGCGAGCTGGTGGACACGACCGCGCGCAGCGTTCCTTCTTTCAGCGCAGTCTCTGTCGCCTTGCGCTCCTCTTTGGAGACCGACCCATGGTGGGCGCGAGCGATGACCGGTGCGGCTTCACCCTCCACATCCACCGACTTCATCAACTGTGCCGGCGGTCGGCGCGTATCCGGACTGAGCGCGTCCGGATCGTGCTCAGAAGCCCAGATCTCGTTGAGCCGGCTGGTCAGCCGCTCAGCTGTCCGGCGGGAGTTGACGAAGACGATGGTCGACTGGTGCGCCATCACCTCCTGGTAGAGCTGCGCCTCGATATGCGGCCAGATCGACGACTGCCCCGGGGTCGGCGGCGGAGCAAGGTCTTTCTTCTCTTCCGGCCCGTCCAAGTTGAAATCGAGCACGTCGTCGGAGATCGCCGAGGTGTCAATCACCGCGTCCCCGATCGGCGAGCCTTCTTCCGGCACGGGCAGGTCGCTCATGTCCTCGACCGGGACGTGAACATCCAGCTTCCACTTCTTTTCCGCTGGCGGGTTCACGATCGTGGTGCGCTCGCCCAAGAAATTCGCCACCGCATCCAGCGGCCGCACCGTTGCTGACAGACCGATGCGCTGGAAATCGCCCGCTAATCTGCGGAGGCGCTCCAAGGACAGCGCCAAATGCACGCCGCGTTTGGTGCCGGCGAGCGCGTGAATCTCGTCGACGATGACTGTGTCCACCGTCTTCAAAATCCCCGCGGCCTTGGAGGTGAGCATCAGATAGAGGCTCTCCGGGGTGGTGATGAGGATGTCTGGCGGTTTGCGGGCCTGCCGGTTGCGTTCGGCCTGCGGGGTATCGCCGGAGCGCACGGCCACGGAGATATCCGGCATGTCCAGCTCCATGCGCTGTGCCACACGGGCCATGCCGGTGAGAGGTGCGCGGAGGTTGTTTTCCACATCCACACCGAGGGCTTTGAGCGGCGAAATGTAGAGCACCCGCACGCCCTCGCGCGTTCCCGTGGTGGTGCGCTGGAGCGCCGCATTGTCATCGAAATGCAGGGCTTGCTGGCCGGAACGCTGCACCATCGAATTGAGCGACCAGAGGAAAGCCGCGAGCGTCTTACCGGAACCCGTCGGGGCGACAACGAGCGTGTTCTCCCCCTCCGAGATCGATGTCCACGCCTGTTCCTGCACCGGAGTCGGCGCAGGGAAGACCTCCTCGAACCACGTGGCCACCTGCGGATGGAAGCGGTCGAGAATGCGACCAGTTTCCCCGCTCACAAATCGGTCGAAAGGTCTGTCAGGCACGCTTTCACCTTAACCGGCCGCAACATAACACTTAACTTCCCACCATGTGGAAGTTAAGTGTTATGTTGCGCTGCAGAAGCAGTCGCCCACAGCGCACGAGGACACCGCGCACGCGGTAAGGTCTAGGCCATGACGGCAACGTACTCGGACTCACGGTTGACTAACCTCATTGCGCTTGGCACCGGCGAAATCCTCAAGGGCATCCGCGGTGTGGGCCTACTGCGCGGCCGCGAGTTGGGGGAGGCAGGCGACGATCTCGCGCAGAACTGGATCGCACGTGTGCTGGCGCAGCACCGCCCAGATGATGGATTCCTGTCCGAGGAGGCGGTCGATGATCTGGCTCGCTTGGACAATCCGCGCGTGTGGATCGTGGATCCGCTGGATGGCACGAAGGAATTCGCCACCGGCCGCCAGGACTGGGCGGTGCACATCGCGCTCGTCGAAAATGGTGTGCCCACCCACGCCGCAGTCGGCCTGCCCGACTTGGGTGTGGTGTTCAAGTCCTCCGACGTGCGCCACGTCGAGGGCCCGCTGTCCCGCAAGATCGCACTGTCGCACAACCGTCCACCGGCGGTAGCGAAGTACGTCGCAGAGAAGATGGACTTCGAGGCCGTGGGCATCGGTTCTGCCGGCGCAAAGGCCATGCACGTGCTGCTCGGCGATTACGATGCCTACATTCACGCCGGCGGCCAGTACGAATGGGACCAGGCTGCCCCTGTGGGCGTCGCTAAGGCAGCTGGCCTGCACGCCACCAGCCTGGACGGAACCGAAGTGCGCTTCAACAACGAGGACACCTATGTCCCTGACCTGCTGATCTGCCGCCCGGAGCTCGCCGATGAAATTCTCGAGCACGCTGCGGCGTATAAGGAAGAGCACGGCAGCTACGAAGGCATCGCCAAGTAGCCGCACCACACCCCCGCACGACCCCGCAAAGAGTGAGTGAATGACTGGGACGACCATCCCCACCCCGTACGAAGATCTGCTGCGCGAAATCCTTGAGACTGGCACGCCGAAGTCCGACCGCACCGGCACCGGCACGATCAGCGTGTTCGGCAAGCAGCTGCGCTACGACCTCGCCGATTCTTTCCCCTTGTTGACCACGAAGAAGGTCTATTTCAAGGGCGTCGCGGGCGAGCTTCTGTGGTTCCTCAAGGGCGATTCGAACGTCCGCTGGTTGCAGGAGAATAATGTCCGCATCTGGAACGAGTGGGCGGATGAAAAAGGCGAGCTCGGCCCGGTCTACGGCGTCCAGTGGCGCTCCTGGCCGACCCCGGACGGCCAGCACATCGACCAGATCCAGAATGCGCTCGAGCTGCTCAAGCAGGATCCTGAATCACGCCGCAACGTGGTCTCGGCATGGAATGTCTCGGAGCTAGACAAGATGGCGCTCATGCCGTGCCATCTGCTCTTCCAGCTCTACGTCGCCGACGGTAAGCTGTCCATGCAGGTCTACCAACGCTCTGCGGACATGTTCTTGGGCGTGCCGTTCAATATCGCGTCCTATTCGCTGCTCACCCACATGTTCGCGCAGCAAGCCGGCCTCGAGGTCGGCGAGCTGATCTGGACGGGCGGCGACTGCCACATCTATAACGACCACATTGAGCAGGTCAACGAACAGCTGTCGCGCGAGCCCCGCCCGTACCCGCAGTTGGAGCTCACCAAGGCGGAGTCGATCTTCGATTACGGCTTCGAGGATATTGCGGTCACCGGATACGACCCACACCCGACGATCACGGCGAAGGTCTCGGTGTAAAAATGGTCGGCGCAATCTGGGCCCAGTCCGTCGACCGCATCATCGGCAACGGTGCGGGCATGCCGTGGCACCTGCCGGAGGATCTCAAGCATTTCAAAGAGACCACGCTCGGAGGCCCGGTCATCATGGGTCGTCGCACGTGGGATTCTCTACCGATCAAACCGCTACCGAGTCGCACGAACATCATTATTTCCTCGCGCGAAGCAGGCACGTGGTCGAAGGGCGCGTACGTCTACCGCGACCTGCCCGACTTCGACGCAGACGCATGGATCATCGGCGGGGCACAACTTTATGAAGCCACGCTCGACGAGGTCGACGTCGTCGAGCGCACGCTTATCGACGTCCACCTTGCCCCTTACCTCCCCCACGATGCCGTGTACGCTCCCCAGATCACCGAGGATTTCGACCTGCTCAACGAAACTGACTGGTTCACCTCTGAGCGCGGCCGCGTGACTATCGAGGGCGTTGAGGACTCTCCGCTGCGCTACCGCTTCCAACGATTCGAACGAAAGGCCCATTAACAATGGCTACCACCCCGGAAACGACCTCCCCCGTCACCGTCTTCGCTGCCTCCTGGTGCCCGTTCTGCTCCCGGCTCATCGCGGACCTCGATCGCGCCGACCTGCCGGAAGGCACCGTCGAAATCGTCGATGTCGATGCCCCCGGCACCGAATCCATCTCCGAATGGATCGAGTCCGTCAACAACGGCAACCGCGTCGTGCCCACCGTGCTCTACTCCGACGGCACCCACGCCACCAACCCACCCGCGGCCGACGTGCTGGCGAAGATCGCCGAGCTGAACTAACCCCCAGGCTGCAATTTTCAACCACTCAAGCCCGTATTTTGCAAAATACGGGCTTTTTGAAAAATAGAGGCTCAAAATGGCACCCTATATTTCAATCGTCCATCCTGGGAAAACGGCACTACGCAAGCCCATAAGCAGCTAAAAAGGTCTTCCACAGTCACGGCTTCGGCCCGAGAAACGGGATGGTTCGTCAAGATAAGAGTTTCTTGATGCCTTCGGAGAGGATCTCTTGTGGGCTAATGTGGTGCGCCGCGTGGAGGCGCGCATAAGCCGGGGCTTGTTCGGGGTCGATGGCAACACGCTTTTCGTCGGGTGCCATGGGAGCGGTCAGAGAGGCGCCGATTACTAAGTTTGACAACCGGTAGGCAGTTCCCAACGGGTCCGGGACTCCCTCTCGCTCAAGGAGGACGCACATGCGCTCAGAAAGCTCCAGGTAAGCAGGGCCCCTGGGCGCGCGCATCCCAATGACCTGACCTGCCCACCGGTGGGTCGTGAGGTGTATGAAGAAATCTTGCATCAGGGTGGGCAGGTCGGAGGTACGGATCGAGTCCGACATCACGGGGTCGTCTGCAAGCGCTGTATCGAGGGCGAGGTCGAATAGGTCGTCGACTGACTCCACGCGGGAGTACAGGCTGGCTGGAGCGACGCCGACTTGTTGAGCCACAGCTCTCATGGTGAGCGCCCTAAGCCCACCTTCGTCCAGCAACCTCGCTGATGCCCTTGCAACTTCCACAATATCCACGGCGCGGAGACGCTGAACAGGTTTTCGGTGTTCCCAGTAACTCACCCCACCAGCCTAACCAAACATGCACCTATCCAAACTATGTTAGTTTTGTCATATGCTGGATGGCACAAACCTCCCGATCACCTTTGAGAACACTCGCCTACGCCCTCTCTCCGAACTAGATGCAGACGCGTATGCAGCCGGCAGCAAAGATGAAGCTGTTCGGCGCTTCGCCCACCTGCCCAAACCCGACTACACCCCCGAGTCCGTGCGACGGATGATCCGTGAGGAGGTCGCGACGGGCCTCTCATCCGGCACGTTGGCCGCCCTCACACTTGCCGACGCTGAGACCGACCGGTTCGTGGGTTCCGTAGTTCTCTTTAACGTCAGCCTCGCGGCTGCCGAGGTTGGGTTCTGGATTCATCCCGGTGCAAGAGGGGATGGACATGCCCGTCGGGGCTTGGAGCTGGCATCACGCTTCGCGCGCAGCAGTGGGCTTCACACCTTGACGGCACGCACGCTTCCAGAGAACACGATCTCCCAACGCTGCTTGACGACGGCGGGCTTCCGCAAGACTGGACAAGATGTAGGAACCACGCCCGCAGGGCATCGCGAGGAGTTGATCCATTACCGGCGCAATCTCGTGTCCACACCCACGTGGCCGTTGACGACAAAACGGCTTCAACTCCGCCTGCATGAGACAGACGATGCCGCATGGCTTCACGATTTGTACTCACGACCTGACGTTGCTCGTTACCTGTTGGACGAGCCATGGACTTTGGAAGTCACCCGCGACAATCTCACGGAGCGGCTATCAAAGACTGACCTCGATGGAGAGGCTGCTGCACTTGCACTGGTCATTGAGCATGACGGCACCCCTATCGGAGACGTCGCACTGTGGCTCACAGATAAGGAACACCGCCAGGCGGAGATTGGGTGGGTGCTCCACCCCACGCACGGTGGACAAGGCTTTGCCAGCGAAGCCGTCCGCGCGGTACTTGCCCTCGGGTTTGATCACTACCATCTCCACCGCATCACCGCGCAGATGGATGCCCGTAACAGTGGCTCCGCGGCGCTCACTAAGCGCGTTGGACTCCGGCTCGAAGCTCATCACGTCCAAAACTGGTTCAGCAAGGGCGAATGGACCGACACCCTCGTATACGCGCGACTAGCCTCCGAGAACACGGGCCAATGATTGGGTCGCTGATATGCGCGGGTTTCGGCCCGAACCTCCTTGGTGCCAGCCCCTGCACAACACAAAACGCCTCACCTATGCATGCAGGTAGAGGAGCTTTCCGTGTTCAGAAAAGTTGCGCCCCAGAGAAGAATCGAACTTCCGACACCGGCTTTAGGAGAGCCGTGCTCTATCCACTGAGCTACTGAGGCAACGAGAAACTACGTTACCGCACCGACTTCTCACCACGAAAGACGTGTCCGGGACCGATACTGACCAGCCGCGAAAATCTACAGTCTCGCCAGAATCTGATCGAGCGTGTCGTTGGCGGCCTGGATGGATTCCTCCGAGTCATCGGTGATGACGACATGGATGACGTTTCCGTCCTTCACTGCCGTGACGTTGTACAGCTTGGATACAGTGCCATCGCTTATCTCGGAAGTCTGCAATGTTGCGCTCCCTTTGTCTGCATCGGCCTCGAACGGGAGATCCTCCCTAGTGACGTGTTGCGAGTATCCGGGCATGTCTTGCGTGAACTCGTTGCAGTTCTCGGGGTCGTGGACATCCGCAGCGAAAGGGTCGTACGCAATGTCGGCGCGGTACGCCATAATCGTGAACTGATCGATCCCCAAGTCGGCCATCGCGTAGGATTCAGGCGTCTTCTTGTCCGGCTCGACTTTGTCATAAGCTGCCCGCGACAGCTCCTTGCACTCGGGCGGATCTGTCTTCATATTGTCGACGGCATTATCCGCAATCGCATCTCGCTCCATCTGGACGAAGTCTTCTATTTCAGCTGGCGTGCGCACAGCCACCGGCTGCTCCTTGTACGTAACCCCCTCCAGCAATTGGGACATGTTGAGGTTCGCGGAGGCCTCGGATTTGGAGTCCTCCTCATTCTTTGCTTTCCCATCCTCCGCCCGAGAGGTTGAAACCGAGCTGTCTTCCGTCGGCGCAGACGTGGGCGATTCCGGCTGGTTATCCGGGCTGCAGCCAGCAACGGTCAAGAGCACAGCGATGGCGGTGGTCGCTCCGAGCGCTTTGAGGCTGCGTGAGAAAGGCAGAGTCCTATGCGTCATGGCCCCCATGGTATGTGCCCAAAAACCCATTGTCCGAGGAAATCGCCCCTCAAACCGAATTAGGACACAATCTTGTTTTCTAATTAGGCATGCCTTACCATTCAAAGGGTGACCTGAAACTAAGCATAGGCTTACTTATTTTGAAAGGTGGATCGTGAAGTTTCCACGCACACTCGCAGCGCTGCTGTTCTCGTTCATCGCAGTGCTCGGTCTCGCCGGCTGCTCGTCCGATTCCAGCGGCAATGACGCCGCAGGTTCCAATGGGGACGAGAAAAATGGCGAGGCAGTTCTGACCGTCACCGACGCGGCGGGACGCACCGTCGACTTCGACAAGCAGCCGGAGCGTATTCTGCTCGGCGAAGGTCGCGGCATTTTCGCCACCTCGATCCTGCAGGACAATCCGTTCGAGAAGGTCGTCGCGTACGGCGATGACTTCGAAAAGGCGGCGCCGGCGATGCGCGAAAAGGTCTTGGAGAAATTCCCGGAGGCCAAGGACCTGCCGATGATCGGCTCCCTGCAGAAGGGCGACGTGACCGTAGAGAACCTCCTGGCGCAGAAGCCGGATGTGGTCGTCATGACGCTGGACCAGAAGAAGGTCGCGGAACAGAACGGCTTTTTGGCCGATATGGATGCAGTGGGCCTGAAGTACGTGTTCACTGACTTCCGACAGGACCCGCTGAACAACACCGAGGTGTCCATGAAGCTCTTCGGCGACCTCTTCGGCAAGTCCGATCGCGCAGAAAGCTTCACCAAGTTCTACAACGACAAGGTCGCCGACATCACCGACCGCGTGGCAAAGACGACGGAGAAGCCGAACACCGCTGTGTGGATGGCGGCAGGCTTCAAGGATTGCTGCTCCATCGCGGGCGACGCCAACCTGGGCAAGCTCGTCGATGCGGCAGGCGGCCATAATATCGGCCCGGAGATTCTCGGCACCGACGAGACAGAGATCACCGTTGAGAAGCTCGTGGAGGTCAATCCGGACAAGCTCATCGTTTCCGGTGGTGAGTGGGCGCGTGATCCGCAGAAGACCGACGCTTTCAGCCACGTCGAGCTGGGCTACCAGGCTGACGAGGCAGCGGCACACGATTCCTTCGGCGGTCCGCTCAAGACCCCGGGTGTGGAACAACTGACGGCCCCTAAGGAGGGCGATTTCTTCGCCGTCTACCATCAGTTCTACGACAGCCCGTACAACGTGTTCGCTCTCGAAGCATTCGCCAAGTGGCTCCACCCCGAAGAATTCGAGGACATGGATCCGGCGAAGGACTTCGAGAACTTCCACGCCGAGTGGATGCCGTTCGAATACAGCGGCACCTTCTTCCTCGACGGATACGAAGCAAAATAAGCGATAAGAAAAGAGCTCAATGACCACACGCGTAGCGCCTGACACCGAGCAAGAGAAGGATTCGCCGGACCGTGCGATTGAAAACTACCGTCGCCGCGGTCGTCGTAAAGCAATCGCAATTGCCCTTCTTGTCCTCGGTGCGATCGCCAGTTTCCTCGTTGCGGTGGTCGTTGGGCCCATTGAGCTTTCGCTTAGCGACGTCTTCCGCGCCGTCTTCGACCCCGATTCCGTCGACCAGCAGACTGAGACCGTCGTGCGCACTCTCCGCCTCCCGGCGGCGGTGATGGCGGTGCTCGTCGGCGCGTCATTGGGGCTGTCCGGCGCGCAAATGCAGACGATCTTGGACAACCCACTGGCGGAACCGTTCACCCTCGGCATCTCAGCCGCGGCTGCTCTCGGCGCGGCGGTGTCCATCGTGATGGGCTGGACGCTCATCCTGAACGCGCAACTCAACCTCGCGCTCACCGCGGCGCTGTCTGCCCTGTTCGCGGTGCTGATCATCGCGGGCGCGGCGATCTGGCGCGGTGCGAGCGCGGAATCGATGATCCTGCTCGGCATCGCCCTGTCCTTCTTCTTCCAGGCAGTGCTCTCCTTGCTGCAGTATGTGGCTTCCAATGAGGCACTGCAGCAGATCGTGTTCTGGACGATGGGCTCCATGCAGCGCGCGTCCTGGACCGCGAATATCGTGATCGCAGTTGTCCTAGCACTGGCGATCCCCTTCTGCGCCGTCAATTCGTGGCGCCTCACTGCTCTGCGCCTCGGCGACGACCGCGCTGCCGCGATGGGCATAAACGTCCAACGCCTGCGCGTGACCACCTTGTTGGTCGCATCACTTTTGGCGGCCGCGTCTGTTGCCTTCACGGGCATCATCGGCTTCATCGGCTTGGTCGGCCCGCACATTGCGCGCATGATCGTTGGCGAGGACCAGAAATTCTTCCTCCCGGGCGCAGCTGCTGCCGGCGCAATGCTCATGAGCCTCGCGTACGCCGTGTCCTTGTCAATCATCCCCGGTGTGGCTATCCCCCTCGGTATCATCACCGCCCTTGTCGGCGTACCGTTCTTCGTGTTCCTCATCTTCACCCGCTCGCGTGGAAGGAGTGCTTAAGCCCCCATGGCCATCAGCGCAAAGAATCTCACCGTGCGGTACGGCCGGACGACGATCATCGACGACATGACCTTCGGCCCGCTTGAGGACGGCAAGATCACCGGCCTCATCGGCCCGAACGGCGCCGGCAAATCGACGCTCGTGAAGACCCTCGCCGGCATCAATAAGCCCTCCGAGGGCAGCGCGGAAATCGTCGTCGACGGCCGGACGTTGAGCGCCAAGGAGCGCGTCCGGGCCGTCGGCTATGTGCCGCAGGACATGCTCTCGCGCGCAACGCTCACCGCATTCGAATCCGTCATGGTCTCCGCGCGCCGCCGCGGCGAGGGCAACGGCAACGCACTGCAGACGACCGCCGAGGTCATGCACCGCCTGGGCATCACGAAGCTGTCGGACCGCATGATTTCGGATATGTCCGGCGGCCAACGTCAGCTCGTGGCCGTCGCGCAGATGCTCGTGCGCTCACCGCGCATCATGCTTCTCGACGAACCCACCTCCGCCCTCGATCTGCGCCACCAGGTGGAACTGCTGCAGATCATCCAGGACGAGGTCCGCGGCGACGACCGTCAGGCCCTCGTCGCCCTACACGATCTGAACTTGGCTGCCCGTTTCTGCGACGAGCTACTGGTTATCAAGGATGGCCAGGCAATTGCCAAGGGCACTCCGGCTGAAGTATTGACCCCGGATTTGCTCGAGCGCGTCTACGGCATTTCCGCGCGCATCATCAACGACGCTGGCGTGCCGATCGTGTGCCCGGTGCTGCGTCTCCCCCGCCACGAGACTCCGACAGACGCGGGTCCGATGGACCCGATCGCGGTCGATGTCGAGAATGCAGATCCCGACATAATCAACGCCGTCACCTCGGCGCGTGCCTAGACTGTCTGCATGACTGGATACCTGGCCCCCACCAAGAAAGTTCGGGTCGCGGACCTGAAGCAGAAAAAACGCGACGGCGAGAAGTGGGCGATGCTCACCGCTTACGACTATTCCACCGCCCGCGTCTTCGCCGAGGCCGGCATCGAGTGCATGCTCGTCGGTGACTCCGCTGCCAATGTCGTCTACGGCTATGAGACGACCAATCAGGTCTCCGTCGAGGAGATGACCTACCTCGCCGCCGCAGTCGTCCGCGGTGCTGGCAATGCCCTCGTCGTGGCTGATCTCCCCTTCGGCAGCTACGAGGCCTCCGACGAGCAGTGCGTGCGCACCGCCACGGAGATGATCCGCCGCAGCGGCGCCCACATGGTGAAGCTCGAAGGCGGCGTGCGCATCGCCCCGCGCATTAAGGCGCTCAAAGACGCCGGGCTCGCCGTCTGCGCGCATGTGGGTTTCACCCCGCAGTCCGTGGACAACTTGAGCGGATTCAAGGTCCAGGGCCGTGATGAGAGCGCCGACCAGCTGTGGGCCGACACCAACGCGGTCGTCGAAGCGGGCGCGGACATGGTCGTTTTCGAGATGGTCCCGGCTGATCTGGCCAAGGAGATCACCGCCAATTGCCCCGTTCCCACCATCGGCATCGGCGCTGGCCCGGACACGGATGCGCAAGTGCTGGTCTGGCACGACCTGGCCGATTTCCCGGCAGGCGGCCACCGCGCGCGTTTCGTGCGCCAATTCGGGGCGGTCGGCGAGGCACTCGGCGCAGCCGCCGCCGATTACAAGCGCGCCGTTCACGAGGGTGAGTTCCCCGCGGACGAGCACACCTTCTAGGGCTTAGACCTGAATCTCCGCGTTATCTATTAGGCGGGTCTCCCCGACCTTAGCGGCGACGAGCAGACGCGCGGGGCCGGTGTAGCCCTCCGGAATTTCCTCGAGCTCCGGCGTGGTCACAGCGAGGTAGTCGAGCTCGATGCCTTCGGCGGACTCGAGAACCGCCCGGGCCTCGTCATAGCTGCCCGTCGCCAATGCGCGGGACAACGTCAGCGCAGTGTGGTGCTCTTCCTCGCTCAGGTAGCGGTTGCGCGATGAGAGCGCGAGTCCGCTGTCCTCACGGATGATCGGGCAGCCATGCACGCGCACCGGCAAGTGCAGGTCATCGACCATCTGCCGGATGAGAGCCAGCTGCTGGTAATCCTTCTCGCCGAAGAATGCGTCGGTGGCGCCGGTGAGGCAGAACAGCTTGGCCACCACTGTGAGCACACCCGCGAAATGCGTCGGGCGGGTTGTTCCTTCCAGCACCGATCCGAGCGGCCCCGGGTGGATCGTGGTGCGGGGACCGTGGGGGTACATCGTCGATACGCTCGGCGCGAAAACCGCTTCGACGCCCTCGGCCTCGAGCTTCGCGATGTCCTCCTCGAGCGTGCGCGGGTAGGCGTCGAGGTCCTCCCCCGGCGCGAACTGCAGGGGGTTGACGAAGATGCTCACCACCACCGGATTGCCTAGCTTCTGAGCCTCGCGGACAAGGGAGATATGGCCGCTATGAAGAGCGCCCATCGTGGGGACGAGCGAGACGGTGCCGCTCGCGCCTGCGCAATCAAGCGCCTTCTGAAGCTCCTCAGGAGTCTTGGTCAGTTTCGTCATGCGGCTCAGCGTATCGGTTCAGCGCATCGAGGTGGCCCTCGAGGGCCTTCTCCCCTGACTTGGTGAGGGTGACCCACACCGTGTCTTTCGCACGAGTTGACCCGTATTCGCGGAACCTGGAGACGTAGCCGTGCTCCTCTAAGACGCCGAGCTGCTTGGACAGGGTTGCATCCGACAGATCAGTGATATCCCGCAGCCGCGAGAACTTCATTTCGCGGCGCGTCGTGCCTTCCGTCGCACCGCCAGCGCGCAGCGCCGCACAGATCTTCAGGCGGTTGAGGGGATGAATGACTGGGTCGATCAATGGTACTTCCTCCACGACAGGCCGTAGCCCGCGGTCATCGCTGCGGCGGCAATGATTCCCACGACGATGCCGACCGTTGTGTTCCCGTCCGGGTAGTGGTCGGCGTAGACCTGCATTCCGATATACGCGATCGTGTAGAGCACCATGAACGACAGGAACCGCTTCCAGCTCCACGAATTCTCTTCTTGCTGCACGTCCTGCTTCATCGCGGTGCGGACAGTCCGCTTACTGCCAGACTCAAGCACAATCATGAGAACCAGCGAAACGAGAATGACAAGCAGTCCCCATACGTATCCGGCCATCATGATGCCTACACCAAGACCGAAGGTCAGCCCCACGGCAGTCACCATGCCCCACGGGACAGGCACCTGCGCGGCGCGCGCCTCAATATCGCGGACGGCCGCGAGCGATTCATTCACCTCTGTCACATTCATTGCATCTCCCTTGTTTTCCACATAAGAAAGCATGACACTTTCCAATCGAGAAAACAAGTGGAAAATTGAGACTCGGACGTTTGCGCTGGCCACCCGTTACTTGTGTTGCTAATGTTTCGATTGTGACTACTAATGATTTCTCCCGTCGCCGCTTCCTCAGCCGTGCCTCCGCCCTTGCCGTCCTCGGCGTCGCCGGTGCCGCCGGAGTCTCCCGCATCCCGTCCGCCGACGCCCAGAACCGTAAACCCATCGGCACCGTCCTCGACTACGCCGCCGGAATCCCGTCCGGCCGCGCCATCAAGGCCGCTGGCCACATGGGTGCCGTCCGTTACGTCTCCCAGCCGCGCCCCGACTCAGTGAGCTGGATGAAGGCAAAGCCGGTGCGCATCGCCGAGACTCGGGATTTCGCCGCCAACGGGCTGTTCACCGCCTCCGTCTACCAGTTCGGCCGCGCCCAGACCGCCGACTGGCTGATGGGCGCCGCTGGTGCAGCGGTCCACGCCCCGCAGGCGATCCAACTCCACCGCGCGGCCGGCGGCCCGAACGGCAAACCGATCTACGTCGCCATCGACGACAACCCCACGCGCACGCAGTACACCAACCAGATCCGCCCGTACCTGCGCGCGTTCCAGACGGCATTGTCTGCGGCCGGCTTGAAGACCGGCGTGTACGGCAACTACAACGTCATCCAGTGGTGCGTGGAGGACGGCATTGGCTCCTACTTCTGGCAGCACGACTGGGGCTCCGGCGGAAAGCTCCACCCGCGCGCGAATATCCACCAGAAAGCCAAGTGGCAGAAGCACATCGAGGGCCACCTGTGCGATATCAACAACGTCTACACCACCGATTGGGGCCAGTGGCAGCCCGGCCGAGCCAGTGCCCCTGCCCCAGCACCGGCAGCGCCAGCGAAGCCGCAGCCTCAGCCGGCACCTGGACCTGCGCCTGCTTACCGGATCCCGGAGAACTCCTCGGTGCCGGACTTCTCCTCCAACCCCACTCCGCAGGGCATGTCCTCGGAGGCGCAGAATTTCGCCCGCAATATCAAGCCGGAGGACCTCAAGAACGCCGCGGAATTCGCGCGCCAGTTCATCAAGTAGTCAGCAATGGCATAGGCCAAAGCTAAACCCAGCTATCTGGTTCCAGATAGCTGGGTTTGCGGGCCGAGGGGCGAGAGCCAGGGGGCAGACGTAGCTGCCTGCGAATGCCTAACCCGGGAATTGCCGCGGATCCTTGGACTGGCGGTGCCCCTGAACGCGGTCGAGGCGGGCGACCTCGTCATCGCTGAGCGCGACGGAAAGGGCGCCGTAGTTCTCCGCCAGACGCTCCGGGTTGGCCGTCTTCGGGATGACGGAGATGCCGTGGGCCAGCAGGTGTGCCAGTGCGATCTGGCCCGGGGTGGCGTCGTGGGCCTCGGCGATCTCGGTGATGGCGGGGTCGTTGAGGATCTCTCCCCTGCCCAGCGGAGCCCAGGCCTCGGTGAGGATGCTGTGCTTCGCGTGGTACTCCCGCAGCTCGGGCTGCGTGAAGCCCTGTCTCTTATACACATCT
>ERZ1031273.393-NODE-393-length-16188-cov-7.488874_pt1 | contig 16188 bp, 16 predicted proteins | sample MGYA00516575_ERZ1031273 | MGnify/ENA primary metagenome ERZ1031273 (study PRJEB33718, sample SAMN03159816) | human skin metagenome | collected 2014-02-25 | study: EMG produced TPA metagenomics assembly of the PRJNA266117 data set (Human skin bacterial metagenome... | reverse complement strand
TGGTGCGCTCCAGCTCTTCGGTGAACGAGTGCAGCGACATGTTCGCCACAGCCTCGAGCAAAACCTCGGAGACCGTGGTGCCCAACGCCTCGCACAGGGAAGCCAACAGCTCGGAAGACACCTCTTTGCGCCCCCGCTCCAACTCGGAGATGTAGCCGGAGGAAACCCGCGCCTCTTTCGCCAGCGCGCGCAGTGTCACACCCCTGTCTGCGCGGAAGGCGCGAAGCGACATGCCGAGCGCCTCACGGAACAGCGGCTCGCGGGATGCGGCGGGGGCGACCTCGGCCGGTGCAAGCGGCAGGTCAACCGGGGTGTCGTAGAGCAAAGTAGTAGTGGTCATCATTTTCTCCAACGACTCGCCGTTTAGTTTTGTTCCCGCACGCCCGTCAGCGCACCTACCAGCGCGGCCCCCACCGCCAGTCGGCGGACCTCGTTGCGCTCCCCCGACAGCACACGCACCGGCAGCGCAGCGCCCGGCATTAGCGCGTACTGGCCGACTGCCGGATCGAGCAGCTCCGCCGCCTGCGACGAGGCGGTCCATTTCGGCCCGGCCAGCCCGATCCACACGGTGCCGGCGGGCACGCCGTCCTGGTCGTCGGGGCCCGCGACACCGGTCAGCGCCACCGCCCAGTCGGTCCCGCACACCCGACGCGCCCCGCGCGCCATCTCGCGCGCGACGGCGGCAGAGACTACGCCCTCGCGCTCGATTAGATCCGCGGGCACGTCCGCAAGAGACGTCTTCAGCTCCGCCGAGTAGGTCACCAGCCCGCCGACCAGCACATCCGAGGCACCGGGCACATCAGCCAACGTCGCCGAAGCGAGACCGGCAGTGAGCGATTCGCAAAAGGCGATGGTTTGGCGGCGGGTGCGGAGCTCGTCGATAAGCAATTGCGCAGTAGTCACTTGTTCACCTTCCCTGCATCAACCAAATACTGCACGCCCGTGACCACAGTGACCGCGACCGCCAACAGCATCACCACGAACGTCGGGGTGTCCATCCACCCAGGCAGCGGGCACAGATACAGCCCCACAGCGAGGCTTTGCAGCGCCGTTTTAAGCTTGCCGCCCTTCGACGCCGGCACAACCTTCCCGCGGCGCAGCATCACCATGCGCCAGACCGTAATGCCCAGCTCACGGACCACAATGACCACCGTCACCCACACCGGCAGCGTGCTGGCGATATTCAGGGTGACCAGCGCGGTAATCATTAGCGCCTTATCCGCGATCGGGTCGGCGATTTTACCGAAGTCCGTGACCAGCCCGCGGGCGCGCGCGATGTCGCCGTCGAGCTTGTCGGTGATCATGAGCGCGACGAACAACCCGAACGCCCACCACCAGCGCTCAGTAAGCACCAGCCAGGCAAAAACGGGAATGAACAGGATCCTCAGCGAGGTCAAAATGTTCGGGAGGTTCCAATTCGACTGCTTGTCGGGTTGCATCACAGCCTCCACCATACCCATGCGACGGTGCGCTCTTAGACTGCCCTACATGAAGTATTTCGCAGCCACGTACACCTACGGTGAGCAATCGCTTGTCGACGACACACGCCCCGCCCACCGTGAATTCATCGCTTCCCAGCTGTCGCTGGGCCGCATCGTCGGCTCCGGGCCGCTCGCGGGCGCCGAGCAGGCCCTGATTGTCCTGCAGCTGCCGGACTCGGCCACGGAGGCCGACGCCGCGGCAGTGCTCGACGAAGACCCCTACACCGTCGCCGGCGCCCTGGCCGCCCGCGAGATCCGGGAGTGGAACCCGGTGATGAACATCTTCAGCTAGAGGTTCGCTGGTTAGCCCTTGCGGCGGTTAGCCCTTGCGTCCGCCGCGGGCGACGTCGAGGTGGTCCGTGTCGCGCGAACCTGTCGCGGTGTGATCGCCCTTGCCGGAGGTAGCCGGGTCGTCGATCCATTCCACGTGGTGGCCGTGCTTGTCCACCTTGCGGCGGTTGCCGTGGTCGTCGTAATCGACGTGGTACTGCCCAGCGTCCGGGTCGCGCACGCCCGCCTTGACGTCGGCACGGTCCTTGATCACCGAGGCAATCGCGGTGATCGCGAGCACTCCGACGATGACCAACAGCGAGGCGACAGTACCGACCTCCGGCACGTCGAGCCCCTCGCCGCCGTTGATGAACGACAGGTTGTTCTCGTGCAGCGCGTGCAGCAGCAGCTTCACGCCGATGAAGCCAAGCACCACCGCGAGGCCGTACGGCAGGTACACCAGGCGGTCAAGCAGGCCGTTGAGCAGGAAGTAGAGCTGGCGCAGGCCCAGCAGCGCGAACGCGTTGGCGGTGAACACGAGGAAGGATTCCTGGGTGATGCCGTAGATCGCCGGGATGGAGTCGAAGGCGAACATGACATCGATAAACCCGATCGACAGCAGGGCGACGAACAGCGGGGTGACTGCCTTCTTGCCGGACTGAGTCCTCGAAACGAGCCGGTCGGAGTGGTACGACTTGGTCACCGGGATGACCTTGCGCAGCGTCTTCACCACAAACATGTCGTTCGGGTCCGGATCGTCCTGGTCGGTCACCTCGTCATACACCAGCTTGATGGCGGTGTAGATGAGGAACGCGGCGAAGATGTAGAACACGTCCGACCACGCCTCGATGATCACCGCGCCGAGCAGGATGAACACGAGGCGGCAGATCAGCGCGATCACGATGCCGATGAGCAGCACCTTTTGCTGGTACGCGCGCGGGATCTTGAACGAGCCCATGATCAGGGCGAAGACGAACAGGTTATCCACCGACAGCGACAACTCGGTGATGTAGCCGGTGAAGAACTGCACGGCGTGCTCACTGTCCCACAGCCACCAGACGATCCCTCCGAAAATCGCAGCCATGGACATGTAGAACAGGGCCCAGCCGCCCGACTCTTTCATCGTCGGCTCGTGCGGGGTGCGCACGTGCGAGACGAAGTCGAAGATGAAAAATCCCAGGATCACCGCCGAGGTGATCAGCCAAATGTAAAGGGGCACATGCATAAATAAGCCTCCGGTCAACGTTGCAAAATAGACCGGAGGTCTCCCCCACCACTGTGGGCGGTCCGGACCGGGGCCATCACTTTACGACGGCACCGTGCTGACGATCCTGGACACTTCCGGGGTACTCCCCTCCAAGCGCGTTACACACTACACCACGCGGCCTGCACCACGCGGCGCGGTATGCCGTGCCCGCCGCCGCGCAGAGCCCTGTACCGCTCCGGGCCGCCCCACCTTCCGCGTAAATGCTTACCCCAGGATGCTTACTACCTGAGGATGCTTACTTCTAAACGCTTACTTCTCGAGAGATACAGGGCCTTGGCGGGTGCACCACTCGATGGGTAAGCATCCTCGGGTAAGCATCTAGCCCCGGTAAGCATCCTTGGGTAAGCATCTAGGGCGGTTATGCGTCCGTAGCCTACAACGCGCCGCCGGTCGGGTTGTACGTCGCGGTGACGGTGCGGGTGTCGGAGTCGCCGCCAGCATCAGAGCCGGCACCAGCCTCTGAACCGTCGGCGTCGCCGGCCCCGTCGTCAAGCTGCACGTCCTTCGGGGCCTCGGCCGGGTCCGCGCCCTTGATCATCCAGATGATGGTCTCCAGCTCCTCGGGCTTGACCAGCACGTCGCGGGCCTTGGAGCCTTCGGACGGGCCGACAACGCCGCGGGACTCCATGAGGTCCATCAGTCGGCCGGCCTTGGCGAAGCCGATGCGCAGCTTGCGCTGCAGCATCGAAGTGGAGCCGAGCTGGGAGGTGACCACGAGCTCGACGGCTTCGAGCAGGTCGTCCATGTCCTTGCCGATGTCGTCGTCGATGACCTTGGCTTCGGCCTGCTTGTCCTCCGTGACGCCCTCGACGTAGTCGGGCTCGTCCTGCTGCGCCTTCGCGGCCTCAACGACAGCCTGGATCTCTTCGTCGGAGACGAAAGCGCCCTGGAGGCGCTGCGGCTTTCCGGCACCTTGCGGGATGAACAGGCCGTCGCCCATGCCGATGAGCTTCTCGGCGCCGCCCTGGTCCAAAATCACGCGGGAGTCGGTCAGCGAGGACGTGGCGAACGCCAACCTCGACGGCACGTTGGTCTTGATCAGGCCGGTGACCACGTCCACCGACGGACGCTGCGTCGCCAGCACCAGGTGGATGCCCGCCGCACGCGCCTTCTGGGTGATGCGCACGATGGATTCCTCGATCTCCTTCGGCGCGGTCATCATCAGGTCGGCCAGCTCGTCCACCACACACACGATGAACGGGTACGGGCGCATCTCGCGCTCGGATCCCGGGGGCGCGGTCAACTCGCCGGAACGGACCTTGCGGTTGAAGTCCTTGATGTGGCGCACGCGCGCGGACTTCATGTCCATGTAGCGCTGCTCCATCTCCTCCACCAACCACTGCAGGGCTGCGGACGCCTTCTTCGGCTGGGTGATAATCGGCGTGATCAGGTGCGGGATGCCCTCGTACGGGGTCAGCTCCACCATCTTCGGATCCACCAGGATCAGGCGGACTTCCTCCGGCGTCGCGCGCGTCAAAAGCGAGATCAGCATGGAGTTCACAAACGCGGACTTACCGGAGCCGGTGGAACCGGCCACTAGAAGGTGCGGCATCTTCTGAATCGAGGAAGCGATGAAGTCGCCCTCAATATCCTTGCCCAGGCCGATGAGCATCGGGTCGTCCTGCGCGGAGACCTTCGGCGAGTCCAGCACGTCGCGCAGCCGCACCATCTCGCGGTCGGCGTTGGGCACCTCGATGCCCACGGCGGATTTGCCGGGGATCGGAGTGAGCAGGCGCACGTTGTCGGTGGCCACGGCGTAGGCGAGGTTGGACTGCAGGTTGGTGATCTTGGAGACCTTCACACCGGGGCCGAGCTCCACCTCGTAGCGGGTCACTGTCGGGCCGCGGGAGAAGCCGGTGACCTGGGCATTGACCTTGAATTCCTCGAAGACGTCGGTGATCGCCTCGATCATGCGGTCGTTGGCCTCGGTGCGCGTTTTCGGCGCGTTGCCTGCGAGCAGGAGTTCCGTGGACGGCAGGTGGTAGTCGCCCTGCGGGATCTTGCGCACCTGCTTCGGGGCGGCCTGTTCGGTCTCCGATTTCGGGGTGGTCGCGGGGATCTTGGAGGCGTCGATGCCGCTGCGCGCCGCGATCGCCTTCGCCATCTGCTCGCGCGAGCTTGCTACGGCGTCGGGGGCAGTTGCTTCTCGACGTTCCGTCTCCGGCGCTTCCCGCTGCAGCACCTTCGTCTCGTTGTCGCGCTGGGCTGGCTTCGGCGCTGCAGGTTTCGGCGCCGCTGGCTTGGGCGCCGCTGGCTTGGGCGCCGGGCGCTGGACCACGGCGGTCTCGGCGGAATCGGCAGGCTCTGCTGCGGGCTGTTCAAAGCTATCTTCAACCTCGTCGGCGAAATCGAACAGGTCCAGCTCGCCGTCGCCGTCGGCCGGGTAGCTCTCCATCGGAGTCGGGCGTCGCAGCGACGGGCGACGCGTCGGGCGGGCCGGGCGCTCGGCGTCGGCGGCGCGGCCGCGTGAACGTCGAGAAGCAGCGCGGTCGTGCGCAGTGCGTCGTTCGCGGCCCTCCGCGATGTCGTCCAGGTCGTCGGCGACGTGGCTGTACGGGTCCTGGTCTTCTTCGTCGGGCGTGTCCGTGTTGGACAGCATGCGGGTGACCAGGTCCTTGATGTAGTCGTAGGCCTCGCGCACGGTGATGCCGGTGGCCTTGAGTGCTCCGTAGAGAATCACCAGACCAAGCAGCGGGATCGCCACAAACGAGGAGAATCCAGCTGCGAGGACACCGCCGGTGAAGGCGCCGAACGCGCCGCCGGCGAGTTTGCGCTCCTCCCACGACGCCGGGTTGCCCGCGAAGACGTGGATCAAACCGAGCATGCCAATAGAGATGATGGAAAAGCCCAGCGTCACTCGTGCGCGCACTGCGTCGGAGGTGCGCACATTGAGCATCAGTGCAATGGCTATGCCGACGAGGATGACCGGCAGGATCAGCGCGCCGGCGCCGATGAGCCAGTGGGTGCCGGTGGAGATGACCTCACCCACCGGTCCGGCCACATCGAACCAGACCGACCCGCCGATGACGGCGGCCAGGCCAATGAGAACTAAACCCCACGCGTCGGCGTGGGTTTCAAACGTGCTGTGGCCACCGGCGTGGCCATCGTGCCGCGGTTCGCGGCGCCGGCGTTCGCCTGTAACGGAGCTTTCAGTGCGCTCCTCTGGCATCTCGAGATCGTCCTCCCATTCATCCTCCCAATCGTCACGGCTGCGACGGGGCCTAGGGCCGGCGGCATCGTCGTAGTCGGACTGGTCCTTGTCGCGACGGAAAAACGACCCGACGCCGCGGGCGGCGGCGCCGAGCGAATGGCCGACAACTTTATACGCGGAACCCACGCGTTCGTCGGCGGTTTCAGCAGCCACGTTCGACGATGTCGGCGGGTGCGTCATGGACACCGGACCGCCGTGGCGGGTGCCGCCGGCAGGACGGCGCGTAGAAGACCGCGACGAGCGCGGCGCGGTGTTTTTGACAGACATGGCTGTAACTCTAACGCCTTAAGTCACATTTACACCTCACGCCACACCCGCGACGCGCAGTCAAGGGTCACATCTTGATCTCGAAGCCCTCGAACGCCTCGACGGAACCAGTCAGTTCCACCTTCGCCGCGTCGCGGCCGGAAACCCACAGCAGCAACTCGCCGGGATCGCCAGCAACACGCAGCACGTTGTCTCCTCGCGCGGCCACCCCAGCCTTATCGCCGATGGTCGCAGGCGGCATGGTCGGCGGAGTCAGGATCACCGGCACCGGCGCATTGCGCAGCGTCAGTTTGCCGAAGCGCTTTGCCAGCGCGAACAGCTCTTCGTTGATGACCTGGGAGAATTCGCGCGGCTCCACCACTCCCCCACCCCGGCGCACGTCCTCGTGGTGGATGAAGTGCTCGGACGTGTTCATGGCGGAGTTGAGCGGCTTGAGCCACACCGGCGGGCCAGCAGCCCACTCGCGCACGACGTCCTCGTACGGGCGGGCCTTTTGCTTCGCCGTCTCTTTCTCCGTGACACCGGAGAGCGCATCCACGAAGATGCCGGGGGCGGCCGCCGGCTTGGACTCGCGGATAAGCAGGTGTACTGCGAGGTCCTGAGTGGTCCAGCCCTCGTTCAGCGTCGGCGCATCGGGGCCGACTTTGAGGAGCAGCTGTGCGAGGCGTTCACGTTCTTTCTGCGCAAAAGACATGCGCCCAAGCCTAGCTGGAAAGGCTCACCCCGGAGTCGCTGGACAGTTTCATCTCCAGCTCGTGGTAGCTCCTGATCTGTGGGGCGAACTGCTCAACCTTCGGGTCGAAAGTGATCACTTCTCCGCCGCGGCCCCAGCCGAGCTTGGTTGCCTTCTTGCCGTCGAGGTAGCACTCGTTGCGCCCGCCCTTGGCGTTCATGTGGCACATGACAGAGTCGCCCTCGAAGGCGCCCAGCACGCGCACGCCCTGCACCTTGATGTTGCGGAAGTCCGGGTCACCGAAGCGGATCACGTCGTAGAGTTTCCACGCGGATGCGTAGCCGGGCTCGTACGGCACCTCCGTGCCGGGCGGCAGCGGACGGCCGCCGGTCCAGTCGACTTCGTCCTGTGCGGGGTCCTGTGCGTGTGCGGTTGGTGCGAGGGTTACCGCGGCGGCAAGCAAAGCCGCGGCGGTTTTCGTTGCGGTCTTCATGGGCCACATTGTGCACACCCGTCACAGAGCTGCCTAGCCTTTGTTGCGTGGTTGTTATGAAACCGTACGGTTTCCGCCTAGATCTAGGAGGACCCTGCCAACAGGTTAGACAAGCCCAGCCGCGCCTGGAACCCTAAGAAAAATCGGATCACCGGCGCGAAGAAGTTGACCATCGGATCGGTGGTGACGACCTTGCCGTAGGGCATGTAGCTCAGCTCGGTCGCCTCCTTGCCGTCGACGTAGCAGCCCCACATCCCGGCCTTCGCGTTTTCCAGGCACAGGATCGAGTCCTGGTTGAATTGCCCGATCACGCGAACGCCTCGCACGTCCTGGTTGCGGAAGTTGGGGTCGCCCCACTTCACCACGTCGTAGCTGCGCCACTCAGTGGCGTAGCCGGGCTCGAACGGGACCTGCGTTCCCGGGGGAAGCGTGTGCCCGCCGGTCCAGCTGGTCTCATCGGCGGCGGCTGCTGGAGCGAGAAGGGAGGCGGAAAGAACGACGGCTGCTGTGGTGCGGTTGAGGTATCTCATAACTGTTGTATCGAAAGGCCCCCGAAAAGCGTTAGCCCCCTCGGCTGCCGCGGGGCGGGCCGAAGGGGCGTCGATAAGCAAATGCTTAGCGGGACTCGCGGGTGGACGCGATCTCGTCCTCGGTGGCGACGTGGTTGTCCGAAGACATCGGCACCACGGTCGGCAGAATCACCGGCTGGCGCTTGTAATTCTGCTCGATCGCGCGGGAGACCTTGCGGCGGATCTGCTGCACCATGCGGAACGGATCGTTCTCGCCCTCGGCTGCCAGATCGCCCATGACGGCCTCGACGCCCTCGACGACCTTCTTGTTGAAGTCGCGGTCGTCGTCGCTGTAGCCCGTCGTGGACACCTGCGGTGCCTCCAGCAGGCGGCCGGTGCTGTCGTCGATCACGCAGGTGATGGACACGACGCCGCCGGACGCCAGCGAGGTGCGGTCCGCCAACACGTCCGGGTCCACGTCGCCCATGGTGGTGCCGTCGACGTAGAGCTGGCCCACCTGGTACTGTCCGGCAACCTTGATGTTGCCCTTGTGCATGTCCACAACGACGCCGTTCTGGGCGAGAGCGGTGTTGTTGGGCTTCACGCCGGTGGAGATCGCCAGCTCCTTGTTGGCGCGCATGTGGCGCCACTCGCCGTGCACCGGCATCGCGTTGCGCGGGCGCGCCGCGTTGTAGAGCGCGAGCAGCTCGCCGGCGTAGCCGTGGCCGGATGCGTGGACGTGCGCCTCGGAGTTGGTGATCACGTTCGCGCCGATCTGCGCGAGGTTGTTGATCACCGCGAACACCGCCTCCTCGTTGCCCGGGATGAGCGAGGAGGACAGGATGATCGTGTCGCCGTCGTGGATGGTGATCTGGCGGTGCTCACGGCGCGACATGCGCGACAGTGCAGCCATCGGCTCGCCCTGGGTGCCGGTGGTGATCAGCACCGTCTTGTGCGGCGCCATCTTCGCGGCCTCCTCGATCGGGATGATCGTGCCCTTCGGCGCCTTGAGCAGGTTCATCTTCTCCGCGATCTCCATGTTGCGCAGCATGGAGCGGCCGTTGAACGCCACCTTGCGGTTGTTGGCCACAGCGGCGTTGATGGCCATCTGGACGCGGGAGACGTTCGACGCGAACGACGCGATGACCACGCGCTGGCGCGCGTTGGACACTAGGCGGGTCAGCGTCTCCTCAATGCCGGCCTCCGAGGCGGAGATGCCCGGGATGGTGGCGTTGGTGGAATCGCACATGAATAGGTCGATGCCCTCGTCGCCGAGGCGGGCGAGCGCCGGGATGTCCGTCGGCTTGCCGTCGTACGGCGTCTGGTCCACCTTCACGTCGCCGGTCATCACAACGTGGCCGGCGCCGGTCTTGATGGAGACACCCAGGCACTCCGGGATGGAGTGGTTGACGTGCCAGAAGCGCAGGCGGAACGGGCCGACGGTGACCTCGGAATCCTTGTTCACGTCGTTGAGCTTCGGACGCTGACGGTGCTCCTGCGTCTTCGCCTTGATCAGCGCGTTGGTGAACTTGGACGAGTAGATCGGGATATCGCTGCGCAGCTTGAGCAGCCACGGGATCGCGCCGATGTGGTCCTCGTGGCCGTGGGTGACCACGAGCGCGTCGATCTTGTCCAGCTTGTTTTCAATCGGGCCGAAGTCCGGCAGCACCAGGTCCACGCCCGGCTCGTCGGAGTTCGGGAACAGCACGCCGCAGTCCACGATGAGCAGGCGGCCGTTGTACTCGAAGACCGTCATGTTGCGGCCGATTTCAGAAATGCCGCCGAGCGCGTAGATGCGCAGCGTGTCCTTCGCCGGCTTCGGCGGTGCGGGCAGGCGCTTGGTCAGATCAGCGCCCTGCATGGACTTCATGGGGTTGCGGCGGCCGCCTCCCTGGCCCCCTCCGTTGCCACCGTTGCCGCCGTTGCCGCCGCGGCCACGGCGACGGCGGTTACGGCTGCTGCCGCCACGGTTATTGCCACCGTTTCCGCCGTTGCCGTTGTTGCCGCTGTTGCGGCCACCGTTGTCGTCGCGGTTGTTGTTGCCGCCGTTGCCGTTGTTTCCACCGTCGCGCTCAGCGGGCGCGTCGTTGCCGCCGCTGTTCGCAGGAGTGTCGCTCGGCGCCTGGAAAACCGGCTGCTGTTCGGTTGCTTCCGGCGGCCCGGCCTTGCGCGTCACCTTGCGTGCGCGGTTGCGGGGTTCATTCATATTTATAGGACTCCAGCCTGTGTCATTTCTTCGCGGAGCCGCTCGACCTGCTCGTCCGTCGCCGCAGCGACCGGCAGGCGCGGGTCTCCTACTTCGATGCCCTGCAGTCGCAGAGCTGCCTTTGCAAATGTCACGCCGCCCAGCGCGCCCTGTTGGCGCGCGAGCACGTTGAGTGTGTTGGCGTTGATTTCCCGTGCGCGGGCGAGATCGCCATTCTCGTATGCAGTCACTAGTTCACGCAGTGCCTTCGGTGCGGCATGCCCAACCACGGAGATCATTCCGGTCGCGCCGACAGCGAGCCACGGGAGGTTCAGCGGGTCGTCGCCCGAGTACCACGCCAGCCCGGTCTCCTGAATCAGGGTGGACGCTGCGAGCATGTCGCCTTTCGCGTCCTTCATTGCCTTGATCGTGTCCACTTCCGCAAGCCTGCGGATGGTGTCAGAATCGATCGGGATGCCGGAGCGGCCGGGGATGTCGTACAGGCAGACCGGAAGATCGGTCGCTGCCGCAACTGCGCGGAAGTGCGCTTCTACGCCTGCCTGGGACGGTTTGGAGTAGTACGGCGTGACCACCAGAAGGCCGTCAGCGCCGGCCTTAGCGGCCGCTTTCGCCATTGCCACCGCATGGCGGGTGTCGTTGGACCCCGCGCCTGCGATGATGCGGGCTTTGCCCCCTACCTCTTCGCGCACTGCTTTTAAGAACGCGACCTTTTCTTCGTCAGTGGTTGTCGGGGATTCGCCCGTCGTGCCTGCGAGCACTAGTGCGTCGATTCCTTGTTCTACCAAGTGGGCAGCGAGATCGCGGCCTGCCGCAAGGTCGAGTTCGCCATCGGAATCAAACGGCGTGACCATTGCTACGCAGACGGAGCCGAAGATGTCGGCTCCCAGATCAGCTTTGAGAGATGTGCCCATGGCCCAGTAGGATACCTGCCCCTTACGAGCAATTGCTTATCGACGTTCCCCTTCGGCCAAATCGCCGAAAAGCAGCGGCGCCTCGCGCTGCATGACATCGAGGACCGCACCGGCAAGCTGACGGATTTCTTCATGCTCGAACCTGCCGTTGTGCGCTGCGATGAATTCGCGCCACGCCCGGTAGGTGCCGGTGGCGACCAGTTCAGTTTCGGCCGCGGCGGGCACGAGTGCGTCGGCAGCTTCGCGCGCCCGCTTGCGGCGCACAAGCGCATTCGGCTCGTCAGCCATCGCATCCTCCAGGGCGCGCAACAGCTCACCCCGGACGAACTCCGCCTCTTCCACGGCAGCGTCAAAAAGGCGCGTGAGTTCCTCATCGGCGGCGATGGCCGCCGGCACTACTGCCCCGTTGGCCGCGCGCTCGCTCACGGCTAGCCCGTGGCCCCGGATCGCGGCGGCCGCGTCGCGCGAGACACCCCGCACATGCAGGGTGGCACTGGCGTGTTCCAGCAAGCCCGCGCGCGAATCGGCGAGATCGTCGGCGTTGCGGCGCAGGAGGGAGGCCGACGGGACGTCGCTAAGCATGGCGAATGCCACCGCCCCCTCGCCTTGGGTGACGCCTTCTGCAACCGGGATCCGCATTGCGGTTGCCGCGACAAGTTCTACCTGCATTTACAGACCGAGGTAGGCGTCGAGTCCGATAGTCAGGCCCGGGCGGTTCGCCACCTCGCGCACGCCGGTGAGCACGCCCGGGACGAAGGACTCGCGGCCGTAGGAATCCTGGCGGATGGTCAGGGACTGCTCGGTGGTGCCGAAGATGACCTCCTCGTGCGCGACCATGCCCTGCATGCGCACCGCGTGGACCGGCACGCCGTCGACGTTCGCGCCGCGCGAGCCGTCGAGCGCCTGCTCGGTGGCATCCGGCATGTCGGAAAGGCCGGCTTCCTTGCGCGCATCCGCGATCCCCTGCGCGGTCTTGACCGCCGTGCCGGAAGGCGCATCCAGTTTGTTCGGGTGGTGGAACTCCACCACTTCCGCGGACTCAAAGAACGGCGCGGCCTGGCGGGCGAACGCCATGGTGAGCACGGCGGAGATGGCGAAGTTCGGGGCGATGAGCACGCCCACCCCCTCGTTCGCCGCGCACCAGTCGCGCGCCTTCTGGTAGCGCTCGTCGTCGAAGCCGGTGGTGCCCACTACGCAGTGGATGCCGTTATTGATGCAGAACTCCAGGTTGTCCATCACCGCGTTCGGGGTGGTGAAGTCGACGATGACGTCCACGCCTTCGTCCACCAGCACCTGCAGCGAGTCGCCGCTGTTTACCTCTGCGGCGAGCTGCAGGTCATCCGCCTTTTCCACACCGGCAACAACGGCGGAGCCGACCCTGCCGGCCGCTCCGAGCACTCCAACTTTGATCATGGGTGTCCTTTCTATTTGTCTCCGCCGGCCATGGTAGCCCCGCTAGGGTGGGGCTTATGACTCTCCACAGCCGCAGCTTCCGCCCCCGCCGCAGCCGAGCCGTCTTCGCAGCGCTCGCAGCGGCCGCCTTGACCGTCGCGGGCTGCGGCGCAGAGACGGGTGACACCGGTTCGTCTGCTGAGCCGGAAACCGCGTCAACCACGACTTCTGCCGCGAGCTCCACTGCACCGGCGTCCACTTCCGCGGCCGCAGAAGACACGACCGAGGCGGACACTAAGGACGTCTCCGCCGCGGCGGCCCCGGCAGGCGCCCAGCCTGCTACCCCGTTCACCCTCGAAGACACCCACCTGCAGCACCCGGGCAACCGGGAGCTGCAGATCGAAGACGTCCGGGCGGGCTCTCACGAGGGCGTCGACCGCGTCGTGGTGGAGCTTTCCGGCGCCGGCACGCCGAACGTGTTGGCCGGCTACACCGCAGACCCGCGCCAGCAGGCCTCCGGGCAGCCGCTCGTGCCGGCTGGCAACGCGTACTTCGAGCTGATCATCCAGGGCGTGCCGTGGTCGATGGGCTTGAGCGACGCCGACTTGGCCAAGGCTGACCCCGCCGGCGTGGCGGCCGGGGGCATCCAGGAGATCGCCGACGGCGGAATCTTCGAGGCGGATGCCCAGTACATCGTCGGCCTTGATGCCCAGCACCCGTACAACCTGTACCTGTTGGAGAACCCGACCCGCGTGGTCGTGGACTTTCAGAAGTAGGAGGCAACAATGAGTCTGATTTCCTGGCTCGGACTCGGGTTCGTGGCACTGCTCGCCATCGGCGGCATCGTTGCCTTGGGCAATACCTCAAAGGAGATCTACGAAAGCGACATGGAGGAAGACTCCAAGCGCCGGTGGGGTTTCCTCATGGGGTTTTCACCCCTAGCCGGGCTGTACGCCTACAAGAGGCGGAATGAACTGTTCGGTCACGGCGGGCGTCCAGAGGATGAGCCTGGCCGGGGTGGCGATCCGGAAGAATTCCGTAGCTAAAGATTCCCAGCCTTTTATGCGATGCCGCGCCCAAAAAGCGTCTAGAGTGAACGGGAGCACACTGACGCCTAAAAGTGGCGCCGGAGAATCTGTGTGAAAGGTTTTGTGATGTTTGACCCCTATCGCCGCCCCACGGTGGCGGTTGTCGGCGCCGGAATCTCTGGTTGCACCGCCGCGGCGGAGTGCGCGTTTTCCGGCTTCGACACCACGCTGTTCGACCGCCAGGAGTACATCGGCGGCCACCTGACCGCCCCGGACGCACCCACCGTGTCCAGGCGGCAACACTTCCGCACCCCGTACTTGAAGCTCACAACGACGGACGGCACCCCGCGCTCGCTCATCGCGCACCTCGAGGCCGCCGTCGATGCGAGCGGCGCAACCTTCAGAGGTGGTGCCGAGGTCACGGGCGCCGAATGGAACGCCGAGGAAGGACAGTGGGAGGTCAGCTACACCCGCGGCGGCGAGACGCGCACTGAGCTTTTCGACGTGCTGATCCGCGCGACCGGCGAGCCCTCCCCGTGGATCGGTGTCCCGGGCCGGGCAAACATCAGCGCGGACGAGCTGTACCTCCACAACGGCGTGGACGTCGTCGGCCTGCCCAACGCGCTGTTCGTGGACTACCACACCCCGGACCCGAAGTTCGACCAGAAGTCCTGGGCCGTCTTTGAGGCGCGCGGCGACTACGCGCGCAGGTACGTGCGCCAGCTGGAGATCCGCGGCCCCGGCGCCCTGACCGTCAAGCCGGACAAGTGGCGCGTGCAACCCGGCACCGTCCGCGGGCTGAAGGCAGCCCTTGTCGAATTCGATCCGGACGTCCACGCATTTACCCGCGCCGAGAACTACCAGGCCGCATCCCGCCGCGCCCGAAGCGAAGCTGCAAGCTAGGCAGCGGCGAACGATAGCTTTTTAGGAGACACGATGACCACCTTGAAACCCTCCGCCAGCACGACCCCAGCCGAGTTCGACTCCCACGGTGCCGCAGTAGACGCCAACGGCCTGCCCGAGCTCGGCCCGGATTCTATTTTGTGGCAGCGCTTCGGCGACTGGCGCTCCCTGTTCGTGGCCCTGAGCGCCGGCGTGCTGCAGATCGCGCAGCGCGACATCAGCCGCTCGCTTGTGCAGCAGTCCAACGTGTTCGACAACGAGGTCGCCCGCCTGGTCCGCTCCGCGTTCCCGATTATCCGCACGGTGTACGAGGGCCCGGAGGTCGGCGCGATGATCCGCGACTTCCATAAGGACATCAAGGGCACCCACCCGGACGGCTCGCGCTACCACTCGCTGAACCCGGAGGTCTACTACTGGGCGCACGCGACCTTTACCGCCATGCCCTATCTCCTGGCCGGCAACTTCATGCCCGACATGACGCATGCCGAGCGCGAGCAGCTCTTCCAGGAGTCTCGCACCTGGTACAGCTACTACGGAGTTGCCGAGCCGGAGGGCGCCCCGAAGTCCTACGACGAGTACGTCGACTACATGGACGCGATGTACGACAAGCTGGGCCCGAGCGAGACCATCGACCGCTCCCGCATCATGAACGGCCTGACGCTGGATCCGCCGGACCCGTCGGTGCCGCGCTGGGCGTGGAAGCCGATCGCGCCGTACGCGTCCAAACTGTTGCTGTGGGTCTCCATCGGTTTGCTGCCGGAGAAGGTCCGCAACTCCCTCGGCCTTGAGTGGACCAAGTCCGACCAGCGCAAGCTCAACGTCTTCTCCCGTGCCACGCGCGCCGTGTTCTCGGTGCTGCCGCGCAAGGCGCGCATGGTGGCGATCGCCTCCCGCGCCTTCGAGCGCGCCGAGGCGGAGACCAGATAAAGGCGCGAAGCACGGGGCCGTCGGTGCGTGCCGACGGCCCCGTGCTTTTTTCTCTGTCTACTTCGGAACCTTCAGCTGCACCGCGGGCGCATGCAGGTGCAGCCCGTCGAGGCTGACCATCTGCATGGACACGTTGCCGAGGGCGATTCGGTCCATCACAAAATTCGGCACAGGGACGTTCGGCACCGGGTTGGCATCCGGCACACCCAATTGAGCGAGTACGTCGCCGAGGGAGCCGCGGAGATCTACTGTCACCGGGACCGTGGGCGCACCTGCGACAACGGGGGTTGCGGTCAGTCCCGTGGCAACGACGGTCACGGGCCCGTCGGAGACCTTTGTCTCCACCTGGCCGGTGGTCAGCATGCCGCGGGCTGCGAAACCTGGCACTTCCAGCGAGAGATTACGCGCGGTAAGCCTGTCCCCAGTCAGGATCAGCGTCCGCGTCGGCACGTCGCCGATTGTGACCATGCCCATCGTGGCTCGCACGTTGCCGGTGATCGCCACATTGTCTGCGGTCACGGTGCTGAGGTTCTGCGGCGCGATCGTGCGCGTCGGCTCGAGTTCCGGGTACGTCAGTAGATCCCGCGACTCCTCGGGTTGGGGTGCCTGCGCCGAGGGCAGCTGCGGTGCCGGCGGCACCTGAATATCCA
>ERZ1031273.390-NODE-390-length-16303-cov-13.013786_pt1 | contig 16303 bp, 10 predicted proteins | sample MGYA00516575_ERZ1031273 | MGnify/ENA primary metagenome ERZ1031273 (study PRJEB33718, sample SAMN03159816) | human skin metagenome | collected 2014-02-25 | study: EMG produced TPA metagenomics assembly of the PRJNA266117 data set (Human skin bacterial metagenome... | reverse complement strand
TATAGGTAATGGCAGGTTGGCGGACTTTGAGAGTCACCGCCAAGCTTGCATAGGCATACCAAAGACTTTGGACGATGCGTATGAGGACAAGGACATCGACAGGATACGCCTATATTCTATTTTTGGCATCGACCTGATCGCTGACTATAAAAGAGTAAATGGGGAATGGTCAATCAACGAGAAGCCAAGCGAGATTATAGAGACATCTCGAAACGCTCAATTGCAGAACCCAAGGATCGTATTTCCTATTTTAGATAGAGGTCTGGCAGCTTTAGGGATTATCCAAGAAGAGAGCATAAGGAAGGAGCTCTTAAAACAGATTCAAGTGCTTATGAAGACCATACCATCCCTTGCCCGAGGGTGATTTGGTCTCTCCCATCAGGGTGGACAATCTACTCGATGAGATCGACCGCCTCACATATAGCGTAGAGCTATTCAAAACGTCCGGCATAGATACCCGTGGAGGGAATGCAAGGAGTACAACAGGAGCCCTCTGTATAAGCGTGAAAGGGCTTCAACGGGTGAACTAACCATATCCCAAGCCCTTAGAAAGACCTTTGCAAAATGGTCTTTCACCGAAAAAGCTGTGCTTTTTCGGCAGAGACTTTGCAGAATGCTCCAGATGCAAGGAACTGAGAGTGAGGGCGAAGGAAGTGTGCTCACGCACATGACCAAGCCCGAATCTCGAAAGTGACGCCGCAGATGGGGTGTTATGCAAAGGTCTCTTAGAATGGGACTGGATAAAGTTGCGATAAGAACGCAAGATGTCACTCTCGACACGGCACAAAGCGGTGACAGCCTTCATCTTCGAGTAAAGAGGAAGACCTTTGACGGGCAGGAGGAAGATGATGCAAAATCAATTGGGATGAAAAGGTGAGAGACCTTACAGAGATCGTCTCTTTCTCGCACCGACTATCGATAGGCAGCGGTACAGGGTCGCTTTGCTTACATCACAAGCTCGACAAGGATCTTCGTAGAGCTTCGCTGCCATCTTAGCCTTTTTCTTAGCCTCTTCTGACTGCCCTTTGGGCGTCCTCCTGTGCGCCCTCTCCACGGGTCATCGGGGCTGCACCACTCGACCTGTGACAATGAAGCGGGCACCCGCAAGGGGGTGCCCGCTCCGGCCTAATAGTCCCCCGAGAGCGCTCTCCGACAAGGGGCTCTCGCTGAGAGCTTTTGCCCTTGGCGGATAGGAGCATTTTCTAATACCGATATTAGAGAAATCTTTTATCGGTATTAGAGATCACTAATATCGGTATTAGAGAATTCTTTTACCGGTATTAGGTGACGCCTTGGTCTGCGGGGATAGGTCGGACAAGTCGGACGGGTCGGACAACGTGCCTCCGATCTCAAAGCCTTGTTTTAATGGAATATGGTCTGCGAGACGAGACAACTGAGACTCGTGTGTATTGGAGCAACGTGTCTTAATCCTTGTTTTAATGGAATATGGTCTGCGAGGCAGCAGAAAGTCACGACCCATTACGGGTCTGGCGTTGTGAGTCTTAATCCTTGTTTTAATGGAATATGGTCTGCGAGAGCAGACAGGCAATGATTTCATCATTGCTACGCTGTCTTAATCCTTGTTTTAATGGAATATGGTCTGCGAGACGACCTGAAGGACGTGACGGCATGCGATGGGCTGTCTTAATCCTTGTTTTAATGGAATATGGTCTGCGAGCCCTCCAAGGGAGACTACACCGACACGGGCGTCAAGGCGTCTTAATCCTTGTTTTAATGGAATATGGTCTGCGAGGGCGACTTAATGGCGGCACTCAGACACGCACAGGTGTCTTAATCCTTGTTTTAATGGAATATGGTCTGCGAGCAGGTTGTCTGCACTGCTGTTAGTCAACAGCAGACAGGGTCTTAATCCTTGTTTTAATGGAATATGGTCTGCGAGAACGATATACGTACGAAAGAATGGGAAGACCGAGTCTTAATCCTTGTTTTAATGGAATATGGTCTGCGAGGGATCCTTTGGCTTCTGACTGCATCTCAGGCTGGTCGTCTTAATCCTTGTTTTAATGGAATATGGTCTGCGAGTATCCGACCGCTTGCCTTTATCGTATCCTTGCTTCTGCGTCTTAATCCTTGTTTTAATGGAATATGGTCTGCGAGGGTCAAATCTGTGAAGATCTGTATGTGAGCCCTTTACGACCAAAAAAACCGCAGAACCCGAAAATTTTGAGGGAAAACATGTACCTCTGAGTGCAAATATACAAAGGTTTTTTGAATTGATTGTACAACGTGCCATCCCCACCTTACAATTTTGCGCTTTTTGGGCTTTTTTCCCCCTCTTAAGCCCCTCGTTTTCCTTGGAGATCTGCCTATAAGCGTCAGTAGAAGAGAGTATTGCGCTTGTGGGTGATGATATCGACATCCACTTGCTCCCCGATGACGTGCATGGCGTGGAGCTGGTCCGTAGAGATGGGACAGATGATGATGCTGTCGTGATTGTCGTAGAGCGACTGCACCTCAGCGAGGTCTCTCTTGATCTCCTCGTAGGTCGCTCGGGAGAGGTCGGCGAGGAAGATGGAGTCTTGGATGCGTGTGCAGCCCTTGCTTATCAGGTACTTGGCGACGAGGCGACGGACCTTGTTGCTCTCGATGGAGTGAGAGCCCGTAGGTATTGAGTATGATATCCATCTCCCCTTTACTTGATGAAGAAGTCGTCGGTAAGGAAGAGCCGCTCGCCGGCGCGTGTTATGGCGGTGTAGACCCACTGGTAGCTGGCGGGGGTGGCCTCGAGGGTGATGTTGCGTGGCATATCCACATAGACATGGGGCCACTCGCCGCCCTGTGACTTGTGGCAGGTGATCGCATACCCGTAGACCGCACGGAGGGCATTGAGGTAGGGGTCGGTGAACATCTGCCCCTTGTACTCATCTGATCCCTGAAGTATGCCTCTCTTTCGCATCCTCTTATGGAAGTCGATGAAGAGGTCCTTCTGTGGCTGCTTGCCGAGGTTGCTGAGCCCGGAGTAGAGGATATCCTCGATCAGGAATAGCCTGAAGACCTGCCCGGAGGTGAGCTCCGAGACCTCGATGGTGAGGAAGGTGAGGCAGGCTCGCTGCTCGCGCCGACCGATGCCGGTGACCCTGACGAGGTCTCCATTCCTCAGCCCGCTGGGTAGATTATTCTGCGTCACCAGCAGCAGCTCATCCACCATCAGACGCGGGTCGGTAAATCCCAGGGCCGGTCTGACGAGACCGGAGACCTGACTGCACCGCTTATTGGCCCTGCAGATCATAGTCGCCCCGGCGTAGTCTCTGTCCCGGATCTCGGCGATGTACCTATTCACGAGCTCGATCTGGTTGCCGACCAGCTCGATGTCCTTGTGGTGCCTGAGGGGGAGCGAGCCCCACTTGACGGAGGGTGGGCTCTCGTAGAGTCGCCGGACCTTCTCCGCCGCCACGATGATGTCATTGTCCTTGGCCTGGCGGACTATCTCTGTCAGCTCAACACTCTCCGCCTCTATACCAAAGGTCTCCCGGAAGTACTTCGTAGAGAGGGCGGGGGAGTCTACCTGACCGATGGGAGGCAGCTGGCCCTTGTCACCGACGAAGATAAACTTCCCGAGGGGGTTGCAGTTGAGCAGATCCTGTAGTAGTCGTCCACTGCCGAAGGTGGCCTGAGTGGGATCTCTCGGAGGGACATCAGAGACCATAGAGGCCTCATCGATGATGTAGAGTAGGGGACAATGCATATCCTCTCCCGCACGTAGCCCAAATTGCAGGAGCAGGTCGCCTGTATGATCCACCTCTCCGCCACCTCTCTCGATCTCCTCCAGCATTTTGTCAATGTCCTTGTCAAAGCCGGAGAAGCTGTAGATGAAGTGGTGGATCGTGGTGGCAAACCTCGTGTTGAGTATCTGGCTGTCAGTGGGTAGATCCTCCATGTGACGGCTGGCGCCCACCTTGTCGCTGAGTACCTTGGCTGCCCTGCCGGTGGAGGCGAGGAGGACGAATGGGAGGCTCTCCTCCTCCATAAGCCGGTCTACCACCATCCGTACCAGCGTGGTCTTGCCGGTGCCGGCGTAGCCGGAGAGGATCAGCACCCTGGCTGAGTCATCGGCGACGAAGTTGCGGATCTGCCGGAGTGCCTTACTCTGGTCCTCTGTCAGGACGAAGTCTTCCTCTATGCTCATCTCACTCGCACTCTCTCCACTTCTTATGCCCCGGGATACTTGCGGAAGGTCTCGAAGTCAAAGCGGACCTCCTTCACACCATCTGCTGTCTCCGTGACCTGTCGTCTCGTGGTGGAGGCGATGCAGGGTATGCCGAGCGGCTGAAGCCTCGTGATGACAGCGTAGCAGAAGGTCATCTCTCCCATAATGTGTACCGTGACGTCTCTCGTCTCGGCTCTCTCCTCGATCCGGGCGACATACTCCTCGGCGAGGTCGGTGATCTCTCTCTCTCCGGCCACCGGCGGGATGGCGGGGAAGTCCATATCCTCTATCTCCCCGTACATCTCCGCTGCCTCTCTCTGCCGTGCTCCCCAGCCGGTGGAGGGGTGGTTGGAGAGATTGATGAGCAGCGGAGCGCTGGGGGACTGTGTCGGGAGTGGTTCGATGGCTTGCTTACCCCTCAGCACCTCCTCCGTGCGCTTGATCAGCATCTCTATCCTGCCGGGGATGTCTCTCCCATTGACTGCATTGCGTCGGAACCCTGCGTGATTGAAGTCGTTGCGCAACTGACCGATCTCGGTATATAGCGGATGTAGCTCTCTCACGGCTGAGCCGGCGAGGTATTGCCTGACGACCTCCGCCCTCTTCTCTCTATCGGTGGGGTCGCTCTCGCCCAGCTGCCACTTGTCTTCGGCAATGCTTCCCTTAGTTATGTGAAAGGCCTTAGCGGCGAGCTCCGTGTAGTGCTCCTCGTCGGTAGGGTAGCCGTGGCTCGCGGCCACGTAGGCCTTCATCGTCTCCTGCAGTATGGTGATGCTCTGCTGATAGAGCTGCATCCGATAGCACCAGCGGGCAGCGGCAAAGCCGTTGCTCACAGAGGGCTTGGTGTCAAAGTCTCCGAAGGAGTCCTTGATCTTGTCGATGAGCGGGACCATCGGTGTGATGAGACCGGCATCCAGCCCGTGGGTGCACTCGTCCAGCTCCTTAAATATCTCCCCGCTCAGGATCTCTTTGCCCCTGATGGTGATGAGGCTCTGCGATACTGTCGTCAGCTTATTAACCAAGTCGCGGAGACCCTTGGCTGCCTCGCTCTTGCCCTTTGTCGCTTTCAGGATGGGGGTAACTCTCTCCTTTGTCAGCTCTGCCAGCCCGGAGGCGCGACCATTGCGGAGAAACTCGCCTGCCGCCACGGTCCAGTCCTGCAGCTCGATGAGTGCACCCAGGTCGACTAATTGCTTGGCATCCAGATTACCGTAGGTGATGCTGACCACCTCGGCACCCTTCAGCTCCTTGGCGTAGTTGGTGAGCACGAGGAGGAGCATCGGCAGGTAGCGGAAGCTGTGGGTGATGTCGATGTAGAGCCTGTCGCCCTCGTGGATCTGGTCGTAGATGGAGCGGAAGACGGACCAGATCGCCTCCTCGTCTCCTCCCTCTGAGATATCGACCGGCTCCACGGGGAAGGGAAGACCCATCTGACTGAGCGTCGGCTCGAGGCCGGCGTAGTCCTTGGGGGAGTCGGTTCTGCTGTCGATCGGCACTGCCTGCCAATTGGCGATCCTGGCCGTGGGGGTGAGGAAGATGTAGGCGGCATCGTCCGCGCTCCACTCGCTACGCTCCCTGAGGAGGTCGAGCGTTGCCTCCTGTATGAAGCGTGTCTCGGTGCTGGTGAAGTCGCCCTGCCGGTAACTGCAGAGGTTGTAGTTGCCGGTCCCCAATATGGAGATGAATACCTTACGTGATCTGCTGCTATCCATTGCTCTATAGGTCTACGTTCTTATCCGCCAGTCTTTGTCCGTCCACGATGCCCCGGATGCCGAGTATGCGCATGCGCTTCTTGATATTATCCTGCGTCTCCTGGGGCATCTCCCCGATCTTGTGGAGGGTGAAGAGGTAGGAATTCACCCGGAGCCCGAAGTCCTTGCTGATGGCGGCCAGCTTGTAGAGGTACTCCTCCACCATCCCCTTTTGCTTTTTGCCATACCCATACATCGTCACCTTACACTCGATCACGTAGAGGGCGTTGTCTCTGACGAAGGTGACGTCGAGCTCGTTGTCGTTATGTGCGGAGTCGTCCCGATAGATCTTGACCGACTTGGCGATGTCCTCGTCTCTCAGGTGGAAGTCTCTCTTGATCCGCAGGTAGGTGTACTCCTCGAGCCACTCTCCCGCCATATAGCGTCGCTCGGTGGGCTCCAGCCTGTCATTTTCATTGGCATGGGTGTAGCGCCACGGTATGACGAAGTCCTTCTGACGCATATAGTTAAAGGTGCTGAAGGGCTCGTGCTGCCCGTGGATGAGGCTGTTGTTGCACTCGTAGCGCAGGCCGTAGAGGGTGAGGTACTCCTCGAGGGTCACTCGGTAGGTGATGGCGTATGGCTCCTCGGAGGAGAGGTCGTAGTAGACGTTGGTGCCGAGAGGGACGTAGACGAGGTGTGAGTCGTACCGGTCGAAGTATCGCGCCACGGCGAGGGACATCATCTTGGTCCCGCCGGTGATATTGACTAAGTACTCCTGCCCCTCGGGCAGGTCCGCCGCCTCGAGCTCCCTGAGGATCGCCCTGTAGTTGTCATTGGGGACCACCACTCGCCTGACGCTCTCCGGCTCCAGCCCCAGCGCCGTCTCAAGGTGGATGCCGCTACGGCGCTGCTCCATAAGTGGCGTGGTGATGAAGAGGAGGTCGGAGTAGGTCCCCTCCATCTCCCTGATGAAGATAAGGTTGGGGACCAGGTGCTCGCTCAGGATCGATACGATTGTCTTGCTCATGGGTCACTCTATCCTTAGGGAGTCAAAGATCTGCTGCATCTGGGTCTTGCCGAGCTCCTTCGCGACTTCCCTCCGGATGCCCTTGCCGTGCCACTCCTTCTTGTCTCTTTTCTTGGCGCCATCGTAGATCTGCTGGAAGGTATCGATCACCAGCCTCAGCTCCTCGCTGTTGAGTGTGTCTCGTCCCTCTCTCTCGGCAGTGAGAATGAGCCACTTCTTGATTGCATGGAGATTGGCCTTCCAAGACTTGTCGGCGCTTAGAGTGGCACCCAGTCCCTCGGTATAGGCGGCCGATGCTCTCTCCTCTCTCGCCTGTTGCTCCTGTCGCTGCCTCAGATCCTCGCACTTGGCTTGCATCCTCTCCGAGAGGGCCTGCACTGCGGGGTGGTCAAGATCGTCGCGGAGGCTCTTGATGACCTCGGTGAGCTTCTCTTCGCCCGCTGCGGGGTCGAGCGTGTCTGCCTCCTGCAGGAGAGTCTCGCACTGCTCCGTGAGCCGGTCGAGCCGCTTCCGCTCCTCTTGCTCTCTGACTCCCTCCGAGAGGGACTCCGGCATGGCTGGAGTCACCTCCTCGCTGTAGCGACGGAGGTAGGACTTGCTCTTCTTGGCGTCGGCAAAGTCGTTGACATTAGGTGAGACGGAGAGCTTCATATAGTGGTGACTGTCCCTCGAGACGGGGTTCCCGGAGATGGCAAAGAGCTCCCGCATCTGCTGTGTGCTGATCCAGGACCCGAGGCTCTTGTCCATCTCCAGCTCAAATAGTCCCATATAGTAACCCGCCTCCCGGAGCTCCTCGCCCGTCAGTTGTACCTCGTAGCGGCATCGTCCGTAGCCGTAGGACTTCCCCTGCCCCAGCTGGTGATAGCAGCCGTCACTGCCGTGGAAGGTGAGGGCGGAGAGCAGGGCGCCCAGCTCTATGGGGCGGAGGTTGTGGAAGACCACATCCCCGCAGAAGGTGGCACCCTTACGGATCGGGGTCAGCGTGGAGTCGGTGTCGGCACTACCCGTCTTGGCCTGCCAGAGGCCATCTCTCACGTGGTACCGCTTCCATCCGGCGAGCCGCCCGTCGTTGTAGGTCTTGTAGTCGAGGGTCTTGCCCTGCGCTCCCTGCTGCTCGATATAGATTGGGTAATAGGAGGCCTTGGGGGAGGCCAGCACTAATGTCACCTCGTCTCCGGACTGAGCGTCGTCGGAGAAGGCGTTGCCGAAGTGTACCCGTCCCTTGAGACTATCCGTCTGGCGGGTGTAGCCAAAGAGGCACTCCGCCAGGTCGGGCTTTGTCTCCCTGTGCTCGGCGGGCAGGAGGTCGGCGGGCGTATTGTCGTACGGAAGCTTGTAGAGAAGGGCGAGACCGAAGTCCTTGATCTGCCGTCCGTCTGTGCGGAAAAAGACAGGGATCCCCTTCTCTCCCTCTCTCAGCTGCGGCTTCCAGTGGGTCCAGTCGTTCGAGTCTTGGTAGATAAATTCGTAGTGCTCCAGCTCCTCCGTGGTGAGGGGATAGGCCGCGGTTGACTCGGAGGGGAAGACAAATTCGTAGTACTTCCCTGCATTCTTTGCCCGCTCTTCTTTCCACTTATCCGGCTGACCGGTCAGGACGATATCCCCCCGTATCGGGCCCTCCTCATCGTGGATCACCCTCCTCCCGTTGCCGCCCTCCACAGATGTGAAGAAGTGGCCGTCCAGTCTCCACCCCTCCAGGAGGTGGTACTTGTAGGCGGCGGTCTTGGGGTCGTACGTTTTTTTGCGCCCCTCGACCTCCTCGGTCACCTCCTTATTGAGGTTGATCTTGCTATGCTCTGAGAAGTGCTCCTCCATCACCGCCTCGCCAAGCAGGTCGTCTATCTCCTTGTGGCTGATGCGGAAGGGCTGTCCGTGGTCCTCGATCTCATATCTCCCGTCGCGCATCCTGAGGTAGCCGCACTGAAATCTCAGCTGCTCCTTTTTTAGCGTATAGAGCTTCTCATTGTCCCACTCGCGCTGAGCAAACTTTGTCCTCGGGTCTACGCTCATCTTGCCGAAGCTCATGATCTCGAGCAGGCTGCGCACTTCGCCCTTGATCGAGGTGGCGGGGATGAAGCTCCGCCCCTTGACTCGGCTGAAGCGATTGTCCTCTGCCTCCTTGGTCTGACCATTGCGGATGAAGAGATCAGACTCTGTCGTGATCGTAAGCTTGATGACCCCGCTCACCCCATCTGAGAAAGGGATGTCGTGCGAGATCTGATCTGCCCAGTCGGGGAGATAGACCCGGTCGGACAGGGGTACGAAATTGAATGGTGCTTCTACTGCCATAGCCTATACTCTGTGCTCTTTAATCCTCAAATCCGACAAAAGCGATGTGGTCAAAGACCAGCACCCCCATACCGAGGCAGGCCGAGTCCTCCTCCTCCCTCCAGTAGCGGAGAAACTTTAGATGCGGCCTCGACATCCTCAGCGCAACCAGCCGCAGGCTCTCCACCTCCGGATCCTCATAGTCGCTCTCATCCACCCGGTGCTTACTCACCAGATAGCGCCCGTCGATGTACTTGATGCTGATCGAGATCCCCTCCTCCCTGCTGTAGAGGTAGCCCTCCTTGACAAAGGGGTTGACGCTGTCGAGCAGGGCGGTATCCAACGGCCTGTCGTAGTGGTACTCGACAGCCCTGTCTGCATTGCTCATCCAGAGGTATCCCTCGTAGGCGATCGTCGTGTCGATATCCTTAAGCTCTATCGTACTCATAGATTGTCTCTCCATTCTTGGTGATGGACCCATAGAAGCGTCCGTTCCCCTTCATCACTGAGCCTCCCAGTGGCAGCATGCCACCACAGAGATCCTTCATCGCACTCTCAAGGGCCGAGAGTGCGCCATGGACCCGATCCCGATCCTCGCTCTCCAGCGCGTGCTTGTCGATCGTGATCTCCATGGTGATCTCCTCCTCCGCAGCATAGACGGATTTCTCGGAGAAAAGGGCTCCACTGACTGCCCCGCCTGTGAAGCGGTCGATCCGCACGTGATTGAATACATGGTCCTCGGCCGCCTCCGGGCGCTTGAGCAGCACGTCTGAGAAGAGTACGTGCCCTCTGCTGCATCCCTCTCCGCTCTCCTCCCCGGCGGTGCCGAAGAGTAGGGCGACGGCGCTGTTTTTCTGCCCGATGTAGTCCTCGATGGCGGCTCCCTCAGGCAGATTGTCGGCGGCTATGCCCTGCTGCTTATTGTAGTGGAAGGCGGTGCGGTGAGAGAGTGCCCCCTTGACCGACGAGCTCGGTATCAGGATCATCTGCTCCGCATCGATGATCGTGGCGCGATCTCCCTCCCACACGATCTGCTGCTCGGTCACATACCGCTTGTCCGCATCACTATCCCCGAGACCGGAGCCGAAGAAGATGAAGTCCACCGGGCGGAGTGTGAGGAGGTACCTGTCGCTCTCCCTCTCCTCGATCTCCCTCGGAGTGTAGGGTGCGAAGCCCTCCCACTCTGCGCTCAGGCAGGAGGACTTGGCGAGGTAGAGTGACAGCTCCCCCGGCTGCCGGAGGTCGAGCCGGCGGTGTAGCGCCCGCACGACCCGTACCTTGCCGAAGCCCTTGCGGCTCCCCCCGCCTATGCGGAAGAGGTCCGAGTCGATCGTGTCGATGATCCGCAGGAGTGCCTCGTCTGACGAGTCCGCCTCCTCGGCCGAAGCGATCAGCTCCATGTCGAAGCAGAAGCGTGTCCCCTTCAGCACCACCTCCTCGTCAAATTTTCCCCTCATCTCCGTGGCGCCTCTGTGCCCGATGCGCGCATGCTGACGTATCGGCAGGGTGCTGTACGCCTCTAAGAGCGGATCCTCCTCTATCGGGGCAATGCCATCGACCGCCCTGCCCCTGCTGTCGAGGATCTTCGCCTCGCTGATGATGAGCCGCGATCCCTCGCTGCCCGTGGAGGACTGCCAGCCCATCAGGGTCTGCTGCAGCTCCTCAGAGGGGAGCGCGTGGCGTATCACCCCGGCGAGTGAGGTGCCGGGGATGAAGGGCAGTCTGTGGACATCCCGCAGTACCGGCGCATCAGTCAGGGGGCTCTTCTCTCCACTGCTGATGGATAGCGGGCTGTCTGCTTCTATGGTGATCCGTGCAATGTTTCGGATCGGGTAGAGTGTATATGCCATAATTTCTGGAGAGTTTGCTTAGTTGTCCTTTGAACTCTTCTTGCCCATCGTGGAGGCGAGGTTGATGACCAGGTCCTGGAAGCTGCTCTCTGACTCCGGCACTGCCGCCTCCCTGCTCAGGAAGTCGATCAGTATGCTCCGGCGTCCGTTTTTCTCCCACTTCTCCTTGGCCACCCCGTGATTGAGGTAGCCCTCGATCGCCTCGATCAGCGCATCTGCATCCTTGTGTACCATGGCGAGACTGCGTATGGAGCCCCACTGGGAGGCGAATTGGTCTCCCGTGAAGAGCCTCGCATGCTCCCTGGCAAAGTTGTTGACTAAGTCGTAGACCCGGTGCATCTTCCTACTGTGACTGCTCTTCCCCCGGAGCACCGTCAGCAGCTGCCGGTCGCTCTCGGTCAGCACCGATGGCTTCGCCGCCCGGCTCTCGCCCGGCTCCGTCTCCTCCCTCTCGCGGGTAAAGGTGTAGCGGCTCCTTCCCTCCGAGCTGTCGCCGGAGAGGAAGTCAGGATTGTAGATCACCCGCCCAAAGCCCTCACTCCGGTAGCATCCCACATAGGATGTGCGGAGGTCGTGGGCGTCGGTCCTGACGACGAGGACGCTCCCCTTCTCGATCCCGCACCGATCGGTGTCGTAGGCGTGGAGGGTATAGTTCCACGGGGCGTAGCGGAAGGTGCGCACCTGACTGAGGTCCCACAAGATCTCGCCCGACCCCAGCCCCAGGTCTGCTGCCGTGGGGCGAAAGGTGGGGTACCCCTCGGCATCGAGGAAGATCAGCCGAGAGTCGGCATAGACCACCACGCAGCGCCCTCCTCGCACCTCTACGGCGTGGTCGTTGCTGAGCGGCTCCTTGTAGTCGCGGGGGGCGATCTTCACCCGGCCATACTGAGCCGTCCTCGAGCGGCCTATGTGGTGCTCCCCCACCAGCGCCTTCATGATCTCGTCCCTGTAGCGCACCGCCACGTCATCTATCTCTACGGAGAAGTAGAGTGTCAGTCCCTCGCAGAGAGACTCTATCCCGTACATCTGCTCGTCACGCGAGCGGCGCTTCTCCGAGTCGTAGGCGGACTTGATGGCAAAGTTTTTCCGGATTCTCACCCTTGTCCCCCTGTTGCCGTCAAGGGCGTAGTAGCCGCTGCGGCACTGCTTGAGGGACTTCTGTCTCAGCCTTGAGAGGTCGGGGATGAGGTGGTAGACGTAGCACTCCTGCTCGATGCTGCTCAGCTTGGGGTAAAAGAGTGCGGCCGGGACCTTCACGCCCCGGATGTCGTTGATGCCGGGATGGGCGTCGCCGAAGCGGACGCTCCCGCTGTGGAAGAGGAGCTGCGTGCGCTCGTCCTCCTTGTCATAGAGGCTCCTCGCTACCACGCCGAGGAAGTTATTCCCCGGGATGAAGGTCAGCGTCTGAGCCTTACCCTCTGTCGTCGGGGTGTCCCGCAGCACCACGTCGGAGAGGAGTGTACACTTGAGCTTTAGGGTCTCCATAGTCAGTCGTCTATTTTTGATATTTCGCAGCGGCCATAGCCTCTGCTCCTGCCCAGTCCCAGGCGCTTCACATACTTGAGCGCCTCCTCGAGGAGCGCCTCCTCATCCGCTGAGCCGATCCCGGTGATCTCGCCGTAGAGGGTGCAGGGGATCGCTGTCTCTATGCGGCGAAGGGTGTGCTCCTTGGCGACCCCCCGCTCGTCGATGGCGGTGGAGGAGAGGGAGCGGTAGAGCATCTCCGGGTCGATGTCCGGCGTGGTCAGGAGGCTCCGGCGCATGGCGTCACTCAGTGAGGCGTTGGTGAAGTAGAGCCGCCCCTGCCGGCTCTCGCTGCCGAAGAGCTCCTCCACCGATCCCTCCTCGCCTCTGCGGAGGAGGAGGATATTGGTGACAGCCTCGCGGAGAAGCCCCTTCACCGTCCTGCCGGGGACGAAGGGGAGACCACTCACATCCCGGACCACTAATTCGTCCACATCGGCACCTGCAGTCTGTCCGGAGCCGCAGTGCCAGTAGGAGAAGAATTCTATCTTGTACCTCATCTCTAATACCATCTCTTACCTCTTTTTTGTGACCAAGTTGAGTATCCCATACAGGGAGAGCACATCGTAGGCGGGATAGGCCCTCACCCCGCTCCTGCCGGCAGCCGAGGTCACCCTCCTTGCAGTCGGCCGGGTGAGCTGATCTACCATGGCTCTGCCCTTAGCCCCATAGACCATCCTCATCCGCTCCAGGTGCTGTGCCGCAACTCCCTCCCCTCTATGGAGTAGAGAGAGCCACTGGCGGAGCCCCGACCTGACGCCGTCGCCCTCCGTCGACGTCAGGCTGTAGCAGGTCTCCCTCAGCTTATCGATCGTCGTGTAGCCCTCGCGCGGATCGAGGAAGTAGGGGCCATACATCAGTGAGATGCCCGGTAACGGCATCAGAGCCCGATCGACGATCTCGCCGTAGCTCTGCACGTAGCTGTCCTCCACCTTATGGTACATCAGGCAGGCAGGGACGCTCTCGCCCTCGCCCCTGAGGCGCTTCGCCTCATTCTTTGCCACCCCGCACAGCTCCTCAGCCAGCCGGTAGCCGTAGTGGAAGGGGTAGGACGACTTGATGAAGGCGACCCCCGCACAGGCAGTCAGCCGATCCATACCGGTCTCCTGCCGGAGGATCCGCCCGAGCGCTCCCTCGCCGGTGTGGTGCTCAAAGTGCCGGATGAAGGCGGTCGCATAGTCTATCGCCAACCGACCGCTGATGATCGCCGTCATGTCGTCGCCCCCCAGCACGATCGGTCGGAGGAGGTAGGTGCCGCCCATCTCCTCCTCGATCTCCCGGAAGGCATCATTCGCCGCCCGCTCCGTGGCGCGGTCGAGCTCTCGCGAGAAGGTCCTGTACTGCTCGAGGTCGTGACCCACCCTCTGCACCACCTGCCCGAGGCCATTCCCGTCAGCGTGGATGATCGCCAGCCAGTCGTTGCCCTCGGTCATGCGGGAGACATCAAAGGGGAAGCGCTCCGCCTCTACCCTCTCCTTGCTCTCCCTGCCGTAGAAGCTATTCTGTGCCAGGTAGATGGATCTATTGTACCTCGTCTTGGCTGCCGTGGTGAGGTCGGTCTCCCTGCCCTCGGTCGAGACAAGCGGTAGCCCCGTCCGCCCCGATCGGCGCACACCGAGCGGGCCGATGATCAGGTTGGGCTGCGGGCAATTGCGCTGCACCTTGAGCTTCGTCTCCAGGTCATCGATGGCTCTCGTCTCATCGCGTCCGTCGAGCTCCACCACTGCCTGGCTGATCGTGATCCCCGGCGCCTCCGTCATCACCCTGCGGGGGAAGTCCCGGACCGCCCGCTGGCAGGACTCTCTGTCGTCAAAGCGGTAGCGCACGTTGCCCGCCGCACCTATGTATAGGTGGTCGTCGCGATAGCAGCTCCCGAGGGTCTCCCGGAAGAGCCTCGTGCAGATCTCTGCCACCAGCTCGCTGGCCCCCACGATGTCCTTCAGCTCATTTGTCTGGAAGATAAAGTCCTGTATGCCCTGCACAGAGGCACCATATAAGTAGTTCATAGGCGTGATGAATTGTGATTTCTGACTTTAGTAACCGTCCCATACCCCACACTGGCGTGCTTCCCGAGGCCGATATGGTCCGGGAGGGAGATATTGGACTCAAATTGCAGGTCCATCGCCGCCAGCGGCACCCCCTTGTACGTTATCGTCCGGAGGGGAGAGGCGGAGGTGATGGTGACCCGGAGCGGAAAGGGGATGAAGATGCCCACCCCCTTGAGCATCGACAGGATGTTTCCGGTCAGGATCCTCTCCAGCATGATGAGCCGGGCAGCCATGCTCGGCTCGCCCTGATAGAGCTGATGGTTGCGCTCATTGAGCGGGAGCCAGTCCCTCAGCCGGTAGGTGACGGGGGGCGTACACTCCTCCACCGGGTGGGCGAGTGCATCGATCGACTCGATCCTGAGGACCACATGCCGCTGACCGATGTGGGTGTCGAGGGACTCTACGCTGAGGAGATCCCCGAGGGCGTCCACCCCCTGCCCGATGCAGAGGAGGGCCGCCTTACCTCCGACACGCTTGTACTGGACCAGCGGATAGCTGTAGCGAAGCCCCTCGGTCGTGTGGTTGTGGAAGAGGGTACTCCGGCAAGAGAGCAGGCTGTTGACCGCCCCACGGAGCAGAGGCACCTCCCATCTCTCAATGGGGGTGTCCAGTCGCATAAGTAGTGTATTCACCTCGTCCATATCAGGATTGTTGCCGGAGCTTGTGGCGATAGATTTGGGTTTCATCTCCGAGTGGGGACGACACCCCACCGGTTTCTTCTTGCGACTAAGATATCACTTTTTTCTGATATAAAGAATGCTAATCCCGGTATTAGGTGACGCCTTGGTCTGCGGGGATAGGTCGGACAAGTCGGACGACCTGCCCCCGATCTCAAATCCTTGTTTTAGTGGAATATGGTCTGCGAGGTTGAGAGGGCCTTCTGGCCATCTTGGCTGGTGAAGACCTAGTCTTAATCCTTGTTTTAATGGAATATGGTCTGCGAGCCATCCTGAAAATGGCTGTGCTGGAGGAGAGGCTGGAAGTCTTAATCCTTGTTTTAATGGAATATGGTCTGCGAGTATGATACTGACAGCCAAAAAGGACACAGCCTTTGAGCAGTCTTAATCCTTGTTTTAATGGAATATGGTCTGCGAGACAACTGAGACTCGTGTGTATTGGTCTAATGTTCCCGCAGTCTTAATCCTTGTTTTAATGGAATATGGTCTGCGAGAACACTTTTTCGTCACAGAAAAAGAAGCTGCAATAGTCTTAATCCTTGTTTTAATGGAATATGGTCTGCGAGCAAACGTTAATGCTATTCTTGAGGAAGTGAAAGCCAACGAGTCTTAATCCTTGTTTTAATGGAATATGGTCTGCGAGGGTCAAATCTGTGAAGATCTGTATGTGAGCCCTTTACGACCAAAAAAACCGCAGAACCCGAAAATTTTGAGGGAAAACATGTACCTCTGAGTGCAAATATACAAAGGTTTTTTGAATTGATTATGTAACGTGCTATCTCTACCTTACAATTTTCCCACTTTTCCTGTGATCTCCCTCTTTATCAAGAGGATAGAGATCACAGAGTGGGAGGGTGAGCTCAACCGAGTGTCGTCACTCGGCCGAGCGGTCGTGGAAAAGGAGCCAGAAGAGGATCCCGGCGACGAGCGCATAGCTGGCGAAGATAAACCAGCTCTCCGGGAAACCGACCCGATCGACCACAAAGCCCGCCGCATAGGCACCGATCGTGGAGCCGAGCCCATTCGTCATCATCAGGAAGACGCCCT